>Ga0209515_10001767_pt1 | contig 35026 bp, 42 predicted proteins | sample Subgroupgradi54m_FD_187454 | JGI IMG/M metagenome (GOLD analysis project Ga0209515, IMG submission 187454) | Subsurface groundwater microbial communities from S. Glens Falls, New York, USA - GMW60B uncontaminated upgradient, 5.4 m (SPAdes)... ... | reverse complement strand
TTTAATTTTTAAATTTTAGAAATTATAAGTTTTCTTTTTCAATTTTAATATTGTTCTTCTTCATCCTCTAATTTTTATGATGAAGAAGACATCAAAAAAGTATGTATTACAGAAATAATTTTAGAAATCGTTCATCAAGCCGGGGTAGGCAGCAAAGACATTTTAATAATCAAAGTAGGGGTCCAAGAAAAAGTAAATTAGAAGGTAGCGATATAAATATATTTATTAAAAAGGCTGTCCCAGTCAGCGAAGCTACTCAGCAGACAATGTCCCAAAACTTTTCTGATTTTAACCTGGCGGATTACTTAAAGGTAAACATCCAGAATAAAGGTTATAAAACTCCCACTCCAATTCAGATTCAATCCATTCCGGCAATTTTAGAAGGTAGGGATTTAATTGGACTGGCTAACACTGGTACTGGTAAAACAGCAGCCTTTTTGATTCCTATTATTAATAAGATCTTTAAAGATAGAAACCAAAAAGCTTTCATAATTACTCCCACGAGAGAACTGGCAGTACAAATCAATGAGGAGTTAAGGTCCTTTAGTCAAAATATGAGCATTTACTCAGCTCTTCTAATTGGAGGATCAAATATGCGAAGACAAATTTCTGATTTAAGAAGAAACCCTCATATCGTGATTGGTACACCAGGCAGGTTAAAAGATTTAATAGAGAGAAACCAGCTTAAACTATATGATTTTCAGACTTTTGTTTTAGATGAAGTTGATTTAATGGTAGATATAGGGTTTATTAATGAGGTTAAATATTTCCTTTCCTTTTTACCCAAAGTCCGACAGTCCTTATTTTTCTCGGCAACTATTTCCCCAAGAATACAAGATATACTGCATGCCTTTGTAAAAAATCCTGTTACAGTGTCTGTTAAGACTCAGGATACTGCCCAAAATGTTAACCAAGATATTATAAAAGTGCGGGATTCCTCAAGAAAAATTGAACAGCTCCATGATTTATTAATTAAAGACGGTTTTGATAAAGTGTTAATTTTTGGAAGGACCAAGCACGGAATTGACAAGCTAAGTAAGGAACTTACAATTAGAGGTTTTAAAACAGGGGCACTCCATGGTAATAAAAGACAAAGTCAAAGAAAAAGAACTCTGGATAGCTTTAGAAGAAATGAAATTAAAATTCTACTGGCAACAGATGTTGCCTCACGAGGTTTAGATATTGATAATGTTACCCATGTTATAAACTATGATTTACCTGAAACCTATGATGATTATATACACAGGATCGGCAGAACAGGTAGGGCTGGAAAATCAGGCTACGCTCTAACATTTGTTAATTAATTATTTTTAGATGTGTTATACTGCCAAAGTGCAAACCTCATTTTATGCAAGTGGATTCCTTTACAGTCTAAAGACCCATCAAATTCTCTTACTCCAATCTAAACAGGAAAAGGATATGTCCTTTTTGTGGTCTACTTTGGGAGGAGAAAGTATGGCAGGAGAAGACGCTCGATTAGCCTTCCAAAGAATAATAAATAAACTATTAAACATAAATCTAAAAGCAAAAGACATTTATCCTGTATATGACTATTTTCATAGTACCAGAAATAAGCCTAACTATGTATTCTATGCTGAAGTAAAAGGTATTGCTATTTTTAATAGTCTCAAAAAAACTAATCTGTCGTGGTTTACATTTGGTGAGACTGTAAAACTACTATTCACCTCTCAAACTAAACAAGATATTGTGGTAGGGCAACGTGTTATTAGTGCCAAATGGCGAGATGATGAGGCTAAAAAACTTTAAATAAAAAATGCCTATTCCTTCTACAACTCATCAAAAAATGATGTCTGTATATGAGCTTTTGCAAGAGGCAACAATTAGCATAGATTCATTTGAGCATGTACATACAATACTAAAAGGTCTTCATCCCAAAGTAGATGAGAAGCTAGAAATCTGTTCTAAGGCATTAGAGAAACTTCAACAACTGCAATCTGGCGATGTCATAACACTTTCTGCAGAAGGGTTAGCTGAAGACACCCAGGAAAAAAGAAAGCGAAAAAAAGCCCTCTTGTTTTTCATAACTACGCTTAAGGACCTCAAGAGTGAAATAAAAAGAATTGATGCTGAATTCACTAAGGCGAATCAAAATGGTCATCCTTCCATCCAACACCAATTAACAGCTTGGGGAAGAGTGGTTGGGTTTGCCAAAGGTCCATTTGGGATTGTTACCTTTGTTGCCCTTGTTATTTTTGGGTTTTTGCTACTTCGAGGATATAAGACTCAAGGTACTTCAGTTGTTGCTACATCAGCCATTATTTCTCCAACAACTACTTCAAAAGACTCTTTAACTATACAAGTAATTACTTACAATGGAAAGCAAATTCCCCTCAACCAATTATATGTTGGCCATGGACCTGACTGTGATAGTCCCCATTACCATGCAACAGCTGGAAGGGTTACGGCGCTTGATGGAACAGTGATACCAGATCCAGGTAACTGTGCTTATGGAAAATTAAAAAATGTACAAGTTACTAAAGTGCTTATAACACCCAGCCCTTAGCCAGCCTCAGGGTATAGATGAGATACTCAACTTTTCTGTATAGACTTGACTACTTTTATTTTTTTTAAGGGCCTTAAATACAATTTCCTTGCTATCTGTACTAAAAGCGATATCGCCTGCATTATCATATGGTCCAATTTCCTTATCCTGCAAAACCACATACGATATGGTACTTTTCTGAGTAGTGGCATGGTAAGCTAATGATTTGCTGTCTGGACTAAAGATTAGTTGATCAGGAATATATTCATATGGTTTTCCTTCCTTACCATCAAGCACCACTAACTGTTTACCTCCTTTTACTGCAGTGAAAGCAAACCTTTTACCATCAGGGCTAAATGTGGGAAAGTAAATTTGATCATAAGTGGCAATTTCTTGTCCATTTACTGCCACCACATAGTCCTTTCCACCCTTAGAACCAGCTATATAGGCGAATTTCTGACCATCTTGACTAAAAACTACACTAGCCACAATGCTGCCATATTGTTTACCTGGTACATTATCATACACCACATAAAAATTACTGTTTTCTAAATTATTAGCTGTTTGTACTACTAAAGCTGAATGGCTATGGTCAGGACTATAAAAAGGTCCTGAAAGAATTTTATTCCCAGTTGGCAAAGCGAATGGTGGCACTGAAGGACTAGATTTTAATGAGGGAGGGATACTTTCAGCTGAAGAATTTTTAGATTGAGGTAAATGAGTTTTTATATAAAATGAACTACCTATGATTCCAATACAAGCCAACAAAATTACTGTTATAAAAATAATTATTGGACTAGCTTTTAGATTTAGGGACATTATATAAAGAATAACATATTAACGTAGATAAAAATTGAGGCTAAAATCGTGGGGTAGCTTACCGAACGACACCCGTACCTATTATATAGTACACTACCGTAATCTCAATTTGGCTTGAGGAGTATTCCATTATTCGATACATCGGGTATGGTACATACTGTACGGTTAAAACAACATGGTCTTCGCTCTCCGGCCTTGAGCTTTGAGAATGCCACCTCGATCCGTCGTTTACGCGTTTCTGGTTGTTTGGTTGAGCCTATCCAGCGGATCCAATCCCAGCGCGCCATGGGAGTGATATCCATCCATAGAGTTTGTGTCTGTGGGGCGGCCTCGAGAGCAGTCTTCAAATCTGCTGGGACCTTAGGTTCCGGCCATTCTTTAGCCGGCTCAATCGCCAGCGTTACATTGTCGCCTGTGTCTGCTCCAGCGGCTTCGCTCATGGTTTTGTCGACCTTGAACCAGTGGCTTCCCTTACCGTCTGGTTCGAGCGCAGCTTGAAAGCGGAAACCATTGATGGTTCCCTCAACCATTGTCATGCCTCGTGATGGAAGCTTTGCGCTTGCGCTCTTAGGCAACCTGAGAAGAGTCCATGAGCCAATTTTAAACAGTTTAGCGTTAAAACGGATTGTCGACATATTTTCTTGCTCCTTGATTATTCTCATAATAATTATTTTAGTTTGAAGCCTAATCCTATAACTGAACTTTTTAGATATAGTTTTTAGTTAACTTTCTTATTATGTAAACACCAAACTTATTTATCAAATACCCTATTACTAAAAAAAATCCCAGGTAGAGTAAGGTGGCTAAAGAGGCTGGTAAATACTTATAGAATAGGTCATATCTGGACAATAGTGGCCAGTGGATTAGATAAACCTCGTAAGAATACATTCCATATAAATTAAGAAACAGAAATTCTATTTTCTTGATAATAAAAAGAAAAATTATAGAAAACATTGTTATTAGACTAATAGTTTGTTCAATCAATTTACCTTTGTCTACCCCAGAGTTAAATGAGGTAAAAATAAAAACTACTATAAAGAAAAGGGTAAGAATATATTTTAAATTGTTTCCTGATAAAATGTTTTTAAAATCTAACCTTAGAATGGTAAAGATTTTATCATAGGTAACCAGTCCAAAGAAGACTCCTAGAGGAAAAGAGACAAAATGCAGTCTATACAAACTTAAAACACTTGGATCAATTGGTAGGGGCAACTGCAGCAGAAAAAATGGGATAATCAAAAGTACTAAGGGAGTTATATAAACTGTTTTTTTCCAAAAAAAGAGTGGGAATATTAAATAATAGAAAAAAATTAAAGAAAAATACCATAAAGGAGCATTTAAATCCTGGAACAGATCGGCTTTAGGAAAAAATCCCAGAAAACTTTGAATTAAAGTGAATAAAGGATAACTTCTGTGTAAGATTATTAGATCAATCCCAATTAATAAAGCTAAAACAAACCATAGAGGCAAAAATAATTTGACTAATCGCTTTCTGTAAAAGTTTTTAAGAGTCAATCCTGATCTTAAGGTAGAGATAGTTAAGCCAAAACCTGATAAAAACAAAAATAGATTAACACCTACCCCTGCCAGTATTGATAATGGGAATAAGAATTGTTGATCCTCTGATAAAAAATACCCTACATGGGAAAATATAATCGCCAACATAGCAAAACCTTTTAACTCCTGTGTTAGGGAATAATCAAAAAAATTAGTCTTGTTACTCTTCCTCACCGTTAAAAAGAGGATTATAAAAAATAGAAGACTAAAAATAATTGTCTGTTGAACAGGATTGTCAATTCTAATCTGCATTAATCAAAGTCCCCCATAAAATATACCCTTTATCAGAGGGATGGAATTGATCCGAAGAGTAAAAGTTGGCAGACTTACTCAAAGAATAAAGATCGATATACTTTACACCATACTCAGTGGATACAATCTTTATCACATTGTTAAACTGTTTAGTACGGAAGTCTAAAATGAAATTATAAGGAAAATAGACTATTTTATCAGACCCCAGGTAAGGGATAGATAACAGATAGATTTTGGCACCACCTTTTTTAAGAGGACTAACAATCTGAATTAAATTTTCCTTAAATTGTGTTAAAGATTTTAAGTTATGAATATCATTAACGCCAATTAATAATGTTATCAAATCTGGTTTTAAAGATAGTGCTTTGGGTAATTGATTAGCTAATACATCTGACGAGGTGTCTCCAACGTGTGCTAAATTAATCAACGTGACATTATTTTTTGAAGACAATTTTTGAGCAATTAGATATGGATAAGAATTCTTATAATTAGACACACCAACCCCTTCTGTTAAACTATCGCCCAAGGCGATATATTTAATAGTCTGACTGCCAGATCGGTTACCAATAACTATAGTTCCTTCATGAATTGGAGGGGATAAATTTTTCTGACCTAAAAAATCATAAAAGTAAGCATAGCTCCTGTTTAAATAAATTCCTATTATTAAAAAAATAAGCAACAATTTTTTCATTAGACTCTAAAAGAATTGTAATCAAAAGTTTTAGGTATGTCCAACAATGGGAAAGCAAATTAGTTACCATAACTTGACTTTGCTTCCTTAAAAAAAGGTATGAATCTAGGATTCAATTCTTGTTACAAGATTTATGTAATTTGAATAACTTAATTAGGGAAATTTATATTACAGAATATGGATAAATTTAAGACTACACTTCGCATTAGTCAAAGTTGAGGCAGGTAATTAACGAAAAGTTAATGTAGAGAAGTACATTAGGTTACACATATATAATATCTAACTCTTCTCTTCCTGCCCCAACTAGACATAGATATGAATACCATCCAAGTTGTTTCAAAAGATTTTATTTTACCCCAAAAGTTAATTGTAGAATTCCCCCTCCGGACTAATTATCTGTGGGGAAACTTGATTATTGAAAAGCGTACTTCAATAAACTGGCTGCATAATGTATTTAAAGGTAGTTCTCTGCATGATTTTTGGTTACTTCTATCCTCGCCAGTCAGCTAAAACATAAAGAAAGGAGGTAAAAATAATATGGATATACAAGATAAAAAAGATGAAGTAAAGCAAGAAACTGCAAAGAAACAGGACGAAATAAAGAAGGTCGATTCTGCAGATAAAGAAACTTCATACAAAGCAGAACCTAAGGATGCAGAGTAGTATTTGCATGTTTATGAAAGATTATGAGACGGATAGCCTTTCATAAAAGAACCCAAACCAGCAGTGTTTAGTAGAGCACTGCTGGTTAAAAGGTCAAACACCCAGAAATTGACTTATAATCCCCCCCCCCATATATAATGCTCCTATAAAGTTCTCTTCGGAAACTGTAACCGTAAATGAATACAGATAAGACAAAGGAATTTGAAACTTTTTATAAACAATTTGTAATCCGCAATTATAAGAGGGGTGAGATGTTGATTCGGGCAGATGATGATCCTCAAGGTATTTTTTATTTAAAAAAAGGGTATGTCAGGCAGTACACTATTTCCAAAGCAGGTTATGAATTAACACTTCACATCTTAAGACCTATCTCATATTTCCCCATGGTGTGGGCAGTTAATGGCACACCGAATGTTTACTATTTTGAAGCTTTAACTGCTGTTGAGGTAGGACGTGCACCTAGAGATCAAGTAGTTAATTTTATCAAGGATAAACCAACTATCATCTTTGAATTGATGAGTGAATTATTAGAGGATTATGCAGAGTCACTTAAACGTATTGAGAATTTAGTGTTCTCTGATGCATATAGGAGGGTAATTTCAATACTCCTTTATATAGCCAAACATTTTGGGGAAAAAAGTGGCAATAGTGTTATTGTTGGCCACCGTTTTACACAACAAGATATAGCAACCCTTGTTGGAATAGCCCGCGAGACTGCAAGTAATGAAATGGTGAAACTGGAGAAAAAAGGATTGGTCAAATATATTGATCATTCAATACTATTTGAGAGTATTAAGAAATTAGAGCTTGAATTATCCTCAAATCACAAGAAGTTGTAAAGTGAAGTTATAACCAAGATCACAGAAAATTTGTTATCCCGATTACGCATATATATTCACATATATTACTGCTTATTCACTTAAACCCTTTTATACTTAAATTTAAATGAATATATTACTTTGGATAGTTTTAGGAGCAGCAGCTGGGTGGATTACAGATATGATTATGGGGAGTACGCATGGGGTGCTTGAAGATATTATCCTAGGTATCATTGGCGCATTTGTCGGAGGATTTATTCTGAACTTTTTTGGACAACAAGGGGTAACGGGTTTTAATTTTTACAGTCTTATTGTTGCTGTAGTTGGTGCTGTTGCTCTTGTTTTCTTAGGACGACTTATTCATAAATAACTAATAGTGTAAATTAAAGGAGGTGAAATAAATGACAAATCAAATTCAAAACAAACATAGTGATGAAAGAGAAGGTATCAATCCAGTAGTGGCTGCTTTAGCAGGAGCGGTTGCTGGAGCTGGTGTCGCCATTGTCGGAGCAGTAGCTTTAAACGATGAGAAAAATCGTCAGAAGGTAAAAGAGGTGCTAAACAATGCAAAAGACCAAGCAATGGGTTACATGGAAGATATGCAACAGCAAGTACAAGATGAAAAGGATGAAGTAAAAGAAGACCTTGCTGAAGATAAAGGAAAAGTAAAAAAGCTAGCAAATTAAGCAAAGGTATATAAAGAAAAGGAGGTCACTATATGGGAATTATTGAGATTATTGCGCTTGTTTTACTTATTATGTGGTTCGGTGGATTTGCTTTACATATTGCAGGTGGATTTATCCACATCTTGCTAGTTATAGCAATAATAGTATTTTTATTGCGATTTATTAGAGGTAAAGCTTAAGCGTATAGCTACTGAAGAATTGAAGTATGAAACAAAATAAAAAAAATGTTAGTACAAAAATAGAATCGCCAGCAACTCTTAAAGAAGCAGTTCAAGGAAGAGAAGGTAGAGAGGATTCCTCAAATAGCACAGTCCTGGGTGTTGATATCAATCATTTTAAACATACGCTCGATTTATTTAAATATTCTCTAGATTATGCTGAAGCCATCGTGAATACTGTTAGGGAACCTTTGGTGGTCTTAAATAAAGAGCTACAGGTTATTACAGCGAATAAAGCTTTTTATAAAACTTTTGATCTTTTACCGGATAAATTAGAGAATCGTCCATTCTACGAACTGGGAGGAGGAGAGTTGAATATCCCAAAATTTAGAAATTTACTCCATAAGGTTTTATCTAAAGGCACTAGTTTTGATAACTTTGAGATTGAGTATCACATCCCTAAAATAGGCAAAAGGATACTTCTTTTAAACGCCAGAAAATTCTACCGTCAGGTTAATAATACCCAAACTATTCTATTGGCTATTGAAGATGTTACAAGGATAAGAAAGTACGAGAAACAAAAAGATGAATTTGCTGCTCTTATAATGCATGAACTTAAGACTCCGGTATCTACAATAAATGGTTATTTACAGCTTTTACAAGCTCATTTGTCAAAACGTGACGATAAAAAGCTACTGGGATATACAGATACTATGGGAGAACAGGTCAAGAGATTGACCAGCTTAATTAATGGATTACTCAACTCTTCTAAGATCAGGGCTGTAGGATTTGATTATCACGAGGGGATTTTTGAGATTAATGATTTGATATCCCAAACTATACAAGAAGTTCAGAGGACTAGTGAAACTCACAAAATTATCCAAGTAGGTAAAGTTGTCAGATATGTTAAAGGTGATAAGGATAGGATAGCTCAAGTTTTAATAAACCTTTTGATAAATGCCATCAGATATTCTCCTAATGCCCTTAAAGTTATAGTTAAGACCCAGATTAAAAATAATCTAGTCATAATTAGTGTAGAAGATTTTGGTATTGGTATATCCAGGATAAACCAGAAAAAAGTTTTTGAACGTTTTTTCAGACTCAATGGTTCTAATAAAGAAACATTTTATGGAGTTGGATTGGGTTTAGATATATCTTCTCAAATAGTTCATCACCATAAAGGTAGGATTTGGGTAGATAGTACAGAAGGTAAAGGAGCACAGTTTAACTTCTCTCTACCAATTAATCAAGATAAAATACTAGCGAATTAATAACTATGACTAACATACAAGATGAGAAAGACCGCATTGACAGCGAAGCAAGAATAAAAAAAGAAGAAGCTGAAGCAGCAAATCAGTACCTGAGAGATTTGGTTCAGTAGGGAGTTTCTACCCTACTATGTAGCTATAACATAACCCCGAATTGGTGTATAATGCTTATTAGAACTGCCCACCTGCCTGGTGGGCTTTTTTGTAAAAATTAACATTAAAATGAGCCTAGAAGAAATATTTAATCAACAGGTTTGGGAAGTACTTCGAGAAATCAAACAAGAAATTCTTGCTACAACCGAAGGTCAACCTTAGGTTCTAATGTTATCTCCAAAGTCAAGAAAGAAGATTGTAAATTAACCCTTTTAACTAAATATCTCAGTGATGAAAATAAAGATGGTGAACTTATAAGTGATGCTGAATATAAGCAGCAAAAGGCCTTATTTCAGGCTGATAGGAAAAAACTTGAGACTGAATTACAGGGAGTGGGACAGAGCCAGGATAACTGGCTAGATACAGCTGAAAAAGTGTTCAATTTTGCCGCTCATGCTACATATTGGTTAGAACATGGTACTTTAGATGAGAGGCGGACTATAGCTGCAGCCTTTGGTTTGAACCTGACTTTAGAGAATCGATTATTGCGCTATGACTTACTAAAACCCTTTGAACTAATAAAAGAAGCCGCGGATACACTAAAGGAAGATGCTAAAAAGGTTAGCCCCCAAGAACGTACTGTTATAGCAGACCAATCGTACTACTTCGACCAACAAAATCCCTTCTGGGGTGGCTGAGGGGAGTTGAACCCCCGACATTTAGTTCCACAAACTAACGCTCTACCGTTGAGCTACAGCCACCAAGTTAAATCATTTTACCAGTTCAACGGGAATTTCTCTAGTTTACGCTTAATTAAAGTTTAATATCCGACACATCTAGTAAAATATGGATGTGTTAAATCTAACTAAAATAGCAATAGCCTGAGTCTGGTATTCCTAAGGCTCATATAGCTTCAAGACTAGGAGTACAGAGAGAAACTGTGCATATTTGGATTAAGGAAATTATTGAGATTGGTCTGCTGGAATTCCTGGATCAGTACACTAAAGCTAAGAAAGGTGAAAGATCCAAGAGGAAAATTGATGGATTATTAAAAAAAAGAATTCACAAATTAAGAGAGGATTATAGAGATTGTTGTGGCCAGAAAATAAGAGAGTTTCTGTTTGATGATTATGGAATAACACTTTCTACAACTACCATTTACAAAGTACTGGGAGAAAAATATAAACTCCGAAGTAAATGGAAGAAAAACCAATTAAGAGGACCAATTCCTGAGGCTAATAGCCCTAGAGAGGTAATACAGATGGATACTGTTGATTTTGGGGCTGTGTTTGTCTTTACAGGAGTAGACATCTTTACCAAGGAGGTTAATGTGAAGCTGTATCCATCACTCACAGCTAAAGATGGTTTAGATTTCTTAAGTTCCTCCTTTGACTCAAGGTTTCATCACACTCAACTTCTCCAAACAGATGGAGGACTTGAGTTTAAAGCTGAATTTAGAAGTAATGTATTCAAATATGCTGATAGATTTAGAGTATCCAGGCCATATAAGAAAAATGAACAGTCATACATTGAGAGTTTTAATAGATCTTTAAGAAAAGAGTGTTTAGGTTGGAGTAAATATAGAGCTGGTGAATTACCCAGCCTAACTAGAGAACTAACAGACTATTTGGTGTATTATCATACTAAGAAGCCTCATATGAGTTTAAACATGAAGACACCAGAACAGTTTGTAGAAGAGTTAGTGTCGGATATTTAAGTGTACATACCGGTTTAGCCTGCTTGAAGATGGATTGGATTGAATAAATGAGCTCTAGAATCACAAGGATAACCGATATCTATAAGGATTTGATCAGGAGACATTTCTTCTCTTTTTTGGGCTACCAACCGGGTTGCCTCTTCTGATTGAACGAATTGGTTGTATCTTCTCTTCATGGCAATTTGAACAGGTTTAGTAAATCCAGCAAATTCTAAATCCTGTCTTCTTTGTCTACCAATTGCCCAATTAGGTTGACCATAACTCCAAGCCACAATTCGATCCTTACAATAGCGCTTGTAAGAAATTGACATTGGTTCCGGAGACATTAAAGCCTCTAAAATATCTATTTGTTCTTCCCTAAATAGACGATCACCGTCTTCCAAAAACTGGGCTGTATTTCGGCCAGAAGAGCCAATATCGCCAATAGCCATAACCCGAACTAAAGGTCGAGAATATATAGTTAAATAAGGTTGTACAACTGTGCCTAATTCATCATTCCAAGGAGGAATAGTGGCCAGATGAGCTTCAGCCATAATCTGCATATCATAAGGGATAAATATTTCTTCCCCTAATTGTGCATTAATCCCCAACATTATGGCAATTGCTCGCTCTGAGCTTTTTATTTCATTATTTCCCAGGTCTCTGACAACTACTTTTTTAGTATGCTCACCTTCGGAAACCATTTTTGTAGTCCGATTATTAACCAAATCATGAGAGCCCCCTACAAGTGGAGCAAGGATAACATCGCGGGGGGAAATTGATCCAGGGTCTACTCGTTCGTTTAGTTCAAGGTCGCTAACCATTCTTTCTATAACGATATCAATATGAGGATCCCAAAGATGAAACTCGTTGTTTTGTAGGGGGTCGGGATTTTTTTCAAAACTATTATTCATGATAGTTTTACATTGCTCCACTCCCATACCCACTGCTTTTTGTAGAAGTTTTAATTCAGGTGTAAGTTCTGCACTCATGTAATTAGGCCCATATTATAACATTATTCCTCTAAAAAAGCCCCTTGCGGGGCTTCCTTAGAGAACCTGTCAATATCAGTTTTGAAGCTGATGCAAACTTTAGTCTTACGACTAAGGTTTTTAACAGGTCTAATCACTATAAATCAGGGTGTATGCTTTGTCAACTAGGACGATGTGGGTCATATCCCATCAAAACACCACAGGTTGAAATTTAGGATTTTAGTCAATTTTTCTGGTGTTTATAAAATATCTACTTTGAGGATCTGCTTTAGGTTTGAAAGTTTATCATAAGATGTGTTTATCTCTCCTCTTTCGATTCTGGCATAGTAATTAACATGCATGCCAGATTTATCTGCAACTTGTTGTTGTGTTAATCCTACCTTTTCTCGAGCCTTCTTTAATTTATCGCCTAACTCTGTTCTTACTGGATGGATTTTCTTAACCATATATGGATAGTATAGCATTTTGTGAAGAAGAAGATGATGTCAATTTTTACTTTTTAACAAAAGAGAATTAAATTAAGCATTTAAAAAGGATATTCAGCAGAAGGTGATTTAATAAAATTATTGTAAAGGATTTCCTGCCTTATATACCTTGCCCTCTGCATCTCTAGTATATTCAACCTCAAAATGAGGTTTATTATTTTCATCAAATGAGGTTGTTATTGAACGAACATTTGTGTCTGCATCTGGAGCTATAAGCTCCGCACCCAAGTTAGACATAGTTTGTGCAATGCCAGCTACCTTTCCTGTAGAACATGAGACAAGTATAATGGTTGGATTTTCTTCAAAGAATTCAGTTAAAATTCTTGAAGAAATTTGATTTGGTGAGCCAGGAAAATCATTTGAAGTTATTTTGCCTCGATTAAGCCTATCTTTTAGAGTTTTTAGATTCTCAAATACATTTTCTAGATTCTGAGCCTGGTCAAGTCCTTCTAAAGCTTGAGATAAATCAGTAGCCCCGAATTGAATACTGTCTGCCGTACCATGTCCACCCAAAACAGCAAATGATATTTTATGATTTCCACCATAAGTTCTGTTTGCTAGAGCAAATCGTTTAGCCACTTCTAGTCTACTTCCTGCCTCGTAAATCCTTAAGGAGTACCTTCCATTTAACTGTTCGGCTAATTTATCAAATACTTCCTTATCCTGATAGAAAGCTCCGCTATTATCAGCTCGTGGATAGAGGACAACTCCGTATGGTCTATTTAAATCGTCTCTCTCCTCGTATTGTTGAATTAATATATTATCCGGATATCTGGCAAAATCGCTAATTCCAAAACGGTCATGGAGTACCCTTACTATTCCTGGTCTAGCCGCCTCCAGCCTTATAACACTTTCCAAATTATTAAATAGGGCTAATCGAGGTGCCTCGGTATGACTTTGTTCCCAATCACGAACCATTTGGTTTCTATTAACCATAGCACTTTCCAATACTAGATTTAGGAAATAATCAGTCTCTTCGGGAACCAGGTCATGAATACCATTGATGATTCGTCCAGCTTGTGCTGCAGTCCTCTCTGTTCCAGTAAGCATAGATATTAAATGAGGTCGGAGCTCTCTTACGTGTTGTTCATTTCCATAATAATAGATATCCTGTATGTAACCCGTCATCTCATAAGGTTGGCCACGTTCAAGAATCCTATCAAGGTTTCTGACCAAAATATCTGATGCTTGCCTTCCGATCTCCGGTATAGTTCGGTAGGCTAATTTGAATAGTTGCATGGATTCTTTGAACTGCTCAAGATCCTCGGTTGTTTCTATTACTGAAACTAAATCAGTTAAATTGGAGACCAATATTGATTTTGCCTCTTCTGTTAAATTTGAACCAATTGCATTCCTTAACTCAAGTCTCCAGGCTTTCCCAGCGAATTCACTTGATTCAAGAGGACGCATAACCTGATCATACTCTGCCCTTAAATGGGGATTCTTCAAAGCTGCTAATAAATGAATTGGCGTTATGGGAAAAGCTCTTGATCCGGGTATATCCGGGAATCCTTCCTGGGAAATTGCATCTTCTGTGAAAAGCCGGGCTCCATGTATGCCTAAATAATAAGCTCCTTGTGATTTAAGAAAAAGCTCTCGGTATTTCAAAAGTTTCAAAAGTCTTTTATTTTCTTCTGTATCCTCCGGAAGTTTGGCATTCGCTATCAATTTATTAAGAACAATATTTGTCTGCAAATCACCAGTCATTTCTCTAATCTCTGTTTCTATATTTACTCCTGGATTACTTAATTGTAAGCTGTAAATACCGGCATATCCTGCATCATACTGATCAAACTCATCAGTTGATAAAGCAGCTTTATAACCCTCGTTGTCTCGATCAAAAAAACCTCTAAGCCCATCTACTTGAATGACATTATCCGAAGATATAAAATCTTTACTTTGGATTTGATTTCGCAGTAACATCTCATCCATTTGTTCTCTTGTCATTCCATCTTGAACTCGAGATGCTAAATCAAAAGAAGTAATTGCCGATTTTAGCTTAAGTAAATTTGAGGTAGGATTTCTTTCTGCACCTTCTGGACTAGCTGGGTTACTTGCTGGACCTTTTGGAACTTCAGCTGTCATGTCCATAATTTTATCATCCTTTTAAGGGCGTTCTTTAAAATCTTTTAATGATTTTTCAGAGCTTTGTACAATCCGAATATTGCTATGCTGCCCCAAACTGCTTCTAGTGCTACGGAGGGATATGCGGCTTGTGCAAAAACATTTATTCCAGCAGCAAGCGCTCCTAGCAAATTCATTAATTGATAAATTGTCGATGTTGGGGCGATTTTTTTATTGGAAACTAAAAAATATGCTAAGATTAGTAATATAGCTCCTATCCATCCTATTACATCAGTGGCTATCATTGTTTAATCTTAGCACATAATGATGGGACGATGAAATATCGTTGCAATTTATCGTTGAGTTTGCAGATTGAAACTAATCTTCCTCCTGTATCACCTTCCAAATCTTTTGTCCTCCCAATATGGTATGTTCCATAGTTTTTTGGTAGGTGGTAAGGAGAAATACTAATCCTTCTGATTCATAACTTCTCTCAAGCTCATCTTTTATATATCCACTTAAGAAATTGAGTTTTTGCTGATTGGGAAATATTAAGAGGATTATGGGAAATTTGCCATCCATGCCGGTGTGATATTTCCATTTGCCTTCCTCTTTAAATTTAATGTATTGTTTTATTCTATATTTAATAGCATATCTTGGAACTTTAGGGTCAAACAGTTCTAGGAAAAAGGTTGATGATTCCATATTGTCTTCATCAGGATTTTTTATTTTTTCAAAGTAGAGATCGGGGATATATCCTTTTATCTCATCAAAGTCTTCCTGATGATGTAGATGTAATCTTTTAGTAATCCACATCTCAGTTTTGGTTTCAAAATAGTATTCTAAAACACCTTTCTTTTTCTCTTTATTTCTATTTCTTTCATATTCTTTAAACTGGACATAAAATTCAAAAAGAGTAATACAGTGATTGATAAAAGTCTGGGAAGCATGTTTATCTTCATAGAATTTCTTAAGGTACTTAATATCAAGCCGCTCATAACTTGAGCTATACTCCATTCCTTTCTCATACCTAACCCAAATAATGCCATTATTATTTAAATAGTAAATTGCCGGTTTGGTATTTTCTAAAAGTTTATGGGAATAGATTCTTCCCAGATATTTTTTCTCCACTAAATCTCTAAGCCAAGTATTTATTCTTCTGGCATCTTTATGATTCAGAACTCTTTGTAATTGACTCCTATTAATAAACCGAAATCTATAAACCAGATCCATTATTTCTTTTTGTTTCTCAGTGATAGTTGGTAGTTCTCTGAAGTTCATAAGTATTTATTCGGTTTGTTGTTTAGATATGTAAGTATTTTAGGGTAGGATTTTATTTAAGATTTAGTATTACAGAGCAGAGTAGGACAGAGGTATTTTAGTTGGCAGGATTATTCGAGATTATATCATTTTTAAGTATATTTTAGTGCATCTTTTACTACTATACGTAGTATAGAAAAGAGAGGAACTTTAAATATCCATTTTGAGCCTAAACTTAGCAGGTACGGTAGCCTCACTCAATGTCCTAGCTGGTAAGGACATAGCTTATGCCTGAGTACGAGCTCTCTATCTGCCTATTGACACTATCCATATGTGTATATATACTATACATATATAGTTAGGATTAAAGAATGGGGAAGAGTTTTACTTTAGGGGAATTTTTAAAATCATATAATACTGATTACGATTGTTTAAAAGAGATCATTCATATCAAATATCCTGATGGTGTGGCCTGCAAAAACTGCAAGATTATAACTCATCATTACCTTTTAAAAACTAGACCAGTATTAAGTTGTAGTAAATGTCACTCTCAAATTAATCCATTGAAAGGAACTATCTTCGAGAAGACTACTACTCCCCTAAAACTTTGGTTTTATGCATTCTTTGTAATGATTAACTCAAAGGGTGGAGTATCAGCTAAGGGATTACAAAGACAACTCGGAGTAACATATAAAACTAGTTTTAGAATGTTACATCAAATAAGAAAACTAATGGCTGATAATTCAGGAGATTTACTAAAAGGTACCGTTGAGGTAGATGAGACATGGGTAGGTGGTAAAAGTTTCCTAAGAGGTAAGAAATGGTGGTCAGATTGGAAAGAAATACCCAAAACTACTGTCATGGGATTTGTGGAAAGAGGTGGCAGAGTTAGGACTACAATTATAGATGACACAAGTCGTTGGACTCTAACAAAAGAAATAAAAGCTAACATAGATTTATCAGCCAGAGTAATGAGCGATCAACATCATGGATACCAAAAATTAGATCAAGATGGATATGAACACTACAGTGTTAACCATACAGTCCATTATGTTGATAAATACGATAAAACAATTCATACTCAAACCATTGAAGGGTTTTGGAGTCAACTAAAAAGAGGAATTGTTGGGACATATCGTCATGTTTCCCCTAAATACTTACAAAATTATTGCAATGAATTTAGTTTTAGACATGGAAATAGAAATAGCCAGGATCAATTCAGGATTTTATTAGGAAAAATTTAAAATATTATGCTCCAAATAGCATACGTTGAGCAGATAGTATACTGAAAATAATTAGTAATCCAGTTCCGATAAAAGCACCTGCCTCGCTTAGGTTTCTTAAACTTCTCAGTAAGAAAAAATATAAATTCCTTTGCAATTTTGCCTTCTCTAAAGCCTTAGGCATTTTCTTTAATAGTTCTTCTTTTTCACTTATCCATCCTGGCAATTCATCAACTTTTATGTCTACAAGTTCCAAACCAGGATTATTTTTTATCATATCGATTCTTTTACTCTCAAAATCAGCACCCTTCTCCAAATATAAGGCGTGTCCGAAGTAGGAAACATAAAAAGCATCCATCTTACGGCTCAATAGAGAAGATGCTAGTGCTACTGCTAATGAAATCCAAGCAATATAGATAAGGTAGATCATTGGATAGCCTAAAAATTGGGATTTGTAAATTCCGAGAATATCTTTGTTGGTGAATAAAAATCCCAGCAGAGTTACTGTGAAGGAAATTGCTGAAGCACAGTATATTGCGAGCTTATCATAATAATCGGTAAGTTTACCTCTATGCTCTTCGTTCATCTCTTGCCTTTGTTTTTGAGCAAGATTAAACCTTGCCTCTGCATCTTTTACATCATTTAATTGGTATTGAAATTTATCTTCCATTATAGATTCGTGGGGGCCAATATCTAACTTTTAGTTTTAGGTTTAACAGCTGTTTTTAACAGACTAACAAAATCCTGTTTTTTTATCTTATCTGTTTTTTTCACCAGCTTTTTTGAAGACTTTTTCATCAAGTGAATGATACTCCAACAGGATCAAAAACACAATCCGAGAAATTGGTGTGTTCAAGGGATAAATGCCGACGATGTGGAACAAAATATATCAATTTGACAATGGTAATAGCTGCCACAATTCCTTAGGATGAAGTAATGCAGATAGTATATCTGGTTGGAGAGTTCCAAAATCTAGGATATTGACTCCGGCAGAGACTTTTTTGTTTAGAGTTTTGCGCATATAAAATGGCTTTTCCAAGCTAAATTCAAAACTATAATCAGGCAATAAGTATCTTGCTTCCAGATCATTGGACAAACCATTTTTATCCAAAGTTAAATTCTTTGCACTCTCTCCTGTTGGACCTTTTACACTAAGTATATAATTTCCGCTAAAGTCTTTTTTCCATCCCAGTATGCTTTTAATTCTTAAAATAACTGGGGATTTTACTTCTGTAGTAAACTCAACCGGTCCTGAATCAAACTGTTTTCCTCCTTCAAATAAATTTAAAACCACTTTAAAGGCACCACCCAAGGGAGCTTTTAGCTTTAAGTTAAATGTATATTCCTGTCCTGGCTCAATTTTTTTATCTTTGGGAAGTTCTGCAGTATCTATTCCTAATTCCTGGCCACCCTTAATGGGTACCAGTGTTACAGCAGAAGAATCCCCCCAAATAGATTGCCCAGTATTCTGAAAGGTTAAAGAGATATTGTAACTCTCTCCAGCTACAATTGAAGAATAAACTTCACCTTTGATGAGCTTTGCTAAAGTGTCTTGGGCAGGTTTGCCTTTTACTTTTGGTAAACTGGTAATTGTTTCAAAAATGGAATAATATTCCGGAGAATTAACTTTTTTAAAGGAGAAATGATCAAAGGGACTTTCTTGATAGCTTAATAAAAAAGGGGTTACAGCCACTATCTCGCTAGCATTCCAGGCCGATTGAAAAGCTTCTCTGTAGTAGGTGGCAACTGTATCTGCAGCAGGTAAACTTGGATCATAACTTAATCCCTCAGCATGTTTCCAGCCTGTCTCAGTGATAAAGATAGGCAAGTTCTTTGTTACTCCAAGATTTCTTAATTGTTGCATTTCCCAAACATATCCTCTAATAGTACTCCGACCAAACCCATTAGGTAACCCAACAAAGCCGGGATTGGGGTAGGAATGGGACACCCAACCATCCAATCTATTAAATATTCCTGGCACCGCCATATCCATTTGCTTCATAAATATCAGCTGATCCTCGTATAATGGAGGTTTTGAAGGAGCAGATGAATCAAAGCCACCATTGAGTATAAAAAAGTCTCCATTTTTATTTTTTACTGCTGTGATAATCTTATCTAGAGTTTCCGCATAAGATTTAGCGTCAATTTTATTTCCCCATTCTTTGGCATGATTAGGTTCATTATAAACAATGATGTAACGGTTTTTAGTAGGCCAATTAAGATTATCCAAAAAATCTGCCCAGGCTTGTTCTTCTCCGCTATATGGAGTTTCCCAATGTTCATTAATCGGTTTGGTAGCCAGCCGAACCAAAGGAATCAGGTGCCGGCGGCGCAAATCATTAAAAAATTCCTGCCATTTGCCTTGATTTCTATCCTTACTCTCTATGATAAAGGTAATATAACCCCAGTCACCACCAGATGAATTTACCAAAGATGCACTAGGGGAAGATTCATCTGGAGTAGCTTGAATAATATGGATACCAAACTTATTGTTAGGAGTAGAAAAAGGATCAACAATGGCATAAACAGTTGACAGGGTACAGGTTACAGTAAACAGTAAAGACAATAAAAAACTGTACCCTAAAACCTGCCACCTGTAACCTATTTTTGCTACTTGACCTTTGGGTTTCATTCGGTATAGATTAAATATCATGGTAGAAATACAGGAAGTTATTAGTGTGTGGGTATTTTTTGAAAAAAGCCTCATAAAACCTTACTCCTTTTTCTGGCGTGAAAGACTAATAAAAATAGACCAAATAAATTTAGTGCATACCAGTAAATCTGGTAGCAGTGTATTTTATCACTTTTCTGTTTCCGCCAATGGGAACTTTTATCGAATTACTTTGGATTTGGGAAAGGTGAAGTGGTTTCTGGAGGCTGTTGAGGATGAATAAAACTATATTCCATATTGATTTTAATAGCTACTTTGCCAGCGTTGAGCAGCAGGCTAACCCCCGGCTTCGGGGAAAACCTATTGGGGTAACTGGTGGAGATAGGATGAAAAGAACAGTCATTGGGGCAGCCTCTGTGGAAGCTAAGACCTATGGAGTGCGGACTGGAATGCAGCTTTGGGAAGCCAAGAAACTTTGTCCACAGATTATTCTGGTCCCTGGAGATTCTGATAAGTATTTAGCAGTCACCAAACGGTTTTTGAATATTTTAAAAGATTACAGTCCGTATCTGGAGGTATTCTCAATAGATGAAGTATTCTTAGAAGTAGAGAGTCTAGTTACTAGAGTCAAGAGTCAAGAAAAAGACACACTAGACTCTAGACTCTTGACTCTTGCCACTACCATTAAATCTCGCATCCGCATAGAAATTGGCGAAGTCATTACTTGCTCCATTGGTATTTCCTATAACAAACTAATGGCCAAACTAGCTGGGTCTTTACAAAAACCAGATGGTTTAGTGGTAATTCCGGATCCAGCAACGGCTATGAAGATTTTGGATAACCAACCTTTGGATCAGATTTGTGGGATTGGATATAGAATCAAAGTACGTTTAAATAAAATGGGGATTTTTAATTTTAAACAGTTGCGGCAAGTTCCACTGGATACTTTATTATTTGAGTTTAAATCTTATGGGCAGTTTTTATATAATGCTTCTAGAGGCTTAGATGATGGCCTAATCGTACCTTTTTATGAAAAAGGGGAGGTCAAATCAATTGGTCACAGGCATACTATTTCTCATGATACTGCTGACTTGGTGGAGATAAAACAGGTTACGCTTCAACTAACTGAGTTGATTGCCAGAAAATTAAGAGCTAAAAAATTAGTGGGTAAGACAGTTTCTTGTTGGTTTAGATATGCACTTGAGTATCCTTCGGCTACGCCTCAGGACAGATATATTAAGCCTCACTTTGAGGGAGAAGGCATGCAAACGACTATTATTGATACAGATGATGGGTTGGATATTTTCAAAGCTGCTTGGAAGATTTTTAATCAAACGTGGGATAGGCGTCCAATCAGGATGGTTGGGGTATCAATTTCTAATTTAAAACCCCTCAATCCGCAAAACCTATCTTTTCTAGAAGAGGTTCACCATAAAGAAGTTATCACTAAAGCAATTGATAAAATTAATGATAAATACGGAGAGTTTACTCTACAGCGAGGAATTTTATTAAAAACCCGCAAACTTCGCCGCATGGCCAATTCATTTTTAGCAGACCGAAGATTTAAAATATAGCCTATTATAGTATACTTAACTTAATGAAAATTATTGTTACTGGAGGAGCTGGGTTTTTAGGGTCGCACCTTTGCGGAAAACTATTAGAGCAAGAGCACGAAGTTATTTGTATTGATAATCTTTTAACAGGCTCTGAGAAAAACATTGAGGAATTTAAATCAAACCCTAATTTTAAGTTTATAAACCATGATGTTTCTAAGCCTTTACCAGAAAATCTAGAAGCTGACCAGATTTATCATTTAGCTTCTCCGGCTTCGCCTAATCTTAAAAGCAAGAAAAGTTATCATGCTTTTCCTTTTGAAACAATGCTTATAAATACCACTGGCACTTGGAATATGTGTGACTTAGCTCTTAAACACGAAGCAAAACTTTTATTTGCTTCAACCTCAGAAATATATGGTGAACCGCTAGAACATCCTCAAAAAGAAACTTACCGCGGTAATGTTTCCACCACCGGACCAAGGTCAATTTATGATGAAGCTAAAAGGTTTGGGGAAACCATAGTTTCTGCTTTTGTTAGATCAAAGGGTTTAGATGGTCGAATCATCCGGATTTTCAATACCTATGGCCCTAAGATGTCCTTGGATGATGGCCGGGCAGTGATAGAATTTGTTCAGGCTGCAATCAATAATCAACCCTTTCCAATTGAAGGAGACGGTAAGGAAACCAGGGCTTTCTGCTATGTTGATGATTTAATTAAGGGAATTATCGCTGCTATGGAAAAAGGAGAAAAAGGGCAAGTATATAATTTGGGAAACCCTCATGAATTTTCTATCCTGGAACTAGCCCAAAAGATAAAGGCAATAACCGGCTCAACTTCGGAAATGGAATTTTTACCCTTCCCAGAAGATTCTCCCACCAAGCGATGTCCGGATATTACAAAAGCCAAACTAGAACTTGGCTGGGAACCAAAAGTGGATTTAGATGAAGGTTTAAAAAAGCTAATTGAATCCTTAAGGCCAACCAATTAGATTCTAACAAAATCTTTACATTCTTCTGTTTCGCTTCTTAAATTCTAGGGTTATCATGGAAGACATATGAATGGAATAGTTCTTTCTCATAATTTATTGCAAATGTTTGATCAGGATGTGGTTAACAGTATTATTAGAACTTTTGATAAACAACCAGCGGTGAAAAATGTAAAAAGTTTAGCAAAACAAACTTTTATTTATCGACTTTTTTCAGCACCTTGTTATTAAAGTTATGACATTAGCTAAAAAAATAAGATATAAAGAGCAAAAAGAAACTCTTAAAGAAATAGAGACAGGATTAGTATCCATCTCTAATGTCTTACAAAACTTAATTAAAATGAGTGCGGTCTCCAACAATGGTAAATTAACGGTAGCTACTTAAAATACCTCCCAATGTAAGAATTTCGTAATAAAAAGCTCCACAAAGACAGAAAAAACTTGCAAAATTGTAATAATTTAGTAAAATGCAGCTGAGACTGCCAATGATTAAAACTTTAGAGAGAATAAACAGAGCTGCTTTACGTTTTTTAGAGCCTCTATCCCCAGAGGAGCTTTACCCAATTATTTTAAGCGAGGCCATAGAGCTGGTTAAAGCAGATCAAGGCTCTTTGTTTTTATGGAAAGACAATAGATTGCAAAAGGTTTACGCTTCCTCTCCTCAGATTATGACTATTAAAAACCGTAAAAGAGGGCTTTCCTATCAAGCCTTCAAAGCCAATAAATCCTTTATTGCCGATGCCACGCCTTTACAAAAAATTCACCCAGCCATAAGAAAATTAGGTATTAAGTCTACAATTTTTATCCCGTTGTCCTATCGAAAAGTCTCAATAGGTATACTGGGTCTGCTTTCCAAAAAAAAGCATCACTTTTCTGAATCACAATTAAAAATTCTAGAGCTGTTTGGGTCGATGGCTTCTCTGGCCATCAAAAAAAATCAACTATATGTTGAGACTAAAAAAGCTCTAGAGTTAAGGGATCAATTTATAGCTCTAGCTGCCCATGAACTAAGGACTCCGCTAACAGCAGCTCATGGTTATTCGGAATTACTCTACAGAAAAGTTGGTAATCTAAGTGGATCTACCCAGAAATGGGTTCAAGGACTATATCCTGAGATGATCAGGCTTAAAAATCTGGTTAAGGAATTACTTGATATAAACCGCATAAAATCTGGGCAGTTTGAATATATTTTAAAGGAATGCTACCTATCGGAAATCGTCCAGCGGTCAATAGATAATTTGCACTTCAGATACCCAAAAAAAATAGTGACCTTTAACAGTTCTATTCCAGCTAAAGATACTAGGGTGATAGGGGATTATGATAAGCTCCTTCAGGTAAGCAATAACCTGTTGGATAATGCTGCCAAATATTCCGAAGAAAATAGCCGGATAGAGATTTTTCTAAAAAAAAGGAATGGATTCTTAAATCTTTCGGTTAAAGATCAAGGTATTGGAATATCAAAAAAAGAACTACCAAAGGTATTTGACAGCTTTTATAAAGGGGAGGATAACCAAAAAGAAGGAATAGGGATAGGTTTACATCTTAGTAAGCACATAATAGATTATCACCACGGCACTATTGCTTTAAAATCAAAGAATAATAAAGGTACAACTGCTGAAGTTAAGTTGCCAGGAGTAAAATATGAAATTGCCTGATAGTGAACCAATTCCAAGTGCTGACATAATCGCCAGTTTAAAAAAAGGGAGAGGAGATGATGGAGTAGATAATGTAACAGATATTTGGGACTTTGCTACCCAATCCCACAGGGCAAGGCCCAGTGTTAGACCCGTAATCCTAATCGCTGGTCTACCTGCTTCTGGTAAAAGTACCTTAATTGAGGCTATGGAGCAAACTATGGAGCTTGAGCTGATAACTTTTGAGAGTGCACTAGGTAGCATACGAAGTGAGCGACCTAATCGGGCCACCTATGCCACAGATTATCAGTACGAATTCAAATACCGACAATTTTTTGAGCATGGATCTTTAATTCTAGAGCAGCAACTGGAGACAAGCATTAAAGAGGGAAGATATGATCCTAGGATGCTTGTGGTAGTAGCGCCTGTTTTTACAGGAAGAGTGACTGAAGGCGGCGGCTTTAAAGGTGTTGATACTGGATCAAGACTGGCCTATCGTCTGGCCAAAAGAATGGGTCGCTTTGAGGGTTTAGATTTTGAGCTTTTTGTTATTGCCTTGGTTAGAGATGATGAAATAGGAGTACAAGCAGAATTTGCAAGAGATCTTGCTCAAAAGGATGCAGGCCAAGCAAGACAAATGGGTATTACTCAAAAAGAAATAGATGATACACTCTCAGGCCACAATGCCACCAAAGAAGTAGTTGCAAGATATGACTTACTTTTTACAAGCGAAGTAACTGACCTGGTTGGGCCAGAGGGATTACCTCGTAAAAGTAAGGACACCCCTCTTACTATTTACGTTAGGGATCAATATATACCGTATTATTTAGGCCCGAAGAATATGGATTTAGAAAAAAATAGAAAATTTGTAGGTATAAATTATTATCTTCTGAAGCCCCCAACGAATGAGGAAAGAGTTGCCTAAATTAAGCTTCCTTACTAATTTCCTACAACTCTATGTATTCAGACTTACATTAAAGTAATACACTGATTTTGCTTGACGGAGCCTAAGGCTTCGTTTTTTTTATAATGGCTATAGAACAACGGGGGGGATTAATTTTTCTGGATTTACATGGTGGACTTTGGGAAGGCCCAGACAATCTAAAAAATAATTCAAATATCACTAAAAAAACCAGAGAAAAACTTGATCAGCCACTCACAGATATGGATCTACCTGGCATTATCACACCAATGAGTTCTACTCTTGATGATTCTGTACCTGAACTTTGGCATGAGTTTTGTGATAGAGTTGGAGTGCCTCCACCCATTCCTGAAAGGTTAGCGAGGCTAGCTAAAGGTAGGTTAAGAGATAGACTAAAGCATGAACTGACAGACCCCCAGGAACATGCAAACATCCGACAAACCCGGCTAGATCCCTATAAACTTCGCCCTGGATACGCTGAAATTTTAGAAGAACTTTCCACAAAACAAAAATACGACCTAGTAATTTGTTCGGCAATGCTGGCAGTTTATGAGCTTTTACTAGCTGAAAGAATGACTCAAGATGGGGTTTGGAGGTTCTTTGCTCATGAATATTTTGTGCCAGGCTTATTAAGAACCAACCCTGATGATTTTGCCCTTTTTCCTAAAATGGTGGTATTTAGAATTGGCAGTGAAGCTACTCAATCAGAGAATCGAGATGTATTCAGGGTGCTGGAAAATGAAATTCGGATCGCGGAAGCAGGGACTGCTTTTTACGATAACGTTGAGTTTCATCTGCCGATCAGCCCCCGTGAATCAAGGGAACAAAGACATATTTCCCCTCGTTATCTACCAAGAAAACCAGATCGGGATAGGATTATTTTGGATAGCGGTCTAGACAGAATAGCTACAGAGGGTTCACCTGTAAACACTACTGTTACTCCTTTATCATATATCCAAAGCCCCGCACCGAGTGTATTAACTTTTTAGGATTATCTTCATCAATTTTCTTTCTTAAATAGCCCATATAGACATCAACTACTCTTGTTTCTATATCCTGAGAATAGAGCCAGACTCGGTTTAAAATCATATCTCTAGTTAAAACTCTACCCTTGTTATTCATTAAATATTCCAGCAATTTAAATTCCTGCGGGGTTAGTTGAATAAGTTTGTTGCCTCTTTTTACTTCCAGATTACTTTCATCAAGCTCCAAATCAGCCACCCTAAGTTTGTTATTGACTTCTCCGTTGTGTCTGAGTCTAGCTCTAATTCTGGCCAACAGCTCTTCAGCCACAAAAGGTTTGGTAACATAGTCATCAGCTCCCATGTTGAGATTTTCCACAATATCTGAAACCGAATCTTTAGCTGTTAAAATTATCACTGGTAAGGCAGGATGCTTTTTCTTAATTTCCTTAAAAACTGATTCACCGCTCATATTAGGCAGGCCTAGATCTAAAATCACCAGGTCAGGTGGAGTTTTTGAAACCACCTCTAAGGCAACAAGACCATCCGGAGATACTTGCGGGGAAAATTGGTTATCCAAAAGAAACTCTTTTAGATATTTCTGCAGTCCTTTATCATCTTCTACTATTAGTATCTTATTAATCATGGTTCTTACAAAGATTGTACTAATTATACTCATTCTAAGTAAAAACTCAATACAAAATAGAGGTTTCTTACATATTTATTACGTATGATTTGTTGTTTTATTAAACCATGAGAATAAAGTAGATAGAGTAAAGGGGTAGGGTCTGCCTTAGGCGGACTAACTGAGAAGTTATAAAGGGGTGTACATAATCTTTTTGATTAACAGATATATCCTAAAACTCCTCGGTCCTACCCCTTAATCTTTTTTATAGTAAAAAAGGAAATAGCGGCACTTAGAAAAGCCAGGAAGGCATTAATCCCCATCACAAAGCGAAAGCTATAGATAAAGGAGTGTCCAATCAGACCTTTTGTTAAACTGACACTGTTTCTGTCAAAATCCCTTGGTATTTCAATACCGCCTAACTTATTTGTTTGAGATAAAATTTGCTCTTTTTGGGTATTTGTTAAGGTTGAAGATTCAATAGACTGTGTTAAACGAGGGGTAAAGAGTGACAGGGCAAAAGCGCCCAGTACAGCGACCGAGAGTAAGGCCGCGATCCGCGATATGCCGTTGTTAACACCAGATGCTGCCCCTGAATATTTATGCTCTACCGCTAGAGCTGATTTGGTTAAGGGGGCAATCACCAAGGCCATTCCCAGTCCAAAAAGCACCAAGCCAGGTAAAAATGAGACAAAATAATTGACCGACTGGCCTGCCAAAAGGGCCATACTGGCAAAACCCAAACCAACAATTGCCGGACCCAAGATCATTGGTATTCTCGGCCCAATTTTATCTGCCAAACCGCCGGCCGGACCGGACAAAAAGGTTATAAAAAGAATCGGAGGCAGAAATGCCAGTCCGGCGTTAGAGGGTGAAAACCCTTGCACTTGTTGCAAGTTAAGGCCTACGAAAAAAAATGTACCGTAGAGTGCAAAATAAAGAAAAAGCGTTACCAAATTAGCTCCTGTAACCAGAGTGGATTTAAAAATATGGTAGGGAACCAGTGGCTCTACTACTTTTGTCTGCGAAAAAAGGAATCCAATAAACGCTATAATACCAATAATAAGACTTAATATAGTAAACGGTTGCCAGCCATGGACTGGGCCTTCGATAAGACCGTAGGAAATTCCCAGCAGTCCGGCAGTGATGAGAAGCGTACCAACCAAATCTATTTTCTTTGCATCTGGATTTCGACTTTCAGGAACAAACTTAAGTGTGATAAACAAAGCCAACAAACCTAAAGGCAAGTTAAGAAAAAATATTGATTGCCAGCTAATATGTTCAACTAACCACCCACCCACAAATGGACCTAGAGCTGCCAGTCCACCGGAAAAACCCGACCACAGCCCAATAGCCTTACCTCTAGTTTCTTCCGCAAACCAGGCATTAATTATTGCCAAGCTACCAGGAATCATCATAGCACTGCCAATACCCTGAAGAGCCCGGAAAAAAATTAACTGCCCAATTGTTTGTGAAAATCCGCACAAAACGGATGACAGGGTAAACAGTGCAATACCGATGGTAAATACTTTTCTTCTACCAAAGCGGTCTCCCATCGCTCCGCTGACCAAAAGTAAGGCCGCCAGAGCCAAAGCAAAAGAATTGATTACCCACTCAATACCGGCGATGGTGGCATGTAGCTTTGCTTGTAATAGGGGAAGAGCTACTCCTACAACTGTTCCATCCAAAAATGCCATGCCTGAGGCTAAAATAGTTGCTAAAAGGATTAGCTTACCGGCTAGGCTTTTGGTGGTGTATTGTTCCATTAACTTTAGTATAGCCTTAGGTATAGATAAAACTCAATAGCTAAAGTTTCAGCAAAAGGCCCATAAAATTTGATGAAAAAGGGCAATTTGTTTATATTGAAGAGTAGTCTGTCTTTATCCTTCCAACCTGAAACAATTCGGACTTTAATTGAATCTATAGAATGGAATAATTTTCCTAAAGTTTAAGACTTACTACCAGTTAGTTTATCAGGAATAAATTCTACAGTTCTTTGTGAACCTGGTATTGTCTGAAAATAGCTTGAGTCTACATTGTGAGTATATAATCTGGCACCAATACTTATATCTGAGCCAATATTACCATCAGGATCCTCAAAATCAATTAGCAACACTAGTCTATCTGTATTTTCCGGAGCTAAAAATCTAGATGGGATAACATCTGCAGCCCTGTGGGTTTTTACATCGTCAATGGTTAATATTTTTAAACTATCTGTCATAAGAAGACCTCTGACTATTTGTCCTTGCGCATTTGGATTGTAATCCTCTTTTGTTAAAAAGGTTAAAGTTCCCCAGTGCTCAGAAAAAGGATTAGTTCTCCTTAGCCGCGATGTTCCCGGAGCCCAAACTTGATTACCCTCTTCCTGTAATGGTGAAATAAATGTAGCTAGTGTTTGAAATTCAGGATTGTTAACTAAAAATAAATCTGCAGATCCATTTAGGTCTAAATTATATTTAGCAGGATTAGTTCTTTCTGTAGAGCATGCTGCAATTAATACCGTACCTACTAATAGACTAGATGATGCTAATTTTTGAACTATACTAATAGCACTGGGACTTCTCGCAACTTTGGGTTCTGGTAATTCATTCTCAATAGATGTTGGCATAATTAAGTAATTATATTCTAGTTTAAATCCAAAAGTCAAACTATAAGGCCAAAATACAATACGTTTTAGATTTGGAACCACGAGTAGATTAGATTGTTATAAGAGGATAATTAAAATTAAGACTGCCAAATTTGTACGCCCAGAGGGATTCGAACCCCCGACCTCGACGTTAGAACCGTCTTGCTCTATCCACTGAGCTATGGGCGCAAATAATCAATTCATTTTACCAGTTATGGGGTTAAGTTGACAAATGTTTTTTGGTTTGCTAAGGTAAAGATAGTGAAAACTGTCTTTATTGCAGCTGTTTTGTTTGTTAGCTTACTTGTCACCCAGGTTGTTTTAGCAGAAGACTCCACCTCTGGTGGCACAGTTAGAAAAGAAAGATTCTCTCAGAAAATTGAAAAGAGAATTGACAATATCCAAACCAGAATTGATGCTATGAAAGAAAAATTGGCATCCCGCGAAGCAACCTTGAAACTCAAACTACAAACATTTAAAGATAAACATAAGGCAGAGATTGCCCAAAGAGTAAATACTAATCTAAATCAAATTAACTTAAAGCAAACTAAAGAAATGCAAAACCATCTAGATAAAATGTCACTGTTGTTAGATAAATTGGAAGCTAGAGTTAATTCAGGCTCACCTGATGTTAAGGACCCAACTGCTGCTAAAGCAGCAATTGCAGTTTCCCGTACCAAAATAGCCTCTGCTTCTGCTGCGGTTTTAACTCAAGCAGGAAATGACTATACTATTACCATTACTTCAGAAAGCAAAATAAAACTAGATGCCCAGGAACAAAGAGAAAAACTCCATAAAGACCTAAAAGCGGTCAGGCAGTTAGTTATAGATGCCAAGCAATCCGTGGCAAATGCTATTAGAGTGGCCAAAGGCCTAGGGAAGGAGGCAACACAAAGTGGAACTCAGTAATCAGTTTAAGGACAATACAAACGCTAAACCTCAAGAGGCACCGGTTATGCCTAATATAGTTCAATCCTCAGCTGGCAGTAGTAAGAACAATATGATGTGGATAATTGTAGCGGCAGTGATAGTCATTTTGGTTATTATCGGTGTCTATTTCTATATTAGTTCTCAAAATAATGCTACTCCGTCCTCACAAAGCTCAAATCAGACTTCAACTCAGGATACAACTGCTCAGGGAAATTTGGACAGTGACTTAAATGCTATTAATGTAGGTAGCGGCGAAGAAGATTTCTCTTCAGTTGATGCAGACCTCAAAAGCCTGTAGACCTATCTTTGTATCAATTCTGGATAAAAGGATCATAAGAATCTTTTTCAATATCTAAAGTAATAGTTCTTGCCAAAGGTAGAGCTGTTGTTATTCTATCCCAATCAATTTGTCCCAGTCCTTGCTGTTCTATGTAAAGTAAATTTTTAACAACCATAGTTTTACATCAAGTTTCATCCCAGGATCCTCCCAGTCTTCCATAAACTGTAAATTCTTCGGGATTAGGTTTCTGGCTGTCTTGTCGAAGTAGGCTAACGCGTCCAATAAGCGGTTCAAAATCTATAAGCAGTTGCTCTCTGGAGCTTTCAGCTATAGCCATATAATCTTAGTATAACACGCCTGGACTCAGACTGGGCTTATTCTGGTGCATTAAACCTCATGATTAGCCCATTATATCAATATATTCGAGACTATAATGAGGATAACACCCCTTCGGAGCGGGTGAGGGGAGTTGGACCCCTGACGTTCACTTTGGAAAAGTGACATTCTACCGCTGAATTACACCCGCACTCATTTAAATTCCAAACCCATGCTCTCCACCGTCTACTTGTTTTCAGTTGAGCCCAGATATTCTATTTTACCATATAAATCTTCATCAGCCACTTTTGATAGGTCTACTCCATATTTATGAGCCACTACCAAACCTTGAATAACACTTTTTGCTTTAATTGCTCCTTTCTTACTTAAATAATTTATATCAATGGAGTTATCAGTATAGCCAATATCAATAATTTTTAGCGTAGCAAACAGTAATGATGTTTCAACAACTATGTCCGAGATATCTTTTATTAACACACTATGTTCCTGGGCAGATGCAAAAAACTGCCTAAAAACTATGGTTACTTTGTTTATATCTACTATTAATTCATCTGGAAAAGGGTTAAAGGGAATTGCAGTTTTAATTTTTAATAGAGGTATTCTGGTTCCTGCCACCAGTTCATTGAGCTTTTGGGTATCATCTTTGGTCTTAGGATTTTGGGGTGGGGCCCTTTCTTCTTGTTGCAAGTTGGCCTTGGGAAATGATGCTTCTAACCTATCAAGAAAAAGCCGTTGGAAGAGCGGATTAGAGAACTGAGCTTGAAACCCGGTTTTTTTGCCCGGGTTAAAAATTATTTCTCCTTTTGGAACCATAGGCATTCCTCCGGCTTACAGATTACTCTTTTTAAGTGAAAAGTAAATTAATAATTTGTAATGTTATTGTAATTATTTAAAAAATGATTTAGTGTAGAGATTAAAGGAGGTGATAAGAAATGATACAGGTAAATTTAGTACCAGTGGTTTTATCTTCAGTTGCAGCAATGGGAGTGGGCTTTGTTTGGTATTCTAACGCTCTTTTTGGAAAAAAATGGATTGAATTGCATGAGTTGAAAGGGGATAAGATGGATAAATCCAGCATGGGTAAGATTTTTGGGATAACCTTTTTGGTAACCTTGGTTTCTGCCTATGTCTTATCTATTTTTATTCATTATGCAGGTGCAATTGGGTTGGTACTGGGGGCTAAAACCGGTCTGTGGGCTTGGATTGGATTTGTAATGCCAACATCTCTGGCAACTTATCTTTTTACTAAAAAGCCAATGTCTTTATATGTCATAGATGCAGGACATCACTTGGCTGCTCTTTTAGTAATGGGGGCAATCCTGGGAGCTTGGTTTTAGGACTTGTAAGGAGTTTTCCTGAGGTTATGTTTACTGTGGCCGTTAGTAGAGGCTTTGAGTAAACCGCTTTTTCTTAAGGTATCCAGATCATTTTGAATTAACTTCATTTGCTGTCCAATGTGAACTAGTACCTTATGAGCTTCTTCTTCCTCAAATGCCTCTTCTTGAATATCCTCAATGTCTTCTTCAACCTCTTCCAGACTCTCCGTGTTTCGATTAACAGTCATTTGAATAAAAATAGACAGATAAATTGCCTCCAAAGATACTGCGGTGGTTAAAATTAGAAGAATATAGTCTGTAGTAACTCCAAAGTATCTAAGTGCAAAAATTCCGAAAAAAAGTAGGGTGTGAATGATTAAAGACACTGGAGTTCCGATCCAGTCAGTTAGCCTAAAAGAGATTTTTTCCAGAAAATTAAACCTTTGGTTAAACATAATTATTTCCCATCAAAAAAATCCCTTTTCACCGTCTGTGGGTTGTTAGAGATTTCTAGTCAATTGTCTCGCCAAATATTTGATCTGTCAACCCCCCAAAATTTCTGTTAGAATAGGAGGCAGGCCCAGGTGCTGGAATGGTAGACAGTGCGGCCTTAAGAGCCGTTGTCCGCAAGGACGTGAGGGTTCGAGTCCCTCCCTGGGTACATTAACGGGGTGTAGTTCATCGGTAGAACGTCCGGTTTGGGACCGGAAAGCAGGAGGTTCAATTCCTCTCACCCCGACTAGATAAGACAGAACGAGTTTTCAGCAACTCATCAAATGGTGGTTTGAGCCGATATGACGCCACTTTATCCTCATCAACATCAAAGTTCAAAAAGATAATACGAGAAATTGAGTCTTTAACAATGACATCACCCGATTTGATTATGCTACCGGCATTTTTTGACAAGTTCAAAAACTGTTGAATACTAAGACGGTCTTGTTCTGGGTTGGTCATATTTTGTTTAAGTTTTTCAATATCTACCTCTAGCTGTTGCTCTAATTGTTGAAGCTCAGTCTGTTTGTCATTGCCTATTTTGACTGTAATTTCAGACAGGCTTGGATTATCAAGTAACTTGAGAGCCAAGTCCTTGCTTTTACCTCTAGTATCTTTTAGTAGAGCCTGCTTACTGTAAAGCTCAAATTGAAATTTCTCTCTTTTAGCATCGGTAATTTTTGTTAGGCTACCATAATACTTATTGTAATCAGCCTCGGTAAAGTTGAGACCTTCACTCAAAAAATCGTATATAAAGTCAAACACTATCTTTGCTCGTACTGATTTTTTCTTACGCTTGCAAAACTTGTTGCCACACCGATAAAACAAATACTTTTTTGTATGGCCTTTAGAGACACCGGCATACATATGCATTCCACAAGACTGGCAATTGACCATCATTCTTAGTGGTAGATAAGTATGCCTCTTACTTTTATACGGGTTTACTCGTCTACCTGATAATGCCTGCACTTCCAGATAGTCTTGCTCAGTTATGGCGGGGCTAAAATCATAAATCTCTCGTAAGTCGGCTTGGCTTCCCGCTTGAATGAGAATGCCATAGTAAAAAGGGTCTCTGAAAATGTCACTGAGTTTCTGCTTGGTCATTTTAGTAACCTCGCCCGTTGACTTCACTAGTCTGCTATAGCCATTGGTATTCATATACTCAACAATATCCTCAAGAGAGACCGCTTCTTTACGCATTTGCCAGGCTTGGCAAATGAGGTCAAAGTTTTTACCATCAGGCCGATACATACCATTTTCATCTCTAATGTAACCGTGCTTGGGTGCAGGCGATTTACCTTGCTCATGGCTCCGTCTGACACCTCTAGTTACATCATCAGAGAGCTTGTCGGAATACTGTTTTGACAAAACAAAAGCCATTCCCAAGAGCATCTTGCCATTAGCATCTGATGAGAAATGATGCATCACAAACTTCATGTCTTTGATATGCCCCTCGTCAACCATGTCTATAATCTCGCCACCCTCTTTCATATTTCTTGAAAGCCGGTCTGGGTGCCAAGCAATGATGCCATCAATTTTGCCCTGCAAGAGGTCATTGAGCATTTTTCTAAACAACGGACGCCTGCCAGGTTTCTTTGCTGATTTTTTCTCTATAATAGGTTGTCCCACAACTTTGAGGTGCATTCTATCTGCTAGTTGCCGACATTCGTCTATCTGGTCTGGAATAGAGCGTGCTTGTCTCTTGGGGTCATCTGTGGATTTTCGGACATATATAACATATCTGAGCTTTGTAAAATCATCATTATTATCCATAACTATAGCTCTATTTTATCATTTCTGAATTACTCAGATTAGCGATTTTTAAAGAGTTCAAAGTTCAAAAGTTATTATCTTATAAAGAAATGGCGAGAGAATTAAAGATAAATGCGCCCACCATTATTGTCAGAGATGCTTATAGCGTTCAATTTGGCCTCAGGTGAGTCAATATCAACTTTCAGAAGTAATAAAATCAGCTCCAAGATTGCTTGGTACTCAGCAGAGATTTCCTCGCTTGGCTGAATTTTAGGTACATACTTAATAATATATAACGGAAAATTTTATGTTTTATACATTTCTAGAAACACAAGATTTTATTGCTACATTTTGATATAGTAAGAGCGTATGGAATTATCAGATAAGCAAAAAACTTTATTACAAAACTTCAAAGAATTATTGATATATGGTAACAATGAATTTGCTAAAGTAGGCCTGAAACAAAAACGGACAAGTCTGAAAAAGAGACTGCTTTTCTTTATGATGGGGGCTACGCAAAGCTACGCAGAAAGTATACTAAAAATAATTACTCCAGTTACCGAACACCCAGCTATATATGATAAACCCGCATTAGTACTGCTGAGGTCACTTACTGAAAATTTGATAAACATAAATTATATCCATGCCTGTAAAACTCAAGCTAATGCAGCTCGCTATTGGATAGATTTTTTGCAGCAAACTGTTAAATTTGGTGGTAACTATAAGGCTCTGATGGAAAAGTATCCAAAAGCTCAATATCAGATTGGGAC
>Ga0209515_10001766_pt1 | contig 35027 bp, 28 predicted proteins | sample Subgroupgradi54m_FD_187454 | JGI IMG/M metagenome (GOLD analysis project Ga0209515, IMG submission 187454) | Subsurface groundwater microbial communities from S. Glens Falls, New York, USA - GMW60B uncontaminated upgradient, 5.4 m (SPAdes)... ... | reverse complement strand
GGTATCGTGATTGTAGACTATCAAAGCGCCGAGTTTTTCCAGCCCATTGGTTATCCTATCGATAGGCCTTGCTCCGATACGGCACCCACCCGGATTGGGAATGAAGCATTTTTTGAAGCGATGGAGTAGAGGTGCAAACAACATGAAGGAAACACGGGTTTTTGAAGCGTGAAGAAGGTCCACTCTGTTTTCATTCAGATCTGAACTGTCGATTTCAAGCGTATTTTTAGCTGTGAACTCTGCTTTCACTCCAAGCTTTCTGATTAAATGCAGAAGCTCAAGTACGTCGCTTATTTTAGGTACGTTTTCCAGCACAACCTTGGAATCAAACATCAATGCAGCGATGATTGCCTTTAAGGCTACGTTCTTGGCGCCGGAAAGCGTCACTTTTCCTTTCAACTGGTTTCCCCCGGTGATAGCAAAAGCATCTTCTGTCATATTATTCAAAGCTTTTTAATAAGGCTAATTATAGCAGTTTTGAGCTTGTAGACATCGCCTGCACCCATCGTAAACACAATGTCCCCTTTCCTGAGATTTTTACTGAGTTCTCCGAGCAAATCGTCCATCGACAAAAAACCCTTTACGTTTGAGATATTCTGTTCTTTTGCTTTTTTTTCGAAATCTAGGGAGGTTATATTAAACTGTTTTGGATTTTCCCGGGCTGAAGGAAAGATTGGTCCAATCAGGCTCAAATCAGCTAAAGAAAGTTTTGCTACAAATTCATCCAAAAGTGCCGCGGTCCGGGAATAAGTATGCGATTGAAACAAGACTATTATTCTCTTGTTCTTGAAGCGTTCCTTTGCCGCTTTTATTGTTGCCTCTATTTCAGCAGGATGATGAGCATAATCGTCAAATAGAAAAGTCTCATTCAGGGAAAATTGCTGCTCGAATCTTCTTTTGGCTCCTGTAAAGTCTTTGATCGCTTCTCTGACCTGATCAGGCTCAAAACCCAGATCCAGAAGAGTCATGATTACGCCGGCCGCATTCAGGGCGTTCTTGTCGCCGTAAAGCGCGATGTCAAATCTTCCAAGATTATTGAGGGTGAATGACGTTCCTTTTGCATCAACGATAACGTTCTCAATTTTCAGCTCATCTGCTCTGATGACTTTTTTTCCCTGCTTGAGAAATTCTGCAAAAGCTTTTTTAATTTCAGCCATATCTTTGAAAACGTCAGGATGATCAAAATCTATGTTTGTACAGAGAATAATAGCTGGATGAAGGAAGTTGAATTTCGGAGTTTTATCTTTGGGGGGATTGACTGCATATTCATCGGCTTCAACCACAAAATAGTCATAAGAACCGAAGTCGCCTGCGGGGTAGCCGTTGAAGTCACTTGAGCCAACGAGATAGGTGGGTTTTGTGCCTAATTTGATCAACGCATAGGCGAGAAGTGAGGCAGATGTTGTCTTCCCATGTGATCCGGCCACAGCAATTGTCTTCTTGAACTGTTTCATCAATTCGGCGATAAAAGCTGCCTGATGAAAGACCTTTATACCTCTTTTTTTTGCCTCAAGGACTTGCGCGTTCTCTCCTCCTCCGTGCGAAGCAGAATAAACGAGTAGTTGAGTATCTTTAGGAAGGTGAAAAGGAGAAAAGCCGTTCGTTATGACGATCTTTTCTTTAATGAGCCATTTGTCGGTAATAAATTCTTCCTCAACATCTGAGCCCGAGACGTTCTTGCCCATTTTCTTGAGAATCAGAGCCAGATTAGCCATCCCCACGCCCTTAATCCCGACAATAAAGATATTGCTTGTATTATTTAGCATCGATTATATCTAAAACTGCTTTTTTTTCGTTCCAGGGGTATTCTTTTTTGCCGCGAGCCAAAGATTTTTCGTGACTTTTACCTGTGAGAACGACAATATCACCTTTTTTGGCAATGTTTATTGCCTTTTCTATTGCCTTCTGACGGTCAGTAATCACGGCATAAATTTTTGAGTGGGGAACGACAAATTTAGGGCTTGTTTCCTTGAAACCTTTTCGCCTCAATCCCACAGCAATTTCCGCAGAGATCTTCTCCGGCTTTTCGGTGCGGTAATCTTCCTCCGTGAGAATGACTATATCTGCAAATTTGCCGCTGGCCGCACCCAGAGCAGGTCGCTTTCTTTGATCCCGAAGCCCGGCCGAGCCAAAAACATGGATTAGCTTCTTCTTTTCACTCAACTGATCTGAAATAGCCTCAAGAACTTTGTAAATTGAGTTCGGCGTATGGGCAAAATCGATGATTACCCTGAAATCCTTGTCATAGACAGTCTCAAACCTACCCATGGGCAATCTGAACGATTTGAGGGCTTTTTTGACCCCTTCTACAGGTATTTTCAGGATTGAGGAAACCGCATAAGCAGCTAGATAATTATAATTGTTATATTTTGTTATAGATCGATCTATCTCAGTCCTTGAATTGAAGTTAAAGTCCACACTACCTTTTAAGCCATAGGTATAATATTTCCTTCCTGCGCTTTCTAAAATCTGCCTTAGCGGATCAAACGACTTATCGTCTTTATTGATTAATGATACCCGAGAATTAAGCAACATTTTTGCCTTTGCCAATAAATATCTCTTATAGCTTTTGTGATAATCTAAATGCTCATCAGTAACATTGGAAATCACACCCACCTGATACTCAATTCCCCAGTTCCGGTTCTGATCGAGCCCGTGCGAGGTCGTCTCCAGAATAAAATATTCATCGCCGTTTACAACAGACTGTTTGAGTAATTTCTGTAGAAGCTGGGCATCGGGCGTAGTAACGTGCAAACCCGTACTAAACTCTTCCCTCCCTATTTTGGCATAGATACTGGAGACCATTGAGGCTTTTTTGCCCGCGTTTTTCAGGATATGATAGATCAGGTGAACGGTAGTTGTTTTTCCATCGGTTCCTGTCACTCCGATGACCTTTAGTCTACGGCTCGGAAAACCATAGAAAATATTGGCAAAAATTGCTCTTAGGAGATGGTAGACATTGATCAAAGGCTGGATTTGACGCTTAAAAGTCTCAAACATATCATTGCTCCGGAGCTATATTATAGTAAACAAACAGTTCCTTTGCTATATCGAAGAAGAGCGGTGCAGCAGTCTCGGAACCGTAAATTGAAGTACCCGGTTCCTTCAAAACAACCAGGGCTATAAACTTCGGGTCGTTGACCGGTGCAAAGCCAATAAAAGAGGCTATCGTCTTGGAAGAATCGTAATGACCTTGCAACGGAATCTGAGCCGTCCCTGTCTTACCACCAACTTTATAACCTTTTGGGACAGACCATTTGTATTCACCGTGCTCTACAGTCGACTCAAGCATCTTTTTCATAATCTCTGAACTTTTTTTGTCTATAACCTGATTTTCTACAATTGGCTCTATCTTGGTTTTCTCGCTGCTTGAATCAATTTCTTTTACCACATGGGGACGCAGGATCTTGCCTCCATTGACAAGAGAGGAAAAAGCCTTAATCATTTGAATAGGGGTGACTGCGATTCCCTGACCGAAATTCACAGTCGCAAAATCGATAGGATACCATTGACTTTCCGGTCGAAGATAACCTCCCACTTCACCCTGAAGATCGATATTTGTAGATGAACCGAACCCGTACTTATTAAGATACTTAAAAATATTGCTGTTGCCTAATTTTTGCCCAACATAAACCATTCCGACATTGGAAGATTTTTCCAGAATACCTGTCATCGTGATCTTGCCGCTGTATTTATCATCCCATGTTCTGACTTTATATTCTCCAATTTGAACCGGACCTTTTTCATCAAAGAAATCATCGGGCTTGATTTTTTTTTCATTGATTGCAGCCGCCATAATCATCGGCTTAAAAGTGGAACCCGGCTCATAGAGAGAGGAAATTGCCTGATTTCTAAAAATATCCTGACCGAATTGATAGTATTTATCAGGATCAAAATCGGGCAGACAATCCATTCCCAAAATCTCCAAAGTGTTAGGATCTGCAACAATGATACAGCCTTCCTTGGCTTTATATTTTTCAAGACCCTCAGCCAATTTGGTCTTGATTATTTTTTGAACAGAATTGTCAATCGTCAGAATAAGATTTCTGCCATTTTCAGATTCAATTTTCTCCTGATTGCCGAGAAGGATCGGGCGGCCAAGCAGATCTCTCTCTGTCTTCATCAATCCGGAAAGACCGATCAGATCCTGATCATAAAATCCCTCCACTCCGAAATATCCTATGCTATCTCCGTTCTTGTTTTTACCCACAAAGCCCAGCAGATGTGCGGCCAATGAAGATTCCGGATAATATCGCTGTGAATTATCTTCAAAACCTAGTCCTTTGATATTCAGCTTGGCCAGCTGATTCTTTTGCTCTTCGGACAGTCCTGATTGTATAGCTATCCAGTCTTTCGTGTCGTCGATTCTTGCCTCAAGCGTAGCCTCTCCGATAGCTAAAACTTTATCCACATCCTCTATTAATTTTGCCCTATCTGTAATTTTTTTAGGTTCGACATATAGTCTGAAAGATGCCTGATTTAAGACTAGTGGCTTGCCGTTTCTATCTAGGATAAATCCCCGCTGTGGAGTTATTTTATTGTAATTCAGATAGTTATTGTGAGACGAATTAAAAGAAGCGATTACTTGAAGATAAAAAAGTTTGACTATGATCAAGACAAAAAAAACTATGAAGAAGAAAAAGACGAGCTTGAGCTTTGTCATATCTCATTTTCTCAAAGCAAAACCTAAATTTTCAAGAAAATAAGGTTCTTCTTTCTGGGCAAAATCCAGCTTGGCTGCAACTGAAGCGGCAAATTGCAGAGAATCAGCTTCGTAGGCCTTTTTTTGTAAACTTAAGTTTTCTTTGTGCAGACGGTTCGTTTCTTTCTCCAGATAACTTATCTGTTGACTTAAATGCATTCCGGAAACAAAAATATACAAATTCGCTCCAATCAAGACTAAAAACAAGATTCCAATCAATAATTTTCCCATTTTTTTCATACTCATTTTTGAATAACTCTTAGAGTTGCTGACCTCTCATAACTCAGTCCTTTATTACCTTTTAATCTCATCATTTGCTTGAATTTATTTTCCGTGACAAATTTTTTAACCACCCTATCCTCGACTGAATGGAAAGTTATCACTGCGACTCTGCCCCCGTCTTTTAACAGATTCACAGCTCCTTTCAATCCTTTCTTCAGATTGTCAATCTCTGCGTTAACTTCCATTCTCAATGCCTGAAAAACTCTTAAATATACTTTTTCATCTTTGTCTCCAATCGTGCGGTCAATCACTTTTATAAGCTCCCCTACAGACCTTATTTTTGTCAGACGACGGGTGCCAACAATAGTCTGAGCAATTGCCCGAGAATTGATTTCTTCAGCATTTTTTGCCAGTATTTCATAGAGTTCGTCTTCACTTAAACTATTAATCAGATCTGATGCCGTATTCTCATAGCCTAGACTCAATCTCATATCTAAAGGCTCGCTATGGTTTTTATAGGAAAGACCTCTTCCTAAGTCAGTCAACTGGCCATAAGACAAGCCTAAATCTAACAAAATCCCATCTACCGGAAAAAAACCTCTGTCTTTGGCAATCTGCTCAATATCTGCAAAGTTTCCGGCAACCAAAATCAGATTTTTATCTTCGCTAAATCTCTTGATTTGATTTTCGTCCAAATCTATTCCTAATACTTTTCCGCCTTTTTCCAGTATTTTTTTAAGGTGCCCTCCTTCGCCTACTGTCGCATCGATGTATAAACCGCCACTCGTAACTTCCAAGCCCTCTAACGCTTTATTCAGTAAAACAGGCGTATGCATTCTTTAGTATTTATAGCTCAAAGGTAAAGTTTTAAAATACAACTTTACGCTCAAAGCCTTCTTCAGGGCTCTTAAGTTATTACGTGTAAATCTGCCCGTTAATTTTTGTTTTCTTTCTGATATTTTTCCCATGTTTCTGGTTTCCAGAGTTCAAAATGATCCCCGACACCGACTATGACCGCTTTGTTAGCTAATTTGGCGTAATTAAGCATATTTTTGGGGACTACGAAACGCCCCTGTTCGTCCACGTCCATATAGACGGTTGAAGAGAAGATAAATCTTCGTTTCTCGAGATTGTCCTGTTCAAGTAGTGAAACTTGAAGCAGGTCTTTGGCTTTTTCCTCCCAGCCCTCTTTATCATAACCTGCCAGACAAAAATTAAAACCTTTTGTTAAAATAAAGATGTTACCCTTAAGAAGATCGCGAATCTTTTTAGGCAGCACGAAACGCCCAGGAGCTGAAAACGATACGACATATTCACCAAAAAACACCATATATAACCATTAAACGCCAATTGTTGCCTGTTGTCAAGTGGTAAAGATTAGCTATGAATAAACTGTTCCTAAGCACGAAAAAACTCATCTTAAGCAAGCAAAATTCAATCGTCTCGTCGGCTACAATCGTGGGAATAATGATTATTCTCTCCCGTTCTTTCGGTTTTCTGCGCTATAGGATAATGGCGAGCTATTTTGACAAAAGCGCCTTAGATATCTTCTTTGCTTCTTTTAGAATTCCCGATACGGTCTTTGAAATCCTGATTACTGGCGCGATAACGTCCTCGTTTATCCCCATCTTCATCAAATATCAGAAGAATAAAAAGGCTCTCGATGAGAATATATCTTCGATCATCAATCTCATATCCCTCGTCTTTCTGGGCATTATTGTGGTGATTTTTATTTTCGCAGATCGAATTATTCCTCTGACGGCTCCTGGCTTTTCTAAAGAAAAAATCGATCTCATTATTTATTTTTCCCGCATTCTCCTTCTGTCTCAACTGCCGTTTCTGGTCTTTGCAAACTTTCTGACAGGCATCGGACAGGCCAACAAAACCTTCATAATTTCTTCCCTCGCGCCTATTGCCTATAATATCGTCATCATTCTGGCGACTATTTTCTTTGCTCCCACCTTTCATCTTTTGGCGCCGATACTGGGAGTTTCCACAGGTGCGGTCGTTCTTTTCTTGCTGCAGATTCCCTTGCTCTTTTCTTCCGATTTTATCTATAAGCCTGTCTTAAAAATAACCAAAGGCGTCAGGGAATTTTTCCGCCTGATTGTACCCAGGTTGGTTACTGTGGTAACAAGTCAGATTGACGCAACTATCGATCTTATGTTGACCAGTATTCTTGGCGCTGGCTCATATACTATTTTTTATCTGGCTCAGCATCTGCAACTCTTGCCTGTATCGGTCATCGGTATTGCCTTTGGCCAAGCATCTTTGCCATATTTATCTGAGCTGTTTCAAGAAAAAAAAATTGAAGAATTTAAAAAAATCATCATCGAATCTATTGTCAGTATATTCTTTCTGACGGTGCCGATTATGAGTTTTTTTATTTTTGCCAGAACGCCTCTTGTCCGTCTTTTTTTCGGGGGTGAGAAATTCGACTGGGATGCTACCGTGAAAACCGCAATCACCCTATCTTATTTCTCGCTTTCAATCCCCTTTCATTCTGTTTATTATTTCTTAACTCGCTGCTACTTCGCTTTTCTGGATAGCAAAACTCCATTTCTGATCAGCCTCTTATCTGTATTTCTCAATATCTGTTTCAGTCTACTTTTCATATTTGTATTCAAGCTTCCGGTTTGGGCTCTGGGCGCATCTTTTTCGATCTCGATCTTTTTAAACGTCATTATCTTGCATATTCTTTTGACTCGTAGACTTAAGGGCTTAAACAATACTTTCCTGCTCAGCGAGTCTTTGAAAATAGTCTTGGCCACATTTGTCGCATCTTTTTTCACCTGGTGGGAAATGAAAGCTCTCGACGGATTGATCTTCGATACATCAAGAACCATCAACGTCTTTCTGCTGCTTCTTATCGGTGGAATATCCTATCTAGCTCTTTTTCTCTATCTCGCTTGGCTGTTTGAAATAAAGGAAATCCAAATAATCTATAAAGTACTGAATAAGGCTAAATCCTACAGAAAAAAGGTTGTAGAAATTTATACCGAAATTGAGTGAGATGGAAAAAGACACCGATCGAATTAAAGCCATAGAATCAATTCAGAAAAAACTGTTGGGAAAGAAGCTCAACTATAAAGAGATTTTTACTTTGATGAAAGAGATCAGTCAGGAAAAATTAAGCGACGTCTTAACTACTTATTTTGTTGCCGCTTCATTTAGAGAGGGATTCTCACCTGAGGAACTTTATTACTTCACTAAAGCTATGGTCGAAACCGGAGCCAAACTCCATTTTAAAGGTATTGTCGCAGATAAACATTCCACAGGTGGCGTTGCCGGAACCAGAACTACGATGATTCTGGTTCCCATCATTGCGGCCGCCGGTTTCACAATTCCCAAGACTTCTTCCCGCTCAATAACCTCTCCTGCGGGAACGGCTGATGTCATGGAAGTTCTAGCCCCCGTGACTTTTACGGTCAGACAAATAGAGGAAATAGTAGCTAAAACAGGAGGCTGTATTGTCTGGGGAGGACATCTGGGAATAGCCCCTGCCGACGATGTAATCATAAATGTTGAAGAGGAATTGTCTTTTGAATCTTTTGACAAGATTATTATTTCGATTATGGCAAAAAAAGTGGCTGTCTCAACCAATCACTTGGTTTTGGATATTCCAGTAGGTAGTACGATGAAAATCAGGCATTTTAAGGACGGCGAAAAAATGGCGCAAAAATTCAGCCAGTTGGGGAAAAAGTTTGGTATCAAGGTGGCCTCCGATGTTAATCGATCTTACGAGCCGGCCGGTTATGGAGTCGGTCCTACCCTTGAAGCCCTTGATGTTTTATCTATACTGGAACAGAGGAAAGAACGGCCATTGGAATTGGAAGTAAAAGCTTTACGACTAACTGGCAAACTCTTAGATATTTGCTTTGAAGATGCAAAAATAAATAAAAATGGTGAGGAAGAAGCTAAAAAAATCCTCTATGACGGAAGGGCTCTGCAAAAATTCAGAGAAATAATCAAAGCTCAGGGTGGAAATGACCATGTTTCATCAGAAAAATTAAAACTGACTATGCACGCACATCGACAGATGATTAAGTCGAAGAAATCTGGTAAGATTAAGGGAGTAAATAATTACAATCTCAACATGATTGCTAAACTCCTTGGAGCCCCGAACGATAAATTTGCCGGTGTCTTCCTGAATAAAAAAATAGATAACAATATTGCCAAGAACGAGTTTCTGATGGAATTTTACAGCAACGATCCATATAAATTAAAAGAGGCAGAAGTTACTCTGCTTAATTTCCCAATTTATGAAATCGAGAGCTAAAAATAAAGGCTTAATTACTTTTATTCTCTTGCTTATCGTGGTCGGCGGTTTTTACCTATTTTATAAAGAAGGCTCTCTCCCCGTAAACAAGGAGGGTAAAACTCCCAAATTATTTGTGATTAGGCAGGGGGAGCGTTTGGATCAAATCGCCACCAATCTTAAGGATGCTAATTTAATCAGGAGCAAAGTTGTCTTTTTTGCAATTGTTAAATTTTTGAGAATAGAGAAAAAAATTCAAGCAGGAGATTTCAGACTTTATCAGGCGATGAGCGCAGAAGAAATAGCCAAAGATTTGACACATGGAACGTTGGACATCTGGGTCACTGTAGTTGAAGGACTCCGAAAGGAGGAAATCGCTGAAATATTGACAAAAGGCCTTAATATTCCCGAAGCTGAATTCATCAGTAAAGCTGATGAAGGCTATCTATTTCCAGACACCTATTTAATTCCTCGAGAAGCAAGTGCTGATGCGGTCATAAAAATTATGACTGACAATTTTAAGCGAAAAGTCACTCCTGAACTGGAGAATAAATTTCACAGCGTTGGATTAACCAAACAACAAGCTGTCATCTTGGCTTCAATAGTTGAAAGAGAGTCAAAATTTGCCGAAGATAGACAACCTGTGGCTAGTGTTTTTCTGCGTAGATTACAAGAAAGAATGTCGTTAGATTCTGACGTTACAATAGAGTACACTTTAGGCTATCAACCCGGGCTTAAAACTTGGTGGAAGCCTGAACTAAGTTCTGACGATTTGATGATTAATTCTCCTTATAACACTCGTCTTCGTACAGGACTTCCTCCTGCTCCTATTTCTAATCCCGGCCTAGCATCATTGCAAGCGGTTGCTGGTGCTGATCCCAATAGTCCATATCTGTTTTTTGTGGCTGACAAAAGAGGCCATGTCCACTATGCTCGCAACTTGGATGAACATAACGCCAACATAGCAAAGTATCTTAAATAACCCGGAATATTATACTTCTTGTATCTCTCTTCTTTTGAGAATCTCGCGGGGCTTGGAACCTTCTGAAGGACCCACATAACCAGCTTCTTGAAGCTGATCAAGCAGTCGGGCAGCGCGGGCATAACCTATAGACAATCGACGCTGCAAAAGTGAAGCCGAAGCTTTATCGGATTGAGCAATAATTTCTAAAGCTTGGTTAAACAACTCATCATGGCTACCATCAGATCTTCCACTACGAAGATGAGGAAGAGATGAAATGGGCGTGTCTTTTTCAGTAATCTCTTCAGTATAGTGAACCTCTGGAGCTTGTGATCTAAGGAACTTTACCAACTCTGTCACTTCTTTTTCATTTAAATAAGGACCTTGAATACGACGTGGTTTTGCCTGATCCGGCGGAAGGTAAAGCATATCTCCACGACCGAGCAACTTCTCTGCTCCAGGCATATCAATGATCACACGCGAATCAACTAAAGATGAAACGTTGAAAGCGATTCGGGTAGGAATGTTAGCTTTCATTAAACCAGTAATAACATCCACTGAAGGCCGCTGCGTAGCTAAAATAAGGTGAATACCCGTCGCTCTTGCCATTTGTGCTATGCGAGTGATTAGATCTTCTGCGTCTCCAGGGGCGAAAGTCATCAAGTCGGCCAACTCATCAATCACAAATAAAATGTAGGGTTTCTTTTCTATACCCTGGATTGCATTATATCCCTCAAGATTACGCACTCCTACTTTTGAAAATTCTTTGTATCTGGTCTCCATTTCGGCAACCGTCCATTTAAGAGCCTTTATGATCTTATCTGCTTCTACGATAACCTCCGTGAGAAGATGGGGAATACCATTATAGAGCGTAAGTTCAACACGTTTGGGATCTACCATGATCATCCGCAACTCTTCCGGTTTGGTGCGGAACAAGAAAGTAGAAATCCATGAGTTGAGCAACACTGATTTACCTGATCCGGTTGCTCCAGCGACTAAAACGTGAGGCATTTTGCCTATACTTCCGGCCTGCGGTACGCCTGAAACATCTAAGCCCAAAGGAACAAGTAAGGGATCAGGATTCTGTTTAAACAGTGGGGAACTCAACATTGTTTTCAAGGTGACTATTTCAGGCCGAATGTTTGGAATTTCTATACCTACCATCGATCTTCCGGGAATCGGCGCTTCAATTCTGACTTGACCTGTGGGAGCAGCCAACGATAATGCTAAATTATTGCTTAAACCTGTGATTTTGGATAACTTCGTTCCCAAAGTAATCTCCAGCGCATATTGGGTGACTGTCGGACCATAATTGACCTCTGCAACTCGAGCGCGAATACCAAAGCTCTCCAGAGTTTTCTCAATAGTGTCGGCATTTTTTTTGACATCTCCTCTATCCGCCTCTTTCTGGGCAAAATCATGAAGAAGTGTAAAGGGTGGGAAAATCCAATTTGAACCCGGTTTGGTAAAAGGTCTAATCAATATTTCCGAAGACGCTGCCTGTGAAGGAGAAGATTTTGCCGCAGGATAAACTTTGGCTGGTAAATCAAACTTCCTATCCTGAATAAATTTATCGCCCATCTTCTCTTTTGAATCCCCTTTTTCTTTTTTCCTCGGTTCAAGAGATTCTCGAAAGAGATATTGCCTGGAAAATCCAAATAATGACTTCAGTAAATTGATCACAAACAGCACAAACGAATCTACTGAAGTATCCAAAAACAGGATCAAACCCATGAAAAACATAACGACCAGAATTATTATTGCGCCTGTCGTAGAAAAGTCCAAAGCCAGATTTTTATAAATAAAACTCCCCCAATTACCTGATTGGAATACGCCTAAAAGTGCAGAAAAAATAAGAAGAGCACCGATAGTAATATTGGGTTTGACGAATCTAAGTTTTTTCGTGCTGAAGAAGTGGGCTGAAAGCAAAAAAAAGAGAAAAGGAATCAAAATACTGAAAACGCCGGTTCGAGAAACAATAAAATTATTGATCCTATCAAGAAGAAGTCCGCTATTGCCGCTTGCCGAGAAAAAATTAAGATAGGAAAGTAGCAAAATAGCGCCTGCTCCGATGAGTAAAAAACCTATAAGATTGAAAAAAGTTTTGTTATTGACCTTAAAACGGAGAAAAGGTATTCTCAAACGAGCTTTTCGTCTTCTTCCCATAATCTATTATTCTAAAGAAGTTTCGATCTAAAATCAAACTAAAAGTTGTAGGTTGATTCGATTTTGTTTATCTACCTCGTAGACTTTTACCCGTACTTTCTGGCCGATTTTAACTACATCGGACGGATCTTTCACAAAACCCTTGCCCATCTTGGAAACATGGACCATTCCTTCTTTGCCTGGGATGATCTCAATAAAAGCTCCAAAAGGAAGAATTCTCTTAACCTCACCTTCAAATTCCTCTCCGACTTCTATTTCTCTGACCATATTCTTGATAAGATTGGCTGCTTCTTCGACTTTCTTTTTATCCGGACCGCTTATTGTTACCTTGCCGTCGTTGGAGACGTCAATATCTGTTTCTGTCTTGGCAATCAGATGACGGATGTTTTTGCCTCCTGGACCGATTATTTCACCAATTTTTTCCTGAGGAGGAGTGAGAACTACAACTTTGGGTGCAAATTTTGAGACTTCGGTACGAGGTTTATCCATCACTGCTGTCATTTTTTGAAGAATAAACAACCGTGCTTTTTTGGCCTTTTCCAAAACTTCTACGAGCATTTTGTCGGTTAATCCTTTGTTTTTTACATCGAGTTGAATAGCGGTAATGCCCTCTTTTGAACCCGCCACTTTGAAATCCATCTCACCTGAAAAATCTTCAATGCCCATTATGTCTGTCATGATCAAATAGTCGTCGTCCGAGTTGCTGAGCATACCCATGGCTATTCCGGCGACAGGAGCCTTGATCGGAACTCCGGCGTCCATTAGGGCCAAGGCTGAACCACAAGTTGAGGCCATTGAGGTCGAACCGTTTGAGGACAAGACCTCGGAAACGACCCGAATGGTGTATGGAAAGTCTTTTGCTGCTGGAAGAACCGGCTCAATTGCTTTTTCAGCCAGAGCTCCGTGTCCAACCTCACGGCGAGAAGGAAAACCTATCCTACCAACTTCTCCCACAGAATAGGGAGGCATATAATAATGATGAATATAGCGTTTGGCTTCTTCACCTCCAGGACTCTCAATCAACTGTTCCAGGCTCGGAGCGCCGAGTGTCACAATAGACAGAACCTGTGTGTCTCCTCGATTGAAGATTGCCGACCCGTGAGTTCTAGGAAGCGTGGATACTTCTACGCTAATTTCTCTTACCGTGTCCATATCTCGGCCGTCGAGCCTTTTCTTTGTCTTTAGAATATTTTCTCTAATTGTCTGTTTACTGAGATAGTCTATTGCTTTAATGACAGCTTTTTTTTCAAATTCTTCCTTGTGTTTTTCCTGAAAGTTGGCAACCAACTCGTCGACTGCATTTTTGTCTTCAAATTCTTTGCTTGCGCTTTGCTCAATCAGCTTATCGATCTCTTTCTTGTATTCCTTTTTCAACAGGACTACTATTTTTTCATCAATCAAGACTGTATCAACTGTCTGCTTCGGCAATCCAACTTTTTTACGGAGCCCTTCTATAAATTTGATAATTTTTTGGTTTTCTTCTTTGGCCATCTTGATAGCTTCGATAATTTTTTCCTCTGAAATTTCTTCTGCTCCGGCTTCTAACATGACTACTTTTTCCGCTGAAGAAGTTACTATCAAATCCATTGTTGAGAGTCTTTGATGATCTTCATTGGGATTGACTATAAATGAGCTTGAACCGTTGGTGACAACATGACCGACGCGCGTAGTTCCTATTGGACCTTCCCAAGGTAAGGAAGAAATATGTAGCGCTGCATAGACTGCGTTTGCAGCCAACATTTCCGGGGAATTTATGCCGTCGATTGAAAGCAGGGTGATTACTATCTGTATACTTTTTCTGAAGTTTTTCGGGAAGAACGGTCTGATGGATCGGTCAATCAATCTAGAGATTAAAACCGCTTCGTCAGATGGCTTGCCTTCTCTTTTGACCCAGCGTGAACCTTTGATTCGACCTCCCGCATAAAGTTTTTCCACATATTCTACATGTAACGGTAAATAATCAATGTCTTCGGAAGCTTTGGCTGAAGTAACAGTAACCAACACGCAGGTATCACCTAAACGGGCAAAAACAGAAACGTCTGCCGCTTGAGCTAACTTACCAACCTGAATGGAAAATTTTTGGTCACTTAGCTCTATCGATTCTTCTAAAAATTTCATATATATTTTTACTGAAGTAGTTTATTTCTTTAATCCAAGCTGTTCAATCAGCTTCTTATAGCGCTTCTCGTCCAATTTTTGCAGATAGTTCAATATTCTTCTTCGTTTGGCTACAATTTTTAATAATCCTCTTCGTGAATGATTGTCTTTTTTATTTTCCTCAAGATGTTCTGACAGTCTATCAATTTTAAACGACAAAAGGGCAACCTGAACTTCGGGTGAACCTGTGTCTCCTTTGTGTTGGGCAAATTTGTCGATTATTTCTTGCTTATTTGTAGGAAGTTTCTTCTCTTGAAGTTTTTTCATAAAATAAACTTTATACATTATAATGGTTTACAGCCTTACTTTCAAGGGCTTTTTATGAGAAGACGTTCTCGACACATAATAAATAAACGGCTTATTGCTCTGATATTGGTTATTCCCGCGCTTCTCTTCATGTCTCAAAAAGTCCCTCCTTTCAACCTGCCAGTCATCGGTCTTTTCTCAATTTTGTTTTCGCTTCTTTCTTTTCTGCTGAGTTCCTTTTTCCTGCCTAAGAAACTCTCTTATGTCGTTGCAACGGGTGTTTTACTTTTCCTGTTGATAGATTACCTCATCGGCTTTCAAATCATAAATACTCTACTGCTTTTCTCATTTATGCTTGGAATAGCTTTTCTGCTAAAATAAAGAAATGAAAAAGGCTTATATAACAACTTCTATTCCATATGTAAATGATCAACCGCATATTGGACACGCCTTAGAGCTTGTTCAAGCTGATACTTTGGCAAGATTTTTCAGAAAAGAAAAAAACGTTGAAATCTATTTCTTAACAGGAACCGATGATAATGCGATCAAAAACGTTGAGGCTGCTCAAAAACTTGGCTTATCTACGCAAGAACTCGTAAATAAGAACTCAGAAGCATTTTTAAAGCTAAAGAATCCTGAAGCTTTGAACTTATCCTATGATCAATTTATAAAAACCTCTTCTGAAAAGCACAAAAAAGGTGCTAAGAAATTTTGGGAAACGTGCAAAAAGGGAGATATTTATTCAAGGGATTATGAAGGCTTATATTGCACTGGTTGTGAAACTTTCTATAAAGACGGAGAACTTGAAAACAATTTCTGTCCTATTCATAAGAAAGAGCTCGAAAAAGTTAAGGAAAAAAATTGGTTTTTTAAGCTAAAAAGTTACGAAAAATCTCTTCAAAATTTAATTGAAAAGGATGAGATTAAGATATATCCAGAATATAGGAAAACTGAAATTCTTAACTTTATAAAAAAAGGCCTTGAAGATATTTCTATATCCCGCCCAAGAGAAAGAACTAAGAGCTGGGGTATTCCTGTTCCGAATGATGTAAGTCAAATCATGTACGTATGGTTTGACGCTTTGACGAATTATATTACCGCTCTAGATTTTGAATCAAAAGGCGAATTATTTTTGAAGTTTTGGCTTAATAATGAAAATAAGTATCATGTTATAGGAAAAGACATTGTTAAGTTTCATGCTCTTTATTGGCCCGCAATGTTATTAAGCGCTGGACTTCCACTTCCAAATAAAATCTTCGTTCATGGATTTATTAATATAGAGGGACAGAAGATGAGTAAGAGTTTGGGAAATGTCATCGACCCTTTTGAACTAGTTGAAAAATGGGGAACAGACGCTGTCAGATACTATCTTTTGCGAGAAATTCCGACTTTTGATGATGGTGATTATTCGGAGCATCGAATGGAAGAAGTCTACAACTCTGACCTAGCAAACGAATTGGGAAATCTTCTCTCTCGTATTACTCAATTATGCGAAGAGAATAAAGTTAGTTTTGTGGAACGTGTGAACGAGATTCCCTTCCTTGCTGAGCAAGGAGGATTTTCCGTTCATATGGGACGATTTGAATTTAACCTGGCATTAGAACAACTCTGGATTGAAATCAAAAACTTAAATGTTGAAGTCAATAAAAAAGAACCGTGGAAATTATCTCAAGATAAAGCTACTCCACTATTAAAACATTGGTTACAGCGTATAAGAAATATTGCTTTTGCCCTAAAACCATTTCTACCGGAGACTGCTGAAAAAATCTTGAAATCAACGCAAGGCAAAATTACGAAAATCAAACCTCTCTTTCCTAAAAAATAAATTTGCTACAATTAGTGCCATGCAAAATATCCGCGAAAAGATAACTAGCTTTGTAATGCGAGTCCTGAAAGATAGAAAATTTACAATTACAGTAGGCATTATCACTCTGGGAGTTATTTCTTTTTTCTATATCTTTTGGGGACTGCCGACGCCATACGATCTTCAAAATTATAAAAAAGTTCCTCTCTCGACTCATATTTTGGATCGCAATGGAAAACTTCTCTATGAAGTTCATGGAGAAGAAAACAGAACACCTATAAAAATTGCCAGTCTCCCTAAATATGTTTACGAGGCTACAATCGCAATTGAAGATAAAGATTTTTACAAACACGGTGGAGTTTCTATAATAGGTGGAATTTTGAGAGCTATAAAAGATTCAGTCCTTCAACATCAACTCCAGGGGGGATCGACTCTTACTCAGCAGTTAGTGAGATCTGCGCTTCTGACTCCTGAAAGAACTATTCGCAGAAAGCTAAGAGAGATAATTCTTGCAGTCTGGACTGAAAAAGTATATACAAAACAACAGTTACTTGAAATGTATTTAAATCAAGTTCCATACGGCGGATCGGCCTACGGTATCGAAGAGGCGGCCCGCACCTATTTTAATAAACCGGCTAAAGATTTAACCCTTGAACAAGCAGCGTTTCTTGCTGGTTTAACGCAGGCACCCTCGCTTTATTCTCCTTTTGTCGATCCGGAACTGGCACGTAATCGCCGAGACGAAGTTTTGAAAAAAATGTCTGAACAAAAATATATTACAGAACAACAGTATGAGACTGCTAAAAATAAACCACTGAAAATCAATCCCCCAATGACAAACATTAAAGCTCCGCACTTCGTCTTTTATATTAAATCTGAATTGGAAAAAGAGTTTGGAGCAGACGAAGTCGAACAAGGAGGATTAAAAGTAACCACCACTCTTGATTTGAATATTCAAGAGGAGGCTGAAAAAATACTCCGCGAAGAACTCAAGGCTATTCAATACCTTAATGTTTCAAATGGGGCGGTTTTGGTAACGCGGCCGCCGACCGGCGAAATTCTATCTATGATCGGCTCAGTTGATTATTTTGCTACATCATCAGGAACATTTAACGTCACCACTGCTCTCCGTCAACCGGGTTCCTCAATCAAACCAATAAATTATGCGATCGGACTCGACCGAAAACTGGTGACTGCGGCGACTGTTTTTCTGGACGTGGCGACTTGCTTCCCATCAGTCCCCACACAGTATTGCCCTGTCAACTATGACGGAAAATTCCATGGCCCGCAACCTTTACGTATAGCACTGGGAAGCTCATACAATATCCCTGCCGTAAAGATGCTTGCAATGAATACTGTCCGAGATTTTGTAGCCTCTTCTTCTGCTTTTACTATGACGACATTCAAAGATCCCAGTAATTATGGACTCTCTCTTACTTTGGGAGGCGGCGAAGTACACATGACAGAAATGTCTCAAGCTTTTTCTGCTTTTGCCAATCATGGGGTTCCCAAAAAACTGAAGGGAGTTCTTAAAGTCGAGGACAGAAACGGCAAAATTCTCTATGAATTTGAAGATCCGAATTTTATTCAGGATATAAAAAAACCGCTTAAGAATCCGAACTTCCTGGCTATCACGGGGAAAAAAGCAATATCCCAGGAAACAGCCTTTATCATTTCGCATATTCTATTGGATAATAACGCACGTGCTCCCGCTTTCGGTACAAATTCATTTTTAGTTGTCCCTCGACACGCAGTCTCGGTAAAAACAGGAACAACGGACGACAAGAGAGATAACTGGACGCTAGGTTATACGGCAAATTTCATGACCACTGTCTGGGTAGGAAATAATGACAATACACCGATGAATCCATATCTCGCTTCTGGTATCACTGGTGCGGCACCGATCTGGAACCGAGTAATGCGTTACGTGCTTAACAGCCAACCAGACCTTTTTCCTATTCGCCCCAGTTCAGTTGTGGGCAGACAGGTCTGCTGGGACACGGGAGCAGTAGCCTCTCAAAATCCAGACGGCTCGCAGCCCGGCTGTCCAACTCGTTTTGAGTATTTAATTAAAGGAACTGAGGGAATATCAAACTTGAAAACCACCAAAGGCCCTGTGTTTGTAACTAAAGATAGTGATAAATACGTCGAGAAGCCGAGTCCCGATGATTCTAATCTGGAACAGAAAGACAAAACAATCGTTTCAGACGGTATTTCTTCATATTGTATAGATTGTGCAGGCGATGTAATTAACAACCCGACGCCAACTCCGAAGCCATGATCGCACTCATTCAACGCGTCTCCAAAGGCGCTGTCGTGATAAAAAATAAACCCTTCTCTGAAATCAAAAAAGGCTATATCATTTTGCTGGGAATTTTTGCAGATGATGACAAAGATGACGTTGTAAAACTGGTTGAGAAAATCGTCAATCTTCGCATTATGAGCGATGAACAGGGAAAGATGAATAAATCTATACTTGAAACCAAAGGTGAAGTTTTAGTTGTCTCTCAATTTACGCTCTCTGCAGATCTTACAGGTGGGAGAAGACCATCTTTTATAAAAGCGATGAAGCCTGATGAGGCGGAAAAGCTTTATGAACTTTTTGTCAAAAAGCTCCTGGAAAAAAGCCTAAGTGTAAAGACCGGTAAATTTGGCGAGTACATGGAAGTTCAGATCATCAACGACGGCCCTGTAACCATCATCGCCGACAGCAAGAAACTTTAGCCTGTGCCAACGGGAGGAATCGAACCTCCTACCGATCGCTTATGAAACGATTGCTCTGCCGGTGAGCTACGTTGGCTTCTGCTATAATTATACTAAACCCGCATGGAAAAAATTGACCTCACAATCGTAATTATTTCCTATAACACCAAAAAACTCACTCAAAACTGCATTGAGTCAAGCCTGAAATCGCTTAAAAACGTCACCTTTTCCTATGAAATTGTGGTCGTGGATAATGCTTCCAAAGACGGCTCGCAGGAGATGCTCAAAGCCTATCAAACAAGGCTAAAAAATAAGTTTAAGCTCATTCTTAATGATGAGAATATAGGCTTTGGTAAAGGTAACAATCTGGGCGTAAAACAGGCACGAGGAGAGCATATCCTGTTTTTAAACTCTGATATTGTCGTGCTCGACGAGGCAATTTCCGAATTGTTCAAATTTTATATTGAACACGAGAGTGAGTATCATTTTCTCGGAGGAAAATTATTGAATCAAGACATGACCGACCAGCCTTCAGCCTGCAGGTTTTTTACACTACCTGTCGTGTTCGCGGCTCTTTTCTTAAGAGGTGATTACTGGGGTCTGACGCGGTTTTCTCCAAACACAGTCAAACAGGTTGACTGGATATCGGGAGCCTGCATTTTAACCAAAAAAGCTTACTTTGAAACTCTAGGTGGTTTTGATAAAAACATTTTTCTGTATATGGAAGAAGTGGATCTGCTTTACCGAGCAAAACAACTGGGCTATTTAACTTTTTTCTACCCCCCTGCCCGCTTTATCCATCTTGGTTCAGCTTCATCTTCGGGAAGAACTTTTCCCATTGTTCAAGTTTATCGCGGTCTTCTCTACTTTTACAAAAACCACTATTCACAAATGGCTCTTCTTTGGCTCAAATTTATGCTAAAATTAAAGGCGTCGATTGCGATTTACATTGGAAAGGCAACCAAAAACCAATACCTTATTGAAACATATGAAAAAGCTTATCAACTGGTTAAAATGGATCGATAATAACCTCATCCATATTTTCCTGTCGGTTTTTATTTTCTTCATTCCTCTATATCCCAAACTTCCTTTCAGCCACGTCGAATATACCTATATCTCAATCAGGCTGGAGGATTTGTTCATTGCTGTTTTCTATGCTGTTACATTCATCCAATTACTACGTAAAAAATTCAGTCTAAAACCTAAGTTTCTTATTCTTTTTATACTTTTCTGGATATCGGTGATGATTTCTTATGTAGTCGGCTTTTATTTTCAGAATACCATACGAATCAATCAGGTCGGCCTTCTTCATGCTTTGCGACGTATAGAGTATATGTCCGTATTCTTTATTGCTTTTTCGCTGATAGACTCCAAACAAAGATTTTTTTATTATCTGAAGCTTTTTTTTGCATCTGTTTTGCTCATCGGTTTATACGGAATAGGACAGAGGTTTCTGGGTTTTCCCGCTGTTCAAACTATGAATCCTGCTTTTGCCCGCGGATTAATTCTTTATCTCACACCAGAAGCCAGAATTTCCTCGACATTTGGCGGACATTTTGACTTAGCCGCTTTTAGCGTCTTTGCGATACCATTACTTTTGGGCTACTTTCTTTTTTCAAATAAAAAAATATACTTCGGTCTTTTTACCTTAACACTTGTTATACTCCTCTACACTGCCTCGCGTATCTCCTTTATAGCTTATGTCGTGACTGCTACGCTATTTCTTCTATTGAATAAAAAATGGCGACTATGGATTCTCGTAGCTTTGCTTAGCGCAATTCTTCTTTACGTAACGGGGGATCTATCCAAACGATTTTTACAGACTATCCAGATCAAGCAGGTATTCGTAAATGAGCAAACTGGAGGACAGACAATCAATCAGAAAATCAATCCGAAAGAATTACCCGCAGGTGGTTTTGAAATCCCTGGCTTATCCGCAAAAAATAAAAAAAATACTCCCGAGGAGCAAAAAAAACTAGAACAGCAAATTATGATTCTGGCTCAAAATCAGGCTCTACAAGAAGCCCAAGATCAAGGAAAAGTCTTAACTCAAGTCGAACTGCAAAAACGCACCCAGCAAATAGCCTCATTAATCAATCCTAAAAATAAAATACTTTGTGATATTTCCTGTGCGACCCGTCTACAAGTCGAATGGCCACGAGCGGTCGCAGCCTTTACCTATAATCCTTTTTTTGGTGCGGGACCCTCTTCTATCACCGAGGCAACCGATAACGATTACTTGCGTTGGCTGGGAGAATTTGGTCTTGTAGGTACGCTCTTGTTTTTAACAATTATTTTTGCAATCACCAAGTATGTTTTTAAGTCTATCAAAAAATTTAGCACAGGCGAAAAATATCTTCTGGGTGGATTTATTTTTGGACTGCTTGCTCTGTTGATGAATGCAGTCTATATCGACGTTTTTGAAGCTTCTAAAGTCGCCTATATGTTCTGGCTGATTGCAGGATTTTTTGTCGGCTTTGCTCACCTTAATTATGAAAACAAACGCAAATAAATTTAGTCCTCGCGACTTCATTCTGTTGGCTCTTATTTTAGCCGTAGCTCTGCTTTTCCGTCTTTATAAAATAGATATTCCGCTGGCCGACTTTCATTCCTGGCGACAGGCCGATACTGCCGCTGTTGCTCGGAACTTTGTAAATAACGGGTTTAATCTCCTTAAGCCGACTTATGATGATATGTCTAGCAATCAATCTGGAATGGAAAATCCGCAGGGTTTGAGATTGGTAGAGTTCCCTCTGTATAATGCGACTTTTGCAGCTCTTTATAAATATTTTCCGTTCACGTCTTTGGTGATCTATGGAAGGTTGGTAACTGTCTTTTTTTCTCTGATTTTAATCGCCACTCTCTACTTTCTCCTGCTCAAAGAGGCGGGACGATTCGCTGCCGCGATCGGAAGCTTTGTCTACGCTGTTTTTCCCTTCTTTGTTTTTTTCTCACGCACTATTCTCCCACAGACTATGGCTCTTAGCTGTACATTTTTATCTCTGACTTTTCTTTATCTCTTCTCACAGGAGAAAAATAAATTTAAAAATGCAGTCTTAATATTTTTCGCGACAATCTTTTTCGCTGTGGCTCTATTGGTTACTCCTTATTCTATTTTTTATTTTCTTCCGACGGCTTATTTATTTATCAAAAAATATAAATGGTCAATTTATAAAAAAATTCCTGTCTACCTTTTTTATATTCTGACCATAGCGCCACTTTTTTTCTGGAGAAATTACATCAGACAGTTTCCCGAAGGAGTACCTGTCAACTTCTGGTTTATGACCTGGGTCAATACCTCAGAGGGCATTAAGTATATTTTTCTCAGACCTGCATTCTTCAGATGGATTTTCCATGAAAGAATAGATAATTTAATTTTAGGCGGTTATCTTGGAGTTTTTTTAGTTCTGGGTGTTATAACAAAAAGCAAAAAGTATTTTTTTTGGAGCATACTTATTTCGGCTTTGGCCTTTCTTTTTACCTTTGAGGGAGTGAACGTGCAGCACGCCTATTACCAGATTTTGATTTTACCGGCAGTAGCAATATTCGTCGCATTGGGGGTGGATTTCATATATAAAAACAATAGATACTTTGTAAATCCTTTACTCATGATTTTCTTCTCTTTGGCAATTTTCGGTTTTTCATTTTTCATTTCATACTATCAGGTAAGAGATTATTACAACTATTCTAAGGATATCGTCAGTATTTCCAGCATAGTCAAAGATCTGACCAAAAAAGATGATAAAATAGTCACAGATACTGTCGGTGACACAACTTTACTCTTTCTTTCAGATCGGCGCGGTGCACCTTCGGTCTATAAAGATTTTAACGCTCTTCAAAAGGATGGTTATAAATATTTTGTCACTCTGAAACCAGATGTGATCAAAGATTTTAAAGCAAAAAAACAGTACGAACTTGTTTTTGAAAATGAAAAATTCGCCATTTTCAAATTATGAGAATATTGATGGTGACTCCCTATCTGCCTTATCCTCCTGCATCCGGAGGTCAGATTAGAACTCTGAATTTACTCAAATACCTGAGTAAAAAAAACCAGATCACTCTTGTCGCACTTTACAAAACTGCCGGGGAAAAAAAATATTTATCCTATCTCAAGCCATTTTGTAAAGATATATATTTATGCAAAAGGCCGAGAAAACCTTGGCGAGTCGATATCATCCTGAAGGCTATTTTCTCCCGCAAACCTTTTCTAATTGTCCGTAATTTCTCCTCCGAGGCAAAAAAGGTGATTGAGAGATTGCTGAAAGACGAATCTTTTGATGTTATTCACTGTGAAACTTTCTATGTCATGCCTCACATTCCTTCAACCCTCATTCCGGTTTTATTGGTTGAACAAACAATCGAGTTCAAAGTATATCAGCATTTTGTCGACACACTTCCCTTATTATATCGAGGATTTTTTTACTTTGACATTCTAAAATTGAAACACTGGGAACGCTATTATTGGAAAAAGGCCACAACCGTTGCAACAGTCTCGTTTAGCGATAAAGAGCTCATAAGAAAAATTGAAAATAAAATTTCTCCTGTCATAATTCCCAATGGCGCGGGAGATGAAATGTTTGTTAAATCTTTGCCTGAAAAAACTTTAGATAATCCGATTCTTTTATTCATTGGAAATTTTTTCTGGTTGCAAAATAAGGAGGCCGCTAATTATCTGGTCAACCAAATTTATCCTTTACTTAAGAAGGAACTCAAGAATTTCTCCTTGATTGTTGCCGGTCAAGAGGCAAGTCTAGCTAATTTTGAAATCGATGAAAATATTACAGTTCTTGACATAAAACCTAACGACAACGATAAAGTGAGAGAGCTTTACCAAGAAGCTACTCTGTTTATTGCGCCAATATACGGCCCCGGTGGAACACGCTTGAAAATTCTTGCCTCGATGGCTGCGGGTCTTCCCGTCATAGGAACAAAGATCGGTTTTGAGGGTCTGAATGTCCAAGATGGCTCAGAAGTTCTTGTGGCTAATGATCCTAAGGAATTTATAATAAAGATTAAGCAGGTTTTGCAGAATAAAAAACTATATAGAAAGCTGCAGGAAAATTCTTTTAACAAAGTGCACAAAATGTACAGCTGGGATTCAATCTCAAGACGATTGGAAAACGTTTATAAAACTATTCAGCTCAAATAATGAGAATCGGCATAGATATCTCTCAAATTGTCTATAAAGGCACGGGAGTTTCCAGATTTACAGAGGGGTTGGTAAAAGCTATCTGTGAATATGATAAAAGAAACGAGTGGGTTTTTTTCTTTTCTTCATTTCGTCAATCGCTGGATGTTTCTATCGAGAAACTCATTAATTCAAGAGGTTGGAAAGTGACCAAAATGAAATTGCCGCCTACAGGATTATCAATCACCTGGAATGATTTACATATCTTGCGAATAGAAACAATAATCGGTAAACTCGACTGGTTTATCAGTTCAGATTGGACTGAGCCACCTGCGACTTGCAAAAAGGCAACAATTGTCCATGATCTTGTCTATTTACGTTATCCTGAAACCGTTGACCCCTTGATATTGAAAACGCAGATCAAACGTATGGCTTGGGTACGCAAGGAATCGGCTCTGGTTTTGGCCGACTCTCTGGCAACTAAAGACGATTTGATCGAATTGCTCAATTTAAAGGATAAAAAAATAGTTGTCAACTATCCGGGAATCGAAATCAAAAGAGCGAATAAAAAAATTGAAATAAAAAAGCCTTTTATTCTGACTGTGGGCAAGATTGAACCAAGGAAAAATATCAACAGACTTATAGAAGCGTTTGAGGGATTAAATCTCAAAAATGTTGAGCTTTTGATTGTGGGGCCTGAGGGCTGGGATCAAAATATCAAGGTTGGCAAGAATGTTCGTTTTCTCGGCTATGTTTCTGATGATGAACTTCATGCATTATATTCATCTTGTCTGTTTTTTGTTTATCCATCTATTTGGGAAGGTTTTGGTTATCCTATTTTGGAGGCTATGAGCTTCGGAACTCCGGTTGCAACATCAAATACCTCGTCACTGAAGGAGATTGGAAAAAATACAGCTCTGCTCTTTGATCCAATGAAAGTTAATGAAATAAAAAATGCCCTTCACAAACTTGCGAGTGATAAAAAACTAAGAGAAGAACTTTCCCACAAAGGTCGGGAACGAGCCAAAGAGTTTACTTGGAAAAGATATTATGATGTAATGATTAAAGCGCTATGGTAATCGGAATTGACGGTAATGAAGCCAATGTCGATGAAAAAGTTGGTGTATCGGTTTACGCCGCCAATCTACTTCATTATTGGCAGAAAAGAGCCGATTCGAAATTAAAATTTAAAGTTTTTTTAAGAAAGAAGCCACTCAGCAATCTTCCCCTAACTACTGAGCATTTTTCCTATGAAGTAGTTCGCGGAGAAAGACTTTGGTCGCAGATTTTTCTTCCGGCTCGACTCAATCTCAAGAGAGATATAGATGTTTTTTTTACTCCTGCTCACTATGCTCCCCGCTTGTGTCCTGTTCCAGTGGTTGTGACAATCCACGATCTTTCCTACTTCTATTATCCTGAGGAGTTTCTGAAAAAAGACTTATACAAACTCGAGAACTGGACTAAGTATAGCGTCCAAAAGTCAAAAAAAATTATTGCTGTGTCTCAGAATACAAAAAAAGATTTGAGTAAATTCTATACTATCCCTGACAATAAAATCAAAGTTGTCTATAACGGATATGAGAAACAGCTTCAAAGCTCAAAAGTCAAAAAGCAAAGTTTGAATAGCCCTTATGTCCTATACGTAGGAACTCTTCAGCCGAGAAAAAATGTTTCAACGCTTATTCGTGCATTTAATAGGTTTCAAAAAAACAACTCAGGATTCAAATTGGTTATTGTTGGACGCAAAGGATGGCTTTATAGGGAAATATTTGAGCTGGTAAAACAACTGAAGATTGAGAACAGTGTAGTTTTCACGGATTATATACCTGATTCTGATTTGATTGAACTTTATAGACATGCTTTTTGTTTTGTCCTACCCTCTTTGTATGAAGGATTTGGGATTCCAATTTTAGAGGCGATGAGCTACGACTGTCCGGTTATAAGTTCGAAGGTCTCAAGTCTTCCCGAGATCGGAGGAAACGCCTGTCTGTATTTCAATCCCAAAAATGAGAAGGAATTATTAAAAAAACTGGGCGATATCAAAGAAAGCAAAACCCTGAGAAGTAATCTGATCAAAAAAGGCAGAGAGCAGATTAAAAAGTTCTCCTGGCAAAAATGCGCAAACGAAACACTTGAAATAATTAAAACAGTTATATGAGTATAAAATTAGTCGAGGAAGAATTTGATTCGAAAGTTTGGGATTCTGTTGCCAATCATCCGTTACAAACATGGGAGTGGGGAGAAGCTAGGAAAGAAATTGGGGTTGAAGTAATAAGGGTGGGAGAATTCAGTGGGACGAAACTCAAGGCCGTTTATCAGCTGACGCTGCACAAAATCCCGTTCACAAACTGGAAAACGGGATATCTGCCTCGTTCAGTTTTTCCTTCAAAAGACGTTTTGGATTTCTTATATAAATACTGCAAGAAGAATAATGTTATTAGCGTTAAGTTAGAGCCGTATGTCAGCCTCAATTCGATTGAGGGTCTGATTCTCGATTCCGCTTCGCAGCGAGGCGAGCAGGTCAAGAATGACAAGCGACTATTAAAGTCTTCTAACCCTATCTTCCCTGAATGGACGCAGGTCATTGACCTTACTCAACCTGAAGAGCAACTGCTCAAGAATATGAAACCTAAAACTCGTTATAACATCCGACTCGCCCAAAAAAAAGGAGTAATCGTCAAAGAAGAATCTAATGAACGGGGCTTTAAAACTTTTCTCAAACTCTATTTCGAGACAGCTAAGCGCCAGAATTATTATGGCCATAACGAAACCTACCATAGAGCAATCTGGAGCAATTTGAAAAAAACTATTTCTCATCTTATAGTCGCTTACTATCAAGATATCCCTCTTGCAGTTTACGAGCTATTTCATTTTAAAGACCGACTTTATTATGTCTATGGAGGCTCATCCGAAGAGTATAGAAATCTGATGGCTGCTCAACTCATCATGTGGGAAACGATTAGATTAGGAAAAAAAATTGGCGCAAAATATCTTGATATGTGGGGATCGCTCGCTCCGGAGTACTCTCAGACTCATCCTTGGGCCGGTTTCACCAGGTTTAAAGAAGGATACGGGGGAAAGTTTGTACAACTTACGGGCAGCTATGATTTGGTAGTAAACAAATTACTATATAAACTTTTTAATCTCGCCTATCAAATAAGAGATAAGTATTTAACTTTTAAAGGAAAGTTTCGTTAATTAATATTTCTTTCCTTGAGAGCAAACTGTTTGGTAAGAAGCGGGATAGTTATCTTCTTCTTGGGAAAAACCAGTGCCTCCCTCAACACTTCATCCATATGACTCACAAAAATGAAATGCAAGTCGTCCAACACTGATTTCGGAATATCCTCTAAATCTTTCTTATTTTCCTTGGGCAGAACAACAGTCTTGATCTGTGCGCGATGAGCGGCAATAACTTTTTCTTTGACCCCGCCTATCTCCAAAACGCGGCCACGAAGAGTAATTTCTCCTGTCATTGCTACATCTCGACGAACTGGAATTTTGGTCAGAGCAGACACCATTGCGGTAGTAATTGCATCTCCTGCAGACGGCCCATCCTTAGGAACAGCCCCTTCGGGAACATGGACATGGACATCAATTTTATTGAAAAACTCTTTAGTCAATCCAAACATTTCCCAACGCGATCGGATGTAGGAAAGAGCTGCTTTACAGGATTCCTTCATAACGTCGCCTAAGTGACCAGTCAGAGTGAGATTCCCTTTTCCAGGCATGATCGCAACTTCTATAAAAAGAATGTCTCCACCTGCTTGTGTCCAGGCAAGACCTGTGACAATACCGATCGTGTTTCTCTCTTCAAGCATTTGAGACTGATATTTATATGGTCCGAGGTATTTCTGTAGATCTGAAACTCCCAAAGTTTTCTTGGAAATCTTTTTTTCTACTATCTCTCGGGCCATTTTTCTACAAATTGCGGCCATCTGTCTCTCAAGTTCACGAACTCCGGCTTCCCGAGTATACCTGCGAACAATAGTCTTCAAGGATTCGTCGGTTACAGCCAGATCTTTTTTGGTCAGACTGTGCGCCTGAAGTTGTTTGGGAATAAGATACTGTTTGGCAATGTTGAATTTCTCTTCTTCTGTATATCCTGGGAAATGGATTACTTCCAAACGGTCAAGCAAAGCATCTGGAATCGTATCTAGAATATTAGCTGTAGTGATGAAAAAAACATCTGATAAATCAAATGGTATTTCAAGATAATGGTCTGAAAAGGAGTGATTCTGTTCCGGATCCAATGCCTCAAGAAGAGCTGCTGAGGGGTCACCTCTATAATCGCGACCAATCTTATCAATCTCATCGAGCATAAAGATTGGATTTTTAGTACCGGCCTGCTTCACGCCTTGGATAATTCTTCCAGGCAGGGCTCCGACATATGTTCTTCTGTGTCCTCTTATCTCAGCTTCGTCACGAATCCCTCCTAAAGAGACCTTTATAAACTCTCTACCTAATGCGCGAGCAATCGAGCGACCAAGAGAGGTCTTACCGACACCAGGAGGTCCAACAAAACATAGGATTGTAGGTTGTCGCTCTTTCTTTTTCGGTTTTTCTTCGACACCAGTGACTTTTTTAGTTTTATTTTCTAGGATCTCTTTCTGTTTTCTGAGTTCTATCACAGCTAAATACTCCAAAATTCTTTCCTTTATTTTTTTCAGACCATAATGATCTTCATCCAGAACTTGTTCAGACTTCTTAATATCGATATTGTTTGATGAAGCCACAGACCAGGGAAGATCGACCAACCAGTCAAGATAGGTTTTTATATAAGAAGACTCGGGATTAAACTGGGACATTTGAATCAGTCTCTTGAGTTCTTTTATCGCTTTTTCCTCTACCTCTTTGGGCATTTTAGCTTTTTTAATTTTTTCTTTATATTCATTTACCTCTTTATCTTCGCTCTTTCCTCCCAACTCTTCTTCGATCGTCTTCATTTTTTCACGTAGAAAAGTTTCTTTTATACCTTTTTCAAATTTTTGATGGGTCTTGGTAGAGATATTTTGCTCGATCTCCAATATACGAATCTCACGATTAATAAAGTCAACCTCCTTGACCAATCTATTTTTAAGATTTACCTCTTCCAGTAACTCTTGGCGATCATGTTCACGAAGATCAAGAACCATTGCGACTTGATAGGAGAAATCCTGCGGAGAAGTAACATTGAGTATATTCATCAGAAACATGAAATCGATTGTTTTACCCAGATTGATAGCTTTTTTAATCTGGGCGGAGATAAATTTTATACTTGCCTGAATTTCTTCATCAGCCACGATTACATCTTTAATCTTCTGGACTTCAGCCTCATAATAAGGTTCTTCTTTGGTAACTTCCTTGATAAGCACTTTTTCCAAACCTTTGACAAGGGCATTGATCTCTCCTTTTTCTCCATGAACAACATTTTTGACTAAAACCAGAATGCCAACACTGTAAAGATCGCTTTTTGAAGGATTATCGAGAGCAGGGTTTTTCTGCATTACCAAAACAATTTTCTTATCACCTTTTAGAGCCTCATTTATTGCTACAACGCTTTTTTGCCTTCCGAAAACTAGGACGTTTTCCGTATTGGGAAAAACAATACCTTCACGCACGGCTACAAGGGGGTGTTTGGATTGTTGTGATGGATCAATTATAAAAACCATATCCGTTAGCAGTATAGTTTACTATCTGCTAATTGTCAAGTCAAAATTAATTTAGATTGTCAATATTTGATAAATTAATAAATCCGTTCAATTAATTAGTATCAATCGTAACAACATGGGTCTTTATAACCGCAATTTTTACAAACAGAGTCGCGCCCACCAGGCATACCTTGCAAGGTTAACAGTTGACACGAGGGACAATTGCGCTCGTTGTTAGTAAATCCTTCTTCAAGGAGCACCTGATATTGATTTTGCATATCTAGCTTATTCCTTACCATATTCTATCTATTATCTTCCTAGAAAACAAGCATTAGCGAAACCAAAATTACCGTGCTCACAACCATGAATAGTATACCTGTATTTGAACCTGAAACTGGCGGCTTAGGTTTGAGTGTTGGGGAAAAAGTAGGAGTGGGAATGAAAGTGGGAATGAAAGTGGGAATGGACGTTACCGTGGGTTGAGCTTGCGCAATTACAGTTCCTGTGGGAGTGGGAAGCGTTGTAACGACAACTTGGACAGGCGGAACAGGTGTGCCTGTGGGGGTTATTCCTCCAGTAGGGGGAGGTGTACCCGTGGGAGTAGATATCCTTATAAGTGTCGGTGTTGGTGTAGGAACAGGTGTACCCGTGGGAGTGGGAGTTGGGGTTTGCCCTTCTGGAAGAGTTGGTGTGGGTGTTTGAGGTGTAGGAGTAGGAGTACCAATACCAACGCAGCTGTTGACCGCTTTACTCTCCGGCCCTGTTCCGCATTGATTGCTAGCTTTAACAGTGCAAGTATAGGTATGACTCACAATCGGCGTAAACGACACGCTGGTGGATTGAGTTGTACCTTCACTCACGTTCTGACTGGTTGTTTGATCCAAAATCACAAACGAGTATGAGGCCGCCCCTGATACTGCGCTCCAACTACACGTTGCCCCGTTTGCCGGACAGCTCAAAGTCTGCTTCACCTGCGCTCTTTCTTGAAAATTTATTGGCTCTGGTCTGAGCACTGTATATAAGCCAAAGCCGACTCCGATCAAAAGAAGAATGAGTAAGATAACTAAAACAATCGTCTCTCTTCTATTGTGGTCTTTTGGTCTATTTGATGTAACTAATGGTGGTATTGATGGTTCCATGGCTATTTATTGTGATTGACTACAGAGCGGACAACTAACTTTTAAATTGGTTACTGCGCTGGGTAACGGACAACTTGAAGGTGTAGGCGTAAGAGTTGGCGTTGGTGTTTTTGTTGGAGTAGGACTTGGACTTAAAGTAGGCGATGGATTCGTACACTGAGGTGCGGGGTTTGTTCCCACAACACTACATTGATCCGTCCCTTCTCCTGCAAGCAATTTACAAGCCGTTCCGACACAAGCTTTATGAGAACAGTGGACAGCATTCGGGCCTATAATACTGCATGCATCTGCACCCGGTCCATTAACCGATACGCAAGAGGTTCCTTGGCAAGCGTTGTGTTTTTGCGGAGTTGGCGTGGGAGCTGTACAGATGACACTACGGCGATCTCCCCCTGAGTGGAAACTAAAATTACAAGGAGGACCAACGTCTATCTGCCAAACTCCACAGAATTGAGGCGCTAAAAAAGGCTTTAAGTGACCATTGCCATCGCCTCCTGAAACAACTACATTCCAAAAACTAGGATTGGGATTTGAACTGCTTAGTTTATGAATTTCGGCATAATAAGCTAGGTTTTTGGAAGGAATAGACGTATTTTTTTGGCATCCAACCGCTATAGCTTTATCCCAATCAGAAACATGACATTTATAGAGAGCCACATAACAACTCGTGGGAACTGTGGTATAACCTTGATTAGCATTCCAACCGTAATCATTGCAGTGGCCTGATGGACCACACGTGGAGAAAGTATCTGTTGCTGCCCGCGGGTTGAAAATTTCAGGTTTACTAAGAAGATACATGCCTACAGAGATACCAATCAGCAATACAACTATGAATAGACCCAACATCGCATTAGATTTTTTCTTCTTTGGATGGAGACTTTCCGAAGACCCGATTCTGTTCATAATCAGCTATAAAATCATTGTAGCAACTCTAGGATCTTTGTCAACTTATTTAATCAGCTGCTGAGACGAAGGCGTGGAACGCGGTCAAGTTTGCTCAAATCTCTGACAAAAATTCCATGCTTTGCTTTGAATGAGGCGGCTGTTCCTATCATTGCTGCATTATCTGTGCAGAGATATTTTTGTGGAGGAAAGATGACTTCACCATCAATTTTTTTCACCAATGAACGCAGTCTACTTCTCAGATACTGGTTCGAGATGACTCCCCCACCAACGACGATTTTTTTTACTCCCGTCTGCTTTATTGCCTTTTCCAGTTTGATGAGCAATGAATCAAATACAGCTTCCTGGAATGAACTAGCGAGCTCTTTCAAATTTTTATTGATTTCTTTTTCGTCTATTTTTTTTAAGAAATAATAGAAAGATGTTTTCAGACCTGAGAAGGAAAAATTCAGATCTTCCGACTTGATCATCGGTCTTGGAAATTTGTAGGGATCAACGTTTCCTACTTGTCCGGCGATTCTTTCAATAATAGGGCCACCCGGATAGCCCAAGCCGAGTAATTTTGCCGCTTTATCCAACGCCTCTCCGGCCGCATCATCCACTGTTTCACCTAAAATCTTGAATCGCAGTTCGCTTTTCCAGAGAACAAGCTCTGTATGCCCGCCTGAAACTAAAAGGACAAGATAGGGAAACTTAAGATCTCTCTTGGGATTTCCCTTACTATTTTGAGCAAAGTTAGCGTAAATATGCCCTTCCATGTGATTAACCGCAATAAGTTTTTTATTATATTTTTTTGCCAGCTCTTTGGCTTTGCTAATCCCGACTTCTAAGGCAATTGCCAGACCCGGGCCGTATGTCACGGCAATGGCATCAATATTGGCTATTTTCGTTTTTGCCTTAACCAAAGCGTCCTCAATTACCATATCGATTCGCTCTTCGTGCGCCTTTTTCGCCAGTGAAGGAACAACTCCGCCCCACTTTTTGTGGATTAAAATCTGCGAGTAAATAGCATTACCTAAGACTTTTCTCCCATCGACAACTGCTGCAGCCGTTTCGTCGCAGGATGTTTCAATCGCCAAAATTTTCATGATAATAGTTGATGAACTTTTATTGTTCGCTTTTTTTCGCCTAAGTAATCCATTTTTACAAAGATCACTTTTCCCTTTTTTCGCAAAACGTCAATCAGTGGTGCCGCTTTCTCGCCCCACTCGAAGCAAAGAATGTTTCCAGTTGTCAAATATTTTTCTAAGCCTAAATGCTTAAACTCTTCTTCGTCTATCAAATTATATAGATCAACGTGGATGAGTTTTTTAATCTTGTTTTGTCTAATATCGTATTCGTAATAAACCACAAAAGTTGGAGAGATGATATTTTTGACTCCCAGTGCTTCACCGATTCCTTTGACAAAGATAGTCTTTCCAACGCCGAGCTCCCCCTGGAGAATAAAAATCAGCGGATGCTGATTAATCTGTTTCTTCAACAAGCGTTGAGCGATCTTTTTAGTTTCTTCCGGGGATTTTGAAATAAAAGTTTCTGTGTCGGAAAATTTGACATCTCCTTGGCGAATAATTTTTATAGTTGAAGTCGTAAGATCAACAATTGTAGAAGGTTTGTTCCGGGGAAGTTTTCCTGCATCGACTATCAAATCGATCAGTTGCTTTTTCTTTTCCGGTAACTGCTTCATTAATGATTCTATTGAATGATGCGACGCTCTTCCTGAAATGTTGGCGGATGTCGCAGTAATTGGTTTTTCAAATTTTTCAGCCAAAAAATTAATGGGAATATAGTCTGGTATTCTCACTCCCAAAGTTCCCTTTTCAGACTCAAGGAGTTTAGAAACTTTGTGCTTAGACTTCAAAATCACGGTAAAAGGACCGGGAAATAGAGCATCTAGAGTCTTCTTCTGTTTATTATTAATTTCAACTAAATCTTCAGCCGTTTGAGCAGTAGTAAAAACAGATATCGGCTTGCCCGCATGTCTATTCTTAAAAGCGATCAGTTTGGCAACGGCTCTTTCATTTGTGGCATCAGCTAAAAGACCGTAAACCGTATCTGACGGAAAGATGATCAATCCTCCCTGTCGAAGAGCGGTCAACGCTTCAGCTATTTTATTTAATGCAATTTTTTTCATGCCTGAGTGTAGCAATTTTACCAAAAATCTGCTAAAATGCCGCTATGGCAGCCAAAAAATCAAATGGTTCTCCTAAGGGTCTGAAGAATATGCCTGGTCCAAAAGACATCAAAAAGATCACAGAATTTAAGTTCAACCTGAACATTCGGACTCTCTTTATCGTCTTGTTTGCGGTTTTTTTTCTTTTTTTCATCTACCGTTCTCTCGCCAACGAAGTTAAGCAGGCGATGCCTGAAAAAACCATCACTGCTGTTATTAAAGAAATTAAGGAACATAAAATCAAACAGGTCGAGATCATCGATAATAAAATTATTATTCATTATAAAGACGATAAGCTAGCTTTGGCGTATAAGGAAACCGGACAAAACTTTATTGGAGCTCTTAAGGATTCCGGCGTCAATCCTAATGAAGTCAATATCTCCATAAAAGACACTCAAGGATCGCTTGGATTGATCTCTATCTTAAGCAATATTGTCCCGACAATTCTAATGGTTGCTTTCTTTATCTTCATTTTCAGACAGGCAAAAGGAGCTCAGGACTCTGTTTTTTCCTTTGGTAAAGCGCGGATCAAGCAGTTTACCAAAGACATGCCTAAAATCTCCTTCGGAGATGTGGCTGGAGTCGATGAGGCGAAGCACGAACTGGAAGAGGTGGTTGACTTCTTGAAACATCCTGATAAATATAAAAAACTCGGTGCCAGAACGCCCAAAGGTGTCATCTTAATAGGCCCTTCCGGCTGTGGAAAAACTCTTTTGGCTAAAGCTGTAGCCGGAGAAGCAGGCGTACCTTTCTTCTCTATAGCCGGTTCTGAGTTTATGGAAATGCTTGTAGGCATAGGTGCGGCCCGCGTACGCAGCCTATTCGAAACGGCCAAAAA
>Ga0209515_10001765_pt1 | contig 35061 bp, 2 predicted proteins | sample Subgroupgradi54m_FD_187454 | JGI IMG/M metagenome (GOLD analysis project Ga0209515, IMG submission 187454) | Subsurface groundwater microbial communities from S. Glens Falls, New York, USA - GMW60B uncontaminated upgradient, 5.4 m (SPAdes)... ... | reverse complement strand
CCGGCTGTCCCCCTGTCAAAGGGCTTGGAAAATTTTGATTTTGCCAGGCTGGGAGAAGCGGATTCGGAAAGGCTCAGATTTTTTCTGGAGACTTTTGAATGGTTTCGGGCCAGAAAGGACCGGTTGAGGGCAGCAGATATTCTGGAAAGGTTAGTCGAGCGCACGCATTACGATGCGAAGCTGATCGGAAAATCAGACGGCAGGAGAAAATATGCCAATGTCCTCAAGCTGATAGACACAGCGAGGGAATTCGAGACTCGGGAAGCCTTCGGACTTTCTGAATTTATCCAATATGTGAAAAAGCTTTCTTTGCAGGAAGCTAAGGAATCAGAAGCCCAAATCGGACTTGAAAAAGGGGATGCCGTGAAACTTCTGACCATTCATCAAGCCAAAGGCCTTGAGTTTCCAATTCTTGCGGTGGCCGACCTGGGCCGGGAAAGGAAAAGTTTTTCTTCTCTCCCCTTAAACTTCACACCCGCTCACGGCCTAGGGCTCCAAGTGAAGAACCCCATCAACAGAAAGCTCGAAAAAAGCCAGATCTTTCTCAAAAACAAAGAAGAGGAAGCGCGCAAAGACAAAGAGGAGCTCAAGCGGATTTTTTATGTGGCTCTCACTCGCGCCGAGGAACATCTTATCCTTTCTGGCGTAACCCAAGCGAAGTCTGTAGAAGGCAAGTCTTACCACGAGCTTCCAACTTTCATGGAATGGATAAGAAAAGCCTTAGGCGAAAATCCGCCGTTTCCGGTCTTTAGTGTAAAAGAAAATGCCCTGCCAAGACGCAAACATGAAAGGTTGAGCCTTGCCGAGATGTCCCCTTTCAAGGAAGCCATTCACAGCTTCCGCCCTATCGAAGAGCTGGAAGGGGTCTGTCTGAAAGAGGATTCAGAGACGGCCCTTAAAGTAGAAACGCTTCTTTCCGGCACCTCCCCGTTCCGAAAGGAATATTATGAAACCCGGGATCTTTCCGTGAGCGCGTTCCTGAAGTATGAATCCTGCCCCGGCTGTTATTACGATTTCTATGAAATGTATGGACTCGATGAAGCGTTTGATATGGGTGGCAAAACTGAGGGAGAGGCTGGTGAGGACGAGACAACGCCTCTTGCCCGGCGGGAGTTCGGCAATTTTTTTCACCGCGTCATGCAGCACCTCGACTTCAAAGATTTTTCCGGAGAAAGTCTCCATTTTCAGCTTTCAACGCTGGAACGTTTTTTGGGGCAAGAAGAGTTGCAAGAACTAGGGTGTTCTGTGAGGAATTTTTTGGGAACCGAGTGGGGGGAACTTATCAGAAAATCAAGGATTCACCGCGAGATACCCTTTATTTATAGGCTTTCGCGGGGCATGCTTCGTGGACAAATTGATCTCATTGCGGAAACTTCCGGGGGAGAACTTGTGGTGCTTGATTACAAGACGAGTCGGCTTCAAAACAGGGAGGAACTCGAAAGCAAAGCTAAGGAATATGAGCTTCAAATTTTCATCTATGCGTTAGCGCTTCGCGATATCATCGGCGTCTCTCCCCCCAAGGGGGTTTTGTATTTTACTTCCCTCAACGAGAGTGTGGTCTATAATCTTAGCCATGAGCTTTTGGATGCAACGCGCGTGAAGTTGGAATCCGCGTTGGAAGCTATTATCTTCGGCAAAACACCCTTTGCGCATCGCACGAACTGTCCAAGATTGATTCAGCATGAATGCGTTCGATAGAGAAAAATTTGACTGGGTCGAGCATCTCGAAGAATTGAGAGGCAGGCTTTTTGTGGTGATCGGCGCCGTTCTTCTAGCAAGTCTTGCGGGCTATTTTTTTTCAGAGGTGGTTTTCCGTCTGCTCCTTCTGCCTTTGCACCCTTTGCAGGAGAGGCTTTATTTCATGAGTCCGTATGAGGCCTTTATCGTTAAGCTCACTGTGTCGCTTTTTTCCGGTTTGCTGTTGAGTGCCCCTGTGATTCTTACCCAAACCTGGCTTTTTGTGGCGCCGGGGCTTTATGAGAGGGAAAAAAAGGCACTGGCTTTCATTGTGGGGCTGACTCTGGTGTTTTTCTTGGTGGGTGTTTTTTTCGCTTTCTTTCTTGTGGCCCCCTTTGCGCTCAGGTTTTTTCTTGGTTTTCAAAGTGAAAATTTGAAGCCCCTTCTTTCTGTGAAAGAATATATCTGCTTCCTCACTTCCTTCCTTCTTGCTTTTGGAGTGGCCTTTGATTTCCCCGTTTTGCTTCTTGGGCTGGTGAAACTCGGATTGATCCGAGCCGAAACTCTTGCCAAACAGCGCAGGCTTGCCGTGGTGCTCATTTTCGTCTTGGCCGCCGTGCTGACCCCTTCCACGGACGTGATTTCTCAAACGCTTCTTGCTGTTCCGCTAATTGTCCTTTTTGAGGCGTCCGTTTTTATAGCCCGGCGCATTGAAAAGAGCGCGTCCCGGCATCAAGCCATTTCAACCTGACAGGCCTCGCCCACGATTTCTAAGTGGGCGGGCAAACCTGTAGTGTCCAAGGTTTATTAAGGCCGCAGGGAACAGAGCCAATAAAGCCCGCCGGAGAGAAAAGCTTACGAAGTTTGAGAGACGACCTTCTTTATCCGAGCGCAAGGACACACCGCAGCCCCAACCCATTCGTTTTAGGCCAGATTTTAAAATATGCAACTTCTTTATTCTCAATAGGTTATAACTATAAATTTTAGTTGAAAGTTCCTAGTTTTTTGATATACTTATTTAACTTAATTAAATAACTGTAACTCATAGTTCGTTATCTATATTTATTTGAAAGTGTTATATGAAAGGATTGTAATGACGTAGTGTCGATCTTAAAGCCACTTTATCCCTATCGCTTCAGCACCCGATTTATTGCTTTGATGCTAGTCCTCTGCTTTTTAAGCTCCAATCTCCAAGCCCAGGTTGCCCCATCAGCTTTTCATGGGCCAGAAAATTTAAATCTCAAACCCCCTCGCGCTATTTTTATTCCCAAACCCCTCGGGAAAATTGAGGAGCAGTATCAAGGACAGGAAGGCAACCCCCGGGTGTTTTTGATTCAAGACGCCCACGCCGTGCGTGAAGCACAAAATCGTATTCAGAAGTTAATCACTTATTTTTCCAAGCAGTATGGAATTCGACTGGTGACCCTTGAAGGAGGAAGCGGGAAATTGGATCCTGCACTGATCAGAAGCTTTCCTGACGAAACGACGAAAAAGCGGGTGATGGAAGCCTATCTGAATCAGGCCGAACTTTCCGGCGCCGAGATGGCTTCGGTCTTGAGCCCTGGAGCGGCGGAGTATTACGGCATTGAGGACATGAAGCTCTATGAGGAAAATTACAGGCTTTATCTCAGGGCCATTCGTCATCAGGCCGAACTTCTTGATCGTTACAAAGCAAGAGAAAGCGAGCTTGAGGGTGCGCGTAGGAAAACTTTTTCGCCACGGCTGAATCGATTTCATAGAAAACTAAAGGCCTTTCGGAACGAGCGGCTTGATTTTCTTGGGCTAGTCAAATTTTTGAAAAAGGTCGATGCCCCGGCAGAAAATAAGGAACTTTCCAAGTTCTTTCAAGCCTTGGACGAATTATCGAAAGGCGGAGACTGGCAAGACGAAATTCAAACTTTGGCAAAATCTTTCTTGAAAACCTCCTATCCGGGATTGCCGGTAGACCAGCAAAAGGAATGGAATGGCCGGTATCAGTCTTACCTTACGGGTACCCTGGAGCCGCATGAATTTCTTGAGTATCTTTGGCATCTTTCCAAGAAATTGAAAAATCCGCTTAAAATTTCCGCCCAGCTTCGGAGGATACTAACGGCCAGACGCCAATTCTTCCTGCTGAAGGATTCGAAACTTTTTCGTGAGCTTGGGACCTATCTGGATCATGCTGAGGCTCGATGGGCTAAGACAGACGATGAAAAAGCCTTGGCTGAGGAATTCCGCAAACTTGAACTGATCAGGAAACTGATTCGCCTTGAGGTTCAGCCTGGCGAATACGAAGAACTCGAGTCCCTGTTTCAGAAATCCGAAGCGCTCCAAGGTTTTGCTGTCGGCGATATCGAGGAATTGAAAGTCAACTTGGCATTTTATCGCTTGGCCAAGAAACGTGACGAAGCTCTTTTGAATAATCTGCTCAAGCTTGCCAAGGCAAACAAGGCTTCACATGCCATTTTGGTCTGCGGAGGTTTCCATGCAGCCGGAGTCCAGCACTTGCTTAGGGAAAGGAATATTTCTTTTGCACTGATCACGCCCAAAATTCAAAGCATGGAAGGGGGCGATCTTTATGGCGATAAGATGCTGGGCCAGATTTCCTACAAAGACTATTTGAAAAATGGAGCAAGCTTTTATGAAGCTTTCATGAGGCAGACGGGCGAGCGTTTGATTCGGGGAGTGGGTGGCGTAGGAGATAAAGCGAGATTGCTAAAGACCTGGCGGGATGCCTTGATCCGGCGTTTGAGTGAGGAAGGAAAAATTGAGCAGGCCGGAAAATATACCAAGTTCATCGACGTCTTGATCGAAGGCCATATCCGAAAGTATGGAGCGGGGAATTTGGGAATCAAAGTTGATCAGGCCGGGGTTCTGGAAGCGGTCAAGAATGTTTTGGATGAATTCAAGTCGAAGACTCTGAATGGAATCTGGGGCGGCTTCGAGAAACGGTTGGAAGGAGTCAAAACCAAACTTTATCAGCTCATCGAAAAGAAACAGCTCAATTCTGAAACCCTTGGGAACGTTTTGGGAAATACCGCCGAGACAAAATCGGCTGCCTTGCAAATCCCCCAGCTCGTTTTGATTCCGGGCTTGGATATGCCGGCATATCGGGAGCAGGTCACTGGGACACACACAGGTGTTGGGGACGGTCCTGTAGGGGACAGGCCTGAAGAAGTTCAAAAGTCAAAATTCAGAATTCAAAATGACAAGGCAAAAGTCCTCGCCACAAAGCGTTGGCGAGTCTTCACCACCAAAGCGTCGACGAATCCGTCCGAGTTCCTTGGCGGACATCCGGACGAGTCCGCCACGCATTTTGGCGGAAAAAGTGGAAACGAAACCGCCATCCCGAATCCTCCAACTGTCATCCTGAGGACGGCAAAGCCGGACGAAGGATCTGAGATCCTTCGCTTCGCTCAGGATGACAAGCGCGGGCTTCAGAATGACATGCCGTCGCCGGCTCACCCCGCCGCTGATTTGCAATCTGCTCCTGCCGAAGCGAAGGCCGTCAAGGCCGAGCGGTCGAAATCTCTTGATTTCGACACTTCGCTCGCAACTGGACGTTCCGAGCTTCGGAGTGCGGAGCGTAGCTCATCAAGGCCGAGCGGTCGAAATCTCTTGATTTCGACACTTCACTCGGAACTGGATGTTCCGAGCTTCGGAGTGGTGGGAACAGAAGTCTCCCGCCCCGCGGGTATGAGTCCCGCGGCCGCGAGCCTCGGTGATGAAGATGACTTGGAGAAAATCGCGAGGATCAAAAATTCTATTAACGACCATGCTGGTGAATTTAAAGCAGACGCTTTACGGGAATTGGACTCTCTTCTTAAGTCCTCTTATTTTTTGGGGGCCCACATAGGGGAAAAAAAGGCGATATTGGATGTTTTACCGAATTTCCCTTCTCACACCAAGCTGGACACCTCTAGGGCGATCTCTCAACTGAATGACCTCGTAAACTGCTTTGGATTTAAGCTGCTCGAGGATTCCATTCGGCCGAGCGTTATTAAACTGGCTGGAACCCTTGCAGAGTATACCGGCCAGCTCACACGCGTATCCCTTCCCGAGTTGAGAAATTTTTTTAATTCGATAGGAGGTCTAAAAGCTTTTGCCGTTTACTCAGAACGTATTTTGAAGATTATGGAATCGATTCCACCCAAGGCCGGAGACTATAGCTGGAATTTATTTGCTGCTTTAACACCGATCTTTGGTTCTAAGGCTTTTCATGATGGGTCGGTAGACGAACAAATAGCTTTGATTACTTTCATGGAGTTAGTCATGGAGAAGATTGATAATGGGAAGGATTTGGCCTCTACTTATGCAGGCATCTCCGCCATATTGAAGTGGGTTTCGCAGGATCCGGTCAATCGTATGCCACTTTATCAGAAAGATATCCTGCCGCAACTCCTGAGTTATCCAGGTCAATGGGAAGGCGAAGATCTTTCTAAGGCTGTTCGGGCTTTAAAGGAAGGGTTGCAAGCGGATGCTGACGACTTGCTGGCGGATTACAATCATTCCGTTACTTCCACTCAGATAGCCCCGAAAGCCGCGAGTCTGGGTACAGCCGACGCCGTGCGGGAAGCGTTCAAGAAAGCGTTTCCTCAAATGCCGGATGATTATGAGGCTCGCCAATGGCTCGAGCAGGTTTTGGGCTTTATCGAAACCAATTCGGAGTCTTCTGGTAAGGCAGATGATTATGAAACGCTCGCGTCACTATTTTCCGACCTGCCCACAGTAGCAGCAGGTTATAAATTGCTGGTCTTGGAAAGGCTGCCAAATCGTGACCTCGAAGAATTTTCTGAGCGGTTGCAGGCACTTCATCAGCTGTTATCCTCAGAAAATATGAAGGATGAGGACAAACGGAAAATGATTCCGGCTTTCGGAGCTCTGATAATAATCTTTGATCGAATCCTGGTTGAGAATACAGTGGATCCCATTGATATGTTAGATGCCTTGCTTCGCTCATCTCTTTTTACCTTGGAGAATTATCAGAGCATTCTGAATGACTTCAGGAATATTTTGTCCGGACTGCCGGCAGATCAACCAAAAATCAAAGATCTGGTTGCAGAACTACTACAGGCCGCTTTGGAGGCGGATCTATTCGCGCCGGAAGATTACAAAGAAATTCTGACGGCGTTAGTAGAATTAGCAGAGTTAACAGAGGGGATGGTTCATCCAGAAGGTGACAGAGGGCAGGCGGCTACTATGTCCCAAAGTCTTGTTTTTATGATCGGCTCGCAAGTTCTAAAAAATAGCCAGCAAGAGGATAAAAGACAATGGCTACAGTTATTGAAATTGCTGATGGAGAAGCTGGCAACCTTGCAGAATTCGTATACCGCCCTTAATTCTGCCTCGCATATTTTTGGATGGTTGGAGACGGACTGGCAGAAAAGGGGGCCCGAGGCGGAAAGGTTTAGAGTCCGCATTGATCAACTCGTTGGGCAGGTGGAGGGGGACGCTCTTGTGAAAGAAATCCTCCAGTATGAAAAAGGATTAAAAGATTCTGAAACAATATCCGGCGATTATGATGCGGCTGGGGTTCACGCAGAGAGCCTAGGTAAGCGTTCCTCACACGAATCGGTGAATGGGGGAATCGGCGAAAGGGCGATTGACGCGTCTTTGCGAGCGACCGCAGGGAGCGAAGCAATCTCGAATTCCAACTCAAATTTGTTGAACAGGCCACTAAGTACCGGGATTGCCACGCCCGCCCCAAAACGTGGCGGGCTCGCAATGACGGTGCCTACTACGACGCCTCTCGGTGCGAGCTTGGGGAAGGTGACGGATCAGGTGTTGAAAGAGTTGAAAGCATTGGGACTCAAGCTCGAGCCGAAAGAGCTTGAGGAATTGAAACAGGCTTATGAAACCAAAGCGACCGGAGTGGAAGCAAGAGAAAATAAGATCCTTGCCGAGCTTGATCAGGAATTCATCGGGAAACATCCTGAAATCAAAGATCGCATCCTGCTGAAACGTTTGGTCGACGCCGTCAAAATAGATGGCATGATGGAATTTTTAGCGCCCTATATTTTTGACGGGCCGAGCCGGGAATACATTTTGTTTACGAGTAACGTAAAAAGTGGCGGGAAGGAGTCCATGATTCGGAAATTGGCGCGGGGACTTGATGTGAAAGGTGAGAAGGATTTAGCGAAAAGGCTGTCGGGAATCGAATTTCTGCGGTCCATTGACGAGAAGGTTTATGAAAAAATCCGATTTCTGATTTTAAGGGAAGATCTCGTGAGTAAGATCAGGGGACAGCATGCCCTGCAGGATATCATCATGAATTATGTCATCGGGGACGATCCCTCTTTGATTGAATATCTGGAGGTGGTTCATCCGGATTTCCTTTACGACACGGTCGTGGACTGGTATCAAAACGTGAGGCTGAAAAAGGGAGAGGATGATAATTTGAGAATTCTGGTGGAGATGATGCGTGTGGCGCCGGACGAAGAATTGAGAAGGCCTACTGGGAATCCGCTTTATCTCTTTCCGAGGGAAATTCTTGCCCCTCATTTAAAGCTTGCGGCCGGCAGTATCGAAAATGTGAAAAATATGTTCGCTATTTTTGTCATGTCCAAATCCACTGTTTCCACCCTTAAGATTCTCGGGAGAATCGAAAGCGGCGAGATACAGCGTCATTTCGATTTCGCAAAGGGATCGAATCCAGACAAGGAAACGCTGTTTGCCATTGCCGAAATTGCCAAGGGGGTAGGCAGGATCACAGCGGAGGAGAGGGAAGCCATTAAATTGGGACGCGAGGATCGGCTGAATCAATTTGTCACCTTTCTCCTGACCAATTACAGCCACTTGATCCAGCGGGATATTGAACGGTTTCAGCTTTTGGGCGTGATTTTGTCCAACACCGGAGTCGAAGGATTTCAGAAAATCGATTTTGGACGAATTCATGCCCGCTACGGAGTGAAAGAGGGGAGTACGGAAGAAGTTGAACTGATGAGAATCATTGCGGACATATCGCGTGTCGCGCGTGATGCCACCGGAGTGCTCCTTGAAGAAACCTTCGATCTTTACAATGAACAGGCCGGTGATAATCTGAAGGATTTCAACAATCTTCTCAAAGTCCTGAGATATTTTGTCATGATTGTAAATTTCCACCGCGATTTCGAGAAAATTGTCAACGATGGGTTGATCGGACGCATCAATAACGAAGCGTATTACATCAGCCTGCGGGATTTACGCAAGACGATGGAGATCGTACGCAAGAATTTCAGAAAGGGCATGGATCTCAGGCAGGCCATACGCACCGCCGTCAAGAGACGCTATTACAATCGCTTGAGCGAAGCCGACCGTCCCCGCGTCAAACAACTGATGCGCTATCACCGGATTTTGGGACGGGATGAGGATTTGGATTTTGTTTATGAATTTGAAGGAACGGACGGCGGGAGCAAGGAGATTACTATTCATGAGGTCCCGCGTAAAAGACCGAGGCAGATTAGAAAACTGGGCGTCCTGGAGGTGGGAGGCATGGGCGAGAAACTGCCTTTTTACAAGATCGCTCGGAAAACGGTTTTCGACGGCTTCCGGCGTAATCAGGTCCTGAATGAAACGACACGAAGGAACTTAGCGACACTGCTTGAATCCCTTGAAGTGGAGGAAGGGGAGCGTTTTAATCCCGTGCTGGAATTCGGCCCGACGGCAGGCGGGAAGAGCACCATTGCTGAACTGTCGGCCCAAGTTCTGGAAGTAGGTTACACCCGCATCCAGTTTACGGAGCGTACCGACGACTATGATATTTTTGGAAGCTTCCAGCCTTTTGAAATCGAAATGAATTTGCAGGCGGCGATCAACCGGATGAAGGAGGCGCTGGTGAATGAAGAAATTTTCAAGACGGAAGACGCTTTAAGCCGCCTCAAAAATGGTACCGGAGGCAGTATGTTTGAGCAGTGGCTGACGTCCGATAAGGCGAAGGAGTATGCGGAGATCACCGATGCCCAAAAAAGGCTTGATTACCGGATGAATTTGATTGAAACCGAGGTGAAAAAGATTCTCGAAAGTTATATTGCTGAAGCAAAAGAACTTTTGGATGTCAACCAACGGATTGAACGCAAAAGAAAAAGGGGGAGCAAACTGAAGCCAGCGGAAGAAGAGCAGGCAGACCGGATCCGGTTTCTTAAATCGATGACCTATTTGATGGACCATGAAGTTGGACTTCATTATGTGGAAGGCCGGTTTGTCAAAGCCTACCGCCGCGGGGATTTGATTCTTCTTGATGAAATCAATCTGGCCAATGAGGAGATGATCAGCACCCTTTATCAGATGCTGACTTTGGGATATTTGGAACACCAAGGGGAGGAAATCAAACCCGATCGAGGAGCCACGCCGCGCATTGTGGCGACCGCGAATCCTTCCAGTTATGCCTCCCGCGTGCGCATGTCGGAGGCTTTCATGAACCGTTTTGAGGTCGTCTATATCGATGAAATGACCGGCGATGAAATGGTGGCGATTCTAACGGAAGAACTGCAAAAGGAAGGCATCGATGTGGAAAAAGATTTGGGAATCACGCTCAAGCAGCTCGCATCCTTCGCCCAGATGCAGAAATCGCTGAATAATCTTCTCGATGCTGGGAAGTTCGCGAATATGGGGCAGGAACAGCATTATATTTTTACCTTGCGCAACCTCAAAAATATCGCGCGTGATATCCATGAGAGAAAACTGGCACTCGCAAAGACGTCATTGCGAGCGAAGCGAAGCAATCCCGGTACTGAGATTGCCGCGTCGTCCCTTCGGGACTCCTCGCAAAGACGGGTCATTGCAAGCGACGAAGCAATCTCGAATCCCCATCCGGATTTAATGAACAGCGTACTGGCCGGTCTGGAAGTCAATCTGGAAACTTGGATACGGGAGGCATTCCTGGAATACGCATCGGTGGTCATCCGCGGGCCGGTCGCGCGCTGGGATTTCAGCCAGATCAATGAGGAGAAAGTTTCCGAGGAATATGAGAGGTTTGCCGAAGATTTCGAAAAGTTCCGGCAGGATTATGACCGTCTGAAAAGTGTTTTCACCGTCAATCTGGATTTTGCGGAACTTCGCGGCCAAGAGGGAGAAGAGGGAAGGACTCCGGAGAAGATTCTGGACGACATCGTTGAAAAAAATTTCTCCGATATCCCCTTTGAATTTGATGCCAAAAATCGAATCATCCGCCTGGACGGTATTGAAACTCTCGGGGAAGCCGGCGGGGAAACGAATCCGGTGCGGGAATTGATTCCCGTGAATTCCACCAAATTCATTGAGCTTCAAGTTCTTAAAGGGATTCGCAGAAATGTTCCGGTGATGCTGACCGGTTATTCAGGAGGGGGCAAAACAGAAATCATTGGCGATCTCGTCAACCGGTTGGGAAAAAAGTATGTCTCGGTTTCCCTGGCCGATGCTACGTTGGAGAATCTTCTTGGTGAAATGGTGTATGACCGGAAGGAGAAGCGGTTTAAGTACCGGCGCGGAGTGTTGGTCAAGGCCATGGAAGAGGGAGCCGTTCTGGTGCTTGAGGAACTTAATATGGCCCGTTCAGGTATCCTCGAAATTCTGAATGAGTATTTCGATGAAGGGACATTCATGAATCCATTCACCCATAAAGCGGTTGAAGTTCATCCTGATTTTCGGCTTTTTGCCACCATGAATCCGCTGGAGGGGCGAGTCGGCGTGATGGGCGGCCGTGTCAGCCTTTCTCCGGCGTTGAGAAACCGTTTCCGCGAAGTCTGGGTGCCGTCGGAAAAGACCAATGAGGAGTTAAAACAAATCATCCAAGGGAGGTTTGACCAGGCCGAGGTAAAGGTGAAGGCCGAAACCGTGGAGAAAATCGTCATATTTTTCCGCACCTATCAGGAGAAGTTTCATACCTTTCAGGAAGAATTTTATTACACCAGCCTGCGGGATTTAACCCGAATCACCCGCATCATGAGTTACAGCATCAAGGAATTAAAAATGCCTGAGGGTAAAGCCCTTCTGCGGGCCGTGAAACGGGTTTATGGGCGGCGCATGGATCGCGATTCAGCTCGGGAGGCTCTCAAAGAAACGCTGACGGCTTCAAAGATCGGATGGATTGAAGACGGCGCTCTTGAGTATCAAAAGGATCAGGATTATTTTTACGTTTATGAAAAAACAAGCAGACAACGCGATCTCGTAGCCAAAATTCATCTCAAAGATCTGGCCTCAACTTTGGAGAAACAAGTCCGCCGTGAAATTCTTGCGGATAATGGTTTTCAGGATGGCGTTACGGAAGCATTGCCGGATGAAAAGAAAATCGAGTCGGAAGTTGCAAAGAGAATGGCTTTCTTGATCGGGGAAGCCCGGCTGGTTGAAGATAAAAGGACTCAGCAGAATTTGCTCTACCTGCTTCAGGGATTTACCATGAATGATGAGGAGCATAACGAAAGCCGTTTTAATCCCCTATTTCTTATGGGTGAAACCGCCGGAGGGAAAAGTTCAATCGCCCGCTATGCCTCTCTGAATTTAATCGGGCAAGCCTACACGCGCATTCAGTTCAATGAAAGGACGGATGAGTTTGACCTTTTCGGAGCCTATGAACCGAGGGCGGTCGAGATGAAATTCGAGGAGGCCTATGGAATCTTGAAAGAAATCATGGCCCGCGGGGAATGGGTGAAGATCAAAAGGGCTTTGGAAGTTTGGAAATATGGAACTCTATCTCCTGAAGCGGAAGCCGGCTTTAAGGACGAAGAGGCTGCGGGATTAATCAACACGGCCAATCGAAAAGTTGCCGAGAGAGTGAACGATTGGATTCGCGTTGCGACAGCGGCTCAATCTGAGGGAAATGCGGATGAAATCCGCGAAGCTCAGCGCCGTTTGACGAATCTGGCTTTTTTGGTGAAACACGGGTCTCTCAATATCGATTTGGAATTCCGGGAGGGAAGATTTCTTAAGGCCCTCCGTCAGGGGGATCTGACCGTGCTGGATGAAATGAATCTCGCCAATGAAGAAGCTATTTCGATCCTCTATCAGCTTCTTACGCAGGGTTATATCGAATATTATGACCATGAAAAGGGTGACATTGCGAGAATCAGGCCGGCCAAGGGTTTCAAACTTGTGGCTACGGGTAATCCCCCTACTTACACGGGGCGGAATCGTCTCTCGGAGGCCTTGATGAACCGTTTCGAGATTTACTGGGTTGAGAGCATGAGCCCTGAGGCCATGGCCGAAATTCTCATCGCGGAAAATAAGATCACCGACGGCAAGCTTAAGGACCAGACCCTTACGCTTTCCCGTTTGCAATACGAGCTCAATCAAATGGTTTTGGACAATCAATTTGAGGGGATCTCGGGCGACCGAAGCCAGGGATACAATTTCAATTTGCGAAATCTTAAAAGAGTCGTTCAGGATATGCAGCTTTTGCTGGCCCGCGGAGATGCCAGTCCTCCGGGTAGTTTATTGATTCAAGAGGCTTTTATTCAGTACGTTGGTGTGTTGGGGCGCGCCCAGGGCAATATTAAAAAAGTCCGCGATCTCTTTCATAAATATTTCCGTGTCCGTCCTGAGATTCCATCCCTTCGATATCAAGTCCATCCTGCCGGTGTGCGCATCGGGTCTCTAGAAATTCCCCGCCCGTCGGAGTTTTCCGATGAAGCGGATGTGATTGAACCGCTGGCCGAGGGCGCTCTCACCAATTTGATCCGTTACCAGATAGCCAAGGGGCTTCTCGATCGCCGCCGGGCCATTCTTCTCGTCGGACAGGCCGGAGCAGGCAAAACCGAGACCATCGGCGATTTGGCCCGGGACCTCAGGTGGAAATACCGCAGTATTTCGCTGGCCGATACCACCTTCACAGACTTGATCGGTCATTACGGCATTGACCATGAGACCAAAAGGCTGGGCTATATCCCCGGAGATTTAGTGAAGGCCATGAGCGACGGGGCCATCCTGGTTTTGGAAGAGCTCAATATGGCCGATTCCGGTTTGGTGGAAATTTTGAATGAATACTTCGATGAAGGAACCTTCACCAACCCTCTCACCGGAGAAAAGATGAGTCTTTCGAACGGAAAAATTCATCCTGATTTCCGTTTGTTTGCCACCATGAATCCGGAAGCGGGGTTGACCTCCGTCAGCACGGGCCGTGTGGGGCTTTCACCGGCCTTAAGAAGCCGTTTCAGCGAGATTTGGGTTCCTCATGAAAAAACCGAAGCGGAAATCAAAGCCATTATCTACCAGAAATTCCGTAATCGGAGGATTGATAAAGTTCCCAATGCCATAGTCAATCAGATCCATCAAGTCTATGAAGATTTCTTTAAGGCGGTGACTCAGAGTAAAAATATCGGGGGAGAGAACAACGAGGGCTATTACACCAGCCCGCGTGAGATTGGAAAGATTGTGGATATCATGGCGCATGATCTTCAGCATGGGATCTCTTGGGAAGCGGCCTTGAGTCATGCCATGAAGCGCACCTACTGGCTGCGGCTGAATACTCAGGAAGACCGGGACTACGTCAAAGAGCATATTTTGAAAGGGATTTCCATTAAAGGGTACGAGTATGAATGGGAAGAGCGCCGGGACGAATTCATTATCAAACGAGGAAAGATCGAGGTTGGACGCGTCAGTAAGGATCTGCTCAAGGATTTCGTTCTGACCAAAGAATCCAGAGAACTGGTCGGTCAGGTTTTGGATACTCTGACGACGGTTGAAGTGAAAGAAGGGGAAAAACGAAAAGCTTTTATGCCGCTGATGCTATTGGGGGAAACTTCTGCGGGCAAGAGCACGGTAGCGGAACTCGTGGCCAAAATCATGAAGTCGCGCAAAGGCCGCGGCGAAAATGGAGGTTTCACACGTATTCAGATGCATCAGAGAATCGATGAGTTCGATTTGTTCGGCAGTTACCATCCGGTGGCGATTGACATCAATTTGGTTCAGGCCTATGAGGTGATTCAAGAAACGACTGAGAAAAAATCTTATTTGAAACTGGCTACAGTGATGGAGAAACTGGGGTTTGCACGGGAATATATGCTGCGCAGGGGATTGAATATCGACGCAATGGCCAGTGATGGAGAAGTGGCCGAGGCTTTCCTGAAACAGGTCGTCCTGGAAGGTGTCAAGCGGCGTGAAGAGAAGTGGATAGAAACTTTCAAAGACATCGCCGTGCTCTTGATCAACGGTGTGGCTGGAATCGAACTCGAATTCCGCAAGGGTCTTTTCCTTGAAGCTTTGGAGCGGGGCGATGTGGTCCTTTTGGATGAAGCCAATTTAGCCAATGAGGAAGCCATTACCATTTTGAATCAACTGCTCACTTTGGGTTATGTGGAATTTCAGGGGAGAAAGATTTTTGCAGGAAAGGGTTTCCAAATCGTTTTGGCCATGAATCCCTCCACCTACACAGGCCGGATACGGATGTCGGAAGCTTTCATGAACCGTTTTGAGATTCATTACACGCGGGAGATTAGTCCTGAAGAAATGACCCAGATCATCATAGGGAAATATCAGCTTGAGAAATACCGCGTTGCTTCGGAGGACGTTCTTAAAGTTGCGAAACTCCAGCAGGACCTGGACCAGAAATCCCGGCAGATGAGTTTCGAGTATTTTAACGCTGACGGTTCCTATCGCTTTGCTCTGCGTAATCTCGAGAAGATCGCGGCGGATACGATTCAAAGAATTGAAGACGGCGATCGAACCTCTCCCGGCGAGATCTGGAGGGTGGAAGCTTACCAGCAATACTGGGGTCTTTTGGACGAAACCGATTCTAACGTCAAACTGTTAGATAGGTTTTTCCGGGAGCATCTGGGGTATTCTTTTTTGAGTGAAAGAGAATGGCAGCGATTTCTTGGACTGCTTGAAAAAGGCATTACGGACGAGCTCTCCTTGACCAAGCTGGACCAGTTTCTGGAAGATCATTTGGGCATCCGTCTCGCCGGAGCGAAAGACAAAGAAGAGGAAGTAAAAGCAACCCGTGAAAAGTACCGCATTGAAGAGCTGCATAAACAATATCTCACCTTTCTCAAGGGAAAAACCAAAACCGCGGAGCAGCTGAACGGTCTTTTGGCATCTTTCATCAACGCTCAGTTCGTGACCGAGGCCGTTTCGGACTTTAAAGTCCACGCGGCCCGGGGCGGCACGGCCTTGGAATTAAACGGAGTCCGGGTTTTGAAACAGCCTCCGGGCACCGAAACCATCGCCAGGAAAATCCCCCGGCTGAGCGAACTCTATTCCATGAGAAATGTCCGCACTCAAATTCTCAAGGGATTCCGGGATGCCAGGATCGAGCAGGTCATGGATGCCTCAGGCCGTGTCCGCAAAGTTCACCGTTCCAAACCAGTGCTTCTCGTGGGACATTCGGGCGGCGGCAAAACCGAAATGATCGGCGATATCGCCAGAGAACTTCATTGGCCTTATCTGAGCGCTTCGGGAAACACCAGCGTGGACAAATTGATCGGAAGTTATATTTTGGACAAAACCACCGGCGCTTTTGTCTGGCAGGACGGCATTATTGTGAAGGCCATGCGTGAAGGTTATGTCCTCGTGCTTGAGGAAATCAATATGGCTGAAGCCAGCGTGATCGAAGTTCTCAATGAATATTTTGACCGCGGGACTTTTACCATTACCGAATTGAAAGAAGAAATCGAAATCCATCCCAATTTCCGCCTCTTTGCCACCATGAATCCCGTTGAAGGAAAAACAGGACGCATGAGCGGGAGAGTGGGGTTGTCCGCAGCTCTTCGAAGCCGTTTCCGCGAAGTCTGGGTGCGTAGCGAGAGAACTCGGGAAGAACAATACCGTATCATGCTTGGGGGCATCAAGGAGCTGGTCATGAATATCCTGGACAAAAGGAAAAAAGGTGAATGGCAGGATGAAGGCGAGGAGGATTTCAATGTGCCGGTGTGGGATTTTAGACAAGACCCCACCGTTCCGCGAACCCGACAGACTGCTGTCATGCGGAGCCCCTCGGCGCGTGTCATTCTGAGCGCAGCGAAGAATCTACGCGCCTCGAGGGTAAACTCCGCGAAGGATCTTGGAGTCGAGATCCTTCGGCCTGACGGCCTCAGGATGACAGATTGGAAACCCTCCATCAACATGGCTGAACAGAGCCCTTCGTCTGTCATCCTGAGCCCTTCGACTGTCATCCTGAGCGAAGCGAAGGATCTCAGTCTCAGGGTAAACTCCGCGAAGAAGGATCCGGAGGCCGAGATCCTTCGGCCTGACGGCCTCAGGATGACAGATTGGAAGCCCAATATCAACATGGCTCAGCCGGCAGAAACCCCTGAGTTTCAGGGAGCCAAAGATGACGCGGACTGGGAAAGAAAACAGCAGAAGAATATCGAGGCCTACGGCACGGTGATCAGTATTGTTTCCGGAGGGCAGGTCCGAGTACAGCCCAATGAGGTGGATCCCAGAACCGGCCGTGTGCATTGGGCCTTTCGTCCTGATCCCAATGATCCCAAGCAGGGAGTTTTCCTCTATCCGCCCGAAGAGGCCAAGACGATTGGATGGGAATCCCTGGTAGGAGTCGGCATTCATGAATCTATGCACCGCTATTTAACCCGGTATCTATCCATTTTCTGGGAATTTCTGAAAGAGGATGATATTAGCAGTCTGGTCTTTAATAGTCTGGAAGACGGGCGTATTGAGAATTTTGCCCGCCTGCGATTTCCCGGAGCCGCGCGGTATCTGCGATCTTTGAATGATGAATTGACCTTCCGCGGTAAAAAAGAGCTTTCTGAGTTGTTCAAACCGGAAGGCGGTTATACCAACCTGGTTCTAAACTTTTTTCTTTATCTGGCCAAGAGGGGTTCGGATCCGGACGCGCCGAAAAAGATAGAAAAGATTTTGGAAATCTTGGAGCAGGCCAATCCAGAACTCCGGCAGGATATGGAGGGACTCATGGCTAAAGGTGTGTTTGGAGGATCTCGGGATGAGGATATGTTGAGTCTCAAGATGCGGGGAGTGTTTTCACTGGTTCCGATTCGCTACGATCAGCGGGGGCGGATTATTCCCGACCTCGATCCCACGGAGGAATATATCGAAGAACTGGCCAAGGAACAGGGAGAAATCATACGCGAAGAAATCATGCCTTATGTCTACAAATGGGCTTATCGGGATATTGAGGAGGGAAAGGCCGGAAAGGGAAAGGGCGGCATGAGAGTCAAAGGAGCGAAGGGGAAGGATGGGAAAGGGGAGGGCGCAGGAGAGAGCGATGAAGGTGAAGGTGGAGGAGAAGGACAAGAAGGCGAATACATGCCGGTTGGTAAGCCGGGCAAAAGCGGACCGGCGAAAGGCCGTCCTATGTCGCCGCGCGACTGGAAACGAATATGGGATTCCTTGGATCCTGAGGAGAGAAGGGATTTGGTAAAGAGGCTTAAAGAGGATATGGACGACCGCGGAGCGAAAGATAGAACGAAAGAGGACAGCCATGATTTTCAAGCCGCTCAAAATGAAGTGAAGCTGGAAGGAGGCCAGTCGGAGAGAGACCGCTTGCTTAAATATTTGTCCCGGATGATCACAGAACTAACCGGTTATCTCCGTGAAATCATTCAGAATTCGACGCGGCCGAAGTGGGTCACAGGACAAAAGAAAGGGCGTCTGGATATGCGGCGCCTGATGAACTCCATGGCCCGCGGGTTTACGGATTTGCGGTTCTACATGCAGAAAGTAATTCCCACCAAGAAAAATGTGAAGTTTACCATTCTTATTGATGAAAGCGGCAGTATGGCTGATCTGAACCGCATGGATAATGCCGTGGGATACAACGCCTTGAAAGGTGCGACTCTGGTGGCCGAAGTGCTGGAAAATCTGGGGATTGATTTTTCCATACGCGCGTTTGGGAATTCTACACATCTGCATAAGCGCTTCCGCAATCAGCCGAATGAGGAGAATCATCCTTATAAGAAGGATGTTCCCAACAGCTACAGTTCCCGTGCGGATAAAGACAAAGTTATTGAAGATATGTATGACAACATTGGAAATCACGGAGGGAATAATGAAGTGGCGGGTCTCAAGGCCACCATCGCCGATATCGAAAAATACGGCGGCGAGCATCATTTCGTGATTATTATTACGGACGGTCAGGAAACGGGCCTTCTGGAGGGAATTAAAAGAATATTGAACACGGTCCGGGACAACGGGAATATGGCCGGCCGCTCGAAAACACAGTTTGTCGGTGTGGGATTGGGAAATCAGACCGAACGTGTGCCCGAGGTTTACGGCGAGGAATATTCCATTCACTTGAAGGATAATCAGATCCGGCAATTGCCCGTGGAATTGAAGCGCCTGCTCGAAAAAATCATCCGCGGCGTTTATCTGGGGACCACAACCCCCAGCCGTGCCCCCAATATGATGGAAGGAACGGGCATGAAGGGAATTCAAAATGGAGAATTCAGAATGCAAAATGAAGAATCAATCTCCCCCGGTATGACCGGAAAGTCACTGGGTGGTGCCTACCACGTTATGCAGTCGTCATTGCGAGAAGGCGAAGAGATGCCTCGCCCCAAAGGTCATCCTGAGCGAAGCGAAGGATCTCAGTCTCAGGGTAAACTCCGCGAAGGATCTCGAGATCCTTCGGCCGCTTTGCGGCCTCAGGATGACCCAAAGCGGCAGATTGCCACGCCCGCCGAAAAGCGCGGCGGGCTCGCAAAGACTAGCTCTACTGTGGACTATGGACTACGTCCGCCAAAATCCGTGGACGGACCCGCCGGTGCATTAGTGGCGGGGACTGTGGACTTCTCTACACTGTCCGCTGAACGCTCTACGCTTTCTCCAGCTTCTTCTTTGGGAACGGCAGAGGAGATAATACTCAAGGAAGTTTTGAAGCAAAAGTTTCCGGAGGTTGAAGAGAGGGTTCGGAATGATCTGGCGGCCAAAATCATTGGGAAGACAGATGTTTTTTGGGATTCCGCAAGGAAGTTTCCTGCTGCTATTGCAGTCCTGACCCACAGAATTAAGGAAGTGCTTGAGCGTATTCCGGTTCGCCGGAGCAATCAGAAACAAATTTTTAGAGTGATTCAAAAGATAGTGGAAGACGCCAGTCTGGCTACTGCGAGAGATTTGCTGATGGAATTTGGCAGCTTGCTCGAGTTGTTTCAAGCCGACGCTCAAAGCGAAAAGAACTTTCTGAAAATTTTGGAATCCCAACCGCCTTATGAGCCTCAATATTGGTATCAAGCAATTTTTTGGAACTTTGCACGTTTGAAACCCCTGTTGGAATCTTCCGACTGGGATGCCACTCTCCGGGACAAGATCTTCAATTTTATCCGCTTTTCATTATCGGTGATCGGCCCGAAGAACAATTTCTTTCCTTCACGTGCCTTGGAGTCTTTGGAGAAGGCCCTCCAGTATCCGTTTATGACGCCTGAGGAATTCGGCCAGCTTCTTAATCTTTTAGAGCTTGTCGGCCTTCATGGTCCCCCCAATAAGAATGTGGGAAACGAGTTTCACGCTTTGGAGAGAATTTTTTCCTCCACCCAGTTGACGGAAAGTCGGAAGAAACAATTGCTGCCGATTCTTATTCGAATCGCCACTCAGGGAGGGCTGATCGACGGTAATTTTAGCGCTTTGGGTGAGTTGTTCGAGACGGCCGAAGCAGTTCAATGGAAGGAATATGAAGGACTCTGTGATTTAGTGATTCTTATTGCCGAAACTCCCAACGCCCTGCCAGCCTTTACTTATCGGAATTTAACAGGGATTCTGGGCCGGCTGAAATTGCCGCCTAAGGGTCAAAACAAGGCGCTTTCCCGGTTGAAAGAAGAAAGAAGAGAAGTGCCGGTATCTTATGCGTACTTGCTTAATCTTCTAAGATCTCCCGCTTATGACCCATCGCATTGGGAAGCTTTATTTCTTTTGAATGAGGCTTTGGACCTTCATGGTGGTGATTATAATTTGAAGGTTGGCTCCCAATCGCTTCGAGATTGGGTGGAACATCTTCTGGACTGGAATATTTTTGCAAAACTGTCGCGGGAAACGCGCAACGCTACCGTTGAGCTTCTGCAGGCATTGATTGAAAAGGCGGGGCATCCCTCTCATGCCATTGCGATGCTTCAGTTGCTCGATAAGATTTATGAGTGGATGAGGGACAGCGCTAAGAAAAGGGTGCCTATTTATCAAAAGCAAATTCTGCCGCGATTCATACAGTTGGCCGGCCAGTTTGAGGGTAAGGATCTCAGAACAGCCCTGACCCATTATTGGGAAGCGTTTCTAAAGGAATCGGAAGGTCATCCAGAGGGTGCGGATTATGCCCTGAGCGCGGCGAGTTTGAATATTTCGGGGACAGTCCCTGGAAAGAAGGACAGTCCCCTCAAAGCCGCGAGTCTGGGAGGTGATAAGAGGGTAAGTATGAGAGATGAGGATCGTAAGATTAAGGATTCTTCAGGACTTCATCGTGATTTCCGATCACCCGCAGATATAAAGAGTCGCCCGACCACTCGAAAGACATACGATAATGAATATCCACTCGGGCCTCCCAAATACTTTTGGTTCCCTGAATCTTTTTTACCTGAAGCGAAGGGTGTTTTGGATTTTCGGCCAGCAGTCGAAGCTGTTTATCCGTTTTCTTCTGAATGGAAGCGGGGAGAGTCTGATAGAACCGGCGGAAACTTTCGTAGGCAAATACTTTCACGAATGAAGAGAGTCAAAAAGCCCGTCGATGGAACCGTCTCCCAGAATACGACGCAACTTTTTATCCCGGGAAGCGAGGCGCTCTTTTTGCTGCCAGCCACGGGTCCAGAAATAGGTTTGCTCGGGGTCAATCGAAGCCCGGGACTTCAGGAAAATGACGAACTTCAGAACCTGCGCCATCTCCGATGGGGTCAAGTGCTTGATAAGGGTGCGGAAAACGGTACGGACTTTTTGCGGATTTACCATAACAAAAGCAAGTATATCACACGGAGTAAAGAGCGGCAACAAGCAATCCGTACCGGTTCCCCAGGTACCGCTTCATTGGAAAGTCAAAAGTCAAAAGGCAAAAGGCAAAAAGCGGAAGGCGAAAAGAAACCTAATGAAGTAAATAGCAAATGGCAAATGGCGAATGGTCAAAATGCAAACGGAACTGTCATCCTGAGGAGCGACGCGACGAAGGATCTGAGATTCTTCTCCCGCCAAGGGCGGGATCAGAATGACACACCCAAAACAGGGGACAGTTCCCAAAATGAGTGGCGGATGCCGATTATTGTGGCGGACAATCTAAGTACCGAGATTGCTTCGCCCTTCGGGCTCGCAATGACGGCACCGCGTTCTACCGCGGACGATGGACTGTGGACTGTGGACTTCTCTCCGCTGTCCGCTGAACGCTCTACGCTATCTTCCGCCGCCAGTCTGGGCTGGCAAGATGTTTTGAAGAAACGTTTTCCGGGTTTGCATGCGAAGCTCAAGCATAGATTCCCAAATTTGTTCGGGGAAACCAAAATGGGAAGAACGATCGCGGCACGAATTATGGGACTCGAGGCGGCCTTGGTTTCTTCAGGAGGGGATTCGCGGAAAATCAGCCGGTTGGCAGAACGTGCCAGTCAGTCGCTTTGGGATTCGGAGGGTTTCAAAAAACTTCCGATTGACTATCAAGGCAAGATACGAAATCTTGTCGCCGCGATTATCCAATATTCAGGAGGAGAAGATACCCCTCGTCTCATTCAGGGCATGGAACGTTTGCTGGACGACCTGGTGCTGAGAGATTTGAATTCTGTTGGCCGGTGGATTCAAAGAAATAGAGTGGTTGATTTACTGGCTTCCTTACCGGAATACTCAGAAACAGGCACTGCGGATGCCGTTCGCGTGGGACTAAGTATTATTGGCTACAGTCTTCATCATTTTAAGTATTTTTCCCGCGAACGCATTTTCCGTCTCATGGAGGCCCTGTTGCCTCATTTCCGGGTGCGGGTGTCGATTCCCTACACGAATCTCCGGGATCTTTTGTGGGCCGAGCCGGTCAGGCAGGAAAATATCGAAACGAGGATTTTGCCCCTTCTCGAGGCCGTTTTTAAACAGAATCCGCTGGCGGTGGAATATGCGGCCGGTCTTCTTGAAGCTATGCTCAAGTCCGGAGAAGTCAATCGGAAAAACGGGGCGGAAGCATTCGCACATTTGAAGGACTTGGCGATTTCCGTGGCCCAAAATTCCAGTCGGGGACCTGCGAGGTACGCTACTTTATTTGTTAATCTCTTTGTAGTGATTTTTAAATCCCGCGTACCCTTGTCTCATGAACTTCTCGACTTTCTTAAACTCGCCAAATACCTGGCAGTGAACACTCGGTATCAGGATTTTGTGTCGGAGGATGCAACCCAGTTAATTAAGAACTTTGTTTTGTTTCCTAAACTCGACAAGCAGAATCTCTCTTACCGGGCTTTTGGCGAACTTCTAGCCGCCGTTTCACAGGTTGCGGCCAGCCGGAGCTCCGAAGTTTATAAGTCATTGCTTCCGTTAGGAGCCCTCCTGTATGACATGGCCGATGGGTTCGATGTTCTCCGTAGGCTGGCTGAAAAATCAGAAGATGTTGATATCCTGATTGCTATTTACCAGAGCCTGTATGAAATGAAGAAGTGGACTCTGGAAAGTCCTGATGATCGCGAGCCAGTTTTTGAAAAAGAAATCCTTCCCGCCATCTCGCGCCTTCCGGATCAGTTGGAGGGCCATGATTTGTATGCCGCTCTCGAGAAAATCCGCGCGGCCTATATGGAAGAAGAGCGGTCAGGCGATTACGGATTGGCGGATAGCAAATGGCATATAGCAAATAGCCTAGGGCGCATGGAAAATCAAAAATCAAAAGTCAAACCCCCTACGCAGGCTTCGGGGGCGGCGAAAAGCCCGAATCAAAATGACAACAAAAGTGTCATCCTGAGGAGTCCCGCCAAAGGCGGGACGACGAAGGATCTGAGATTCTTCTCCCGCCCTTGGCGGGATCAGAATGACATACCATCTTCCGAAGCGAAGGCCATCAAGGCCGAGCGGAGTGCCGCAGGCATGGGTCCTGCGGCCGCAAGTCTGGGGAGCCGGGCGGAGGGGCTCAGGGAAATGTTTCACAGAAAGTTTCCAAGATCTGCCGAGGAGGAGCGCGAGGGTCTGGAGCGGGCGATGGCGGTGATTGAGGCAGGTTACCCACTCGCGGATAAAGCTTATCAGGTTTTGGAAGAACTGATGGAGCCCATGGTGATCGATTCGCGGGAACATCCTCTTCTGATGCGGGAGAATCAGAAAGAAATATTCGGGAATCTTGCCCGGTTATTCGAACTTCTCAAAGAACATGTGAATCAAAATCTCATCGATGGCTTAGTGCTTCTCACAGATTTGCTTCGCTACCCCTACGTGACGCCGCAGAATCAAGGGAAGATTTTTCCCATTCTGCTGGCCATTCCGGAAGGAGCCAAAGAACATACTTACACTGCTCTTGAGGCGCTTAAAGAATTTCTTGAATCAGGATTGCTGGATCGGCCCGGCGGCGAGGATTTGATTCCTGTCGTGAAGGAAGTTTTGCGGAATGGCAAGGCCACGGTTAGACCCTCCATACACAACTTGATTCAACTTTTAAAATCCGGTTTGATCGAATCCGGAAATACAAGCCGAATGAATGAAATCCTGGAAGCCATTGCCAAAGTGTACGTAGATAATTCGAGCCGAGGCAGTATGATTTTCGCTGCTTATAGTAATTTGAATACGTTTCTGAATGTGGCGATGAACGCAGTATGGGATCAGACGGAAGCACTGGAGGCCGTTTCCCTCTGGCTGAGACACTCGAGATTGCAGATTCATGCGGTACTTTTTTATTTCATGAATACGCTGGCGATTCAGAGAAAAGTTTTTCCGGCTTTGACGGCTGAAGAAAAGGAGAAACTCCTGAGAGTTTTTGAAGGGCTAATCGTTAAAGGCGGAGAGCCTGAAATGATCATCTCGATTTTGAAAGAGTTCGAGAGCCTTCACAAGTGGGTGGATGAGGATATTGATCGCCGGATTTCCGACTATCGCCGCCTGATTCTCCCAGCGGTTGATCTTGCCGTCCAGCAGTTGGAAGCAGACGAATTACTAGCCAAAGTCGAGGGAATCCGCCAAGAACTTGAGAATTGGAAAGAAGGGGGAGAATATGGATTAGCGTACAGCGTACAGCGTGGAGCGCATAGTGAAGGAAAATCGCTGGGTCTGCGGCAAGATCAAATATCAAAGGAAAGTCAAGAATCACAGCGAAGCAGTGCCGCTCTGCAGGCAAAAGGAAAAAGTCAAAATGACAAATCAAAATTAAAAACTCCAAGCTGGGACTGGATAACTCTTGGTGCATCTCACTTCATGCCGTCGTCTTTGCGAGGAGTCTCGCGGTTGGCGGGACGACGCGGCTCGCCACAGATCATTGGCGAGTCTTCGCCACTAGAGCGCCGGCGAATCCGTCCGAGTTCTTTGGCGGACGTCCGGACGAGTCCGCCGATTATTGTGGCGGACAATCTAAGTACCGAGATTGCTTCGCCCTTCGGGCTCGCAATGACGGCACCGCGTTCTATCGCGGACGATGGACCGTGGACTGCGGACTTCTCTACGCTGTCCGCTGAACGCTCTACGCCCTCTCTCGCGGCCGCGAGTCTGGGAGATACGGTCGGGCAGGTATTTCCCGAGCGAATCAGCGCGGCGTTTACCAAGGCTTTTCCGAATGCTTCGGATGAGGAAAAAGAGAGTCTGAGAAAACTTCTGACGCCATTCCCAGGGCAGACTGCCGAGGAGAAAAGGGAAGTCTACCAGACTTTGCACACTTTTTTGACGTCAGAAACGAAGGAGAGGGTGGAACGGGCAGAAGTCCTGGATTTCATGCAATTCATCGCTGAGAGCACTATATATATAGGAAGCGCTTATAGGGGTCTATTCCCCGACTTAGACCAAAAGGAAAGAGGGATTCTGAGGGATATCGTCGAATTTATTCCCGTTTTGGTAGAAGCTCATCCGGCCAAGGCCTATAAAGCCCTGGAAGCTTTTCTACGGTCCCCAGCCCTAAAATCCACGAACCGTTATCCGGTTCTCCGCCTGCTTCCTCTTATCTTCGATTACAATCGTAAGACGCCGTGGAGGTCCTTGGCCCGCATCCGAAAACTTCTCGAATCACGCGTTATGTCACCGGAAAATATGAATACCCTGGAAAATGCGCTTTTTTCAGGGCCGAAAAGTTTGCAGAGTTATCTTGAGTCGAAGGGATTTAGAAACCTCCCCCCCGAGGATCAGGACTTGATATTCCGGACTCTTGATGCCCTTCGCAAACATGTCGATTTCATGAAATTTCTAGCCAAGGATTATGATGGTTTAATGCTTTTCCTCCGATCCAAAGCCATTGCCGGGCCCAATCGCCGGAAGATTTTAACTTTTCTAGCTGAGATTCCCGGGCAAGCCGAAGATTTAACGGCTTTTGTACTGGAGCCTTTGAATGCAATAGTTTCCTCGCCTGCGTTTCAGGCCCTGCCTCCGGAAAGCCAAAGCAGAGCTTTTCAAAGTTTCCAAGGCATCATTCAGGCTTTGAATATCGAGGGAGAGAAAGTTCCGGACCCATTTGCCCGGCATTTCGATATCGTCCAGGAGGCATTGGGCATTCTAAAAAGTATTCTGGGGGCAGATGCGATTCATCCTTTGTTTCTTGAAAAATCACTGCTGCTTTTATTGGACATCAAGCAAAGAATTCGGGACGAATATGTGGAAATGTTTTCCTATTTTCGAAGCCTGTTTAACTCAGAACTTTTTAAGAAACTGTCCCTTGAGGTTCGAAATGGCTTGATCGATCTCTTATGGCAGATGCATGCAAAAATTGAAGATCCTGAGGCGCTCCGATCTGCTTATGATAGTTTTTTCAACTGTTTTCACTGGGCAGAGCAAGACTTGGCTCATCGCTTCGAGTTTTATGAGAAGCAATGGCTTCCCGCTTTTGCTGGATTTCTTCAGCAGATGGAAGGCGAGGAACTCAGAAAGGCGATTAATCGTCTGCAGTCTGACCTCCCGACGGAAGAAGAAGTGATCCAAGGTGATTATACGTTGGCGGGGAGCCTGTTGCCTTCTACTACGCTGTTCATTAAATCCGGGGGGGAATTCGAGATTGCTTCGGTTGCTACGCGCCCTCGCAATGACGTCATTGCGAGAAGGCCAGAGGCCGACGAAGCAATCCCAAAACCATCACTCGAACTTAATGAACAGAGTACTACGTCTGGACAAAGTTTAGGGAGGATGACGCCGCGTCAGTCGTCGGAAGAGGAACTTCTTACCTCAAAAGCCTTCCGGGCCCTCGCACCTTCCCGGCAGAAACAGCTCCTGAATCTATTATCGGGATTTTTACCTGATCACCTTCTGTATTTTCCATGGGGTGCCGCCGCTTTAAAGGAAATTCTTGAGTCGCCTGGATTTAAAAGCGTTGATCAAGAAAAGCTTTTCGCTGTCTTGGAATCTCTACGTGAAGAGACTAAAACGTGGAGGTGGATAGGTTATAACGCGATCACACAATTCCTTCACTCTAAAACCGGACAATCCGCTTTTCAGGAGAAGGGATTGGAATTAGTCAGGGAGCTTTGCGTGTTAATGGGCCATTCGCTGAGCCATGGAGACCAAGAAACTCTTTTAAACCTGGTAAGAAATTTATTTTCGGAGTGGTATAAGAATTTGCCTCCTGAAGAAGGGATTGAATGGCTGGAGTGGCTTATACAGATGACGCACAAAAGTGGGGATGGGGCAACTTTGAGCGGAATATGGCAAGAGATGAGCAACGTGTTTGAATGGGCTGATTCCAAAGACAAAGAAGAATACTTCCGCCGCTTCATTTTTCACCGAATGAAGGAATTGCTTGGCCAGGTGGAGGGACGGCCGCTTCTCGAGGAATTGAAGCGGATCAGACGCGATTTGGGTGGGCAAGGCACCGGAGATTATGGATTGGCGGATAGCGAATGGCAAATAGCGAATAGTCAAAATGCAAACGGAACTGTCATCCTGAGGAGCGACGCGACGAAGGATCTAGCTTCGAGATTCTTCTCCCGCCCTTGGCGGGATCAGAATGACATGTCCAAAACAGGGGACAGTTCCCAAAATGATTGGCGGATGCCGATTATTGTGGCGGACAATCTAAGTACCGAGATTGCTTCGCCCTTCGGGCTCGCAATGACGGCACCGCGTTCTACCGTGGACTATGGACTGCGGACTGTGGACTTCTCTACGCCGTCCGCTGAACGCTCTACGCTATCTCCCTCGGCCGCCAGTCTGGGCGGCGGGACTGAGGATTCTTTAGAACCTCATCGTGATTTCCAATTAATCGCAGATGTAAGGAATCACCTGACCGCTCGAACGGTATACGATTCGGGGCCTGGAGAAAGCATTTCGGGGACAGCCCCTGAAAGGCGGGACAGTCCCCTCCCAGCCGAATTCTATGATTTCCTAAAAGTTTTCCGTCAATATTTTCCCGAGCCCGCCGGAATGGAAGAGAAGACGCTTCGGAGGCTTTATAACATTATTCAGGAGCAAGCCTTTCCGTCTAATGACAAGAGCCAATTGTGGATTGAGGTCCGAAGGTCTTTTGAAGCGTTGATGAAGCTGGGCATTCAGGAGAGGGATCGATATCTTCTTTTCGGCTTTTTGGAAATTCAACAGCCGTTTGTCATCGAATTTTGGTCGCGGATTGAAGAGGCCATCCGGAGGTTAATCGTGCCGTTCTTGGAAAGCGAATGGCTGGAGAAGAAGGGCCTGGTTCTCCTCAAGCGTGAACGGGGCGTCCTGGGAATGTATGAGAGAATCATCGAGGAGATATCAAAGCATGCCTTCTATCGAACCATTGTTTCGATACGTATTCTTGCGAAAATACTGGAATCAGGCCGGGTCAACCGGACGAATTACCGTTTCATTCTGGAAGCCCTGAGTTCTCTGGCCCCGCTCGCCAAAACGGAAATGCATCAAGTCCTTGCAGTTTATAAAGCGCTGCTGGAATCTCAAGTTTTCACACCGGAGCTTCCAAAAGAACTGGTCGAGCAATCAGAGGTTATTTTCAAATCTTTCTCTCTAACGCATGACAGCAACCTTCTCATTGAGTTCAAATCGTTATTTGCCTCTCCGGCTTTTAATCTTGACACCTACGGGGAAATATTCTCTCTCATGAAGAATGGATTAAGGAATCTCTTGTCCTTGCTTCAAATTTTCCTGGCCGACTACTTTCAAAATGCTTCACCCGAAGATAGAAAAACCATTCTTCAAATCATCAAAAATTTTATGAAGGACGCACAGTATGATAAAAGAGATAGTTCCTATCTCCATACTTTGCACGGAATATGGAAAGGTGAACGGCCGTGGTCTTACGCTTCAAGGTATCCTAAAGATGTTGATCGGCTGTCACTTTTGAAAATAGGGTATAAGGATGCCTTGCTTTCCTTCCTCCTGAAACTCTCCCCGTATAGTCGGAATCATTCCAGCAGGGTTCTTGAGGCCCTCCACCGCATCCTGCACTCCTCGTCCTTTTGGGATTTGAGTGATGAAGAAGCTCGGGATTGGATACAACTCATGGAACTTATGACGGTAAAATTCGAGTCTCCAGCTGACTTAGGGGAGAGTTTTGATGCCTTGGCGTTTATTCATAACTGGGTCGATCAAGATTTGGAAACCAGAAAATCCCTTTTCCGTAGGGATATTCAAACAGAGGTTTCAAATTTTGTCAGCCAGATGGAAGGATTGGAATTAAAAATGGCCCTGATAAGACTGGCACACGCGCTTTCGGAGGAAAAAGGCGAGATGGATGATTATGAATTAGCGTACAGCGTACAGCGTGTAGCGAATAGCTTAGGGGGCATGGAAAATCAAAAATCAAAAATCTCCGCCACAAAGCTGGCGGATCCGTCCGAGCCTTTTGGCGGAAAAAATCGAAATGACAACAAAGGTGTCATCCTGAGGAGTCCCGCCAAAGGCGGGACGACGAAGGATCTGAGATTCTTCTCCCGCCCTTGGCGGGATCAGAATGACATACCATCGCCAGCTCGCCGTATCGCCGACTCGCCATCCATTCCCGCCGAAGCGAAGGTCATCGAGGCCGAGCGGTCGAAATCTCTTGATTTCGACACTTCGCTCGGAACTGGAGGTTCCGAGCTTCGAAGTGCGGAGCGAAGACCATCAGGGTCAAGCGTAGTGCCTGGAGCAGCGAGCTCCATGCCCGCGGGTATGAGTCCCGCGGCCGCGAGTTTGGGGAAGGAGGAATATGTCTGGCGCGCTTTTGAAAGAAGTTTCCCAGGATCTGATGAGGCCGACCGTGAGTTTCTTCGCAAGACGATTCGGGGAATCGGAGTCCCTCCGAAAGGGTTACGAATCGATGGCCTGGCTCTGGAAAGTCTGCGGAGCTTGTTAGAAGCCTGGTCGTTCTCAAACCTCAGGAGAGAGGAAAAAAAGAAATTTTTGCATATCTTGTCAGCGGTTCCGCAGCACGCGGGTCAAATGACGTATCATAACTTTCTTCAAATGACCTATGATAGCTTTCATAATTTACAACTCCTTCTGGAATCACCAGCCGCTAACTTTTTTAGTTCGCCGCGGAAGGACATCTCCCATTCTTATGTTGTGAGAATCCTGCCTTTGCTGAATTGGATTTTGAGGCTCTTAGATCGTTTGTTCAAAACCCGCTGGAATGAGAAATGGGAAGCCCGGTGGCTCGAACGACCCCCGCCTTTCTTTGAACTTTTAGCTTTGATCCCCGAGCATGCCGGCATGAAGACGAATGCCGCGTATTTCGATTTGATGCGTCTTCTGGAATCTCCGGCTTTGGCTAAACTGCCCCGCGCCGTTCGTCCCGATCTGCTTTCTCTCCTTCTTTTAATCCCTCCCGCGGCAAAAGAGGACACCATGGGAGCCTTCAATATGCTTGGAGAATTATTCGCCGCCGACTATTTTGAGAAACAGAATCCTTTCGTCATCCTGGATTTTCTGAAGAGGATTCCGCCGGCCGCCGGTTCCTTAACACCATCTGCCATTCATGTCTTCTCGTGGGCTCTGCGCTGGCTGCCAAAAGATACAGCCGGTCAAAACACGGTGTTTCAAGCTTTTGTAGAATTGATTCAGAAAGTTGAGTCCCCGGAAAACCACAAGGCCCTTAACCTTCTGATGCAGGGCGATATTGTGGATGCAGAAAATTATCGGGAGGTGTGGACAGCTTTTGGGGAGTTGGTACAAAGGATCTATCAGCATGCCCCCCAGGACATCTCCGATAGCTCTCGCACTCTTTTTTATCTTCTATTGGAAGACATCCTGCACCGGAAGTTGTTGACCCGCGAAAACCAATCGAGAATTTTCGCCCTTCTTCTCGCCATACCGGAACAGGCGGGTCCGCGCAGCGGTTCCGCATTTCAGGTTCTCGCGGAAATTTTGCTTCCTTCCAAGGCATTTGAGCAGCTTTCCTTTGAGGATCAGTTGGGATGGATTGAGTTGTTTCTGAGAATTCTGGTAAAAACGGAAAAGGATTATGAGGATATCGCCGATGGGGTGATCGGGCCTTTCCACCACTGGGTGGATGGGGACCTCGAAAAAAGATGGGATATCTATGAACGCGAGATTTGGATCCGCCTTTCCCAGCTCGCAAATCAAATGGAAGGAGACCAGCTGCTTGATGAAATAAGGAAATATTATCTAGCTGTAAGCGCCGCCTCTCCGCAGAGTTTGCATGAGTATGATCATGTCGGCGCTTCAAGTCTGGGACGCAGGGACGAAAAAATCTATACGGCGGAAGACGTACGGCAGGCTTTCCGCGAGAAGTTTCCCAGGCTTTCCTCCAAAGCCGCCGGCCCTCTGGAAACAGTTTTGTCCCAGGTGGAGAATTATTGGAAAGAGGATAAGTTTCATATCCTCCGCTCTGGACTAAATACGGAATTGATTGCTTTAATCGAATCACCGGGTCTTACGTTTGGGAATCAGTCGGCGGCATTCAGATTGCTGAAGGGTTTGATCTATCGCGATGTTTTTGATACCGGCGACGGTGTTGGAGAGCTGACCAAACTTTTCGATCTGGAAGCATTTCAGAAGTTCAGTCCAAAAGAACAGAAGGAAGTCTTGCGTCTGATCCGGATCTTGAAGAAAAAGGGCCCGCTCCTGCGATATGCCGTGGAACCTGTCCATTCCCTGATTCAGGAAGAAGTCCTGACGCCCAAAAATTTGGAAACGATGGTACCTGTTCTAGCCGCTATTGGAAAAGGAAATTCGATGCATCTTTCTGAGGTTTGTGACCATGTGGCGACTATTTTTCAGGTTTACGAGCGGGGGTCCGAGGAAGAGAAGAAGATCCTTGAGCTCCTTGGAAATATGGCGAATCATCCGGAAGGATACGCCATCGATGCCCTGGAGGCTTTGCAGCCCCTCGTCCGTGGCAGCGAGAATCGCCAGTCTAAAGGTTTGAGGCAAGTTTGGATTGAGTTGTTAAAACTGTATACCGAAAAAGCAGGCCCTGATATTGAGCTTGAGCATCTCTATCAACTTCTTGGGGCGGTAGCGCGGACTCTAACAGGTCAATCAGAAGCCCATGCTTTGTCAGTTGACGATTCCATCGTGCGCGTTCTCGAACCCATTCCACAGCAGTTGGAAGGGCGGGAGATGATTGAAAAATTAGAATCCATACTTCAAAAATTACAGGAAGGCGAACATGGGAAAGGCACGGATGATTACTCTGTTTCGCCGGTCTTGCTGGCCGCCAGCTTGGGGATCGGGACGCGGGTGGTTGATTCTTTACGCAAGTGGCTTGGCCGTAAGCAGGAACAACCCAAGACGGTGGAGGATGAAATTGCTGAACTCGAAGCCGCCCTGCGACATCAATTAAATAATCGCTTTTACATGATGGACAGAGAAGATCGAGAGAAAGTGTTTGAGCAATCGCTAAATGCTCCCTTCTATGTTTCAGCCGAGGATGAGGTGCGGGCTGAATTTTTAAGGCAATTGGGACATCTTTTCGAGGAGATGGATAAGAAGTTTTGGGGGAATCCCGACGCCTTGGTTCTTTCTCATTTAGCCCGACTTTTTCAGATTCCTGAGCTGACCGCGAAAGAGGCGGCGGCGATCTGTCGTTTTATTGAGGCGCTGATGGATCATCCCAATCAAAAATTCGTCCAAATTCGGGTTGAACGCCCGATAAGACTGATCTGGGAGTTATTGAAAAAACGTTCTTTAAGCCTTGTTTTCCTCCAGGATTTTTTGAGCGCGTACGCTGATCTTGTAGAAGCCATCCACGTGGTTTCTTTTAACGCAGGGACACGGGAATATACTTTCCTGGGCCGAAATTTTGGTGAACTTCCTTTGCTTGCTGAATATGAAGCTTTTGAAGGTATGGAAGATGTTGAGAAAATCACGTGGCTCCGGATTCTAAGACAATTAGTTGAAAAAAGCGGTGATGAAAAAACTCTGTCGGAAGTTTTAAGAGTTTTAAACGACATCGTCATGCGCACGACCAACCGCTGGGATTCCGGCAAGTGGCAGTATTACCGCTTTCAAAAAGAAATCATCCCGGTCCTTGACCGTTATTCCTCACAGCTTGAGGGAAAAGATCTTTTGGCGAAATTGCAGGAGTTGAAGGAATGGACTGCCGAAAATAAGCCGGGGGAGGGAGAATACGGGTTAGCGGAGGGCACGCTGCAAATGGCGAATAGCTTAGGGCATGTAGCGAATAGCAAATGGCCAATGGCAAATGGTCAAAATGACAACAAAGTTGTCATCCTGAGGAGCGACGCGACGAAGGATCTGAGATTCTTCTCCCGCCCTTGGCGGGATCAGAATGACATACTATCTTCCGCCGCCAGTTTGGGGAAATCCTCTCCACAAATAACGGCTGACACCATCCTCGATATTTTTAAACAGCAATTTCCCAAGGCGGTGCCGGCAGAAGAAGCGGCATTTAAAACCTTGGTCCATACGATACGCAAACGCCTGGCCCAGGACAAAAAACTTCAAGCGGCATCCTGGAGTGAGTTGGCCCGTTTGCTTCGATCCCCTCCCTTGCACAGCAAAAATCTAAAGGAGATCTTTGAATATCTGGATTTTGCCATCAATCGATCCTTGAATTTTAACAGGAAGCATTATAAATCCGTCAAAAGAACTTCCGTCTGGCCCTCCGATCCTCCCGATGACATGATTGCCGCGTTCAGCCGTTTGATCAAATCACCTGGGTTTACTGAGCAAGTAGAAGCGGAAGTTATGTCTTATCTATGGAGGGCTACGCGCCGCGATGATAGAACACCCGACCAGCCGCTTTTTTATGGGGACACCTTCTCTGAAATCAAACGTCTTTTGAAAGCCCGGGGATTCAAAGAGGTCGATTCCAAAAAGGTTTTTTCCGTTCTCAAGGCTCTTCAAATGCACTCCAGGGAGAGAGAAGATATATTCCTGGTTAATGTAAAACTTACTTTAAACGACCGATCCTGGCGGCGTCTACCGGATGATAAAAAATCAAGGCTTTTGTCTTTCTTAGCCTGGATGTATGAACGGACCCATTCTAACTCTTGGAAAACGACCAGTGCTCTCGGCGAACTATTAAAAGCCCAAGGCTTCAAAGATCTTTCGGATCAAGAACTTTTTTCTCTCCTTCAATTTGTCGTGAGGCATGGGAAGAAAAGTACGGGTTCAGTATTGGGCGCTTTGGCGGGACTTTTGAAGTCGTCTGCTTTCAAAAAAGGCCGGCATGAAGTTTTGATTCGGGCTTTTCGCAAATTGCTCCTCTTTGTTTCAAGAAATCCTGTTGATCGTTGGCGGGGCAGAGACAGCGTTTATTATGCGGTGGAGGGTCTTTTTAACTCACCAGGGTTTACAGCGGAGAAGTGGCCGGAAATGATTTCCTATTTTAAGGATTCTCTCACCATGATCACCGCCACATTAAGAGGCGAGAAAACCGAGCGGCAGCGTATGGCTTTTTTTGCTTTATCGAATTTCTTGAAAAGTCCCGCTGTTTTGGGAGGCGATGATGCTTTGCAGATTTTTAAAACACTTGCAGGGAACATTCTGAAGCTTTCTGACAAAACAGCCGCATCCATTTTTCATGAATTGAGCGTCATCATGACGGATGAAGGGAGCTTTTCTCGTCTTTCTCCGGAAGAGGCTTATCGATGGCTGTGGCTTTTTCTTCGAGTGAGCGAAAGGATAGAAAAGAAACAACTCACGGATACTCCTTTCAGACAGATAAGGGAAATTTTCGATTGGGCTAACGCATCTCCTGATTTGAGAATGCCGGTTTTGCGAAAGGAAATCTTCCCACTCATGCAGGGAATGGTCGAACAGGGTGATAGCGAAGATATTTTAGGGCTGTTTGAGAAAGTAATGGATGGATTGAGTCATGGCGACGACAGTTCCGCTGACTATCACGCAGCCGCGAGCCTAGGGGCGGCGAAAAGCCCGAGTCAAAATGCAAACGGAACTGTCATCCTGAGGAGCGGAGCGACGAAGGATCTAGCCTCGAGATTCTTCTCCCGCCCTTGGCGGGATCAGAATGACATGTCCAAAACAGGGGACAGTTCCCAAAATGATTGGCGGATGCCGATTATTGTGGCGGAC
>Ga0209515_10001764_pt1 | contig 35063 bp, 37 predicted proteins | sample Subgroupgradi54m_FD_187454 | JGI IMG/M metagenome (GOLD analysis project Ga0209515, IMG submission 187454) | Subsurface groundwater microbial communities from S. Glens Falls, New York, USA - GMW60B uncontaminated upgradient, 5.4 m (SPAdes)... ... | reverse complement strand
CGTCACCAAAGCCTAGAACCACTTCACGACCTGCCCGGCGCCGCTGGCACCCCACCGCGCAATGCGCGGTGGGGACCCCGCCCAGTCGGCGCCGGGCTTCACCTCTCGCACCTCTCGCACCCTTCGCACCTCTCGCGCCCCTGGCACCTACTCTTCGTCCTTCATCCCTTTCATCGCGCGCGCGGTGAATGCAACCTTGCCGTGTTTCACGGCCACGCGGAACGCCACTTCGGGCGTCCCTTTCTGCTTGAACGAGCCGACCTGCGTCTTGATCAGGTCGGCGAACTTGTGAAACGGAATCGCGTCCTCGCCGACTTCGCGCCGCGCCTCCGCGAGGCTCTCATAGAGATCGTGAAGCTTGTCCATCTCCTTCATCGGATCGCTGAACGTCGTCACGTGCATGATGCGATCGACTGGACGCTTTGGCTTCTCCTCGGTCGACGGGGGGCGCAGGAAAGAGAATGGGCCGGGGCGTCCCTCTTCCTTCGCCTTCAGACCGCGATCCCACAGGTCGCTGAACGTCTGAAACCGCGACTGCAGCGTGCTGAAGCGGAACCGGCCGCCGGTGTTCGGGATGTGAACGTTGTCGAGACGGCGCACCATCGCGTTGACGCGGCCGCGCGTCTCCCAGGGCGGACGGGGCAGGCGGCCGGCGAAGTACATGTTGTACTCCGCCTCGAGGCGCTTCAGCTCCGCTTCGAGTAGTTCCAGCTCCCGATCGAGCTCGGAGGTTTCCGACTTCGCCACGCGCGATCATTCTGACACGGCCGTAACCACGAAGGCCACGAGGACGAATTAGCGAAGAATGAAGCAAGTACGATCTAACCACGAAGGTCACGAAGGACGCGAAGAACGCAGAGCGGAATCAGGTTAGGCTCGCGGAGCTTGAATTTATGAGCCTACTTGCGCTCGAAACGCCAAAATACCCGAGGGTCAAAAGGAGAAGAAGAACTCAGCTCCGAGGGTGCTGCATTCGCCATGCGTGGTATTGCTTCACGGGCTAAGACGGACAGTTTAAGCTGTGGTCGTCGTCGAATTAGCTTGCGCAATCAACGATACAACTACCCGCTGAACCGCCTCTGTTTCAAGAAGCTCAGCGAGGATCGTTCGGACCTCCTCGATGGTAGAGGCTTTTATCGCGGCTTGAGATCTAAACGGAGTATCAACTTCGGCCGGATAGAGAATCTGTCCGTGGACTACGAAGGCCAAAACCGCTCTGTAGTGATCGAGGGCTGGGACTGACGCGATAAGGTTGTGCCGCATGCGTCCGCTGTCGTCCTTGCGCGATTCTGTCAAACCCTGAACGACGGCCGCCAGTTGCTTCAGTCAACAACTGAGCCTGCTCACGGATCGCGACAACCGGAGCGATGGTTCCTTCAGCTTTCGTTCTTATGTCTCTCCATGGATTAGTAGGCTCAGCCATGCAATTCCTTCTGTTCAACAGACAACTTAAAGAGTAACGGCAGATGATCGGAAAAGTTCACTTCGTCAGGTTGCCCATCGTCTTTGAGCAGAGAGCTCTCTCCTATTTGGGTCAGCACGGTTACCGACCCATCGTCGAAATCATCCAGCAGTTCGGGCCGCAACAACACCTGATCGAAGATGTTCCAGAAATAGGTCGTCCGCGCGGAATTGTCGTAATAGTAGGTTCCCGGCGGTCGCCCGCGCCGTTCCCCAAAGTGCGTCCACATTGGATTGTAAAGAAACTTGCGAGAGACATTTGCGACCGTTCGAAAATCCCGTTTCGCGATCTGCCTGCTCATGACAGCGTGAAATCCGTTCGATGAAACGACGCCTCGTTCGAACGGGTTCATGTTGAAGTCCCCGACCACTACTGTTCGCGAGTCACCAACACGGCTTTCCACGTCTTCGACCTGCTCTCGAATTTCCGTCGCGGCTAGGGTCTGATCCTCGGGATCAATATTCAGCTTGCTTCGAAGGTGAACCGCGATCAGCGTCAACGGAGGAAAGACCCCCGTTTCGATCCGCAACGCAGAAATGCCGTGGCCGTCGTAAACGGGTTTAAGGGTGTCAGGCGTGAATCGAGCGAGAATCCGCAGTTGGCGCCGAACGTCAGGCGGAAGGCCTGGCGGCACGTAATACTGCGCGCCCCCGCGGTGGTTCAAGGCCGACGAAAGCTCAACAATCGGTTCAGTCGATTCGGCCAGCACAATGATGTCCGGGGCGTGCTCTTGCGCTGCCAACGCAATGACTTTTGGCGAAACTGCCTTCCGCACATTCCAAAACATTACCTTCAACCACGACATGCTGGCAGGCAACGGCTCAGATTGTCAAAATCAATCAGCGCACGATGGGATCCCAAACCAGAGGCTGCGCGAACTTCGCGACCTTCGTGGTTGATTTCTTCTTCGTGAGCTTCGTGGTTAGAAAATGGTCGCGATTGACTGTGCGGCGAGGTTGAGGACCTGCGTCGGTAGGATACCCAGGTAGAAGATGGCGACAATCGCGACCGTCAACGCGGTCATGCTGACGGCATTGATGTGGATACGCGGCGCCTCGGTGCCCCGCTCCTGCATGTACATCATCACGACGACGCGCAGGTAGAAGAAGACCGAGATGACGCTGGTCAGGACGCCGATGATGGCAAGACCGTAATAGCCCGCGCTCACGGCGGCGCTGAAGATGTACCACTTGCCGATGAAGCCGGCGGTCGGCGGAAGCCCGCCGAGCGACAGCAGGCAGACGGTCATCAACGCCGACAGCCCAGGATGGCTGTACCACAGGCCGGCGTAATCACGGAGCTCGTCATTCGCCCGGTCGCGCGCACCAAGCAGCGCGATGACGCCAAACGCGGCGAGGTTCGTAATCGCGTACGCCGCCAGGTAGAAGAGAATCGCCGCCTTCCCGACTTCATTCGCGGCCACGAGACCGACCAGCAGGTAGCCGCCGTGCGCGATGCTCGAATACGCCAGCATCCGCTTCAGGTTCGTCTGCGCGACCCCGACCACCGTCCCGAGAATCATCGTCGCGGCGGCAATCACCCAAACGATCGGCGCCCAGTCCGCGCTGAACGGCTCGAACGACGAGAGGAAGACGCGCGCGAACGCGGCGAACGCCGCCGCCTTCACGCCGGTCGACATGAAGCCGGTGACAATCGCGGGCGCGCCTTCGTATGCGTCAGGCGTCCACATGTGGAATGGCACCGCTGAAATCTTGAACGCGAAGCCGACCAGCAGTAGGCCGAGCGCGACGAGAATCAGCGGGTTGTCCGACAACGACTGCGCGGCCAGGTACGAGCCGATGCGATCGAGGTGCGTGCTGCCGGTCAGGCCGAACGTGAATGCAATCCCGTACAGGAAGAACGCGCTCGAGAAGGCGCCGAGCAGGAAGTACTTGAACGCCGCCTCGGTCGCGCGTGCATCCTCGCGGCGGATCCCGGTGAGCACGTAAACAGCGAGCGAGAGAATCTCCAGCGCGATGAAGATGACCAGCAGGTCGGTCGCTGTCGCCATCATGATCATCCCGACGAGCGCGAACAGAATCAACGTGTAGTACTCGCCCGCCGGGATGCCGTCACGATCGACGACCTGCGACGAGAACATGATCGTCAGGATGCCGACGGCCACGAGGACGAGCGTCACGAACAATCCGAAGTTGTCGCCCGAGATGACGCCGAAGCTGGCCGTGTTGCCGTTCCACAGAAACGCCGCGGAGATCGCCGCGCCGATGAGACCCACGATCCCGAGGCCGCCGATCGGCATTCGCTCGTCCTTCTCGCGAAACGCCTCGGCGGCCATGCACGCCAGCGCCGCCAATGCGACAGAGAGCATGGGGACGATGGCTTGGATCGCTGCCGGAATGGAGCGCATTACCGGCGCCTCACGGTCAGATCGTTCGGGACGTTCGGGACGTTCACGTTCTGGACGCGCAACGTCTGGACATTCTGCATCCGCTCGACGACACGCGTGACGGCCGGCTCCATCGGCTTCAGGAAAATCGTCGGGAATACGCCCATCACCACCGCGATTGCGCACAACGGGATGACGGAACCCCATTCGTGCGGCAGCAGATCCGGCAGCGTCGCGTTCTCGCTGTGTGTGACCTTGCCGTAATAGACACGCTGGAACATCCAGAGCATGTAGACCGCCGACAGGATCACGCCGAGGCCGGCGCCGACGACGTAGCGCGGATCCCACCGGAAGGCGCCGAGCATGATCAGGAACTCGCCGATGAAGCCGTTCAGCCCCGGCAAACCAATCGACGCGAGCGTGATCAGCATGAAGGCGGCGGTCAGCCGCGGCATCGGGGTCTTGAGGCCGCCGAATTCGCTGATGAGGCGCGTGTGGCGGCGATCCGACAACATGCCGACGATGAGGAACAGGCCGCCGGTGCTGACACCGTGCGCGAGCATCTGGTAGACGGCGCCCTGCATGCCGTTGACGTTCATCGCGCAGATGCCGAGCACGACGAAGCCGAGATGGCTCACCGACGAATAGGCCACCAGCTTCTTCATGTCGGGCTGGACCATCGCGACGAGCGCGCCGTAGATGATCCCGATGACCGCGAGCACCGCGATCCAGGGCGCGAAGTATGCCGCCGCGAGCGGGAACAGCGGGAATGCGAAGCGCACGAAGCCGTACGTCCCCATCTTCAGCAGCACGCCGGCGAGGATGACCGAGCCGGCCGTCGGCGCCTGGACGTGCGCGTCGGGCAGCCATGTGTGAAACGGGAAGAGCGGCACCTTGATCGCAAACGCGACCGCGAAGGCGAGGAAGAACCAGAACTGCGTCCGCGGTGCGATGTCGAGCGTGTAGAGCTTGAGCAGGTCGAAGCTGTACGAGCCGGTCGCCGCGTTGTGCAGGTACGCGAGGCCGAGGATGGCGATCAGCATCAGGACGCTGCCGGCCATCGTGTAGAGCATGAACTTGATGGCCGCGTAGATTCGCTGGTCGTATCCCCAGATGCCGATCAGGAAATACATCGGGACGAGCATCGCGTCCCAGAACACGTAGAACAGGAACAGGTCGAGCGAGAGGAAGACGCCGATCATCGCCGCCTCGAGCAGCAGCAGGAAGATAAAGAACTCCTTCACCTTCTTCTCGATCGAGATCCACGACGACAGCACGGCGATCGGCGTGAGAAATCCCGTGAGCACGACGAGGAGGAGACTGATCCCGTCGACGCCGATGTAGTAGTCGATGCCGAAGGCGGGAATCCAGGGGTGACGTTCGACGAGCTGGAACTCGGGCGAGCCGGCGTTGAACGACGCCCACATCGCGAGCGTGACGGCGAATACGGCGATCGAGACGATGAGCGTGACCCAGCGGATCAGGCGGTCGCGCCGGCCATCGGCGTTGCCGATGAACAGCAGCAGCGCGGCGCCGGCCACCGGCAGCAGCCACGAGATCGACAGCAGGCCTATCGCCACAGGTAATATCCGAGGATCAACACGACGCCGATGAAGAGCGAACCCGCGTACGTGCGCACCGACCCGCTCTGCAGGCGCCGCAGCAGCGTCGACCCACCTTCGACAATCGAGGCCGTGCCGTTGACCGCGCCGTCGATCACGTGGACATCGATGCCGCGCCACAATCCTTCCTGCGACACGATGCGGATCGGCTGCACGATGGTGGCGTCGTACACCTCGTCCACGTAGTACTTGTTCAACAGCAGCCGGTACACGCCCGGGAAGGTGCTCGCTGCCTTGTCGGCAAGCTCGCGGCGTTTCAGCCAGATGAATGCCGCGAGGCCGATGCCCGACGTGGCGATGATGCTCGAGACGACCATGAGCGAGAGCTCGACTCCTGCCCCACCCGCCTCACCCGCCTCGGGCTCGCCGACCTCACCGACGGCACGGTCGGCGAGCGTCGTGACCGACCGCGCCGAGAACGACGGCGCGAGCCATGCGCCGAGCGCGTTGTGGCCGCCAAGCGCGCGCGGGATGCCGGCATACCCCGCGAGGACGGACCCCAGCGCGAGCACGACCAACGCTACAGCCATGGCCGCAGGAGCGTCGTGGAGGTGCGATCCGGCATCGTGTCGGTGCGATCCGGCGCTTGGCAGGTGCGATCCGGCTTGCGCGGGTTGGTGCGAAAGGTGCGCGGCGGGTTGTTCTTCCTCGGGATGCTGCGGCGCCGGCGCATCGTGGCGGCGCTGGCCGTGGAACGTGAGGAAGACGAGGCGGAACATATACGTCGCCGTGAGCAGCGACGTCAGGATGCCCATCACCCACAGGATCTGATGACCGTGCGCGAAGGTCTCGAACAGGATTTCATCCTTGCTGAAAAATCCCGCGAGGCCGGGGACGCCGGCAATCGCCAGCGATCCGATCAGGAACGTCCAGTAGGTAATCGGCAGCCCCGCCTTGAGCCCGCCCATGTTGCGAATGTCCTGCTCGCCATGCAGCGCGTGAATGACCGCGCCGGAGCCAAGGAAGAGGCACGCCTTGAAGAACGCATGCGTGTAGAGATGGAAGATGCCCGCGCCAAACGCGCCGACGCCCATCGCCAGGAACATGTAGCCAAGCTGCGAGACGGTCGAGTACGCCAGCACGCGCTTGATGTCGTTCTGCACGAGACCGATCGTCCCCGCCATCAGCGCCGTTGACGCGCCGATGACCGCGACGACCACCATCGTCTCCGGCGCGTGGCTGAAGAGCACCGCGTTGCGGCCGATCATGTACACGCCGGCCGTGACCATCGTCGCCGCGTGGATCAGCGCGGAGACAGGCGTCGGACCTTCCATCGCGTCGGGCAGCCAGACGTACAGCGGTATCTGCGCCGACTTGCCGGTCGCTCCGATGAAGAGCAGCAGCGTCGCCACCGAGAGCGTGCCGAACATCGATTCAGCGCCCAGCGGCGCAGTCGCCGAGGCGATGCGCTGGAAATCGAGCGTGCCGAAACGAACAAACAGCAGCAGCGTGCCGAGGATGAACGCGTAGTCGCCGATGCGGTTGACGACAAACGCCTTCTTGCCCGCATCGGACGCCGACGTCTTCTGGAACCAGAAGCCGATCAACAGGTACGAACAGAGACCGACGCCTTCCCACCCGATGAACAGCACGAGGAAGTTCGCGCCCAGCACGAGCACGAGCATGAAGGCCGCGAACAGGTTGAGATAGGAGAAGTAGCGCGCGTACTCGCTGTCGACCTCGTCGTGCATGTACGCGGTCGAGTAGATGTGAATGAGCGAGCCGATCCCGGTGACGACGAGGATCATCACCGAGGCGAGCGGATCGACGCGAAGCGTGAGATCGAGGAGGAAGTCGCCCGACGCGATCCACGTGTAGAGCGTCTGCTCGACGACACGCTGCGCGGGCGCCAGGCTCGCGACGCGCCACACCACCGCGAGCGAGACGGCAAACGAGGCGAGCATCACGAGCGACGCGAGCCCACCCGAGATCGTCTTCGGCAAGACGCGGCCGAGCGACGCGTTGATGACGAACCCGAGCAGCGGGAAGAGCGGGATGAAGGCGATCATCACCACTTCAGCGACGTGAAGGCGTCCGGGTTGAGCGACTCGCGATGCCGGAACAGGCCGATGACAATCGCCAGGCCGACCGCCGCTTCGGCGGCCGCCACGGTCATGACGAAGAACGTGATGATCTGTCCGTCGACAGTCCCCTGCGCACGCCCGAACGCCACGAACGACAGGTTGACGGCGTTGAGCATGATCTCGATCGACAGGAGAATCGTGATTAGGTTGCGCCGCAGGAAGACGCCCGCCGTGCCGATCGCGAACAGGATCGCGGAGACGATCAGGTAATGCCCGAGCGGAATCACCGGCTCCCCTCCCGCGCCGCGAGCAGGACGGCGCCGACCATCGCCACGAGGATGAGAATGGAGGTTGCCTCGAACGCGAACACGTAGTCGGTGAAGAGTACGCGGCCGACGGCGCGAACAGAGCTGATAGCCGCCGCGTCGCCGCGCGCACCGATCGCGCCCCCGACATCGTTCACACGCGTCAGTGCCCAGACCAGCTGCACGATCAGCAGTCCCGCGAGCAATGCGCCGAACCGCCCGATGCCGGGACGCCGCAGCGGATGCGCGCGGTCCCACTCCGCCCCGTCTTCCTGCGGGGCGTTCAGCAGCATCACCACGAACAGGAACAGGACCATGATCGCGCCGGCGTAGACGATCACCTGCGCCATCGCGACAAACGGCGCATCGAGCTGGATGTACAGGCCTGAGAGCGCGCCGAACGACGCGATGAGCAGCATGATGCTGTACATCGGGTTGCGCTGCCCGATGACGAGCGCCGACGCCACGACGGCGACGCCGGCCAGGAGATAAAAGAGGATCGTCTCAGACATTGAAATAGAGCACGAACGCCGCGGTCACGATCAGGTTGATCACCGCCGCCGGGAACAGCCACTTCCACCCGAACTGCATCAGCTGGTCGTAGCGATAGCGCGGCACCGTCCAGCGGACCCAGATATAGGTGAAGAGAATGATTCCCACCTTGATCAGGAACCACACCCACCCGAGTCCGAAGCGCTCGAGCAACGGCCCATGCCATCCACCGAGGTACAGGTCCGTCGCGACCGCCGACATCGTCGTCATGTTGATGTATTCGGCCTGCGGGAAGAGCGCAAAACGGACGGAGCTGTACTCGGTGTTGTAACCGGCGACGAGCTCCTGCTCGGCCTCGGGGAAATCAAACGGCGCGCGATTGGTTTCGGCAACGCCGGCGATGACGTAGATGATGAAGCCGACCGGCTGAAGAAAGAGATACCAGCGCGGGATAAATCCCAACCAGTAGCCCGACTGCGCATCGACGACCTCGCGCAGCGAGAGCGATCCGGCGAGCATGATGACCGACGCGAGCGTCGTCGCATAGGCGAGCTCGTAGCTGATCATCTGCGCTGACGACCTGAGTCCGCCGAGCAGTGAGTACTTGCTGTTGGAGGACCATCCGGCGAGCACGATGCCGTAGACGCCCATCGATGTGATCGCAAAGACAACGAGCACCGCGACGTTGACGTCGGCGACACCCAGCTTCACGGGCGTGTCGAGCAGACCAAAGAATGTCGTCTCCGCGCCCCAGGGCACTGCAGCGAACGCCGCGAAGGCGGCGGTCACCGAAATGATCGGCGCCAGCGTGAACAGCCACCTGTCCGCGTCTTTCGGCCGCAGCTCCTCTTTGAAGAGCAGTTTGAGAATGTCGGCCAGCGGCTGCAACAGGCCGTGCGGGCCGACGAGATAGGGCCCGTACCGCTGCTGCATGAAGCCCATGATCTTCCGCTCGGCGAGCACGAGCAGCGCCGACGCATTGATCAGCATGAAGAACGTGAAGCCGATGATCGCGAGCTGAATGGCGAATCGCAGCGTGGCCTGATCCATCAATGCGTCCCCGCGAAGACCGGCGCCCTGGCGCGCCAGTCGGCCGGCAGCGTGCAGCGTCCCTCGCGCACGTGCGCTTCGTACTCCGCCCTGAACAGCTTCATCGTCGAGAGCACCGGCGTCGCCGCCGCGTCACCGAACGCGCAGAGCGTCTTGCCGACGATGTTGTTCGACACGCCGAAGAGCAGATCCAGATCCTTGGCCTGGCCCTCACCGCGCTCGAGGCGCATCAACAACTTGTAGAGCCAGTCGCAGCCTTCGCGGCACGGCGTGCACTTGCCGCACGATTCGTGGCGATAGAAGTGCAGCAGGTTCATCGCGAGCCAGACCATGCAGACGCTGTCGTCGAGCACGATGAGGCCCGCGGAGCCGAGGAGCGAACCCGCCTTCTGGATGGCGTCGAAGCTCGCCGGGGTGTCGAGCTGATCCGGCAGCAGCAGCGGCACCGACGATCCGCCGGGGATGATTGCCTTGAGCGTGCGATCGCCGCGGATGCCGCCCGCGTAGTCGTAAATGAGCTGCCGCAGCGTCGTGTCCATCGACGTTTCGTATACGCCCGGCTTCTTCACGTGCCCGCTGACGCAATAAAGCTTCGGGCCGCCGTTTCTCTCGGGCCCGAGCTTCGCGAACCATTCCGCACCGTTCAAGACAATCAGCGGCACGTTGCAGAGCGTCTCGACGTTGTTCACCGCGGTCGGGCACTGGTAGAGGCCCTCGACCGCGGGGAACGGCGGCTTGAGCCGCGGCTGCGCGCGCTTGCCTTCGAGCGATTCGATGAGCGCCGTCTCCTCGCCCGCCTCGTACGCGCCGGCGCCGCGATGGATGAACACGTCGCAGTCGAATCCGCTGCCGAAAATGTTTTTGCCGAGACAGCCGGCCTTGTAGGCCTTCTCGATTTCGGCCTCGAGGATCTCCTGCACGTGGTAGAACTCGCCGCGGATGTAGATGTAAGCGATCTTCGCGCCGATGGCGTAGCAGGAAATCGCGCATCCTTCGATCAGCAGGTGCGGATTGCGCTCCATCAGCACGTGATCCTTGAACGTGCCCGGCTCGCTCTCGTCGGCGTTGCAGCAGATGTACTTCGGCTTCGGCGTGTCCTTCAGCACGAACTGCCACTTCATGCCGGTCGGAAATCCTGCGCCGCCGCGCCCGCGAAGTCCAGACGCCTTCACCTGCTCGATGATCTCGCTCGGCTTCTGCGTCAGCGCCTTGCGCAGACCTTCGTAGCCGCGCTGGTTTTTCGTGTAGAAATCCAGCGTGAACGAGTTCGGCTCGTTGATGTGCGACGTCAGGATGGGTTGATAAGCCATTTCCATCTGGCGGGGCGTCAAGCCCCGCCCTACACCGTCGATTTCTCTTTCTTCAAGTGGCATCCCGTGAACGCGGCGCCGCCCCGCGCTCGGATGTCATCGATGAACTTCGAGCACTGCTCCGGCGACAAGCCTTCGTGCCAGTCGTCGTTCACCATGACGACGGGGGCGCGATCGCACGCGGCAAGGCACTCAACCTCTACGAGCGTGAACATCCCGCTCGGATCTGTTTCGCCCGGTTTGATCCCGAGCTTCGCGCTCAACTCCTCGGTCACCCGCTCGGCGCCCAGCAGCGCGCACGAAAGCGTCCGGCACACGTTCAGCACGTACTTCCCGACCGGGCGCGTATAGAACATCGTGTAGTACGACACGACGTCCTCGACCTCCGCGGGCGTGCAGCGGATCTGCCCGGCGACGTGCCGCATGGCCGCGGCGGTCAGATATCCCAGCTGGTTCTGCGCGAGGTAGAGCGCGTAGAGAATCGCGGACTTGCGCTGCTCGGGTGGGTACCGGGCGACCACCTGATCGAACTTCGTCTGGTTCTCGGCCGTGTACTTGAACGGCTCGCCCGGCTCCGCCAGCTTTCGTTCCGATCGATGGAACTTTGCCGGCGCATATTCCATCTCGGGATGAAAGCTCACCGGTCGCAATCTCCCATGACGACGTCCGTGGACCCGATAACGGCGATGACGTCGGCAATCATGCCGCCCGCGATGATCTTCGGAAGCGCCTGGATGGCCATGAACGACGGCGGCCGCATCTTGACGCGCCACGGCCTGTTGGTCCCGTCGGAGACGATGTAGACACCGTGCTCGCCGCGCGGCCCTTCGACCGGGACGTACGCCTCGCCCGCCGGCACCGTGAAGCCTTGCGAATAAATCAGGAAGTGCTGAATCAGCGCCTCCATCTCGGTGTAGACCTTGTCCTTCGGCGGCGGCACGACGCGCGTGTCGTCACACGCCCACGCACCCGACGGCGTGATGCGTTGAATCGCCTGGCGCGCGATCTTCACGCTCTGCCGCATCTCCTCGACGCGGACCTGGTACCGCGCGAAGACGTCACCTTCGGTTGCGGTCGGGACCTTGAAGTCATAGGTCTCGTAGCCGGTATACGGGAAGTACTTCCGCACGTCGTAATCGGATCCGGAACCGCGCGCGACCGGCCCGACCAGTCCCCATGCGAGCGCTTCTTCCTGCGTGAGCACGCCGACGCCTTGCGTGCGCCGCATGAACATGTCGTTGCTCGTCAGCAGCTTCTCGAAATCGTCGATCTTCCCGGGGAACCGATCGAGAAAGGCGTTGACCGCGTCGTGGAACCCGCGCGGCAGGTCTTCTCGCAATCCGCCGATGCGGAAGTAGCTCGGGAAGAACCGGAAGCCGGCGACGAGCTCGTTGATGTTCATCAACAGCTCGCGCTCGCGGATGGCGTAGAAGAGCATCGACACCGCGCCGATTTCCATCGCGTGCGTGCCGATCCAGACCAGATGGCTCGCCATCCGCTGCAGCTCCGCGATCAGCACGCGGATGTCCTTCACGCGCTGCGGCATCTCGAGGCCGAGGAGCTTTTCGACGCTCAGCACGTAGCAGAGGCTGTTCGACTGCGCGGCCAGGTAGTCCATCCGCTCGACCAGCGGAACCACCTGCTGCCACTTCTTCTGCTCCGCGGTCTTCTCGATGCCCGTGTGCAGGTAGCCAATCGTCGGCATGCACGACGTGACCGTCTCGCCATCGAGCTCCAGCACGAGACGCAGGACGCCGTGCGTACTGGGGTGCTGCGGCCCCATGTTGACGGTCATCGTTTCCGTTCTAAGTTCGGCCATCGATCTTTAAACCACGAAGCACACGAAGCACACGGAGGAATTCATATTCTTCGTGACCTTCGCGACCTTCGTGGTTGAAGCATTTAATGAGCTCTCTTCAAACGATCTCTTTGAATATTCGCTTTGAACTCTTCCTCGCTGACCTCGAGCGGCTCGTAGGTCTGCACCGCCTTCTGGATCTGCACCGGGTAGTCCTTCCGCGCCGGATGTCCTTCCCAGTCTTCGGGCATGAGGAGTCGCCGCAGGTCGCCGTGCCCAGCGAAGACGATCCCGAACATGTCCCACACTTCGCGCTCGGGCCACCCGGCCCCGGGCCAGACGCTCTGGACGCTCGGCACCACGCCGTTGACCTCGTTCGATGCAACACGCACCTTCAGACGCAGGCGCCGGCGGTTCGGAATCGACAGGAGGTGATAGACCACCTCGAAGCGCGGCTCGCGCGGCAGGTAATCGGCGGCCGTGACTTCGATCAGGACGTTGAACCGCAGCGCGGGCATGTCGGCCAGCGCGCGGCACGTTTCGATCAGACGGTTCGCGGGAACGTAGATGGTGGCGAAATCGACGCTGCTCCCTGCCTCGTACGAGGCGCCGGACACAGCTGCCGTCAGCGTATCGATGATGGAAGAAGCGTCCATTACGCGCGTGATCGGGCGATTTTGTGCTGGAGCTGAACGATGCCGTAAATGAGCGACTCAGGGCGCGGCGGGCAGCCGGGCACGAACACATCGACCGGGACCACCTGGTCGACGCCCTGGACGATCGCGTAGTTATCGAAGATGCCGCCGACCGACGCGCACGCGCCCATCGAGATGACCCACTTGGGGTCGGGCATCTGGTCGTAGACGCGGCGCATCGCCGGCGCCATCTTTCGCGAGAGCCGCCCGGCGACGATCATCAGGTCCGACTGCCGCGGCGAGCCGCGGAACACCTCGGCGCCGAACCGCGCGATGTCGTAGCGGCTCGCGGCCATCGCCATCATCTCGATCGCGCAGCACGCGAGCCCGAACTGCGCCGGCCAGATCGCCGATCGCCGCGCCCACTGTACCAGCCTCTCGACCGTTGTCGTCAGCAGCGGCAGTTCCGGATCGAGTCCGTGTTCGTGGCCGTGCGCATGCTCGTGAGCGTTCATCAGGATCCTAGGCAGCCTTGCGTGAAGCCGGGCGCACGCGGCGCGATCCCCAGTCGAGCACGCCCTTGCGCCAGACGTACACGAAGCCAACGAGCAGGATCAGGACGAAGGTGACGATCTGCACGAACCCGGGCCACCCGAGGTCGCGCAGCGCGACCGCCCACGGATAGAGAAACGCCACCTCGATGTCGAAGAGGAGGAAGATCATCGCGACGAGGTAGAACTTCACCGACTGCCGCTCGCGCGCGTCGCCGACCGCCGGCATGCCGCATTCGTACGGCGCCAGCTTCTCTGGAGTGGGATTTTTCGGGCCGAGGAGGATGGACAGCCCAATCATGACGCCGGCGAACCCGACGCCGAGCGCGACCATGATGACTACCCCGAGCCAGCCGTCCATCGAGTGTGCTCTACGCCCCCTGGCGCGCTTGTGAAGAGTTTCGCAACCTGTTCATGCTATAGAAACCAGCGGGGCAAGGTCAATTACATGCGCATCGCCTGGTTCCGCGACACGGCGCCCGATCTCACCGATCCGCTCGACGACACCGCGTCGCTCATCGACGAGCTGCGCGCGACGCACGAGATCGACGTGATCGTTGAGACCAACGCGCATGATTTCGTCTGGCAGCACATCCTGCGACCATGGGATCTCTGTGTCTTCGAGCTCGACCACACGCGCGCGCATCAATTCGTCTGGGCGTACCTCCTCAACTATCCCGGCGTGCTCATGCTTCGCAGCACGACCGTCGCGCCGCTTCGCGTCCCGGTACTTGCATCGCGCAGCGTGGTCGTGTCGAATGCCGCGGTCGCCGAGTCATTGCAGGGCGCGTGTCCCGGGGCGCATGTGAGATACGCGCCTCCTTGCGGCGGACCCAAAGGGTCCGCCCCGCACAATAACCAGCAAAGCCTCGCGGGCCTGTTTCATCGAGAGAGCGGCGCGGACCTCTTACACAAGCAGCGCGGCGCGGACCCTTCGGGTCCGCGAGCCACAGCGTTCGCTGTCTTCGATCGCCGCGAACGTGATGTCATCGGGCGCGCCGTGCAGCGCGCCCGCGACGCGGGTGCGGTGTTCGACGTACTGAACGCGGATGCCGAGCCGGAGATGATCGCGGATTGTGATGTCGTGATCGCGCTCGGGTGGCCGCCGTTCCACGCCGCACCAACCGCGATTCTGGCGGGCATGGCGGCCGGCAAAGCGGTCGTGACGATGGAGATGGATGCGACGGCGGCGTGGCCGGCCGTCGATCCACAGACGTGGCGGCCGCGCGGTCTCGGGATCACGGACGCGCCGATTGCCGTCACCATCGACCCGCGGGACGAAGAACATTCGCTGATGCTCGCGCTTCGCCGCCTCTCGTCCGACGCGCCACTGCGCCAACGGCTCGGAGATGCCGGGCACGCATGGTGGACGGCCCATGCGACGCCTGCGCACGCCGCCGGGGCGTGGACGCCGATCCTGCAGGAAGCGCTGACGCTCGCGCCTCCGCCGCGCCCAGATGATTGGCCGTCGCAGTTCGGCGCCGACGGCACCGAGCTCGCGCGCGCGATTCTCAGTGAGTTCGGCCTGACGACCCGAATCTGACGGGATTCGGGATTCGGGACTCGGGATTCGGATTCGTTATCTCTCCCACTCGTAGCCCGGCTCGCTCGTCAGCCGCGTGTCTTCAGACGGCAGTCCCATCGAGAAGTGATAGAGGCTTTGCCACTGGTGGCCCGAAAGACCGAGCAGGTCGTGAACCGGGTCGTCGTAGTAGCAGCCGATGCCGGTCGCACGGCTGCCCGCCGCCTCCGCCTCGAGATACAGCACCTGTCCGATGAGGCCGCACTCCCAAAACAGCCGCCGGTAGAACCATTCGCCGCGCTCGCGCAGCGGCTGCTCGAAGCGCGCGATCATGCCGAGGCCGAAGAAGCCGTCTTCCGCAATCTGCTGATCGCAGGACAGCCGATTCGCCATACGTCCTGCATCAATCGGAACGAGGAGAAACAGACCCTCCGCAACTTCTTCCCAGAGAAACTCCGGGCGCATCGCCGCTTTCCACTCGTCACGCACGCCCGGCTCTCGCAGGAACGCGTAGACGCCCGGAGTCACGTCCTGGACGCGGTGGACAAACAGCCCCAGATGCACCTGCGGCCGCCAGTCGATGGCGTCCCACGGCGGCGCGCCGGGCCGAAGGCGTGCGAGCATGGACAGAAAGGCCTCCCGGCGCAGGACGCCTTGCGGGTTGAAGGCCAAGGCACTCCGCCGCTGGATGATGATCGCGCGCGCTGCCGGCGCTCCGTTCAGGGATTCGGGATTCGGGGTTCGGGATTCGAAGGTTCTTGGTTCGTCGTTCGGTGGCGCGCCGGGATAGCGGGTTGTAAGCGTCACTTCGTCGATGATGGGCCACTCAACGACACCGGAGCTCAAGCGATTGGCGCGGCCGAACCACGAACCATTTTGCGCAGCGTCGACCAGAACCTGCGGGTCGAGTCCCGAGTCCCGAATCCCGAATCCCGGCCGCGACACCAGCGCGATGCACTCCGCCTCCTCCCGCTCGGCGAGGTCATAGTCGGCATCGCGCTCCAGACCAAGTAACGCGGCAATCTGCGCGTCGGACCAGTGCGGCAGCAGCTGCATCCGCCACCCGAGCAACGCGGCGGCGAAGCGCATCGCGCCAATGGCGTGGCCGGTATCGTGCTGGCAGTAGCGAAAGGCGCGCTCACCATACTTCCAGGCCTCTCGCCAGATGATCGACGTGAGAGCGACCAGGAAATGGTCCGCGGACCTGAAAGGTCCGCGCCGCTCGCCTTCAAAGACACACCTCTCTTCCAATGCATGCTCGCGCGGCGCGTAATGGCACACGCGGCCGTCGTGAATGATCCAGGCTTCGGTCGGGTGCAGATTGCCGCTCGACGGATTGACGCGCAGCGCCCAGCGCGACTGCCCGTACTGCTTCCACGCGGACAGCCCCATCGAGCAGCGAAGGAACTCGCCGATCGAGTGCTCGGTGATGGGTTGCGGGGGCACGTCGTGCGTGAATAGCGCCGCGTAGGGAACATCGGGCGCCAACGGCACGCGCGGGAGCTCGCGCAGCGGCGCGCGTCCGTAGCGGCGGAACGGATCCGGCTGCGTCGCCCAGTCGAGATACCCGAGCGACCGCGCAAATCGGTTGAAGTGATGTTTGGTCGAATCGTGATAGCGGACGGCGATCACGCCGCAAACTGCCGAAGCCAGGTCACGAGGAAAACTGTTTGATCCGCTTCTCGATCTCGGCGAGCGCCTGCGTGAGCTGCTGCTTTCTCGTCTGGTGCGTCGTGACCTCGAGCTGACGCTGCATTTCGGTCCGCGCCAGCTTCAGCGATTCGATCTGGCGGACGCGCTCTGGATCGAGGCCCTTGCCGCCCTGCCGCGCCTTCCGCTTTTCCTCTTCGCGTTCTTCCATCCGCTCGGCGAGGCGGGATTCCGCGTCGACGAGGCCTTCTCCGGCGTCACCCATTTAGTGGTCTGTCCTTTCCAACCTTACGGCTGGGCGCTCCGCTGTCGCGCCCAGCGAACTCGCGTTCCGTGGGCCGTCGTGAGCAATGGTGCAACAGTTGATACGCGCCACTAGAAGTCCTGGTTCGAGGTTCGTTCACTGTCAGGAAGGGGCGCTCAACATTATACGGGCAACCGGAGCGCCCCATGCGAACGTGTTTAGATCGTCTGGTGGCGCGCAGCGACGTGCTCGACCTCTTCGACCCGGCCGTCCGGCTATGGTTCACCGGGTCGTTTACGGCGCCGACCAAGCCGCAGCAGCTCGGATGGCCGGCGATTGCCCGTGGCGACTCGACGCTGATCCTCGCGCCGACCGGCAGCGGCAAAACGCTCGCGGCGTTTCTCTGGTGCCTGAACCGTGTGATGTTCGAGCCCGCGCCTCCTCCGAAAGGGCGATGCCGTGTGCTCTACGTCTCGCCGCTCAAGGCGCTCGCCGTTGACGTCGAGCGGAACCTGCGTGCGCCCCTCGAGGGAATCGCGAGCGCGGCGCGCGCCGCGGGAGTCGCCGCGAACGTCCCGGAGATCGCGATTCGCACGGGCGACACGCCCGCCGTCGAGCGCGCCCGCTTCGGACGCGAAGCCGCCGACATTCTGATCACGACGCCGGAGTCGTTGTTCCTCCTTCTGACGTCGAACGCGCGCGAGCGGCTCACGTCGATCGACACGGTCATCGTCGACGAGATTCACGCGCTCGTGCCCGGCAAACGCGGCGCCCACCTTGCGCTGTCGTTGGAGAGACTAGAGGAAATCCGTAGTGTAGGGGCGGGTCTTCAGACCCGCCCCCGTCCGTTGCAGCGAATCGGCCTCTCGGCGACGCAGCGGCCGCTCGACGAAGTTGCACGATTTCTCGGTGGCGCGGAACCGCGTGTCACCAAAAAGCCGCGCGCCGCGACGAAGCGCGCTCGGACGCGCGATGCGCAGGCAGTCGAAGAGATCGAAAGCGAGCTGCACGAAGAGTTCGCCGGAGAAGACAAGAGTCCCGCCTATCGGCCGGTCACCATCGTCAACGCCGCGGACCGTAAGCAGCTGCAGTTGAGGATCGAGGTGCCCGTCGAAGACATGGCGCGGCCAAATCGTTCGAACGCGAATGACCCGAACGTTCCGAACGCGTCGATCTGGAGCTCGATCCACCCACGCCTGCTCGACCTGATTCATGCGCACCGGTCGACGCTCCTCTTCGTCAACAGCCGCCGGCTCGCGGAGCGGCTTGCGGGCGCGCTGAACGAGCTCGCGGGCGAACCGCTCGTGCGCTCGCACCACGGCTCGCTCGCGCGCGAGGCGCGCAGCGAGGTCGAAGAGCTGCTCAAAGCAGGCCGCATCAAAGCGCTCGTCGCGACTTCCTCGCTCGAGCTCGGCATCGACATGGGTGCGATCGATCTCGTCATCCAGATCGAAGCGCCACCATCCGTGGCAAGCGGGCTCCAGCGCATTGGCCGCTCGGGTCATCAGGCGGGCGCGGTCAGCGAAGGGATCATCTTCCCGAAATTCCGTGGCGACCTCGTCGCGTGCGCCGCGGTCGCGCGCTCCATGCACGAGGGGATCGTCGAATCGACGCGCTATCCGCGCAATCCGCTCGACGTCCTCGCGCAGCAGGTGGTGGCGATGGCAGGCATGGACAGCTGGGACGTCGACAGGCTCTTCGCGCGCGTTCGATGCGCCGCGCCGTACGCGGATCTCAGCAGGCGGATGTTCGAAGGGGTGCTCGACATGCTGTCGGGGCGCTACCCGTCCGACGAGTTCGCCGAGCTGCGGCCGCGCATCACCTGGGATCGCGTGCACGGCACGATTGCGGGCCGCGAGGGTGCCAAGCGCGTCGCCATCGCGAACGCGGGGACGATTCCCGATCGCGGCTTGTACAGCGTCTTTCTTGCTGGCGCCGATCGTCCGGTTCGCGTCGGCGAGCTCGACGAAGAGATGGTCTTCGAGAGCCGGGTCGGCGAGACGTTCACGCTCGGCGCATCGACGTGGCGCATCGAGGAGATCACCCACGATCGCGTGCTGGTCTCACCTGCGCCCGGTGAGCCGGGCAAGATGCCGTTCTGGCACGGCGATCGCGAAGGGCGGCCGATCGAGCTTGGCTACGCCATCGGCAAGCTGGTTCGCGATCTTCGAGGGATCTCGAGGCCCGCGGCGATCGATCGCCTCGTGCGCCAGCACGACCTCGACAGCGTCGCCGCTGAGAACCTCCTGCGCTACCTGGACGATCAGGCGGCGTCCGGCGCAGTGCCCGACGACCGCACGATCGTCATCGAGCGCTGCCTCGACGAGCTCGGCGACTGGCGCGTGTGCCTGCTCTCCCCTCTTGGCGGCCGCATTCATGCGCCGTGGGCGATGGCCGCCACGGCGCACATCCGCAACCGCACGGGCATGGACGTCGAAGTCATGTGGGGCGACGAAGGCTTCGTCGTCCGATTCCCGGAAGTCGAGAACCCGCCCGATCCGGCACTGCTGATTCCCGACGTTGACGAAGTCGAGCCGCTCGTGCTCCGGCAGCTTGGGGGGACGTCGCTCTTCGCCGCGAGGTTCAGGGAGACGGCGGCGCGTGCGCTTCTCCTCCCGCGCCGCAGGCCGGGCATGCGTACGCCGCTCTGGCAGCAGCGCAAGCGCGCGTCGGACCTGCTTGCGGTCGCGTCGCGCTTTGGATCGTTTCCGGCGCTGCTCGAGACGTATCGCGAAGTCCTGCGCGATCACTTCGACATGCCGGCGCTCGTCGACACGCTGAGGAAAATCGGCACGCGCACCTTGCGGGTCGCGACGATCGACTCGCGCGTGCCGTCGCCGTTCGCGGCGTCACTGCTGTTCAGCTACGTCGCGAACTACATCTACGACGGCGACGCGCCGCTCGCCGAGCGCCGGGCGCAGGCGCTGTCGGTCGACCAGGCGCAGCTGCGCGAGCTGCTCGGCGACGCCGAGCTGCGCGAGCTGCTCGACGCCGATGCGATCGTCGCCATCGAACGGCAGCTGCAGCATCTCGACGACAAGTACAAGGCCCGGACGAAGGACGGGCTCCACGATCTGCTCCTCCGCATCGGCGACCTCGACGTCGAGGAGCTCGAAGCGAGAAGCCTTGTCCCGATCGTCGCGACGACGATCCACGAGCTCGAGCACGAGCGCCGTGTCGTGTCGCTGCCGATCGCGGGAACGCGGCGCTATGTCGCGGTCGAAGATGTCGCGCGATATCGCGACGCGCTCGGTGTCCCGCTGCCTCCTGGACTTCCCGAGTCGCTGCTCGAGCCGGTGCGCGATCCCGCGGGCGATCTCACGCTGCGCTACGCGAGGTCGCACGGGCCATTCACCGCGCGCGAGCTTGCTGCCCGCTACGGCCTGGGCGCCGGCGCCGCGACCGCGCTCGTCCTGCAGCTGACCACGGCCGGAAAGTTGATCGAAGGCGAGTTCAGGCCCGGTGGTAGTGAGCGCGAGTGGATCGATCCGGACGTCCTGCGCAGTCTTCGACGGCGATCGCTGGCGCGCCTGCGACAGGAGATCGAACCTGTCGATGCGGAGGCGCTGGGACGATTCCTCGTTTCGTGGCATGGAGTCGGCTCGGGACGACGCGGCCTCGAAGCGGTGCTGGACGCGATCGAGCAGCTGCAGGGCGCGGCGGTTCCCGCGTCGGTGCTCGAGCGCGAAGTGCTGCCCGCGCGAGTCGATGACTACACACCGGCGATGCTCGACACGCTGATGAGCGCCGGCGAAGTCATATGGGTGGGCGTGGAACCGCTTGGCGAACGCGACGGTCGAATCGCGCTGTACCTGACCGATCAGATGACGCGGCTGCGGCCGCCGTTTGCCGCAGGACCCGAACTGGAAGGACGTGCCCTGGAGATCGTTGAATTTCTTCGCGGGCATGGCGCGTCATTTTTCGCGGCCATCCACGACGGAACAGGGGGCGGATTTCCTGCAGAGACCGTCGACGCGCTCTGGAATCTGGTGTGGCAGGGCCTCGTCACCAACGACACGATGCAGCCGCTGCGCGCGTATACGCGCACGGAGGACACGCGTTCCACCACACGACATCGCGGCGAGCCGTTTCGTTCGCGGCGGCTGGTGCCCCCGCGCGCCGAGGGGCGATGGTCCCTCGCAGGTGGTTCTCGTACAACCAAGTCGTCGGCAACGGAATGGGCGACCGCGATGGCGCAACAGCTGCTCGCGCGTCATGGCGTCATCACGCGCGAAACGGTTGCGGCGGAGTCGGTCGCGGGAGGATTTTCCGCCGTCTATCAAGTGCTGAAGGCGATGGAGGACGCGGGGCGCATCCGTCGAGGCTACTTCGTCGCCGGACTCGGCGCCGCGCAGTTTGCGATGCCCGCTGCGCTCGAGCTTCTCCGTTCGATGCGCGATGTCCCCGAGCAACCGCGCACGGTCGTGATGGCGGCGACCGACCCTGCGAATCCGTACGGCGCCATCACGAAATGGCCTGACCTGTACGAAGGGCGGGTCCCGCCGGAGCCTGATTCCAGCGGAGGCGGACCCGCCAGGACATCGCTCGGACGTGGTCCAACGCGAACAGCCGGCGCACTCGTGATCCTCGTCGACGGCCATGCTGCCGCCTACCTGCGCCGCGGCGAACGCGAGCTGCTCCTGTTTCTGCCGGAAGCGGAACCGTCGCGCTCGCGCACCGGGCGCCAGGCCGCCCGCATGCTCCTTCACCTCGCCGCGACGCGCGAGGGACGACGAGGCATGCTCATCTCGGAGATTAACGGGGCCGCTGCGACGACCCATGAGGCCGCGCGCCTCTTCATCGAGGAAGGGTTTGCCGCCACCGCGATGGGCATCCAGGCTCGCACCGAACGGCTGCGTCCGCGAGGATACGGTCCGCGCGTCAACGAGGACCGCGAGTTCGCGGACCCTTTGACTCCGCGAAATCGCGGACGCGTTGAATGAATCGCTCCCGCGCGCGCGGATCCTCGAGCGCTTCCTCGTCCACCATCGGCAGGCCGGGTATAGCAGTGGCCAGTGCCGCGGCGAACAGGCCGCGGCCAGTCGGCGTCGCGTCGCGATTGTCGTGATGCACGAGCACGCCGGCGGGACCACAGCTCGGTGAGCGCGCCTTCAGCACGAAGCCGCTGATCGGGAGCGCGGTGAGCTCCGCAACCCGCTCGCTCGCCCATCGATCCATCCGGCCGGTCCAATCCTCACCGGTCGTCACGCCTGTGAGATTGACGTGCCCGGTCGCGGACCGAACGCCATCCGGATGGGCGACGAGCCGAATCGGCTCGCGCGGCACGCCCATTCCCACTTCCACTTCAGGACAGACCGGCACCCATTCGACCTGCTCCGCGAGAACGCCGACCGCGGCGCTTCGCTTGTTCGTGCCGTCGTACCGCACATCGTCGCCGAGCAGGCAACGCGAGATGCCGACGCGCGGCTTCACATCAGCTTTCCGACGGGGCCGAGCTCGAGGTTGAGATCCTCTGGCAGGATGCCGAACTTTGCCGCAATGTCGACGACCGTTTCTTCCAGCTTCATCAGCGCGCGGCCGAGGTCCTCCGTCTGCTGGTCGGTCAGCGTGCCGGCTTCCATGCGGCGAATGGCCTGGCGCTCGAGGAGCTTCCGGATGAACTCAACGAGCGTCAGCACGAGCTGTGCGACGGACCGCTGCACGTCATCCGGATCCGCATTCCAGCGAAGCGGCGACGATGAGGCGCCGGCGCGCTCGAGCTCGCGGCGCAGGTCGTCGAGCTTGGTGACCTCGCTGATCGTCAGCCCGCCGCGCTTTGCGACGACCTTCTTCCTTACCGAAGGCTTGCCTCGTCGAAGCGGCTTTCTGCGAGTCGCCTTGACCCTCTTCTTCTTCGCCATCTCGTGACTTACCAATTGTCCGCGAACGCATAGGGCGGCCACGGCCCCGTGACGATCAGGTGGACACCGCTGTCCTCCGCAGCACGCTCGACCGCGGCGCGATATCGGGTGGGCGCCGCCCGCGGCACGAGATGGTTCACCGTCACGACGTCGCCCCGCCTCTCGACGCGCTCGTCCTTCACCAGGCTCCGGACGGCGGCGCGGATCGACTCGAATCCTGGAACCGCGCGCGTTCTGACCGCGACCGCCATCCGTTGCTGCAAATACTGCGTACCTTGAGTCGCCTTGTGCTCGAGTCGGAGTCGCGCACGACCCGCAGCACGACTCTGACTCGGGATTAACCCGGCGTGTGACTTCGACTCGGAGACCATCCGAATCGTCATCTGTGCGCGCCCGCGGACGGCGCGCAGACGCCGACGAAGCGCGGTGCGGCGCGATCGAAGGATGAACGCAAGCTCTTCGCCATCGGCGACGAGCGTCGCAAATCGCGCCGGCAGGATGGCGGACACCTTCCCGGCAATCGCTTCGACGGACGCGGCATACCTGCGTAAGTTCTTGATGGTCGGCGCAGGCGGGCGCCTCAACTCGCCGACGACGGCGGCAACGCGATCAATGGTGATCACACGGAGCCTCTCGCCGGCAATCCCGGTGAGGCTCAGGCGCGCAGGCGCCCCGCTGACCAGGGCGTAGACGCAGATGATCACGCACGCGACCGGCCGCGCGATGCCTGCCTCGCCGACGCGTTCTGCGTCCCGTCGCGGCGGCGGGCGCGCAGCGCGTGCCGCGCGCGGTGTCGCACCATGAAGTCGGTCTGTTCTCCAGGCAGCACGCGGTCGGCGGCGGAGAGCAGCAGCGACAGGCGTGCATAGACGAGATCGACGTTCGCAAGCGCGATCGTGATGTCGCCATTGAGCACGACGCCCTTGTTCAAGAGGTTGTCGACGATGTCGAGCAGGGACGCGTCCTCGGGGCCGAGAATTTCTTCGGCTTCGGTACGCCGGCGTGTCTGCTTGCGCGGGCTCATTGAATGAAGTTGTAGGCGGGCCACGGGCCCGTCAGCGACACCGCAACGCCCGACGCGCGCAGCGCGCGCGTGTGTTGACGGATCGTGGCGCGAACGGCTTTGCTCTTCGCCCTCGGCACGAGAAACGCCGCGTCGAGGAGCAGCCGCGAACCTGGCGCCGCGCGTTCCATGTTCGTGCGTCGCTGCGACGCCGCCGCCTGCCGGCTCACCGACGTATAAAGCCGGTCGGCGGCCGTGCGCGCTTCTACGAGCCGCGTGCGATTGACGTCGAGGACGTCGCGCTTGCGCGTGAGATATTTCGTACCGGTTCGCGAACTTGAAAGGTTCGCGCCGCTCTTGCTGATGCGGCGCGGACCCTTCGTGTCCGCGAACGCCTTCTCGCGCGCGGCCTTTTCATTCCACGTGAGCCTCAATCCCCATTCGACCTTCTTCTCGATCCGCTTCAGGATGCGCGCGACGCGCGCGCGATCCGAGCGCACGTGCTCGACGACGCGATCGTCGGAGGTGAACAGGGTGAACAGCTGCATCGGGAGCAGCGCCGTGGCTGACAGGAATGCTTCGATGACCCGCTCGTGCGCGATGGCGCGCGGACCCACCCAGTCGAGACTCTTCAGGCCGATTGCGAGCGCGGCCTCGCCGTACTGATTCTCGGGCACGCTCTCGACGATCGCCCAGAGGCCGTCGCTCACCTCGATCGCGCGGAGCTCGCCGCCGCCAGGCATGCCCTCGCCAAGGCGACGCAAAGTCGGCCGCCTGGCACTCCGCACCAGGCAGAAGACGTAGCTGAGCGTCGAGCTCACAATCAGCGGATCTTAGTCCGGCGGGACTTCGTTCGGATCGTTCGAGGCGTTCGAGTCGTCCGGGCCGTTCTCGTTCTCTTCGTTCTTTTCGTTCTCTTCGTTCTGGGCGAGGCGGGCAGGGGCAACGACGATTCTTCGAGCGTCTCGGCATGCGTCGGCTCGATGTCGAGCACGCGCTCGGTCTGGCCGCTTGCGGTGCCGATGATGCCGCGCCGCGGCGGCTCTTCTTCCACGATCGTCGTGTGGGGCGCCTCGGTCGGCTCGTGGAAATCGCCGGAAACGCTCGCTTCGATCTGGAACCGGCTGTCCCCGGTCGTCTCGATCGGCTGGCCTTCGCCGAAGGCCAGCGGACCCGATCCGCCGTCGCGCCGTTCCTTGATCTCGCGGATGCGCGCCAGCAGATCGCGCTCGATCTCCGCGAAGTCCTTGTCGGTGATCTCCCCCGTCTCGCGCTGCATTTCGGCGGCGAGGAGCTGCTCGCGGAGCGCCGTATCGTCGTTCATCTCGGCTTCGGCCGCCGTCCTGACGGTCTTCAGCGTCCACGAGATGCCGTCGATCAACAAGGAGTCGAGGAGAAACATGGCTAAGTGGAAAAGTTTAAAAGTGGAAAAGTCTAAAAGTAAGTCCTAAGTGGAATTGTGCGCTTCGAAAGTTACTTTTTCCACTTTTCCACTTCTCCAGTTTTCCACTTGCGCGAAGCGCTCAGTGTTGTCCAGCTCGTTCCAGCTTCAACCGGATATTGACGAAGTTATACGGCGGCCACGGCCCCGTGTATTTGAACGTGAGCTTGTCGAAGGCCGAGGCAATCTCCTTGATGCGCCGGTCGAACGCCGGCTCCTGGTCGCGCTGGACCAGGAAGGCGGCATTCATGATCATCTTGTCGCCGATCGCACGGTTGACGCGCGATGCCACCGAGACATCGCGCAGCCGCTGCAGGAATTCCGCGACGTAGCGCTCCGAGCGCTGCTGCAGCGCGCCATCGATCAACCGTCCGTACTGCATGCGGGCGAAATAGGTCGAACCCTTCTGCGAGGAGATCTCCATCTTCAGACGGTGAATGTCCTCGTCCTCCTGCTCGATCGCGCGGACGATCTCGTCGCGATCCCACAGCACCTTGAGACCGAACTCGAGCTTGTCCTGCATCTTCGACAGCACGTCGGCAAACGCATCGTACGCCGACCGCAGCAGCTCGACGATGTCTTCGCGCGTCTTGAAAATCGTGCCGAACGACATCGGAATGACCGTATGGTCGCGCATGACCGTCTCATTGACGCGCTCGTGCGCGAGGACGTTCTCACGCGTGGAATCGAGTGGCGCGAGCGGGATGTCCGAGATGACCGCCGCCATGTCCTTGAAGTTGATCGTGTAGACATCCGCCCATTGCTCGTCCATGCCGATGGCGCCGAACTTCAACGGCTGGCTCGCGCGGATGATGCAGTACACATAGCGCCCTCGTCCGGCGGCGCGATCGACGTCCGGCAGGCTCGGCTTCGGCGCACGCTCGACGACGCGCTCGACTCGCGTCTCGGTTCCGCGCACTTCGGTCTCGTGTGTCACGCGCGTGACCGCCGTGTTGTCATCCTTCTTCCGGTTGACCGGCCGCGAGGCACGCACCGGCGCGGCCGCACGCTCGCCTCGTTTCAGTGTGCGCGTGCTGGCCACCGCCCGCGGGCGGGTAGGCACGGATCGGCCACCAGACTTGCGCGCGGACGATTGCTTCGAAGCCTTCGCCATGTCGGTCCTTTACGTTACGCCTTCTTCACGGTATCCAGCATCCGCCGAACCTCGACGACCAGATCATCTGGCAAGCACGGCTTGGTCACGAACGAATCGCAGCCGGCCTTCCGCGCGCCTTCCGATGCGCCGGCCAGCGCGTGACCGGTCAAGGCGACGACGGGAATATGCCTGGTGCGGTCGTCCGCTTTCAACACCCTCGTGGCTTCCCATCCATCCATCCCGGGCAGCGACAGGTCCATCAGGATCAGATCGGGCCGCAGCGAAAACGCCTGCGCGACCGCTTCGTTGCCGTTGCGCGCTTCGGCCACACGGAAGCCGGAGAACTGGAGGAACTCGGCGTACATCTCCCGTGCATCCTGGTAATCGTCGACGACGAGAATCAGCGGCGCGTCCTGCTGGGTCATTGTTCCGTTTCCGCCGGGATGGTCAGCGTGAACGTCGAGCCGACGCCCATCGTGCTTTCAAGGGTAATCCGTCCGCCGAGCGCGGTCGCCAGGCGGCGGCAGATCGCGAGGCCGAGACCCGTGCCGCCGTACTGGCGCGACGGAGAATCGTCCACCTGCCTGAAATCCTCGAAGATCTTTTCGTGGTGTTCAGGCGAAATCCCGATGCCGGTGTCCGAGACCGACACGGTCACCGTCCGCTCGCGGTGATCGTAGCCGACGGTAATCTGAATGCCCCCTTCGTGCGTGAACTTCAGCGCATTGCTCAGGAGGTTCACGATGATCTGCTTCACTTTCTGCCGGTCGCCGTAGACCAACGGCAGCTCGGGACAGAGCTTCGGCGAGACCGTGAGCGTCGACCGCGCGATCACGGGATCGAGCTCGGTCATCACCTCGGGTACCAGCTCGTTGAGATTGAACTCGCTGAGCTGCATCGGCATCTTGCCCGCCTCGATGCGGGTGATGTCGAGGATCTCGTTGATGATCGTCATCAGGTGGCGGCCGTTCGAGTCGATGCGCTGAAGCTGGCGCTTCACCGCCGGCAGCAGATCGCCGGCGACGCCCTGCAGCAGCATGTGCGTGTAGCCGAGGATCGCGTTGAGGGGCGTCCTGAACTCGTGCGACATGTTGGCAAGGAACTGCGACTTCAGGCGCGACGCCTGTTCGAGCTCGATCGCCTGCCTGCGCAGCAGCTCGTTCTGCGTTGCCAGTTCGGCGGTCGCCGCCTGGACCCTCGCCTGCAGCTCGTCCGATGCCGCCTTCAATTGTTCGTACAACCGCGCGCGCTCGAGCGCCTCGCGGCGGTCGTGGAGAATCGTGACGACGGCCGTCAGCTCGCCCGTTTCGGTGAGCACCTTGCCGGCGATCGCCTCGACCGGGATGGGCGCGCTCGTGGCCGGGTTCATCAAGCCAATCTCACCGCGCCGGATTTCACCGGGCCCGGTCTCGCCGAGCAGCAGGCCCGAGATAAACGAGGAGAAGTGCGCGTCGTTGGCCTGCACGGTGCGATCGGCCAGGTCGCTCGCGCCGGAGACGAGCGTGAACAAGTCTTCCGCCGGCGCGTTCATCAGCACCGTCGCGCCCGTTGAATCGGTGACGATGATCGGGTCGGCCACCGAGTCGATGATCAGGTTCAGTCGATCGCGCTCGGCGCGCACCGCCGCTTCCGCGACGCGCACCTTCTGATAGTTCTCTTCGATCTGCTCGGTCGCGCGCCGCAGGTCGGTGATGTTGCGGAGCACCGAGACGACGCCCGTCCCCTCGCGCGGATCCTCGACAGTCGTCGAGAGGACTTCGAACAGCAGGTCGGATCCGTCGCTCGGGTCCACGAGCAGCAGCTCGCGCGCCTCCTGCGATCCTTCGACGGCCGACCGCGACAGCGCCGCCGAGAAGAGCATGTTGTTCAACTCGACCGCGCGCCGGCGTCCTTCGCTTTCCTCTTCGCTGGCGGCAAACAGTTTCTCGGCGCGCGCGTTGGCGACGATCAACCGGCCTTCGATGTCGGTCAGCATGATCGGGTCGGTGACCGCGTTGATGATCGTGAAAAACAGCGTGCGCTCCCGCCGCAGCTTGCGCGCTTCCTCCGCGAGGCTGCCGCGCCCGCGGACCTGATCGATCTTCTGTCCGAGGACGGTGACCACCCAGGTAATGTCCGGGGTGATCGACGGCGCACGCAACAGCAGCAGTCCCGGAGCGACGTCGTCCGCTTCCGCGACGGCGCCGGCGCGCATGCCGAGGGGAATGACGGTGAACGATCCACGGCCGAGCGGGGTCGGCGGCGCCTGGGCCGCGGCGCCGTTCGGCCTGTGTGATTTGAAGTTGATGGGACCGGGCGACTGCAGCGCCGCAATCAGCGGATCGTGGGCGTCCGACAGCGGCCACGAGAACAGCTCGATGTCCTCGCCGACGGTTCCGTGCGCGGCAATGCCGACCAGCATGCTCGATTCCGCATCGACGGCGAGGCACGCCGACTGCTTGATCCCCGCATGCCGCGCGAGCCAGTCGAGGCTCGACTGCGCACAACGGGCGATGTCTTCATGATGAGCGAGGTAGTGCTCGAGCAGCTCGAGGCGTGCTGCGTGATTGACGGCAGCGCCGGCTGTGCGATTGAAGGTCCGCGCCTGAAGCGAGCTCATTCCTCCCCTGCGGTTCGTTCGATTGTGATCGGGGCGGCGTCTGCAGGGTGGTGCGGGTCGTCGGACGCACCCCTACCCTGTCCGTTCATGACGCTCTGCCGCCTACTGCCGGGGACGGCGGCGCACGCCGGCCGGCGCGCGCCTCGTTGAAGTCGCCCCGCTTTCAAGCTGCGCGCGGAGCGAGACGTTTTCCGCGGCGATCTCGTCGTACGGCCGCGCCGCCTCGATGGTCGGCCGCGCGGCGGCGGAGGAGGCGCCGATGGCCTCGGCATATTTCAAGTAGGTATCGATCGACGCCACGACGATGCGAGCTTCGACGGTGATCAGGTCGATCCCGACGAGTGAGACTCGGACCCACGCATCGATGACGATTCCCTTGTCGAGCACTCGGTCGAGGACGTCAATAAGACTTGTTCCGCCTGCTGCACGTTCGACGGCCATCGTGAAAACTCCTTAGTCGGGTGTCACTCTTTTGCTTTGCCTATCGGGCGCGAACGCCCGCGCCGGCCGGAGGTCCGCGTCAACGACGCGATCCGCCGTTCGAGCAGCCGGAGCCGCTCACGTAGTTCGAGATTCTCCTGCACCACCTGCGCGCCCCCGGGCGACAGATGACGGTCGTACTTCCACCAGTCGAGGCCAATCTCTTCAGCCTTGTCGATCGAACAGATCAGCAGGCGAATGCGAATCGTGAGGAGCTCGACCTCAGCGAGCGACACCTTGATGTCGCCCGCGACGACGAGGCCCTTGTCGAGCACGCGATCGAGAATGTCGACCAGCCCGGCATTGCCGCGGGTCGGTGTCCCTGTCAGGTCGGTCGGCATGCAAGAAGTATGATCGGCTGGCCTTTCGTCGCGCGATGGCGGGCATGATGCCCGACACGAAGCTCACGCGAACCGACGCAGTATAGATCGTGGGAGTACGGCGCACCAGCACGGTTGACCGTTCGCGACATCTTTCTGCCCGACTCAGCCGTAGGGAACCGGCGAACGTGTGCGCTACCATGAGGTCCGCATGGCGACGCAGTCTTCCTTCGACATCACGTCGAACGTCGACCTCCAGGAAGTCGACAACGCGCTGAACCAGGCCCGCAAGGAAGTCGCGCAGCGGTACGACTTCAAGGGTTCGAAGGCGTCGATCGACTTCGACACGAAAGACTCCAAGCTCGTGCTCGTGGCCGACGACGACTTCAAGCTGAACGCGCTGTGGGAAATCGTCTCGACGCGCCTGGTCCGCCGCAACGTGCCGGTGAAGAACTTGAGCCGCGGAACGGCCCAGCCCGCCGCCAACAGCACCGTCCGCCAGGAAATCGCGCTGCAGCAGGGCATTCCCACCGAGAAGGCGAAGGACATCGTCAAGTTCATCAAGGATTCGAAGTTGAGGAAGGTCCAGGCGTCCATCCAGGGGGATCAGCTGCGCGTGAGCTCCGGGTCGAAAGACGACCTGCAGGAAGTGATGCGCCTGCTGCGCGAGCAGGACTTCGGCGTCGCGCTGCAGTTCGGGAATTATCGCGGGTAACTATTTCTTCGCTTTCTTCTCGTCCCACGCCACTTCGGTCTCGCCGTTCTTCCCGAGCGTGAGAATCGCGTTCGCGATGCGATCCGTGCGCGCGTGAAGCGGAAGCTCAGAGTCGTAGACGAGCTCCTTCTGACCCTGGCTTCGCAGCTCGAACTTGACGTGATACCGCCGCAGGATCGCTTCGATGTCGTGCCGGAGCGTCGCTGGATCACCGGCCGTCACCTTCAGCTCGAAATGTTTGGTGAGCTCGGGCTCGATCGATTCCACCGCCCACAGCAGCCCGAGCAGGAAGACGGTCGCGAACGCCGCGAGGCCGTACAGCTCGACGCCGCAGCAGAGACCCATGCTCAGCGTGGACAGCATCACCACCGCGTCTTTCGGGTCGTCAATCTTCGCGCGGTAGCGAATCAGGTTCGCGGCGCCGACGATGCCGAAGGCGCGGGCGAGGCTGGAGCCGACGACGAGCATCACGGTCGCGCCGACGACGGCAAGGACGATCTGCGTTTCGATGACGGGCGCCGATCGCTGCGGTGTGCCGCGCCGCCGCGGACGGAACGCGAGCGCTGCGCCGAGCGCGGTCGCGAACGGAAGCGCGAGCATGGCGCGCTCCACCATGTCGAAATGCGATTCGAGGATCTGCGGCACCGATTGCACGAGCTCGGGAGGAGGAGGCTGCATGTCGGGTCGAACGTGTCAGCGGGTCGCCGGATCGGCGGGACGCGCGCGAAGCGCGAGGCCGTCGTCAATCTTCTCTTTCAGCCTGGTGATGAATCGGTCGGCGTCGCTGTCCGAGTAGTTCGCGGCGCGGAACGCGTCGTGCCACTGCGCATCGGTCAATCGCTGCATGCGCTCGGCGGCCCACCGCACGTCGGCCGGATGAATCATCGAGATCAATTCCTGGTGGAGTCCCATATAGTCGAAGTCCACCTTGTCGCCGGCGATCGCCGTGATGAACCCGTGCCGCTCGAAGCACTCGAGACAGTTGCGGCGTGGATACATCTTGCCCGTCTCGCCGAGCGAGGCGCCGAGATCGCGAACGGCGAACCACCGATCCGCGCCGTCTCTCGGCTCCTTCAACTTGTAGATGCTGTTGTTGTCGTTCTTCAGGTCGGTGCTGTTGAACATCAGCAGGATGACCAGCAGTCCGTTGAATTCATGCGTGCCCACGAACGGGTTCTGCTGCCACCACCAGTACTCGTCGAGGCGGTCGAATTCCTTCAGCTTGGGTCGAAAGCGCGCCTCGCTTTCAGTGCGCCTGGTCCCGTCGCTCTCGAGCGTCCATGACGGCAGGTAGTAGATCGGCTGCTGGTGATACCCGAGCCCCCACAGGATGCGCGACAGGACGACCTCGGTCTGCGCCTCGGGGCCAAGTTTCGCGCTCCATTCCTCGCCATGACGATCGTGGAGGGTGTACTTCGTGCTGAAGCCGGACGTGTCGCGCTCTTTCATCGCGTAAGACGCGCCGGGCTTGGGTGCGTACTTCTGGCCGCCGATTCCCCAGAAGAGGTCGCGCGGTTCACTGCCGGGATCGACCCACAGTTGCTTGACGGCATCGGTTGAAGGCGGATGTTCGGGCGGCCGTATCGCGATCGCGCCGCCGCACGCGACGGCACCGAGAGCAAACGCCGCAACAGCTGAGGTCGCGCGCCAGGCCACGTGACCTCGTCAGCAAGCGGCGTTCCATGGCCCCGCGATGACACACGTGAAGGCGCTGCTGGTTGACGACGCCTGGGCGGTCATCGGTACGACAAATGTTCGTAATCGCCCGTTCGAGCACAATGATGAAATCAATGTCGCGTTCCGCGAGACGGGTGTGACAGGACGGCTGCGGCGCGATTTCGAGTCAGGCCTGGCGGCGAGCGACGAGATAACGCTCGAAGAATGGGGCAAGAGGCCGGTGCTGGAGACGCTTCTCGAGCCCGTCTGCTGGATTCTCGAGCGTCAGCAATAAGTGGTACGGGGGTTGCTGAATACTCCAGCCAGAGGTTGACTGCCGTGGCTCGAAACACCATCCGCTGGACCGCCCTGATCATTCCGCTGGTCGCACTCACCGGCACCGCCGGCGCTGCGAAAGACAACGTGGAAATCAGGCTCACTGGCCACTTCTTCGCCGAACCGGCCACCGTGCAGCTGGTCGTTGCCGTCGAACCGGATGCCGAGAACCGAACGCTCCGGGTAGAAGCCGATGGCGACTCGATGTTCTGCGCGACCGAGATCGAGCTGGCCGGCGCCAAGGAGGCGCGCCTGCACACCGTGCAGTTCAAGAACCTCTCGGCGGGCGGCTACACGCTGCGCGCGCAGGTTCTCTCCAATAGCGACGTCAGGTCGCAGGCAACGCAGGAAATCATGGTGACAGGCGACGGCACCGACACCAGCGGTTGGTAAACCCCTGGGTTTTGGGATTTTCTAAATGTAAGCTCGGCCTGAATGGCTGTGCTGCACCAGATTTGGATCAAGCGTTCCCACCGCGGAAAGATGGACGCGGCGATGCGGGCCAACCTCATCACCGGCCGCGGTCTTGCCGGCAACGCGAACCAGGGCGGCCCCCGGCAGATCACGCTGATGGATCTCGGGCGCTGGCAGGAGTTGATGGATCGCCTCGGCGCGGATCTGGACACGAACGCGCGGCGGGCCAATCTCGTGATCGATTCTCTCGACCTGTTCGATTCGCGCGGCAAAACACTTCGCATCGGCGCGGCGCGCCTGCTCATTCACGGTGAGACGCGGCCCTGTGAACGGATGGACGAGGCGTTGCCTGGACTGCAGGAGATGATGCGCGACCGCTGGAGCGGCGGCGTGTTCGCCGAGGTCATCGAGGGCGGGGAGATCTCGGTCGGCGACGAAGTGGAATGGGTTAGCGGCTCATGACGGCCGCCACGTCACGGGCGGAATCCACGGACCACGATTGACAAGCAGTTCAGGGACGATGATGCGCGCCCAGCGCGACAATGTGATCGACGACAGTTCTCCGGCCGAAAAGTAGCGCGCCTCCGCGATCTCGTCTCCGTCCGCCTTCAGCGCGCCGCCGATGGCGCGGCACTCGTACACGGCCGTCATGTAGCCGACCTCGTCGCCGTTGGCGTACCACACGCGGTATTCCGGGCCGCCGAACACGCCGCGCAGCTGTATCGGCTCGACGAGCAGCCCGGTTTCCTCCCACACCTCGCGCACGAGCGCATCCTGCGGCGCTTCATCGGGATCGACGGCGCCGCCCGGCGCGACCCAGACATTGTCGCGACGCGAGGGACGCGCGAGGAGCACGCGGCGGTCGGCATCGAAGACGAGTGCCGTCACCGACGGCATCAGCAGGAACTCGTTTCCCATCTTCGCCCGGACCCGCCGGACGTAATCGGACATCGGCATGCCCGATGTTCTACCACTTTCCCCGGCACCGGCGCGTGTGACCTACCCGCCAGGCCCATACGAGGCCGGAGGTTGTCAATGTGATATCGTGCCGCCCGCCTCGGAGGACAGCCATTCGCATGAGAAAGTGGATCGGCATCTCGTTGTTGATCGTGACGGCCGCGGTACGGCTCACGGCTCAGGCCCCTGGCGCCGCCGTACCTCGGACGGCGGACGGCAAGCCTGACCTGTCCGGGATCTGGCAGGTGCTCAACACCGCGGCCTGGGACATCCAGGATCACGCGGCATCACTCGGCGTCCCTGCCGGTCAGGGCGTCGTCGAAGGCAACGAGATCCCGTATCAACCGGCGGCGCTGGCGAAGAAGCGCGAGAACTATGCGAATCGCGCGACTGCCGATCCGGAGACGAAGTGCTACGAGCCGGGCGTGCCGCGGATCACGTACATGCCCTATCCGTTTCAAATCGCGCAGACCCCGACCTACGTCGCAATCCTCTACGAGTACATCCACGTCACGCGGCACATCTACGTGGATGGAACACCGCACCCGAAGGGGCCGATCACCAACTGGTTGATGGGAGACTCGCGCGCGCACTGGGAAGGCAACACACTCGTCGTGGACGTGATTCACTTCACCGACCAAACGTGGTTCGATCGCGCCGGCAACTTCCACAGCGATGCGCTGCACGTCGTCGAACGCTACACGCCCACCGATCGCGATCACATTCAGTACGAGGCGACGATCGAGGATCCGAAGGTCTTCACGCGGCCGTGGAAGATGAGCATGCCGCTCTATCGCCGGCAGGAGCCGAACATCCAGCTGCTCGACTACGAGTGCTACACGCTGCTCGAGGAACAGAAGGCCGCAGCCGGCGCGCGCTGACCTGCCCGCCGTAGCGCGACGCGCGAAGGCGGGTCAGCGCCATCCCAGTCGAATGACATCGAAGTCGCCGCCGTCAGGCTGGCGATCGCGGTGTTGAGCTCCGCGTTGTTCAACCGCCCGTCCATCGCGCCGCGGGCGCGATGCGAGGCCGGCCACGCGAAATTGTTCGTCGCGCCGCTGTTCGTCGGAGATCGGCATTGGTAGATCCTACTGTTCTCCAGTCGGTCGAGCCGACCGGGTGAGAGCAAGACCCCCGTTCAAACCGTGCATGCGGATTTCCCGCACACGGCTT
>Ga0209515_10001763_pt1 | contig 35077 bp, 37 predicted proteins | sample Subgroupgradi54m_FD_187454 | JGI IMG/M metagenome (GOLD analysis project Ga0209515, IMG submission 187454) | Subsurface groundwater microbial communities from S. Glens Falls, New York, USA - GMW60B uncontaminated upgradient, 5.4 m (SPAdes)... ... | reverse complement strand
CGAGCGCGACGGGGGGGAGGGAGTGCGGGGCGTGATCCTCGACTCGACCTTCGCGTCCTACCGTCAGGTCGCGCGGCTCAAGCTCGGCGCCTTCTGGCCGACCTGGCCGCTGAAATGGCCGTTGAGCCTGCTGATTTCGGACCGCTGGGCGCCCCGAAGGCTCATCGCCCGGCGCAAGCCGGCGCCGCTCTTGATGCTTCACGCCGTGGGAGACCCCGTCGTTCCCTACGCCCAGGGCCGCAAGCTCTTCGACCTGGCCCCGGGCCCCAAAGAGTTCTGGAAGCTCGACAGCAAGGGCCACACGGAAGCTTTTTACGCTCTCGCTTCCCAGTACCGCCCCCCGCTTCTGGCCTGGCTCGACCGCGTTCTCCCCAACTGAGTGTCAGGCCTGCAAATTCGTTGAAATCATCAACTCTGGGAATTCAACGAATTTGCAGGCCTGACACCGCTAACCGCTAAGGCTTGGCGAGGATGCGGCGGAAGGCGGCGGACTGCGCGGTGCGCGCGGAGAGATCGGGTTCGGTCTTGAGGGCGGCGTTCAGGTAGGGAAGCTGGGCTTCATCTCCGATCGCGCCCAAGGCGATCGCGGCGGCGGTGCGCACGCCGCTGTCTTTGTCGCGCAGGGCCAAAGCGGCGGCCTCGGCGGCGCGCGGCCCGCCGACATCCTGCAGCGAACGCACGGCGAGCATGCGGATCTGCCACTTGGGCTCCACGCGCAGGCATTCTTCGAGAGCGCCCACGACAAAGCCCTTCTTGGTCCGTCCCAGGGCGAGAACGGCCGCGTAGCGCACCCACCAGGAGGGATCCGTGCGCAGGACGCGCGACAGCCGCGTCGCAGCGCCCTCGGCGGGCAGCCGGCCGAGAGCCAGGGCGGCGGCGTAGCGCACGCCCGGCTCCGGGTCGCCGAGGGCCTCGCTGAGCGAGGGTGCGGCGACCGCGTCGCCGATGCGGCCCAGGGCCGTGGCCGCGGCGGCGCGAATTTCAGGCAGCTCATCGAGGTGGAGCATGACGGCCGACAGCGGAGGAACCGCGGCGACATGGCGCGGGATCGCCGCGGAATGCACCGTCGCGAGACGGTCGGCGGGATTGGACGCGCGCAGCCCCCCCATGAGCCACGCGGGGGAGGGGGGCGAGACCAGGGCGTCGCGCAAGTCGTCGTCCGGGGCGGTCAAAGCCGCGAGCGGGTCTTCCGCCTCGCCCAACAGCTTGCCGGTCGGGGGGAAATCATCGGAGCGCGCGGGAGGCGGCGCGTAACCGGGAAGGGGGTAGGAGACCGGGCTGGCGGCGGCGAACGCGGACAGCATGACGGCGGCCAAGGCCAAGATCATGGGAGAACAGTCTAACAGGTCGTCCCGGTTTTTTCCAGGGGTATTTCAGGCCGCGGCGGGCGTTTTGACCGGCGCGCAGGCCTTTGTCTTTGGCTTGCGCATGCCGATGGCGAGCTTGACGCTCGCGCCCAAGGTCTTGAGCGGCTCGCCCAAGGTGTGCGAGACCATGCGCACGCAGCCGAGCGCGCAGCCGGCCTCGCAGGGCTTGTGCACGTTGTTGGTCTGCAGGCGCTCGGGCGTGGCGGACATCAGGTCGAAGGCGACGCCGCGCTGCTGGGCGCACCACTGAATCGTGCCGGCGGCGGTGATGTAGAGGAACTTGAAGCCGCCGAGGCACTTCCAGGGGCGGGAGAAGTCTCCCGCGAGCATTTCTTTGAGATGCTCGCCGTAAAAGTTGACGCCTTCGAACACGCCGTACTTATCCAGCAGCGCCAGATATTTTTCGCCTTTGATGGCGATCTGGCCGCCTTTGCCGTGCATGATCGAGAAACCAAAGGCGAACGGCAAATCGCTCAAGGTCGCGCGGAATTCGTCGTAGTTGTGGAGGTTCTCTTCGTTGAGTACGGATTGGATTTCGACCTGGAATTTGGCCGTCTCGGCCAGGAGCTTCAGTTTCGGCAGCACCGACTTCAGCGATTTGTCGGACCAATCCGTCGGATGGAGCGTATCGACCGAGACCTGCATGAAGTCGAGGCCAGCTTCGTTCAGATCCAGGATATTTTTCTTCGTCAGCAGAAAACCATTAGTAATGATCGTCGCCAGGTTAGACCCGTTACGCTTGGATTTCACATGAGCGACCAATTCTGCGATATCCGGATGCATCATCGTCTCGCCGCCGAGAAAGTCGTAGACGAGAACACCCAGCTCGTCCAACTTATCAATTCTTGCCTTCATCGTCGCCAGCGGTATGATCGGCGCGCCCGGGGTGTACTCGTCGCAGTAGGAGCAGGTCAGGTTGCAATCATCAGTCACTACGACCTGGGCGTACATAGGTCGCGAGTCCACGACCCGTTTAGCGCCCGTGAGGATGAACTTCTTGTCGACGGCCATGGGTGATTATACCATTCGTCCGACGAGGATGATAGAATGGCGTCATGTTGAGCCCCATGGGAGCCTTGTTGGCGGGCGGCACCGCCGGCGTGCTCGCGCGCTACTTCGTCTCGCTTTCCGTGTTCGGCTGGTGCGGGGGCCGGCTGCCGTGGGGGACCATGGCCGTGAACCTGACCGGCTGCCTGCTCGTCGGATTCTTCGATGCGGCCGCGGCGAAACGCGGTTTTGGCGGCCCGCACGGCCGGATGCTGCTGATGACGGGATTTTGCGGCGCCTACACGACGTTCTCGTCCTTGATCATTGAGTTCGACGCGCTGCTGAGAACCGCGCCGCTGCGCGGCGCGGCGTATGTATTCGTCAGCGTCGCGCTCGGGCTGGCGCTGTTTCGCGGCGGCGCCGCTCTCGGCGGGAATTGATGGCCAACCGCCTCGCGTCGGAGAAAAGTCCGTATCTGCTGCAACACAAAGACAATCCCGTGGACTGGTACCCGTGGGGCCCCGAGGCCTTCGCCAAGGCTAAGGCCGAGAACAAGCCCATCCTGCTCTCGATTGGCTACTCGACCTGCCATTGGTGCCATGTCATGGAGCACGAGAGCTTCTCGGTGCCGGCCGTCGCTTCGGTGATGAACCGGAACTTCGTCTGCATCAAGCTCGACCGCGAGGAGCGCCCCGACGTCGACAAGATCTACATGACCGCGGTGCAGGCCATGAGCGGGCAGGGCGGCTGGCCGCTCAACGCGTTTTTGACGCCCGAGCTGAAGCCCTTTTACGGCGGGACCTATTTCCCGCCCGACTCGCGCTACGGCCGGCCGAGCTGGACGAACCTGCTCGAACGCCTCGCGCAGCTCTGGAAGGACCGCCGTGCGGATGTGGAAAACGACGCGCAGAGCCTCGCGCGGACCGTGGCGGCGCACGCGGCGGCGGAGGACGAGACGCGCGGTCGGCCGGACGGCTCCGCGCTGGAAACGGCGGAAAGACATTTACAAGCGTCTTTCGACGCCGAGAACGCCGGCTTCGGTTCGGCGCCGAAGTTCCCGATGCCGGCGAACCTTCGGTTTTTGTTGCGAAGATACGCGCGGACGGGGAGTCCGGACGCGAAGACCATGGCGGTGGAGACCTCGCGGGCGATGTCGCGCGGGGGGCTTTATGATCAGCTCGGGGGAGGCTATGCCCGGTACTCCACCGATCAGGCGTGGCGCATTCCGCATTTCGAGAAAATGCTTTATGACAACGCCCAGTTGCTGGAGAATCTCGCGGACGCGTGGACCGTTTCCAAGGACGCCGAGATTTTAAGAGCCCTGGAAAGGACGGTCGAGTATCTACGGCGCGATCTGAAGGCGCCGGGCGGGGGGTTTTATTCGGCGGAGGACGCCGACAGTTTCCCGTACGACGAGCCGCACGGCCATAAATCGGAAGGGGCGTTCTATCTTTGGAGAAAATCGGAGATAGACAGACTGCTCGCCGGGGATGCGAAGGCCTTCTGCGCAAGATACGGCGTGGTTGAGGAGAGCAATGCGTTAGCGGACCCTCACGGCGAGTTTGTGGGGAAGTGCGTGCTGTATGACAAGGATCCGGGGGCGATGCCGGAGAAGGCGGCGGAGAGGGCGCGGGCGAAATTGCTCCGGGAAAGAAAAAAACGGCCGAGGCCTTCGCTCGACGACAAGATATTGACGTCTTGGAACGGCCTGGCGATCGCGGGGCTGGCGCGCGCCTTCGGCGCGACCGGCAACGAAGCATGTCTGGAACTCGCCGTAGGCGCCGCGGACTGCGTCCGCCGCGAATTATCGTCGCCCGACGGGAAGACCTTGTGGCGACGATGGCGCGACGGGGAACGGGCCATACCGGGGATGGCGGACGACTATTCATTTATGGCGTACGGGATGCTGGCGCTGTATGAGGCCTCTTTCAATCCGTCCTGCCTCGAGTGGGCGACGGAACTGGCGATGGAAACCATTCGCCGCTTCGCGGCGGACGGCGGTGCCCTATATCAAACGGCAAAAGAAGACGGAAGGGAACTCTTTACGAGATCCATTGAAAATCACGACGGCGTGGAGCCGGCGCCGAGTTCGGTCTTGGTCGATGTTTGCCTTCGGCTGTACGAACTGACCGGCAACGATGCTTATCGCCGCTTCGCGGACGATACATTTGAGCGGTTCGGTCCAAGCTTATCTGCGCGGCCGTTGGCGATGCCCTTTCTTTTGGCCGCTTGGGACCGGGCGATCGGCAAACAAGCGACATTGCTGATCGCCGACGCGGACCTCCCGGGAGGTAAGGAGCTCGTGGAGGTCGCACGCGAGAGGTTGCGGCCGGGACTCGTTTTCGCCGCCTATCGACGCGCCGATAAGGCGGCGTTTGCGAAACTTATTCCGATCACCGGTGATATCGCAGATGCGCCCCGGGCGCGCGCCTACGTGTGCGTGGGCCGTGCGTGCGGGCTGCCGACTGAGAGTCCCGCTGAGTTGCGGTTGCGCCTGGATCAATCATGAGCGAGGAGCGCACCGAAGAAGAAAAAGCGCGCTCCAAACGCGTTCACGCCTTCGTGATGATCGTGCTTGGCGCCATCATGTGCGTCTGCGCCCTGGCCGCCGGACTCATCGCGCTGAGCCCCGGCATTTTCCCGTCGTGGATGACGGGCGGCTGGGGCAAGCGTGAAACGCCCGTTTATCGCGTGCCGGCTAAAACGCTCGTGCCGTTCGTCGACTTCGGCCCCGGGGCGTTGGCCCGGGCCGGAAAGCAGCATCAAATCGTGCTCCTTCACCTGGCCCCGTCCTGGTCGCGCGAAGCGCGGCTCATGGAAGAGACGGTCTACGCGGACGCCGAGGCCGCGAAATGGATCGCAGCCAACGCGGTGGCGACCCGCGCCGACGCCGAGGAGCGCCCCGACCTCGCTTACCAGTACGGCGTGGGCGCCTGGCCCACGACCGCTTTGCTCCATCACGACGGGCGCGCGCTCGCCGGGGCGGCGAGGCTGACGCCGAGGCTTTTCCTGCCGTGGGCCGACTTGATCGCGCGGACCTTGCAGTCGGACCCGGCCAAGGCCGACGGCTTCGCGGCCGACGCGCACCGGCGACTCGTTGCCGTTCGTCGTCGCCCAGAATCCGCGCTGGGGTTGGATGATCCGGTCTGGGGCGGTGTTTATCATGACTCGAGAGAGTTCGCGAAGACGCTCGCCGATCAGACTTCGGTCGTGCTGTCCACCGACGCCGTTCGCGCGAAGACCGTCTTGGATTTCGTCGAGCGCTTTATGGCTTTGCCCGGCGGCGGCTATGCCTCCTCGGTGAGCGGCGAGATTTTGCTCCCCGACGGCCGCATCGAAGAAGGCGCGTTCTATTTCGCCAAAGACGACGCCGGCCGCCGCGCCGCGGGTCTTCCGTTCGTCGATCGTCGTCTGTTCTCCGGCCCCAACGCCGACATGGCGCGCGCGATCCTTCTGTCCAGGATGGCCTCGCTCACGCAAAAATCCCATGCGCGGCGCACGCTCGACTTCGTCTGGACGCGCTTCGTGCGCGACGGGCGCGTCCTGCGCACGGCGGGGGGTTTGAGCGCCTGGCCCGCCGATCAGTGGTCCGTGATCGAGGCCGAACTCGCGGCCGGGCGCCCCGACCGCGCGCGCAAGGTGTTCGCGCGCCTGGATATCCCCTCGCTGCGCGCGATGGGACCGAACGCCTATGTCGACGCTTTGCGTCAACGGCTGTCCCGTGAAAGAAGAAAGATTCAAAAATAGACTGCAGCGCGGCATCGAACTGTTCAACGCGGGCCGCTATCCCGAGGCCGCGGTTTTTCTCCGGCAGTGCGTCAAGCTGGGCGGTGGACAGGCGGCCGGCCTCTACCTGGATCACATCCGTCATTTTCTGGCGCGGGGCCCGCTGGATACCGCCGCGTCCGATGTCGCTCTGATCAAGCAGGGCAGATATCCGGAGGCATGGCTCGCGACGGAGCAAGCCTTTCGGCAGGACCCCTCGGCGGCGTTTCGGCGCTTGCGCAACCTGTGGCTCAACTCGGCCTTTAAGGATCTCGAGAATGCGCCGCCCTCCCCGTGGACGCATTTTTTCCGGTCGTCTCAGGCCTGGTCGTTCCTGGACAACGACAAGGCGCTGGCGGAACTGCGCCGGGCTTCGGCGGGGTCGAAGGAAAGAGCCTGGATGCGGTACTTCATCGCCGAGATCCTCCTGCGGCGGGAGCGCCGCTATCTCCTGGCCGATCGGGAGATTTCCGGAGTGATCGCCTCATGCCCCTGGCTGTGGGAAGCGCGCTGCCTGGGGGCGGAGATCGGCCTCACGCTGGGCAAGCGCGGCCGGTTGGCGGCTTTGGATCAAGTCGATGTGACGGGCGACGGCCGGGCGCCGTTCTTGGCGTGGCGCGGCGTGCTGAAGCTGTGGTCTGGGGCTTATCAAGAGTCCTTGGAGGACTTGACGCAAGCGGAGGCGCTGGGCAGCCACGACTCTTTGTGTTGGGGTGGCGCCGCTTTGGCTATGTTGGGCCGATTGGAAGAGGCTCTGAGCAAGCTGTCGACGCTTCTGCGCCGAGACCCGGCCGACCAAGAGGCGCTGGTCTTTCGGGCGGAAGTGCTGCGGCGGCTGGGGCGGACTCGCGAGAGCTTGACGGATTTGGACGGCCTGTTGGAGCGGGTACCCGACCACCCGTGGGCATTGGTCAACCGTGCGCTGTGCGCTTTGGCGCTCGAAGACGAGGCTTCGGCGCGGCGGGACTATCTTCGGCTGGTCTATGGCCCGAAGCACGGCGTATCGGCTGTGAAGCGTTCGACGATGAAGAGCGTGCTGGGCAAAACCTTGGCCCAAGCCGGCGGATGCCGACGCTCGGACACCCATGTGAACCTCGGCTGGATGCGCGCGGCCGGCTTGAGGGTGCCTTCGCGGCCGGAGCAAGCGCTCGGGCCTTGGTTCAAGGCGCTGGGCGCGGCGAAGACCTAGAAGTCGTCTTGAGACGGCTTGGCGCCGGGCGCTTTCTTGGGCGCGAGAGTATAGAGGTACTCGACGACGGCGTCGATCTCCTTCGCGCTCAACTGCTGGCCCCATTTCGGCATCTGGAGCATGGGCGCGGCTTTCTTTAAGTCGTTCGGGATCGGGGTCGCGCCGCCCTTTATCTTCTCGTGCAGTTCGGCCTTGCTGTAGCCCTCGGTGACCAGAGTCAACGAGTTGATCAAGCCGCCGGCCACGTTGTTGTTCGGGTAGCCGCCGTAGCCGTCCTTGGCGTGGCAGGAGACGCAGCCGACCGAGTTGAAGATGATCCGGCCGCGCTCGGAAGCGGGCAGGGCCGCGGCCGCGGCGGTTTCCCACGGCTTCACTGTCCAAGCCTGGCTTTTCTGCGCGGACAGATAGGCGACGAGGTCGGCGCGCGTCGAGTCCTTCAGGTTGAAGTTCGGCATGACCGTCTTGGGATTCCAGGCGTGGGGATCCTTGAGCCACTGATCGATCCAGGCCGTTGATTTCCGAAAACCGAGGTTGGTCAGGTCCGGGCCCCAGGCATGACCCTTGTCGCCGATTTGGTGGCACTTCACGCAGCCGAGGCCGTTGAAGTCGCGTTGGCCGCGGGCGACTGGATCCGAGGTTTCCAATTGCGGCGAACAGGCGGCCAAAGTTAAGGCGAGAGCGGGGATGATCCAGCGATTCATGTCAGACGCCTCCGACGAGAAGTAGGACGAAGATGAGCGGAAGAAAAACGAGCGAGGCCAAAAAAAGCCTGCGGTTGTCGAGGACGGACATCGTCCAGCTCGCGCGCAGGCCGAGAAGTAAAAATGATCCCGACACCGCGAAGGCGCCGATTGCGTATCCAGGCCGGGCCAGGCCGACCAAAGCCGGGGCGATCGTGGCGGGAAGAAGCGTAAATGAGTGGATCGCGATTTGGATGGCGGTGGTTCCGCCGCTGGGGTGCACCACGGGCATGACCTTAAAGCCCGCGCGCGCGTAGTCCTCGCGGTAGATCCAGAACAGCGCCAGAAAATGCGGGATCTGCCAGAGAAACTGAATCGCGAAAAGGGTGAAGGCGCGCGCGTCGAGCGGCCCGCCCGCGGCCACCCAGCCGATTAAGGGAGAGGTGGCGCCGGCGGCCGCGCCGATCCAGGTGGTTTGCGGGGTGACCTTTTTGAGCGGGGTGTAGACAAGCACATAGAGAACGATGGTGGCGAAAGTCAGGCCGCCCGCGACGGCGCCGCCCGCGGCCCAGACGAGCGCCGTCCCCACGGCGGCAAGGGCCAGCCCGTAGATGAGCGCGGCCTTCGGCGCGACCCGTCCGGTCGGCAGCGGACGGTTCTTCGTGCGGGTCATGATCCCGTCTTCGACGATCTCCAGGCGCTGATTGAGCGCGCCGCAGGCGGCGGCGGAGAGTGAGGCGCCGAGCACGACAAAGAACAATGACGCGGTCGCGGTCCCGCCGGCGAGGGCCCAGCCAAGCCAGGTCGTCAGCGCGACCATTAAGGCGATGCGGGGCTTGGCGAGTTGGATGTAGGCGGCCATCATAAGGCCTCCGCGGTGCGGCGCGACTTAAGTGCCAGCAGGAGGAAGGCGGCCAAGGTGAGCGCGCCGCCCGCGAGATGCGCGGTGCGCCAGGCGGCGGCCTCGGCAAAGCCTAAAGTCAAAGTCGAGTCCACGCGCATAAGCAAGGCGAAAAGGCCCAAGCCGAGTTGAAGGGGGACGGCGGCCGCCAGAAATAGAGCGGACAGGCGCAGGGCGGCCGCGCGCGAGCGCCAGGCCGTGAACACGGCGAGCGCCCATAAAATCACGACGGAAGAGGCCCAAAGTATGTGCCAGCTCAGGCCCGTGCCGGTGTGGCGCACGAGTGCGCCGAGCGCCAGTTGGAGATAGGCGGCGCAAAAGCCGAGGGCGGAAAAACGGAACACTCGGGAGTAGCCCGGTCCGAAGACGGTCTTCGGCGCGGAGAGGACGGCACAGGCGTAGAGAAGGCAAAAAACAGCTTGGCCGAGGCAGGCATGGGATATCGAGATCGCGGGGGGGAGCTTAAGAAGCACGGTAAGCCCGCCGAGCAGGGCCTGGATCATGATTGCGCCCGCGGCGAGCCAGGCCGCGGTGCGGGCGGCGGCCGGGACGCAGCGGCGGCGGGACATGACGGCGAGGACCACGGTCATCGCCGCGACGCCTCCCGCGAACAGGCGGTGGCCGTGCTCGAAGAATATGCCGCCGATCATCGGCGGATTCATGCCGCCGAAGGAGAGCGGCCAGTCCGGCACGGCCAAGCCCGAGCCGGTCGAGGTGACCATGCCGCCCGCGAACAGGAGAAAGAAGGCGGCGACGGCCGCGACCGTGCTCCAACCGGTGAAAAAAGGATCGCCTCGGGCCGCGGCGGGGCGCAGGTTGACACGGGCATGCCGCGCGGCCAAGGCATTCATCCGCGCGCCTCGGCGGCGAGGCGGCTCTTCTCGACTTTATAGAGAAGCCAGGCGATGCCGGAGACCATGCCCATCGTGACCGTCAGCAAAAGGACTATGCCCCACCAAATTCCGTCGAGCAGGCCCGAGTTGCCCGGCGCCTTGCCGAAGCACACCGCGCACGCCGCGGCGCAGCCGGGCAGAAGCGGGAGCGCGGCGGCGAGCTTCAGGAGTCTCACGCGGGAAGCCTGACGGAGCGGATGTGCCAGATGAGATAGCCGATGGTCGCGGCGGCGCCGGCGGCGCCGGCGTATACCAGCCAGGGCGTCACTAAAGCCGCGGCGTTGCCCCCCGAGGCCCAGTAGGCGGTGAAGGCGCACAGGGCCAGGCACAGGACGATGAATACGCGATGAAAGAGGCGCAGGGACATGTCAGTGGGCCTTGCCGGACGCTTCATGCCCGCCGGGGTGCTGGGATGCGACATCGGCCGGGCTCGTCATCTTATGCGAGATCAGCACGAAGTCGATCATCGGCAGGACCAAGATCAGGGCGCCGGCGGCCGCGATATAGAGAGCATTGTGGATCAGCTTGCTCTCGCCCCACAGATGCATGAACAGCGCGCCGACGAGGCTCGCCTTAATGAGAGCGACGAGCAGGCCTAAAGTGATCGCTTGCGGACGGGGGAGATGGAACTTGGAGATGACCACGGTGATCAAGGTCAAGACCATCAGGGCTGCGAAGACCTTGACATAGAGGCCGACGTTGGGGCGGTGCTCGTCGTGCGCGTCATTGTTCTTGGACATGATCGTCTCCTAGAGCAGATACAACGCCGGAAACAGGAAGATCCAGACGATGTCGACGAAGTGCCAGTACAGCCCGGCGCCCTCGACGCGGCCGAGGAACAGCGGATTTTCCCAGTGCTCGTCGACGGAGCTCATGTACAGCAGGCCGGAGTTGACCACGATGCCGCCGAGGATGTGAATGCCGTGCAGGCCGGTCATCGTGAAGTAGATCGCGTAGAAGACGCTCGTGTGCGGCCCGATGCCGAGCGCGAACTCGTGCCCGTACTCGAAGGCCTTGACGATGAGAAAGCCGAAGGAGAGCGCCAAAGTCGCCGCCATCCATTTCTGGAAGCCGGACTTATCCTTGTCGTAGGTCCGCGCGTACGCCATCACGATCGTGACCGAGGACGCGATCAGGATCACCGTATTGAGCGTCGCCAGCGGAACGTTGAGCACGTCCCAGCCCCAGGGCCACGAGGTCGAGCCCATGCGCAGCACGATGTAGCTCGTAAACAAAGTCGCGAACAGCATGATCTCGGAGGCGAGGAACAGCCACACGCCGAGCTTCGCGTTGGTCACGCCGCTGTGCGTGTCGGCGTTGCCCATGATCGCGGCGGGGTTATAGGTTTGGCTCATAAGTTAGGCCTTGTCCGTCTGCATCCAGAAGTCGGTCGTGCGGCCGGGGACGGAGTACTCGTACGGCCCGCGGTACACCTTGGGCGTTTGCGCGAAGTTGCCGTGCGGAGGCGGCGACGGGCACGCCCACTCGAGCGTCGTCGCCTGCCACGGGTTCTCCGGCGTCTTCTTGCCGTTGAACATGCTGTTGAAGAAGTTGTAGATGAACGGAAGCTGGAAAAGAAACAGCAGGTAGGCGGAGTAGGTGCTCACCACGTTCCAGCCCTGGACCGGCAGGTTGTGGAGCTGGGTCGTCGGGTCGTAGAGGCGGCGCGAAGCGCCGGCCATGCCCATGAACAGCATCGGCAGGAAGATGCCGATCATGGTGGTCGCCGTGCCCCAGAAGTGGATGCGGCCCAAGGTCTCGTCCATCTTGCGCCCGAACCATTTCGGGAACCAGTGATAGACCCCGCCGAGTAAAGCGATGATCGAGCCCGTGACCACGACGAAGTGGAAGTGGCCGATTACGTAATACGTGTCGTGCAGGTAGATGTCCGTGACGGTCAGGCCCAGGGGCAGGCCGGTGAGCCCGCCGATCCCAAACAACGGAAGAAAGGCAAGGGCGAAGAGCATCGGCACGTTATATCGTATCGATCCGCCTTTTAAAGAAAAGATCAGGCAGGTCAGGATCGCGACCGAGGGCACCGAGATGATCATCGTGGTGACCAGGAAGAAGTTGCCCAGCGCCGGGCTCATCCCTGAAATGAACATGTGGTGGGCCCAAACCATGAAGCTCATCACGCCGATGGCGATCATGGAGAACACGAGCGTCTTGTAGCCGTGCAGGGGCTTGCGCGTGTTGTTGGCGATGATCTCGGCGACGATGCCCATGGGCGGCAGGACGAGCACATAAACCTCGGGGTGGGCCAGGAACCAGAACAGATGCTGCCACAGCAGCGGCTGGCCGCCGCCCGAGCCCTTGTACGCCTGGCCGAGAATGACAAGGCCGCTGGGCATGTAGAAGCTTGTGTGGAAGACGCGGTCCATCAACTGTAGAACAGCAGCGGCCTCGAGCGGGGGGAAAGCGAGCAGCAATAATACCGCGGTCACGAACTGGGCCCAGCAGAACACCGGCATGCGCCACAGGCTCATCCCGGGGGCGCGCATGTTGATCGTCGTGACTAAGAAGTTGATGGCACCCAGCAAGGACGATGTGATGATCACGACCATCGACAAGAGCCACACCGTCTGTCCCGGGTTGATGATCGACAGGGGCGGGTAGGAGGTCCAGCCGGACTGGGCGGCGCCTCCGGGCATCAGAAACGACGACAGCATCAGCGCGCCGCCCGGTAGGAACAGCCAGTACGACATCATGTTCAGGCGCGGGAACGCCATGTCGGGCGCGCCGATCTGCAGGGGCAGGACGTAGTTGCCGTAGGCGCCGACCGCGAGGGGGACGATCCCCAAAAACACCATGATCGTGCCGTGCATGGCGCCGAGCGCGTTATAAAACTCCCCGCTCATGACTCCGTTGGGCGCCAGGTCGGCCGGGAACAAGTTCCCGAAGAAGGGAATCGGCGTTCCCGGGAACGCGAGCTGCCAGCGCATCAGCATCATCAGCCCGAAACCGACGAGCAGAAAGCAAAACGCGGTGATCATGTACTGTAATCCGATCACCTTGTGGTCGACGGAGAAAACATATTTTCGCCAGAACGGGAGCTCGTGGTGTCCGTGTTCGTCGTGGCTCATCTAGAAGTCCTCCGCGGGGTTGCTGGGCTGAGCCGACGCGGGCATCGTCGCGAGGCGGCTCTTGTACCAGGCGTCGTACTCCGCCTGGGTCTGCACGTACACGTCGCCGCGCATCAGGCTGTGGGCGAAGCCGCACAATTGCGCGCAGGTGATCTCGTATTTGCCGGTCTTCGTCGGGGTGATCCACACCGGGATCTTGAGGCCCGGCATCGCGTCCTGCTTGATGCGGAACTCGGCGACGGAAAAGCTGTGAATCACGTCCTTCGACAGGAGATCGATGACGACGGTCTTGTCCACGGGCAGGCGCATCTCGTTGCCCATGACCACGTCGTCGGCGGATGCGGGGTCGCTCCGGTCGAGGCCGATGGGGTTGGAGAAGTGCACGAATTCCGTCTTGCGCGGTCCGAGCTTGCCGTCGGGGCCCGCGTAGTGGACGCTCCAGCCGAACTGCTCCGCGACGATCTCCACGCGGACCGGGTCCTTCACCTCGGGCACGCTCATCTTGATCTTGCTCCAGACCGGGATCGCGTAGAACACGACCAGCGCGATCTCGAACGCCAGGATGACAGCATCGGGAATCAGGGACTTTAGTTCGCCCTTGAGGCCCGCCGCCTTCCCATCATGATCCTCGCGTCGGGCCGCGACGCCGGGGCGGGCGCGGTATTTCACCAGGAGATAGACAAAAAACGCTCCCCAGAGGACGAACATGCCGAGCATCGCCGCGTGGACGATCCATATGCCGAAGTCGATGCTGTCGGCATAGCTCGAAGCGGCGACCGGCAGAGACCAGCCGTATTTTCCCATGCGTTCCTCTCCGTGTCAGGTCAGCGGCGTGGGATTCTATCATAGGACGCTGCGAATTCGCATTGTCCGGCCGCAAAAAAATCAAGATTTCGTCAAAACGACGAATCTGATATTTCGGCCTTTCCGGGGCGCAAGGTCATCAGGTAGTCGGCCAAGGCGTCGAGCTCTTGGGCGTCGAGCATCGCGCCCCAGGCGGGCATCGCGATCATCGGCGCGGGACCTTTCGGGTCCGCCCTCTGAGGTTGGGGGACTCCTTTCTTTATTTTCGCGATCAACTCCACCTTGTTGTAGCCGTCCTTGACCTTGTTCAACGCAGGGATCAGGCCGCCCTTGACGTTGTTGTTGGGATAGCCGCCCGCGCCTCCGGTCCCGTGGCAGCCGACGCAGCCGGCGCGATTATAAATAACGCGCCCTCGGACGACGCCGTCTTTTATAAGGGAAGTCGAGTCCCAGGGACGCCCGCCCTTGGGCCAGTCCTGGCCCTTGAGCTCCTTCAAATAGTCCACGATCGTTTTGCGCGCCTCCTCGGAGATGCGCTTATTGGGCATGAGGGTGTCCTTCTTCCAAGCCTGGGGATCCTTTATGAACAGATCGAGCCATTCGGCGTTATGGCGAAAGCCGACCAAGGTAAGATCGTTGCCGACGGCCGATCCGTTCTCACCGATCTTGTGGCAGGACGCGCAGCCGGCCATGGCGAAGTAGACCTTGCCGGCGCCGGCGCCGGGGCCGGTGGGGGGAACCTGGTTGCAGGCGGCGGCGAGGAGCAAGGCGAGGATGACGAACGGGCGCTTGCGCATGCGCTCATTCTAGCGTTGTCGGCGCGGCGGGGCAAGGCTTCTCAGCGCGCGATGATTTTTCCGAGCTCCGGACTGTGAGTGAACGGGGAGATAGGTATTTTACAGCCGCATCGACGCAGTTCGGTAATACGTTACTGCCGTTCTGCGGTAGTACGGTAATGACATGGTACCGTAGTAACGCATATACGGAGTACGGCAATACGGAAGTTTATCGAGCCACGGCGGGACCACAACTCAGTTAATACGGTACTACGTAACTTTAAGCTAAAACCTGCAGTCGCCGGCCAATGGTAAATAATTTGACGCATATATCTTGCAAATTGGGGGCAAACAGTGTATACTGGAAACAAGAAGACACGACCATGAAAAACGCCGAGAAAATGAAAACCGCCATGACTGTGGGCCGGGTTTACCGGCGCCAAGAATTGGAGCATTTCGCAAGCACGCTCGACCGCGACTTGAAGACCTTGGTCAAAAGCGGGGCGGTGGAACGGCTCGCGGGGGGGCTCTACTATCGTCCGAAGCGGAATGCCTTCGGCGCCGTTCCGCCTTCCGAGCAAGAACTCGTTCGCGCCTTCTTGAAGACGGATGATTTTCTCGTGACCTCGCACACCTACTTCAACCAGCTCGGCCTGGGGCTCACTCAGCTCTACAACGACTGCGTGGTTTACAACCATGCGCGCAAAGGGGATTTCAATCTGGGAGGCAGACGCTTTCTGTTTCGCTGCCCGCGTTCGTATCCGCGGGAGTTGAGCAAGGAGTTTCTCCTCGTCGATCTCCTGAACAACTTAAAGGAGCTTCCGGAAAACACGTCGAATGTGGTCGAGAATTTAAAGAAGCGGCTCAGCGAGTTCGATGCCGGCAAGGTCGAAGAAAATTTGGCGCTCTACGGGAGGGCGAGAGCGAGAGAAGCCCTGCACCTGGCCCATGCCTAAATTTTTTCACGAACTCGACGACGCGAAGGGGTTATTTGCAGCGCTGGCCAAAGAAAAGAATATTTCCGCGGCGATCGCGGAAAAAGACTATTGGGTCATGCATTGCCTGTGGGGGCTGATCCAGGGCGGATTTCAGTTCGAGATGAAGGGGGGGACTTCCCTCTCGCGCGGCTGGGGCGTCATCGATCGTTTTTCCGAGGACATCGACATTCGATTCGAGCCGCCCAAAACCCTCAATGTCCGAGATGAGAAAAAGCCGGGAAACGTAAAGGCCCGTTTCGATTTCTTCGACGGGCTGGCCGCGCGGATAAAAATCCCCGGAATCGAGGTGGAGCGAAACCGCGCGCACGATCATCGCAAGGCCATGAACGGCGGGATCGGCCTTAAGTACCCGTCCCATTTTTCGCCCGACCCCGCGCTGAAGTCGGAAGTCCTTCTTGAGGTCGGATTTCATCAAACCGCGCCCAACGAGCCGCGGGATTTTACGAGCTGGGCGCTCGAGAAGGCGTTGACGGTGGGCTTGGACGTCGTCGACAACAGCGCCAAGAGCGTGAAGTGTTTCAATCCGGAATATACGTTCGTCGACAAGCTCCAGACGATCTGCAGGTTCTACCGCCAGTACCGAGACGGGAAGGAAGGGGAGAAGCCGCTGCCGCGAATATTCCTGCGCCACTACTACGATTTCTACATGCTGTTGGGCGTCGAGAGGGTCGCGCGGTTCATCGCCAGCAAAGAGTATCAGGCCTATAAGACGGTGAAGCTAAAAGGGGGGGACGCAAAAGAGTTCGCGTCCCGAGATGCCTTCACCCTTCCAGACCCGGCGACCTACGCTTTGTTTGAATCCGAGTTCAAAACGATGGGAAGACTGCTTCTTGCGCCCGGCCCGACGTTTGAAGCCGTCGCCGCGAGACTCAGAGAATTCGCCCCAAAGCTCTAAATTTTTCGCCCGTGCCCCAATTTGTTAAACTCGCCCCCGATGTCCAAGCCAAAGCCGGATTATTTCCCCCTCGCGACAGGAACTCCATAAAGAAAGCGCGCGTCGGCATAAGCGCTTGGTTCGGCGGCTCACCCAGAATAGAACTCCCCATAGAGTATGGCGGTACGGCCTCCCTTTTCCAGCCAAATGAGGGTTTCGGTATGGTTAGCCCCCGGCAATGGCGTGTAGGACACGGGGCAATATTCGAAATCCTTCCGCCGGCCAACGAAGCTGTCGCGGATCGACAGAACTGCGCCGACATATTCGTCCCACTTCTTCGTGGATTGTTCTTCGCGCATTTCAAGATCGTACTGTTCCACCGCTTCGGTGCAGTATCTCTTCCTTAGGTCGTCCACGAACCGGGTGTCGACGCCTTCGAATCTTGCTACCAGGATATGGTTCGCCCACATGAAGGTCTTGTTGAAATGGCGAAATCTTACTAGGCGCACCTCTTCGGTCGAAGTCTGAGGAAAGATATCCAAGGCACTCCTGAAGATATCTTGGGTCCTTGCCTGCTTGTACGCAGTTTCACTCGTCGACTGTAAGTAGCTCCATCCCCTCCAGATCAGCCAAAGGGAAAGGCAGACGGCACCGTATCGGAGCAACTTGACGATTCCTGGTCGGGTTCCAGTGCCTGTTTCGTTCATATGATATCATATGATACTCGAGCAGCCTGCCGTCGATATCCAGCCGAAGAGCGTCCGCGATGGAAAAATGATAAAATGGAGCGGTACCGGAGGAAGCACTTATGGGCGGCTTAGGAACCACTGAAATCATCGTCATCGCGGTCGTCGCGCTGATCCTGTTCGGACCCAGCAAGATCCCCGAGTTTGCCAAGCAGTGCGGCCGCGCCGTGAACATGTTCAAGAAGGGCCTGAAGGACGGTCTCGAAGACGAGACCCCCAAGTCCTGAGCAAGCCCGTCACCGTCTTCGCCGCGGGCTGCTTCAACCGCGTCCACGACGCCCACCGCCGACTGCTGCAAGCCGCCAAGGTCCTGGGCGACAAGCTCGTTGTCGTGCTCTCCAACGACGCCCACAACCACAAGCCCAACGCCGCCCCCGCCGCGCAAAGGAAGAAGTGGGTCGAGGCCCTGGGCGTGGCCGACAAAGTGGTGATCGGCGACGCGGACGGCTTCGCGGACACCGTGCGCAGGGAGAAACCCGACATATTGGTGCTCGGCTACGACCAGAAGCTGCCCGACCCCGAGACCGAAGCGACGGTCAAGGAGATGGGCATCGAGGTGATCGTCATGCCCTGGTTTCCCGGCAAAGAAGACCAGTCGTCGTCCTGCGGGTGAGATTCGCGTGAAGCGCGACAAGATTTATTATTTTCTCGCGGTCAATTATTTCGCCCAAGGCATGGGCGGCCTCGCCTACGAGCCGGTGTCGTATTACCTGAAGGACGCTCTCGGGCTCGGCCCCACGCAGGCGGCGATGTTCGTCGCCGGGATGACGATGCCGTTGACGATCAAGCCGTTGTTCGGCCTGCTCACGGATTTTCTGCCCTGGGCCGGCAAAAGGCGGGCGCCCCACCTGGCGGCCGTTTCTTTGTTGACTTCGCTCGGCTGGCTCCTGCTGGCGGGGCTCCGGTCCCCGAATTACACGGCGGCATTGGCGCTGTTGATCATGGTGAACGTCGGCTTCGTGCTGTCCGACGTGGTGTGCGACGCCGTGATGGTGGAGCGGGGCAAGGAACGAGGGAAGACGGGGATGTATCAGGCGGTTTCGATCGGGACCTTGTACGCGACCTTGATCGTCACGGGATTTGGAGGAGGCTGGCTCGCCCAGCACGCTCCGTATCGTTGGATTTTTATATTGACCGCCGGCTTTCCGCTGTTGACCGCATTGTCGGCCCGGTGGGTGGACGAAAGCGGCGTCGGGGACATAACGGAGACGGCCGCGCGCGGCTGGAAAGGGCTGTCGGGGATGCTGCGCGATCCCAAAGCCTGGGCCGTGGCGCTCGGGATATTTTTGTGGAGCTTCTGCCCGTTTCTCGGCACGGCCCAGTTTTATTATCAGAGCGACGCGCTGAGACTTTCCCCGCTGTTCATCGGCGGCTTGTCCACGGCGGGGGGGCTTGCCGGCATGGCGGGCGCGGCCGTGTTCGCTCGGTTGACCGGCGCGGGGACCGACAAGGTCGCGCGTGCTTCGATCTGGCTCGGCGCGCCTCTTTCGCTTTTATATTTATTCTACCGGGGTCCGCTCTCGGTCGTGCTGTTGACCGTATTATTCAGCCTGAGCGGAGTCGTGTTTCGCCTCTCCTGGATGGACCTGGCGGCCAAGTCCTGTCCTGACGGCGCGGAGGCCACGGTGTTCGCGGCCTACATGGCGGTGTTTAACATCGCGGCCTCGACCTCGAACACGATGGGCGGCGCTCTGTACGAGCGCCTGACGGCGTCGCATGGCGCGTACATGGCGATGGTTCTGCTCTCGCTCGTCGGAACGGCGGGAACCGTCTTCGCGTGGCCTTTGCTTCGCTTCGCGCTACGGCACGACGCGGCGCGCGCCTAGGTAGCGCTGGCCGAACCAGCGGTTGTCGAGGTCGGCGATCATCACGCCCTTGGACGAGGAAGCGTGGATGAATTTTTTATTTTTCGCGTCCGTGACCATCGCCACATGCGAGACGCCCGCACCCATGGTGTTGAAGAAGATGAGGTCGCCATCGCGCAAAGTTTCGGTCTTGCTGCCGGTTTTCCACTGGTCGCGGCTGACGCGCGGAATCTTGACGCGGTTCTCGCCGTAGGAGTTCTGCGTGAGCGCGGAGCAGTCGATGCCCTCGTGCGTCATGCCGCCCCAAACGTAAGGAGTGCCGATGTAGGAGCGCGCGGCCTTGTCGAGGCCGGGCCAGAGCTCTTTGATCTCCGGCGAGGAGGCGGCGGTGTCGGCGAGCTGCGGCGTTTCTTCGAGACGAGGCTTGGGCGCGGACGCGGGCCGCTGCTGCGGTTTTTGCGTGGTCACGCGCGGCATGGACGGAATGCCGAGGCCGAGCTTGCCGAGCGCGTCGGTCCTCTTGCGCAGAACCTCCTTGGCGGCTGGGGATTGCGAGACCGCTTCCTCGACGATCGCCTGCACCGCGGGGGGCGCGTAGATGGGCGCGGGGGGGAGGATTTTGGTGAAGACGCCCTTGTAGTCGGGGATGACGGGCTTGGACTTGGTGCGGCGGGCTTTGAGGAAGGCGGACTTCGCTTCGGCGCTGATGCGTCCGGGAGCTTTCTTGCCGTCGAGTAAATTCCCAAAAAGATAACTGGCATAGTCTTTTGGATCAAAACCATTTTTCATGCCGTCAACGAGCGACCACTTTAATGTATTGAAGTCCGAGTCGGGGAGATTTTTCTCCATGGAGACGCGCACGAGGTCGGCGGCGACGTCGCCGGGAACCTTGCCGTCGGTGAGCTGCTTGTAGCCGTTGGCCCAGGTGGACAAGGTGCCGGCGGAAATTTTTTTGCGGTAGCCGTACAGCGCGACGCCCTCGACGACCTCGGGGTCGGAGCCCCGCGACATGGCCTGATAGGCGGCGAAGGCGACCTCGGCCGTGCGTTCGAGCGGGGCCTGGTCGAAGGAGCCCTCGGTGAGGATGTGCAGGACGACCGGAATCGCCTTGGCGCGCTGGGGGTTGACGACTTGAAGACCGTAGTCCGCGAAGCGTGTTTTGATCGCGGACATGAGCGCCGCGCGTTCGGCGGGCTCATAACCTTTGTCGGACTCGAGGGCCGCGGCGAGCGTTTCGAGGACGTTCTTGCGCGGCTGGGCTGCGGCGGGCGTCGCGAGCAGGAGCGCCAGGAGAAGCGGAAGGAGCTTCACTTTTTAGCTCGGCGATGGATTTCAGCATGCATCTCGTCGCCCAGCTCTTCCATCTTGGCTATCTCGGCCTCGATGACGCTGTCGCAGGAGTAGGGTTTGCTTTCGGTGATCATCATGGGCTTGACCCTCGGCGCAGCGTCCGTTGCGGCGACCGGCGCGGCCGCGACTGGCATCGGAGCGGGCACGGCGTCGGGGATCTTGGCCAGCATCGCGGCGGGAGCCGCGATGGCGCCCGCGCGGCCGTAGGCGAGCTTTTCGCCCGAGGCCGACATCCAGCGCCGCGCGACGTCGGAGCGCACGGCGAAATTGATCGAGGTGATCGCGAGGCCGTCGGCCGCCTTGCGCGACATCGACGTATTGATGCCGATGAGCCGTCCGGAGGCGTCGAGGAGCGGGCCGCCGGAGTTGCCGCGGTTGATGCTCGTGTCGGTCTGGAAGGCGTCCTTGCCCTTCACGCCGCCGAGGTCGGCCAGAAAAGTCGAGACGACGCCGGTGGTGAGAGTCCAGAGGCCGCCCTGCTCGGGGTGGCCGATCGCGGCGACGCGGTCGCCGACGGAGACGAGGTCGGGGTGGCCGAGGCTGATGACGGGAGTGCCCTGCGGAAGCCGATCGACCTCGATGAGCGCCAAGTCCAGGGCGCGGTCGAAGGCGATGACCTTGCCTTCGACGGGCTCGGCCAAGTCGCGCTTCGTGTCGCCGGTAAGTTTCGCGGGCTTAAAGTAGACGCTGACGTGTTCCCAGGGTTTGCGCGTCGAGTCCTGAATGACCACATGGGCGTTGGTGAGGATGCGCCGGTGCGCGGCGTCGATGACGGAGCCGGTGCCGAGCTCGCCGGTGCCTTCGGAGGAGGCGCAGACGATGACCACGACGGCTTTCGAGGTTTTTTGATAGATCGCCTTTGGGACGAAGGCGACCTCGGCCTCGGCGGGCGGCGCTGGCGCGTCGTCCGCCGGCAGGGCGGCGGCGGTCGTTTTCGCTTCCGGGGCGCGGCCTTTAAAATCGGCCGCGGCGAGCGCGGCGTAGATGTAGCCGGCGAGCAGATGAGCTTTGGCCTCCGCCTCCGGCGGAAGTTTCTTTTCCAACCAGGAATCGGAGACGCCCTTCAACGTCTCATCGAGTTTGGACGCGTCCACGCCCGGGGTCCAGCCCGTGGCCGCGGCGCGCGCGGGGGTGCTTGACGGCGCCAGCAGACGCGCGTGGCTTCCCCAGCCCGCCTTGACGAGTTCTTTGTCATCGATGCGCGCGGCGGGCCCGCTGAGCAAGGCGACGACGGCGGAGGGAAGGGCCGGCGTGCGCGGCTCCTTAGCCCAGGCCTCGAGTGCTTTGGCGGCCTCGTCGCGCGCCTGCGGAGCGCCGATGATCGAGAGCGCCTGGACGTATTGGGAAGCGGCGAGTGCTTCGTAGATCGGGCGCAGGGCCGCCTCATCGCCTCCGGCGGCGTCGGGTCTATTAAGCGCCGCGCGAAGCGCGGCGGCGCGGTCGAGCAGGCGACCGTCGAGGTCTTCGCCCTGGTCGGTGGGGATGCCCGAGCGTATGGCGGCGACCGCACCCCGGCGCGGCGACTTTTGCACGGCGGGCGTGTTCAGGTAGGCGGAGACGCGCTTGAAGAGCGCTGAGGGTTTCGAGGTTGCGGCCCCGGCCGGCGACGTCCCGACGCAGACCAACGTTGCGAGCAGTAGAATGTGGCGCATGACCCGATTATGTCCCGTCAACGACGACTTGTCAAGGTGGTCAGCCTCCCAGTGGTCAGCCTCCCAGTTCATGGGGTTTTGGGATAGGGGCTTGGGAACATTTTGGGGTGGTCGATCGTATGAATAGTAATGGAAAAACCACAAAGACACCAAGACACAAAGAAATCGGGCCGTGAAGACACGTTGAGTCGGAACTGTACACGTGTACAGTCGCGTCCCGATCTCAAAAAAGATGAAAGACCGGGCTCGCATCCGTTAAACGACCGGCATTGCCCGCAACCAAAATCCTTTGTGCCTTGGTGTCTTTGTGGTTTATCCGTTGCTATGCCCCGAACCCAAATCCCGGAAACTTGGAGGGTCAGCGCTTGATGTTGACGAAGATGAGATCGTCGAAACGCGCAAAGAAGACGAACTGGGAGGGCGTGTTCGAGGCGGCGAGCGCCACGGCGGACATGGCCTTGATCATCTCGACACGGTACTCGTCCGAGTCCATGAGGCCGATCACCCGGTCCGCCTCCTTAAGAAAGGCCGGGCGGTCGTCACGCATGCGCGTATCCTATGATAAAATCGACGCATGGCACGCGCTCGACTGTGGCTGAAGGTGTCCGGTGCGCTCGTCCTGGTCGGGGCACTCGGCGCCGGGGCGGCGCTGATAGCACTCAAGGCGTTCTTTCCCGAGCCCAAGGCCCGCGCCTATGTCATTGAGGCGGCCCGCAAGCAGCTCGGCCGCGAGGTGCGCCTGGCGCGCATCGACGCGGGACTGACCGGGCTGCACCTGCAGGGCCTGGAGATCTCGGAGCGTCCGGATTTCTCGGCCGGCGCTTTTCTCAGCGTGGAGACCTTCAGCGTGCGCCCAAGCTGGAAAGCGCTCCTGCGGCGCAAGCTCGTCGTCGCCTCCGCCTCGGCCGATGGCTTGAAGATTCGCGTCGTCAAAAACGCCGACGGCTCGTTTAATTACGACACCTTGGCGTCCTCCGCTCCCTCGGCCGCGGCCCCCGCCAAGGGTCTCGCGGACGCTCCGCCCGAGTTCAACGTGCGCCGCCTGCGCGTCGCGCGCGGCTCGCTCGACTACCGCGACGCGGCCACGGGCGACGCCTGGGCCGTGAGCGAGCTCAACATGAAGCTCGACGACTTCAGCCTGGCGGAGCCATTCGACCTCGACATCGCTTTGCGCGCCAAGGGTCAAGCGGGCGCTCGCCCGGTCGACGCCGCCCTCGCGTTTACGGGCACGGTCCATCCCGCGCGCGGAGCGCGCGACAAGTTCAAGCTCGAGTTCAAGCGTCTGAGCGTCGAGCAGGACGGACTCAAGCTCTCGGCCAAGGGGAAAATCTCGAGCCTGGAGGCGCCCGCCGCCGAACTGGACGCGACGGTGACCGCTTCCGGCAAGCTCCTGCTCGAAGCCAAGGGAGTGGTGCGCGTCTCCGCTCCCGGGGAAAATGGCGCGCGGACAGTGGACGCCGACATCAAGCTCGAGACCCCCGGCCTCGACACGACCGTGATCGCGAAGTGGGCGCCCGGGGCCGGCATCCCCGCCGTTTCGCTGCCGGCCGCGGAGGCGGCAGTCGCCGGCCGATGGAACGGGACGAACGCTTCGTTGAAGACTTTGCGCGTCTCTTGGCCCGGCGGAAAAATCGACGGCGCCGGCTCCGCCAAGGGGCTAGGAGGCAAGGCTCCCATGTATGAAGGGCACGCGAAATTCGGCGTGGATGTGCCGGAGATTCGCGCCGGGCAATACTCCTTCGTCAAGCTCCCGCCCAAATCCTTCGTTCCCGCGATGCGCCTCGACGGCGAGGCGTCCAGCGACGGCGACGAGCTCACGCTTACCTCACTCGCGGCGAAATTTAAGCAGGGCACCGCGTCGGCCTCCGGCGTCGTGCGCAAGATAGGCTCGGCCAAGCCCGTCCCCGACCTGGCTCTTCGTTTCGCCGTCGACATCCCATCTTTTAAAGTGTCCGAACTGCCTTTTGCCGTCACGGCTTTGCCCAAGGACTTCGTCGTGCCTCCCATGCGCCTCGACGGCGGCGCCCGCGTTCGCGGCGACGATCTGTTTTTCGAGAAAGTCGCCGTCAAAGGGAAGAGCGGAACGATACATCTCGATGGCTCCGTGGCGAAGGCCCTGGCCGGCGCTCCGGAGCCGGAACTCGAGATCCAGGCGGACCTCGATCTGCCCGCGCTGACCGAAAATGATATTCCCTTTCCGGGCGTGCCGCCCGGTCTCGAGCTCCCGCCCTCGCGCTGGGACGCGGACCTCTCCTACACGACGAAGGCGATCCGTCTGCGCCGGCTCGCCGTCAAGATCGCGAGCAATGAAATATCCGCGGAGGGCGGCGTCTCCGACCCTGCCGGGCGCGCGGCGTTCGACCTCCTTTTCAAGTGCAAGCGTTTCGCCCTCGACGAACTGACCCGCATCACGCCCCGGACGCGCGGCCTCAAGCTTTCCGGCTCCGGCTTCTTCGCGCTGTCGGTGACCGGCAATAAAGAGAAGCCCGTCTTCGGCGGCAAGCTCCAGTTCAATGACCTCGGCGCCGTCGTTTCCGAACTGCCGCTGTCCGGCTTCACCGGCACGGTCTCCTTCGACGAGCGCCGCGTGGACGTTCCCAATCTCAAGGGCAAGATCGCCGACGGTTCTCTCTCCATGGACCTGACGATCAAGGATTACACGAGGATCCCGGAGATACAGCTCGAGGCCTCGCTCGATCGCTTCGACCTGGGCAAGTATCTCTCGGCCCAGAAGAAGCTGCAGCAGGACTCGTCGGCGGCGAAGGCCGCGCAGGCGACGAAAACGGGCAAGGCCGTCGATACGAAGCCCGCGACGCCGCTGCGCACGAGCGGGAAGGTGGCGATCGGAGCGCTGATCCACCCGAACGCGCAGGTCTCGAAGGTCACGGCCTCGTGGGATTTATACGGCGTCACGCCCGACATGAAGACGCTCAACGGCGAGGCGAAGATCGGCGTCGGCGGAGGCAAGCTCCATGCCATCGGGGAGATGGCCCTTCAGTCGCCCGTTGTGAAGGTCCTGATCTTCCCGATACTGATCTTCCAGAAGCTCAGCTTCGGCGTGAACTTAAACGACATCACCGTCAACGGCATCGTCGGAGATTACGCCTTCAAGGACGGCGTGATGACCTTGCGCCGGTCCGAAATGGACTCGAGCGCCGCCTCGGTCTCCGCGACCGGCACGATCGACCTGCCCGCCGAGGCCCTGGCGATGACGGTGACCGCCCAGGTCGGGAACCTGCCCGCCGTCGACGTGGCGGTGACCGGCACGGTGGCCAATCCCAAAACCAAGGTCAAGCTCGGCAAGCTACTCGAAACCTCCGCCAAGAATCTGCTTGAGGGACTGCGAATCCGCTAGGCGGTAGCGCCTACTGGTTCGAGAAGAAGTCGGTGATGGCGGCCGTGACCATTTCCGCGGCTTTCTTGGCCAGGCCTGCGGCGGCGCGGCGGCGGGCCTCGCCGGGATCGGCGGAGGCCTGGCGGTCGGAGGCGTCGAAGCGCGCGAAGATCTTGTCCTCGCGGCCCTCCCTCAGCGCGATGGTCGCCGTCGCGCGGGACCACTTCCAGCGCTCATCGCCGCCTTCGACGGTCTGGGCGCCGGACTTGGACTCGACGACGAGGTCTCCCTTGTCGCCGGGGGCGCCGCGCTTGGCCATCAGGCCCGTGGCGACGAGGCCGCTCACGATGCCCGTCTCGAGATCTTCGGCGTGGTCGCCCGTCGCGATGACGATGACGTCGAGGGCGGCCAGCGCCTTCGTCGCCGCGGTTTTGGCGGCCGCGAAGTCCACCGTCGAGGGGAACGCGCCTCCACCGAGCACGCGGCGGTCGTTCTCGAGATCGAGGCGGCCCTTGAGCAGAGCGGAGAGCTTGGCCGCGGCCTTGGCCCGCTCGAACTTGTCGACGGCGCCGTCCAGGGCCGTTTTCCACTGGGCGGCCTCGGAGTCAAGCGCCGTGGTTTTCTCGGTGACGGCACCCATGGCCTTGCCCTTGTTGAGCACGGCGAGCGCGTAGTAGCGGGCGGAGGCGGAGTCCTTCCAGCGCTCCACGATTTCCACGCCCTCGAGCATCTTCTTGGAGGCGGTCTGGACCTTCTCGGCGATGAGCTGGGAGAAGGAGGTGTTGGTCTTGCCGCCCGAGGTGAGGTTCGTTTCGCTTTCATCGACCGTGGTGTTCACGCTCACGGCGCTGGAGAACACCCGGGAGATCTCGCCGCGGGCGCGATCGGCGGCCGAGCCCTCGTCGTCGCCGCTGCCCACGCCGAGGACGTTCAGGGCGCGGGTCCACTTGGAGCTCTCGCCCTCGACCCAGATGGGGCGGCCTCCGGACGATGAGAGACTGCCCTTGGCGCCTCCGCTTCCGGCGCACGCGGACAAGGCCGACACGGCGGCGACTAACGCGAAGCGGAGCATGATTTTCATGGCGAGATCCTCTTAAAATGAACGGCCCCGCCTTTCTGGGTAGAAAGGCGGGGCCGGTTGACGCCCATCCAGCCTACCAGCCGGCCGACGAGCGCTTGACGAACTTCCTGATCTTTTTCTGCCCGTTCCAGACGATCTTGTTGGACTTCATGTCGAGCATCTTGAGGTTGACCTGGTACAAGACCGCGGCCTTTCCGCCCTCCTGGTCCACGATCTGGTTCACCGCGCCGCTGAGCATGAAGTCAGCACCCGTTTCCTGGCCGTGAGCCTTGCGGGTCGATTCCTCGGCGTTGGTGTCCTGGTCGAGGCGCTCGTCGCGAACATCGCCGCGCTCGCCCTTGTTGGCGACGAACTCCACCTTGCCCGAGTTGATCAGCGAGCGCTGAAGATCCTCGATGAAGGTGTCGGTGGCGATGTGCTCCTGGGACTGGTTCTTGACCGTTCCCACGATCACCGTCGGGTTCTTGCCGATCTTGGACTGCGCGGCCGCGTACCAAGGCCGCGACAGGCAGTCGGCGATCATCTCCTCGGCCACGAGGCGCGAGTCGGTGTCGTTCCAGCGGCCGCTGACGTCCTTGACCTCGCCGGCGTCCATGCGCTGCACCGAGGTGCCGCACGCGGAGACGACGAGAGCCAAGGCCACGAGGGGAAGCGCTTTGCGCATCTTAGTGCTTCGCCTCTTCCGCCGACAGCTCGTCGAAAGCCTTCTCGGCGTTCGCCTTCACATAGTCGCGGACCTTGGCGTCTAGCTCCTTGGATTCGCCGAGGCTGGCCTGGACCGCGGCCATGTCGAGCTTGACGAGTGAGTAGAGGACGTTGCTCTCCGGGTTGCTCCTGTCGACCCAATAGTCGACGGGCATCGAGCCGTGGAGCGTGAACTTGGCGAAGTTCTTCATGGTTTGCGAGACCAGCTGCTCCTCGCTTGACTTCGTCATGTCCCCGGCGGTGATCGAGGCCATGTAGTCCTTGCTCAGCGAGGTGACGTAGGAGTTCATGATTTTGGCGAGCTCGCCGCGGCCGCGTTCGGTGGCGGCGGTGCGGGCCATAGGGATGTTTTTCGCGCCCTGGATGGCGCCGACGCCGTAGAACACCTGCTTGCCGTCCTTGTCCTTCATGGCGACGGTGCCCTTGTTGACCCATTCCGGGGCGCCTTCGGCGATCGGCGACTTCTTGACGCCGCCGCATGCGCCCAAAGAGAGAGCGGCAATGAGTATGAGAGCCAGATTCTGGAAACGATCGCTGTTCATAAGTCCTCCGGCCGGGCCTTGGGCCCGGCATCCCCGGAGTCTAACAGACGGTTATGGACCTGTCAAGAAATCTTAAAGTGATTATGGTCACGCCGAGGGGAGATCCGTCTATCTGAGCAGAAGGGCGGAATGGGCGTTCGCGCCGGCGGGCAGCAGCTGCGGCGCCTGGTCGCGATTCTGTCTTTGCGCCTCGTCGCGGACCTTGGGAGAGAGATAGTCGTAGAGCCCCTTGACGCTCACATGGCCGTCGCTGCCTGCGGCCGCGCCGTTGAGGCCCTTGAGCAAATAGTAGGTGAAGAGGCCGTGGCCGTGTTCGTCGAATGTTCCGGAGGTCTCCACCGCGGCCGAGGCGCTGAGCGAAACGACTTTCCCAAGGCCCTCTATGCCGATGTCAACTTTGTGGACCAGAGGGCGCGTTCCCTTGGCCAGGACCGACCGGCCTCCCGCCCCGGAGAAGCAGGAGTCCAAAGCGACCAACACGTTCCGGGCCTTGAGCGCGTTGAGTTTTTCATAGAGACGTTTGACCGGATAGGCCGTCTCTTCCAGATATTGCGGGTCCCCGTCGACGGGCACCAGGTAGGCCAGTTCGGTCTTGGGATCGGGAGCGCCGTGCCCCGAGTAGTAGAAGAATACGGTCGACTTCTCATTCACATTTCGGAGCAGCCAGGCCTCCAGGTTCTTGACGAGGCCGGAGCGGCTGGCTTTCTGGCCGGTCAACAGCACGACGTTGCGCGGGGGGTAGCCCAACGCAATGAGATGATCGCGCACGGCCAGGGCGTCTCTTTCCGCGAATTGGGCGTCGGGCAGTCCCGAATACTTCTCAACACCCATGACGATGGCGAAATTGTCCGGGTTTTCAGGTACGCGGTATTTGGGAACGTCGACGTCGGAAGAGACGGCGGGGGCCGCGGGCTTGGGCGTGTCCGTTTTTTGCTGTGCCATGTTCCGGAGGACTTCCTCCATCATGCGCCGCATTTCGTCCTTATCGATGCCGCCCGCGGCCGTCGCCGCCGCGGGCGCGGGCGCGGCGGAAGGCGGGACCTGGGCGATGGCTGATACGGAAGCCTGCGGGCCCTCAACGGCGATGTTGCCCAAGGCCTTCGCCGCGCCGGCAATGACGAACTCACGCAGGGCGGGATCGAAATTCTTTGTTCGAGCGGCCACTTCCGGCAGTTGCGCCGTATCCATCTTGACCAAGGAGTAGAGCGTACCATCGGCGGGACTTTTCCAGTGGTCGACGATGACCGAGTTCGTGATGAGCGTCTTGGTGAAACTTGTCAGGCCCTGTCGGACGGCCTGCTCGTTGAACTCGCCGGCGCTCGAAGAAGCCTGGTAATCCCTGTGCAGAGCGACGACTAAGCTGGTGACGGTCCTGGCGACTTCCGCGAGGGCGCGCTCATCGGCCGCCGCCACGGCGAGGGCGCGGTTGCGCACGCCCGCGATAGAGCCGACCCCGTAGATCTCTTTGCCCCCGCGGGCGTCCTGAAAGACGCCGCTTCCCCTGGTGACCCACGCGGGTGCGTCGAAGCTGATCGTGGGCGCACCGACGCAGCCAGCCAGGCCGAGAAACGGCAGAAGCAGGAGAGCCGCGGCGGAGCGCGCTTGGGGCATCGCGTCAGTGTATCAACGCCCGCCAGGCCTGTCAATACGATGATTTTGATGTGATATCATGAGGCATGTCGTCCCCCGATGAGAAGAACCTGGTCTGGCTCGACCTCGAGATGACGGGCCTCGATCCCGAGCGGGACTTCATCCTCGAGATCGCCACCGTCGTCACCAACGGCGAGCTCAAGGTCCTCGCCGAGGGGCCCTGCCTGGCGATCCGCCAGCCCGACGACATCCTGCATGGCATGGACCCCTGGTGCGTCGAGCAGCACGGCAAATCGGGCCTGACCCAGCGTTGCCGCGACTCGGCGGTCGGCGCCCAAGACGCCCAGCTGCAGACCTTGGCCTTCCTGTCGCCGTGGTGCGCGCCGGGCAAGTCTCCGTTGTGCGGCAACACCATCGGCCAGGACCGCCGCTTCCTGGTCAAGTTCATGCCGCGCCTGCACGACTACTTCCACTACCGCTCGATCGACGTGTCTTCTATAAAGGAACTCGTCTCGCGCTGGTACCCTGAGCAGAAGTACGTGTACTCCAAGAGCAAGCAGCATCTCTCGCTCGCCGACGTGCACGAGTCCATCGCCGAGCTCGCGCACTACCGCAAGAACGTCTTCAAATAGCGGTCAGTTGCCGGTGGATTTGCGGTCGGGGTGGCCGTTGATGCCCTCGCAGCCGCAGGACTCGGGATGCGGCTGCCCGTCCTTCCAGCCGTCCTTCTCGAGCCGGCTCTTGACCCAGCAGGGGTAGCACAGCATCAGGCGGTTGATCGGCTTGTTCTCGCCGCAGCGCATGCATAGGCCTTTGGAGGGCGGGGCGCGCTTGGGGATGCGGGCGAGATCGACTTCCTCGCGCGGCAGCGCTTTCTGGTCCGGCTCGGCCGTTTTGATCACCAACTCTTCCGTCAAAGTTTCAGTCATATCCCCACACCTCGATTGCATTTCTTGCACCAGCCGCCGATCTTGCCTGGAGCGGACTTGCGCGTCAATGTCACCGTTTCCTTGCAGCCGGGGCAGGCGATCGTCAGGCCGCCGGTGTCGATGGCGGGAAAATCCTTGTCGAACGCTTCTTTAGAGCCGTGGCGCGGCTGCAGCCATTGCCCCGGACGGCTCATGCGGCGGCTACCTTGTCCTTGATCATCTTGACGAGCTCGGAGGGAAGGCCAAAATGCTCGTTCTCCTCCACGGTCTCGAGCTCCGAGATGTTCTTAACGCCGTAGCGGTCCTTACAGAGGGTGACGACCTCTTGAAAGAGAACTTCCGGCGCGGACGCGCCGGAAGTTAATCCAAGAGTCTTCACGCCGTCGAGCCATTCGTCCCTGATGTCGGCGGCGCGTTCGATGAGGCGCGACTTCACACCCTTGGCGAGAGCGACCTCGACGAGGCGGTTGGAGTTCGAGCTGTTCGGGGCGCCCAGCACGAGGAGCAGGTCGATGGTCGGGACCATCGCCTTGACCGCGTTCTGGCGGTTCTGCGTCGCGTAGCAGATGTCGTCCTTCTTGGGCGCGCCGAGCTTCGGAAAGCGGCGTTTGAGCACCGCGACGATCTCGCGCGTGTCGTCAAGCGACAACGTGGTCTGCGTCAGGTAGGCGATCTTCTCGGGATTGGGGACGGTGATCGTCTCGGCCTCGGCGACGGTCCCGACGACGATCATGTGATCGGGAGCTTCGCCGAGCGTGCCGATGGTTTCCACGTGATCGCGGTGGCCGATGAGCGCGATCGTGTAGCCCTGCTTGGCCAACGCGATCGCCTCGAGGTGGACCTTGGTGACGAGCGGGCAGGTCGCGTCGATGATCTTGAGCTGGCGCGCGCGGGCCTCGGCGACGACGGCGGGGCCCACGCCGTGGGCGGAGAAGATCAGCCAGGAGCCGTTGGGGACCTCGGAGAGCTCCTCGACGAAGATGGCGCCCTTTTGGCGCAGCTCGTCGACGACGTAGCGGTTGTGGATGATCTCGTGGCGGACGTAGACCTTCCCGCCGCACAGCTCGAGCGCGCGCTCCACGACCTCGATGGCGCGCACGACGCCGGCGCAGAAGCCGCGGATCTTCGCGATCACGAGCTTTTCGATGCGGATAGTCGAGGGGGACGAAGCGGTCATCGGGCTCTCCTATGATTGCACGGTGGAACGAGACTTCTGTGGAAGCCAGGCGGCGACTCTCTCGGCGATCTTGGGAGCCGAGAGGCCGATCGAATCGTATAAAAGATGCGGCGCGCCATGCTCAACGAATGAGTCCGGGATGCCGATGCGCAGGACTTCCGCGCGCCCCGGAGTGAGGGCCTCCAAGACGGCGGAGCCGAAGCCGCCCGAGATCACGTTGTCCTCGATGGTCACGAGTCGCGGCGTCTTCGCGGCGCACGCCTTAAGAAGCTCGACGTCGAGAGGTTTGACGAAGCGCATGTTGACCACGCCCACCGAGAAGCCCTTGTCCTCGAGAATCTGGGCCGCCTCGAGGGCGGGGTGCACCCGATTGCCGATGGCGAGCAAGGTGACATCGACCCCGTCCTTGAGGCGCACGCCCTTGCCCACGGGCAGGGCCTTGGGCTCGGCGTCCATCGCGACGCCGATGCCCGCACCCCGGGGATATCGAATAGAAACCGGCGCGTTGAGCTCGATGGCGGTGCGCAGCATGTTCTGCAGTTCGTTCTCGTCGGCCGGGGCCATGACGGTCATGCCCGGAATCATGCGCAGGTACGAGTAGTCGAAGACGCCGTGATGCGTGGGGCCGTCCTCGCCCACGAGTCCCGCCCGGTCCAGGCACAGGATCACGGGCAGCTTCTGCAGGCAGACATCGTGCTCGATCTGGTCGTACGCGCGTTGAAGGAAGGTCGAATAGATCGCGACGACCGGGCGGTAGCCCTCGCTTGCCAGCCCGGCGGCGAAGGTCACCGCGTGCTCCTCGGCCAGGCCCACGTCGAAATAGCGCTTCGGGAAACGGTCGCGGAAGGCGTCCATGCCCGTGCCTTCCGGCATCGCGGCGGTGATGCCGACGATGCGCGGGTCGTTTTCCGCCTCGCGCACGACGGCCTTGCCGAACACGGCGGTGTAAGTGGGCGGCGGCGCCTTCGTGATCGGCGTCTTGAGGAACTTGGCGGTGGCCACGTCGAACTTGCCCGGGCCGTGCCAGGTGTACTGGTCTTCTTCGGCGGCGGCGTAGCCCTTGCCCTTTTTCGTCACGCAGTGCACGAGAATGGGGCCATTGAGCTGCTTGACGTGCTTGAACACCGCGGCGAGCTGTTCGACGTCGTGGCCGTCGACCGGCCCGAAGTAGGTGAAGCCCATTTCTTCAAACAGCATGCCAGGGAACAGCAGGACCTTGGCGCGCTTGGCCACGCGCAGGATGCTTTCGCCCCAGAATTGGAAGCGGGCCAGGAATTTCTTGACCGAGTGTTCGGCGTGGCGCACGGCGCCCAAGGTCAGCAGTTTGGACAGGAACGTGCCGAGGGCACCCACGCGGTTGGAGATGAACATCTGGTTGTCGTTGAGCACGACGATGAAGTCGGTCTGCACCTGGCCCGCGTTCTGCAGGCCCTCATAGGCCTCGCCTCCGGTCATGCAGCCGTCGGAAACGATCGCGACGACCTTGTTTTTCTCGCCCTTGAGGTCGCGCGCCACGGCCATGCCGAGCGCGGCCGAGATCGCCGTCGAGGCGTGGCCCGCGCCGAAGGTGTCGTATTCCGACTCCGTGCGCTTGATGAATCCCGACAAGCCGCCGAATTGGCGGATCGTGTTCATCTTCTCGCGGCGGCCGGTCAGGATCTTGTGGCCGTAGGTCTGATGGCCGGTGTCCCAGACGAGCTTGTCCTTGGGGGTGTCGAAAGCGTAGTGCAGGGCGACCGTGATATCGGTCGAGCCGAGGCTGGAGGCAAGATGACCTCCCAGCTTCGATACGGTGTCGAGGATAAACGCGCGCACTTCCGCGGCGACCTGGGGAAGCTTATCGACGGGGAGCTTCTTGAGGTCGGCGGGGCTGTTGATGTCTTTGAGTAGTTCCATTTTATTTATCCCGTTCGATGATGTAGTCGGCCAGCTCGTGCAAAGTCTCGGCTTTGCGTCCGAATGTTTCCAGATTCGCGTGCGCCATCTCGACGAGCGCGCGGGCCTTGGCGCGCGCGCCGGCGACGCCGTACAGCGAGGCGTAGGTCAGCTTGTCATTGGCGCGGTCGCTTCCGCGCTTGCCCAGCTTCCTCTTGTCGCCGACCACGTCGAGGACGTCGTCGGCGATCTGGAAGGCGAGGCCGATGCACGCGCCATATGAGCGAAGAGCCTCGCGCTTGGCGTCTGAGGCTCCGGCGAGCACGGCGCCCGCGTCGAGGCTCGCCACGATCAGCGCGCCGGTCTTGCGGCGGTGAACGGACTCAAGCATCTTTGCCGCCGCCGCTTTAGTGAGCTTCTTCGATAGGCCTTCCGCAGCGAGGTCCGCGACCTGGCCGCCCACCATACCCTCGGCTCCGGCGCCGTGGGCGATCAGGCGGATCAACTCGGCGGCTTCGCGGCCTTTGAGTTTAAGATCAGCGGCGTTTTCCGCCGCGGCCTCGAACGCCTTGGTGAGCAGGCCGTCGCCGGCTAATATCGCCATCGCCTCGCCGAACACCGTGTGGTTCGTGGGCTTGCCGCGGCGCAGGTCGTCGTCGTCCATCGCCGGCAAATCGTCGTGTATGAGCGAATAGGTGTGGATCATCTCAAGGGCCGCCGCCGTCTTGAGCGCCTTCTTGGCGTTCAGGCCGCAGCACTCGGCGGCTTCAAGAACCAAGGTCGGTCGCAGGCGTTTGCCGCCAGCGAACAGCGAGTAGCGCATCGCCTTGCGGATCGATTCAGGAAGGTCCGGCGTGGGCGCGAGGAGCCTCTCCATCGCGGCGTCCACGAGTGCCGTGTTCTTCTCCATCGAGCGGGACAAGGACGCGTTCAAATGGCCCCCAGATACGCCTTGAGGAATCGCGAGAGGGTCTTCATCGCGCGCGCCGAGCGCCAGCCGGTGCGGATCAACGAGGGCAGCGAGCCGGCGTGAGACGCGGCGTAGCGCGCGAGCGAGGCGAAATCCTCGCCCTCGGGCGCGTCCGACGGAATTTCCTCGTTCATCTCGTCGAGCACGACGCGCACCGCGATCGCGGCCGTCTTGCCGTCGGCCCAGCGCCGCAGGGAGGCGGTCTCCATGTCGCAAGCGAGCGCGCGCTGCTCGTCGCCGAGCGTCTTTTTTGCGGCGGGCTTAAGCACGATGTTGGTGTGCAGGATCTTGCCGAAGTGAAACGGGAGTTCGAGCTTGAGCGCGGTCTCGCGCAGGGACTTGACGAGGTCGAGGTCGACCTCGCGCGCGTCGGCGACAAGGTCTCCGGTCCTGGCTTCCTTCTGCATCGCGCCGCACAGGCCGGCGGAGATGGCCAGGCCGAAATCGGACGGGACGAAGCCGCGGCCGAGCGAGTCGGCCGCGTTTTTGGCGCCGATCCCGGTCCTGAGCAGGACGACTTTACGGCCGGCGACGGTCCCCTCGGAGCGTCCGGGCGCGGCCTCGGACAGCCCGAGCGCCTTCGCCAGCGGGGCGTATTCCCAGTTCGTCGCGGCGGTGATCAAAACCGGCGTTTTCGGGAGGGCGGCGCGGGGGGCTTCGTCGGTTTCGGGTGAATCTTCCATCAAAAGGGCCATGGACGCGTATTATCCCATTTTTTTGGCCCTCTAGAACCCCGTTTTAGGACGGCGTGGGCGGGGCTACCAGATTGCTGATATACTGCCCCGCGGTGCAGTGTTTGCCGGTTTGATATTTTCCTGCAACCCTGGCACTTGCCTGATTTTCCCTATAATCCGCAGTAGCGACATTTGCAGTGCCGGGCTATACTGCCTGGTATAATTACAAGTTAGCGCTCAAGGCGAAGTGTCTCGCATAAGGCTCGAACTAGTTCCGGAACTAGTGATTATCATCAGTGAATCTGTTTGGTAACGGCAAAACGGCAGCAC
>Ga0209515_10001761_pt1 | contig 35100 bp, 28 predicted proteins | sample Subgroupgradi54m_FD_187454 | JGI IMG/M metagenome (GOLD analysis project Ga0209515, IMG submission 187454) | Subsurface groundwater microbial communities from S. Glens Falls, New York, USA - GMW60B uncontaminated upgradient, 5.4 m (SPAdes)... ... | reverse complement strand
GAGCAGAATGAATGGGCAGGCGAACTGGCTGTACCGCTTCCATTGCCAATGCCTCCAGTCTAAAGCGGACATTCTTACTTGCGTTAGAAGCGGACATTTCTATTTGAGTGGGACAATTTTGTTTGTGGATGAGATCCATCGTTTCAATAAAGGCCAGCAAGATGCGCTCCTGCCTGCGGTCGAGCATGGAACCATCACGTTGATGGGCGCGACCACGGAAAATCCGAGCTTTGAGGTCAATCCGGCGTTGCGATCCCGATGTCGCGTGTTTGTGTTGGACAAACTTTCTGCGGAAGCGATCCACGGGATTTTAGAGAGCGCATTGCAAGATCGTGTGCGCGGGCTGGCTGGTGGGAAGAGCACCATCGAAGCGCAGGCGTTGGATGAACTTGCGGCGTTGGCTGATGGGGATGCGCGTCAGGCTTTGAATGCGCTCGAGCTTGCGGTTGCTTCAGCTCCGGTGGGTGATGAGGGAATCCGACGCGTGACCATCGCGCATGTGCATAGCGCTTTGCAACGTGCCTCCTTCATCTACGACAAAAATGGCGAGGAGCACTACAACATCATTTCCGCCTTGCATAAATCCATGCGCGGCTCTGATCCCAACGCGGCGCTTTATTGGCTCGGGCGCATGCTCGAAGGCGGAGAAGATCCTCTCTATGTGGCGCGACGTTTGATTCGATTTGCTTCCGAAGACATCGGGATGGCAGATCCGCAGGCCCTCGTGCAGGCCGTCGCCGCTTCTCAAGCCGCACATCTCGTGGGCATGCCGGAGTGCACCGTGATGCTGGCGCAGGCCGTGGTGTATTTGGCTCAGTCCCCGAAGTCCAACGCGTTGTATGTCGCGTACGGAAAGGTTGCCGACGACATTCGTCATCTCCCTAACGAACCGGTGCCACTGCATCTACGTAACGCGCCCACGGGTCTCATGAAAGATCTTGGATACGGAAAGGGCTATGAGTATCCGCCAGATGTAAAAGGAGTGAGTCAACAAAGATATTTGCCGGAAGCGTTTCAAAGACGGGTGTACTGGGATGAGTCACCTCCTCTTTGATGAAAGAGGGGGAACGGGGAGCTGGTTGTGCTATCATAGATGGGTTGATGCGTTACGGTCCGACTTATTCTCTTGAACGTCGCTTTGCTTTTGGGATCGTAGGTTTATTGTTGCTTGGGCTTTTGATCGTCGCGCGACTTTTTCAGTTGCAGGTGTTAGATGCGCATGCCTATCAAGTACTGGCTTCGGATCAGCACGTCTTGCAAGCCGCCTTGATTCCCAAGCGTGGAGGACTGTACGTCCGCGATCGTGCGACAGGCGAGTTGCATCCTCTTGCGAAAGATCGCTATGTCTGGCAGGTGCGAGTCGTGCCGCGTGAAATTCGTGATCCCGCATCTCTTGCCAAAGATCTTGCGCCCTTGCTTGTGTTGCCCGAAGCAGATGTCCTCGCAAAGCTTTCAGCCACGAGTACGTCCACGTTGCTCGCGAAGGATGTCCCGCTGGAAACGATTGACGCGTTGCGCGAAAAGAATTGGCGCGGGATTGCGATGAGCAAAATGTTGATGCGTTGGTATCCGGAAAAAGGCGTGGGCGGACAAGTGCTCGGTTTTGTCGCAACCGACGATCATCACGAGCGCGTTGGGCGTTATGGTCTTGAGGGTTATTTTCAAAAATCGTTGGCAGGCGAGGCGGGCTCCATCGTGACAGAAAAAGATGCGGCAGGTCGGCGACTCACCATTGGTAGAACGGATCTTAAACAAGCGCGCGACGGTAATGACATCGTCCTCACCATTGATCGCACCATCCAATACGAAGCCTGCGTGAAAGTGGAAGAGGCGGTGCGGCGATTTGAGGCTGTGGGCGGATCCGTGGTGATTATGGATCCGCAGACCGGAGCAATTCTCGCGATGTGCTCCACGCCGGATTTTGATCCAGCCGAGGTTGGAAAAATTCCTGACGTGAGCGTGCTGAACAATCCCATCACGTTTTATCAATTTGAACCCGGTTCGATCTTTAAGCCCGTGACCCTGGCTGCCGCCTTGGATACGGAAAAAATTACGCCCTACACGACGTATCAAGATGTGGGTCAAGAATCCATTGATGGATTCACCATTCGCAATTCTGATAAACAAGCGCATGGCGTGCAGACCATGACGGAAGTCTTGGAAAAATCTTTGAACACGGGAACGATTTTTGTGCAACGCTTGTTGGGGCGCGATGTGTTTCGAGACTATGTGACGCGTTTTGGGTTTGGAGAAAAGACCGGTATTGAACTTCGCTCTGAAGTGGCGGGGGAGATCGACGCGTTGAGTCGCAAAGGCAAGGTGTTCGCGGCCACAGCATCATTCGGGCAGGGGATCAGCGTGACGCCGTTGCAGATGGTGCAGGCGTACGCAGCCTTGGGCAACGGTGGAAAATTGATGCGCCCGTATCTTGTGCAGGAGGTGATTCACCCGGATGGCTCTCACGAGGTGACGCAACCGCAGGTGATCCGCGAGGTGATCAGTCCGCGCACCTCCCGTCTTATTTCTGCGATGCTTGTCAACGTTGTGGAGCATGGACATGGGAAGAGGGCTGCAGTTCCGGGCTATTATATTGCGGGCAAAACGGGCACGGCCCAAATTCCGGACCCGCATGCCAACGGCTATTTAAAAGATGCGACCGTGGGTTCTTTCGCCGGCTATGGTCCGGCGGATCATCCGGCATTTGTGATGCTGGTGAAGATCGATCGTCCTCGAACCGTTCAATTTGCCGAGTCCTCAGCCGGTCCTATTTTTGGTGAACTCGCAAAGTTTCTTTTGTCCTATTTACACGTTCCACCCGATCGATCATTGTAGAAGAGTAGGACTGAGGAATCTCTTCTATGATATGACGTCTATCCTTTTTTTTCTTGAGCAATGGCTCGCCAAAGCCGCGCGACGCACGATCGCGCGAGAACGTCCGCTGATCATCGCCATCACGGGCACGGTGGGAAAATCTTCCACCAAGCAAGCCATCGGCGCGTTGCTGCATGCGCAGGAAATAGGATCGCGGACACGTGTATCGGCAAAAAATTATAACAACGAACTTGGCGTTCCTCTGACCGTCTTTGGGATGTCTGCTCCTGGACGATCGATCGTCGCATGGCTTCGATTGCTTTCCCGCGCGTTCGTCATTTCTTTCGGATGGCAATCAACGGGCGTTCGCACGTTTGTTTTGGAGATGGGCGCGGATCAGCCCGGCGACCTCGCGCATCTCGTTTCTATTGCCCCCCCTAACATTTCCGTGATTACTGCGGTAACGCCGGATGATCCTTCGGTCGCACCCGTGCATTTAGAACACTATCCCTCGATTGACGCTGTGGCCGAAGAAAAATCCACGCTCGTGCGTGCCGTCGCGCCAGGAGGAACGATCATTTTAAATGCCGATGACATGCGCGTTTTTGCGATGCGGCATCTCACGCAAGCGCATGCGCTGACCTACGGAGAGACGGATGCGGCCGACGTGCGTCTTGTCTCATCCCACGTCGTGATGCGCGTAGGGGATCATGGAATGATCCCATCGGGTCTCGAGATGGAGATCAACTGTTTTAATCGTGTACAAAAAGTGTTCATTCCAGGCATCTTCGGCCGTTCGATCGCGTATGCCGTGTGCGCGGCTCTCGCGGTCGCTGAAGCCATGGACATTCATTTGGATGCGGCTCAACACCTCACGCGTTACTTTGAACCATTGCCCGGAAGGACGCGGATCATCCCAGGAATTAAAGACACGACGCTTCTCGATGATAGTTACAATGCCTCGCCTGCCGCGGTGCTCTCGGCTATTCATGATCTTGAGCAGATGTCTCTGCAAGAATCTCAGCGTCGCATCGTGTGTGTGGGAGAGATGCGTGAACTGGGTCCAAAAAGCCGCGATGCGCATCGGATGATTGGCGCGGAAGTCGCAAAACAACGGATTGACCTTCTTGTTGCCTGTGGTACACTCGCGCCGGCGATGCAAGAAGGCGCGCTCGCCAATGGGATGCGCGAAGATCAAATCAAAATTTTTGACGATACGCTCGAGGCGATCCCATTCCTCCACGATTGGATCAAACCCGGCGATCTCCTTCTCGCCAAAGCATCCGAAGGACCGCTCCCCTCAAGTGCGCAATGGAACAAAGTCCCCGGCATACGCATGGAGCGCATCATCAAAGCCTTGATGGCAGAACCGTTGCGCGCGCAAGAGCTTTTGTGTCGACAGGAAGGAGGATGGAAGCGCTAGCTTCCCCGCGCGGCTCGTTCGTCTAATGGTTAGGACAGCGGCTTCTCAAGCCGTCAATACGGGTTCGATTCCCGTACGAGCTACCATCGAGCTCAGCTCAACTCTGCGGACCCGAAATTCAAAGCTCAGCTTTTCCGGAGACGCAGAGAGATGATCTCGACCAAAAAAATCAGCCATGAATTTGGCTGGTTTTTATTTTATTGCTCGTCTATAGCTTCTATTCCATCCGTGGCCTATAATTCTGCCTTGATATGAAACTTCTTCGAATAGGTGCTTGTTTGAAAGCGGAAAGTAATCCATTTTGGTCTGTGGATATGAGGAAAGGGTTGGAGGAGGGGGCGAAAACATTTGGAGACATTCAGCTTTTCTATCAATCGCCTGAACGCATCGATGATGTGGTGGGACAGAAGCGGATTGTGAGAGATTTTATCAAAAAAGGCGTTGACGCCATTCTCTTGGCGCCATCAGATCCCATCCGGCTTGCGACGACGGTTACGTCTATAAACAAGGCGAAGATTCCCTTGGTTATTGTGGACTCTCATCTTGATGATCGTGAGGTTGTCAAACGGAAACTGCATTTTTCTTTTTTAGGATTTGATGATTACAAAGGAGGATTTGAAACGGGGAAAATTTTTGTCCAACATTTTTCAAAAGGGACACACGTCGCCATTATTCAGGGTTACAAAATTGGGTCATACACAAAAAGGGTCGATGGCTTTCGGGATGCCATGGGGAGTCACCTCAATCTCAAAGCCGTCGTGTCCGGAAATTTTGAAGAAGAGAAAGCCTATCAAGAAACCAAAAAATTACTGAAAAAGTTTCAAGACCTCAAAGCGATTTTCTGCACCAGCGACAACATGGCCATGGGAGCTCTGACCGCGCTTTTTGAAATGAATCGGAATGAGGTGATCGTTTCTGGTTTTGATGCAACGCATGCGGGCAAGCTTGCCCTTCAAAAGGGTCGGCTGCTTTCTACGGTGAGTACCGATCCGGAGGAGATGGGCCGGAAAGCGATCAAGATGGCGCGCGACATGGCCCTGGGTCTAAAAAGTCCATCAGAGCATCACGTTGAAATACAACTTCTCACCAAAGAACGTTTGTTGGCTGTACCAAAACAGGTTTTTCAAAAACGTCGCTACCCCATCGTGTATCCTGATCCAGCGCTGAAGGAGTTTGACTATTCCACCCTCCATCGTGCTTTAGACTGTCCCATCATTCTTGGCAAAGATTTCTTGACGGATGTGCCTCCCAGACTGCGACAGATACAAGCGGATAAATATCTGGTAATCACGGACGAGGTCGTTCATCGTTTGTATGGAGAGAAATTTGTTTCTGCCATGCAGCAGGAGGGTTTGAGGACCGAGCTCTTTACCATCCCCGCGGGCGAACAGCATAAAACATTTACAGCCCTGAATGACTTGGCAACACGTATCTTGGTGAGTGGAATGACAAAAAAGAGTTGCCTGGTTCTTCTCGGTGGTGGTGTGGTGGGCAACTTGGCGGGATTTCTGGCTGCTATTTTGATGCGCGGAATCCGCTTTGTGCATATCCCTACGACCACCATTGCCCAAATTGATAGCACGACCGGAGGGAAACAAGCGGTCAACACAGAGCATGGAAAGAACCTTTTAGGAACCTACTATGAACCTGAATTTGTCTACATCGATTTTAATTTCGTGAAGACGCTTCCCGCGAGAGAATTCCGTTCGGGCATCGCCGAGGCGATCAAGCACGGCCTGTGTCAATCTCAGAATCTTCTTTCGATAATTGAAAAAAATGATTATCAACAGATCGTCTCGGAAACGATCAGATTAAAAACGCACCTCATAGAAGCCGATCCGAGAGAACAGGGAGCAGGCCTCGTTTTACTGTATGGTCATACCATTGGGCATGCGTTGGAGACGGTTTCGAATCACCGACTCAACCACGGAGAGGCCATCAGCATCGGCATGATGGCAGCTGCACGATTATCGAACGCAATGGGCTTTTGCAAAACAGAACTGGTCGCACGACACGAAAAAATCTTAGAGCGACAGGGCTTGCCCATAAGAATTCCTCAGACGTTAAAGGTGGAAGACATTCTTCGAGTCTTGTCGTACGATAAAAAAGAACGGGCAGGACGGGTCCCCTTCATCCTCTTGGAAGACATCGAGAGCATGAAAAAAGATCATGGAAATTATTTGATCCCTGTGAAGGAAGATTTGATACGGAAGGTGCTGGGAAAGATGTAAACAGCCGCCACAAGAGTTGTGAGCGGCCGGGTTAGGTGCCTGCGACATAGTCAACCAACGGAATCGCCAGATTGAAGTTCACGCTTCCGTTTTTGTGATGCTCGCGGTGGAGGCGTGGCCAGCCCCGCCATTCTCCCCATGCCTTAACTTCTGTTGTTGAGCAACGGAGCGTGAGGCATGGTCGTTACAAAATCTTTCCTGAATGGTAAAGTAGTGGGCGCTTCTATGTCACGATTTTTTTTCGCTTCCTTTAGCGTTTTTTTAACGGTGATGGCCGTGGTCGGCCTTTTCGCGCCGCATGCGGCAGATGCAGCCACGAAGAAAAAGAAGAAAACCGTACGGCGCAACGTCGCTGCGTATCTGTACAATCCGCGTCGTCATTATAAGGATGAGCATGTGGATTTAAAAAATCCGGTTTCACGTTGCGACACGCCAGCGATGCGCACGTTGCATATCCAACATTTGAGACAGGCAGACCATGATGCCGCAAAGGCTGGCGTGACGACTTCTACGACATCTGGCGAGGGCGAAGCCTTGCGCTCGTATCAACAGGGCTTGGCTCTTGCGTGGAGCGCGATGGAAGAACCGTATTGCGGATATGGCGCGTTTGGATTGAGCGCGGCACGGAAGTCGTACGAAAAAAGTGTGGGCCGCATACGCCAGAAATTTTTAGATAAAGTCAAAGGCGTTTCCCTCGGGTATGCGCGTGCTGGGCGTTGATTACGGCGCGCGTCGCGTGGGCATTGCGCTCGGAGATACGGAAACGCGGCTGGCCAGTCCGTGGCGCGTACTGACTCCTCGTTCTTCCGAACATCTGGTGCAAGAACTCCTGACGCTTGCGCGAGAGGAACAAGTCGAACGATTTGTCGTTGGCGTCCCGCATCCGCTCAGTGATCCATCACGCGAGACCGATCAAGCGCGTGAGATCCGAGCGTTCATCGCAAACCTTTCGCGGCAAGGCGTCGAGGTCATCGAGGAGGATGAATCGCTTTCGAGTAGACTCGCGTGCGTGCAAGCGGAGGAAATGGACGAACATAAAAAGCGTGATGATCTCGCCGCGGCGGTGATTTTGCAAACGTATCTCGATCGCTATGGCGTATCTGCGTGATCGAGCGATCGTTCTCAAATGCGAACCGTTTCGCGAGCACGACGTGCGCCTCACGCTCTATGGAAAAACCTACGGGAAACTCACGGCCGTAGCGCGCGGATCACAACGTTTGAGCGCCAAACATCTCGGCCATGTTGAACCCTTGTCCGAAGTGGAAGTGATGATCGCGCGGGGCGCCACCTTCGATAAACTGGCGGTTGCGCATCTGACGCGGCCACGGTTGCATCTGCGTTCTTCGTTGGCCGCGCTTTCTTTAAGTGGAGCGCTCGCGGATCTGATTCATCGTCTGACGCATCCCGAAGTTTTGGATCCTGGGATGTATCATCTTTTGGAAGAAACATTAGACGCGCTTCAAGGCATCGCGGTCTCACCCTCGGCAGAACGCATGCGCTTACTGTTGAATGGAGCCACGCTTAAGGTTTTGGATCTTCTAGGTTATGCGTTGGATTTAGAACGGTGTGCCCATTGTCGCGCGCGTTTGGAAAAATCTTCCGTCCTGATCGTCGGCGCGTTGTGGTGTGGGATGTGCGCTGCAGCGGAACGTTGGCGCGAGGCCACGCCTTTGCCGGATCACACGTTACCCTTGCTGCGATTTCTGCGCGTGCAGCCTTTGGCTGAAGCATTGAAGGTGACGACGCCGCTCGTGGTATTGAGCACGCTCGATCAGGTCATGCGAGAAGCGCTCCAGCATACGCCACTCTTGATCGAACCGCATGGCGCGCGCACGGTGACGGCGTTGTTGGGGTGACAAAAATTTTGTGCTTTTTTTGACGAATGGTCGCTGTTCCGGAATCATGGGGGAATACGTATGTCCTTCATCAAAGATTTTCCCTCGCTGATTGATCAGTCCGTTACGATCAAGGGATGGGCCTATAACGTGCGCTCCAGCGGATCGCTCGTGTTTTTGCAGATGCGGGACGGTTCGGGTTTCACGCAGGCCGTCGTTTCCAAGCAACGCGTGGATGAGGCATCTTGGCAAGCGGCGATGGCACTCACGATCGAATCCTCTTGTATCGTGACCGGCGTCGTGCAGGCGCATCCCAAACAAGCCGGCGTGTATGAGCTGCAGGCCGATCAGGTCGAAGCCGTGCAGATCGCGGCAGAATATCCGATCGGGAAAAAAGAGCATGGGCCAGATTTTTTGCTTGATCAGCGTCACCTCTGGTTACGCGTGCCGACGCAGTGGGCGATTCAACGCGTGCGCAACGAGATCATCTACGCCACATATGATTGGATGCGCGATCATGGCTTCGTAAAGATTGACACGCCGATTCTCACGCCCAACGCCTGCGAAGGCACAACCGAGTTATTCGAAATAGATTACTTCGGCGATCGCAAAGCGTATCTCGCGCAGTCAGGACAATTGTATCTCGAAGCGGCGATTCGTTCGTTCGGACGCTGTTTTGATTTCGGGCCCGTGTTCCGCGCGGAAAAATCCAAGACGCGTCGGCATCTCACGGAATTTTGGATGATGGATGCCGAGGCCGCGTTTGTGGATCATCAAGGCAACATGGAAATTCAGGAGCGGCTCATCATGTTCATCGTCGAGCGCGTGTTGAAAAATTGTCAGCCAGAGCTCGTGATCCTCGAACGCAGTCAAGAGCCGCTCAAAAAAATCAAACTACCCTTCGTGCGCATGACACACGCCGATGCCGTCAAGACATTGCGAGAACTCGGCAGCGACATCAAGCCTGGCGATGATCTTGGCGCGGATGACGAGACGCTCCTCACCAAGCAATATGACCAGCCGATCTTTGTCGAGAAGTATCCAGCCGCGGTCAAAGCATTTTATATGAAGAGATCCCCGGAAGATCCCGAGCGTGTGTTGTGTTCTGATCTTCTCGCGCCCGAAGGCTATGGCGAGATCAGCGGCGGATCCCAGCGCGAGGATGATTATGATCGCTTACTCGCGCGCATTCGCGAACATCATCTGCCGGAGCAGGCGTTCCAGTGGTACCTCGATCTTCGTCGCTATGGATCGGTGCCCTCTTCCGGTTTTGGCTATGGCCTCGAACGCATCACCACCTGGATCTGTGGGATTCATCATGTGCGCGAAACCATTCCGTTTCCGCGATTGATGAACCGACTGGAGCCCTAATCACAAATCCACTACCATAAAGGTATGGGCTTCCAAGATGGAGAACGGAAAAAAGGTAAACTCGCCTGGCTGGGCACAGCATTGGTGGCTTTTGGCGTTGCCTCTTTGGCTGGTGCCTTGGCCATGCGATGGCCCGCGACCTGGCCCGGACAGGGGAATCCGGGGCCGATCATCACAGCGGCTAGTTCGACGCAGGTATGGATCATGGCTGCGGCGCCTCTTGCGGCTCAAGATCGAATATTTGTTTTATCGTTGCCGGAAAATACATTGGAGGAGCGTGCGGCGAAATCCGGTTGGAGGATCCAGAGCGAACCGCCGAGCCGCCTGACGATCGTGCGCGAGGAAACGCGAGATGGCGTCTGGACGTTGCAGGGAACCGGTTGGAGTGTGGCGCTGCGCAATCATCGCGGCCAGGCGTATCAAGATCCCACGTTGCTCGGTTCTTTTGATCGGAATCATGAGGGCGTGATCGCACGGATGCGCGATGGGCAAATCCTGTTGTCTGTGTCACGGGCCGGAGAGGTGCAAGAGCTCACGCAGCTTCCGGAGAGTTACACGTCTTTTGGAATTCACGCGCATGCTTTTTGGCTGGCATCGTTTCAACAAGGCGAAGGATTGGAATCTCCTCCCATGGGGCCATCCATGCTGTTGCGGGTTGATGCGGATGGCGCCACGTCAACGGTTGCTATTGAGCAGCAGGTGATCAATTCCCTGGCGTTGGATCCCATGGGAAACATCGCGTATGGGTTTGAAAACGGTACGTTTCATTTGCAGGAAGCCTACAGCGCCTGGGGAGGCCAAGGCCGTCCGCTCTTGTGGACGGGAGATCATCATTTGTTGATGGCACGCGAGAATGATTTGTTTCTCGTAGATTCTTCGACCCAAGCCATCACGTTCGTCGCTCATCTGCCGACGATTCCGGAGAGCGCATCGCTTTCACCTGTGCTATGATCCTTCCCATATGACTGCCTCTTCTCCAACGTATCCTACCCTGGGTATCCGCATCTGGATCGCTCTCGGAACCTTGGTTCTGATCGGAATCATCTCTTTGCCTTTTCTGTTCGCCCGTACCGTGAGCCAAGAACGCGCCCGCTTTGACGCGTGTACGCAGGGCGGCCGAGTGGATTGTCAAACTTCGATCGTTTGGGCCGTGTTTGGGTGGGGACAACATGCGAGTTCGTCTGCCGCGGTTGCGCCGTATCCTTCATTCTGATGAGATAGGAGCCTATGCAACGCACGCTCGCCAAAGAGACGGTCGCACACGTTGGAGAGACGGTGATCTTACAGGGCTGGGTCTCGGCTCGTCGCGATATGGGAAAGATCGCGTTTTTTGATCTGCGCGATCGGAGCGGCATCGTTCAAGTGGTGTGTGTACCGGCTGAATTGTCGGTGTCTACGCAAGAGCTGATCAAAGATGTGCGTTCCGAGTACTGCCTTCAGATCACCGGCGTGGTCAAGGAGCGCGGACCCAAGCAGATTAATCCGGATGTGCCGACCGGCACCGTGGAAGTGCTCGTCAAAGAGGTTGTCCTGTTCAACGCCGCTAAAACTCCGCCGTTTGAAATCGGCGATACTTCGGGCGTCAGTGAAGATGTGCGCCTCACGTATCGCTATCTTGATTTGCGCAGTCCGCGGCTTCAACGCAATCTCCGTTTGCGCGATCAGATCATCACGTTCTTCCGCCAGTACATGCACGACCATGATTTTGTGGAAATTGAAACGCCGATTTTGATGAAGGGAACGCCAGAAGGATCGCGTGAGTATCTGGTGCCGTCGCGCGTGCACCCGAAAAAGTTTTACGTGTTGCCGCAGTCCCCGCAACAGTTCAAGCAGTTGTGCATGGTGGCGGGGTTTGAGCGTTACTTTCAGATCGCACGATGCTTTCGCGATGAGGATCAGCGTGGGGATCGTCAACCGGAATTTACGCAACTTGATTTTGAAATGTCGTTTGTGACGCAGGAAGAGATTCTGCAATACACGGAAGCGATGTTCGTCGCCCTCGTGCAGCAACTTTTTCCTGACAAACATCTTACCCAAAAACCGTTTCTGCGACTCACCTACGCAGAGAGCATGGAACGCTACGGCACGGACAAGCCAGATCTTCGAAAAGATAAAAATGATCCGGACGAGCTGGCCTTTGCCTGGGTGCTCGACTTTCCGATGTTCGAGGTGGATGTCGAGGGGCGGATCGCGGCCAAGCATCATCCGTTCTGCTCGATCAAAGACGAGGATCGTGAAAAGTTTTTGCGCGGCGAAGATTTGCTTTCGATTCGGGCCAACGCGTATGATCTCGTGTTGAACGGCTACGAGCTCAGTTCCGGTAGCATCCGCATCCACGAACGCGCGTTGCAGAAACGCATTTTTGATCTGCTCGAGATCAGCGAGGAAGAGCAGCAGGTGCGATTTGGGCATATGCTTGAGGCCCTGAGCTACGGCGCGCCACCGCACGGGGGATTTGCGCCAGGCATTGATCGGATCGTGATGCTGCTCGCCGGAGAGCCCAACATCCGCGAGGTCATCGCGTTCCCCAAAGATGGTCAGGCGCGCGATCTGATGATGGGCGCACCCTCCGCGATCGAGGCAGAACGGTTGAAAGAGGCGCACATCAAATTGATCTAAAAACGTTTTTGCCATGGCCTACGCTGTGCAGCTTGAAGGGTTTGAAGGGCCGCTTGATCTGCTCTTGCAATTGGTCGAAGCGGAAAAATTGGAGATCACGGAAATTTCTTTGATGCGCGTGACCGAACCATTTTTGCGGCGTTTAGAAGAACAGCGCGATCAGATTCCACTGGAGGAGCTGGCAGACTTTCTCGTCATCGCGGCCAAGCTCGTGTATCTCAAATCGCGTGCCTTGTTGCCGACGTTAGAGGATCCGCTGTTGGAAGAGGGGCCGGATCTCGCCACGCAGTTGCGCGCGTACAAGGCGTTCGTCGAAGCCGCGAATCGTATCGGTGAGATGACACGTCAGGGGATGCGCGCGTTCGGACGCTTGCGTCGCTCGGTGGTGCAGGAGGAGAAAACGGAGTTTGTTCCGCCCACAGGGGTCACGTCTCAAGGCTTGCACGAGATGTATGCGCGCGTGATTCGGCGTTTGGAACCGATCACCGTTTTGCCACGCGCGGCCGTGGCGCGCGTGGTCACCATCGAGGAAAAAATCGCGGAGCTCACGGAGCGCGTGCGCCAGGGCTTGCAACTTTCGTTCCATCGTCTCTTGGCCGAATCCGGCAGTCGTGACGAACTTGTGGTATCCTTTTTGGCATTGCTCGAACTGATGAAGCAGCGCATCATCAGCGTGCGACAAGCCGAACTGTTTGAAGATATTTATGTCTCTTGATGCTTTATTAGAAGCGGTATTGTTTGCCCTGGCGCAACCGCTCACCGTCAAACGCCTGGCGCAGGCTGTTCACGTCTCTCCTCAAGAGGTGGAGCGTGCGCTTGAGGTTTTGGCGCAACGGTTGGAACAGAGCGGCAGCGGAATCCAACTTGCGCGTCAGGGAGTAGAAGTGGAACTTGTCACGCATGGCGACTCGGCGGAGATCGTGCGTGCGGCGCTCAAGGCTGAGGCGCAAGGCGAGCTGACGCGGCCGTCGTTGGAAGCGTTGGCGATTCTCGCGTATCGCGGGCCCATGACGCGGCCAGAATTGGAACAGATGCGCGGCGTACAATCCTCGTTGATCTTGCGCAATCTGATGTTGCGCGGCCTCGTTGAGATGCATGAGGAAGAACGTTTGGGACAGCCGATGTATCAAGTCACACTCGAATTTTTGAACTACCTCGGACTGTCTCGTCTCGATCGTTTGCCTCACTACGAGGAGTTGCGTGTTCATCCGGCTATTGTGCAGATTCTTGAAGAGTTGGAGCCACCATCTCCTACAGAGACGGGCGACGCGGCCATAGCGGTCTAACGTATGTTTGCCGAAACATTTCTTTCTCTCGTGGGATTTATCGCCGTGCAAGCTGCTCAGCCTACGTCGCTCGTGTTGCGTGAGCTTCCGGTCGCGAAATATGTGCCAGGCCCGTATCCGATTCCGGTCAAGCGGCGCGCGGACACATTCGGGGTAGACACCACGGCGCGTGCCGCTTTTGTGGTGGACGTTCCCAGCGGACGTTCGTTGTATGAAAAAGATTCCAACACGCCCTATCCGGTGGCCAGTCTGACCAAGCTCATGACCGCGATGGTGTTGTTGGATAGCACGCCGGATCTGCGTGAAGAGGTGACGTTGACAGATGAGGATGATCCTCACGAAGGCAAGGCCGTGTTTCCGATCGGAGAGCGTTTGACCAAACAGGAGCTGTTGCAAGCCCTGCTCGTCGGCTCCGTGAACATGGCGGGCAATGCGTTGGCACGCACCACGGGCGGCACTGAATCATTCGTAAAAAAAATGAACGCCAAGGCCCATGAGTTGGGTATGTGGCGCGCGTCGTTTGTAGATCCCACCGGACTCAACAGCGAGAACCAAGCCTCGGCGCGCGACGTGGCGTTTGCTTTGCGAGCGGCGCTTAACTATCCCGCCATTCGTGAGATCACCAAACAGGAGAAGATCGATCTGCAAGGTCACGCAACCGGCAAACCATATGCCGTGAAGAGTACCAATCTTTTGTTGGGATCGTTCTTGAACAAATCTCCGTATCGAATCATGGCGGGCAAAACCGGTTCGCTCAAAGAAGCCGGGTTTTGTTTGGCGCAAGCCACGCGCGATGAAGAAGATCACGAGATCATCACGGTCGTGCTCGGCAGCGAGAATCATTTTGTGCGTTTTCAAGATGCCAAAGCGTTGACCTATTGGGTGTTTCAAAATTTTCTGTGGAAGCGAACGTGATCGGCATGGATCTGCGTTGCGTGCCGCGCGATGGCCGGCCCGGAGCGGGGATTGAGCACGCGGCACGTGAGTTGTGGGAAGCGTGTGAGGCCGTGGCTCCGACGTATGGCGTGAAACTGATTCCTATTTATGAGGAATTACGACGAGCCTGTTTACGCCATCACCTCAAGGCCTTGTTGGTTCCCAGTGGCGCCGTGGCGCCGGGTTTGCCGCCGCCGATTTATCCCTGGGTACATGATCTGGCGATCTTTGATCATCCGGAATGGTTTCCGCAAGCATGGTTGAAACGTCAACTCACAACGCGATTGTTTCTGCGAGGCCTTCGCAAGGCACGTCACATCTTCGCCGTAAGCGCATCCACAGCGCATGAGATCGAACACCGTCTTGGTTCATCAACACCGCCGATTACCATCACGCATGAAGGCGTCACCGGCTGTCACGGTTTTTTGTCGCGCGAGGAGCGTTGGGCAGGAGAAGTGCCGCCGACGATCATCCTCGGCACCATCGAACCGCGCAAGAACATACCATTCATCATTTCGTTGTGGCCGGAAGTGTGTCGGCGCTTGGAGCAGACGGTCTCTTTGAAAATCATCGGCAAAGAAGGATGGGGGAACGTGCATATTAATCGGACGATCCCTGGAGTCGAACGCGTGGGCGAAGTGTCGAATCAAATCCGTGATCAATTCCTCGGACGCGCCGCCCTTGTCATGGTTTCATCGCTTCATGAAGGGTTTGGACGCGTGGCGTTGGAAGCCATGGCTGCGGGCACACCCGTCATCGTGAGTGATCGAGGAGCCTTGCCAGAGGTGGTCGGTGAGGGCGGGACGGTCATCCCTTTGGAAAGTCCTGAAAATTGGATCAACACCATGGTGCGAGCGTATCAAGATCGCGCGTGGTGGGAACAGCAGAGTCGGCAAGGACAACGACGATCCGAGCTCTTTTCTTGGGAACGCGTGGCGCGTATGATGCTTGTCAGGATAGCTCAGGATTGATAGACTTTTGGCTGAAGTTGTTTTGGCGGGGTAGCTCAGTTGGTTAGAGCGAGGGACTCATAAGCCCTAGGTCGCCGGTTCGATTCCGGCCCCCGCTACCATGGCAGATGCGTCCTTACCGGGCGCGAACGTCGTATGTTTGTTACCACCCATGCCTTGTTAGGAGCGTTAGTCGCTGAGCAGGTTCCCCACGAACCCTGGCTGGCGTTTGTGTTGGGCATGGCCACGCATTTTTTGAGCGATATTATTCCGCATGGCGATACGGCGATGTACAAAGGATACATCTCCGGCTCCAAGGTCAAGCGCGCCATCGCGTACGCGGCCATTGATTCGTGCGTGGCGATTGCGACGGTCTTGTTTTTATTCAACACCAAGTTTTTTGAGAACCGCTTCTCGATCTCCATGGGGATCATCGGCGGCATCTTGCCAGACTTCCTCGTCGCGGTGTACGAGGTTTTCCGTTTCAAATGGTTGCGTTGGTTCCATCGTCTGCATTTTTATTTTCATAATTTGATCTGTTCCCATCACGGCGACATGGCCTTCTCCTCGGGTTTCGCCATGCAAATGATTTTTCTCGCCGCGTTGATTTCGAGAGTGCTTTAGGGGAAGCTGTCGCAACGTTTGACGGTTGTCAAAAAACCGCGTATGCTCCTTTTCACTTGAGACAATAGAAGTAAACGCGTAGCGGGGTAGAGCAGCGGCAGCTCGCCAGGCCCATAACCTGGAGGTCGCCGGTTCAAATCCGGCCCCCGCAACCAAAATAATATCCACCCAAAAGGTGGATGTTGTTTTGTCCCGAGCTTGTCGAAGGACGTCTCCTTCTGTCATAGTGAAGCGTATTCAAAATGGTACTATGAACCCGGAACAATTCACATCATCTTCTGAAAGGTCATCCTTTAACCTTGGGTTGGAATTACCCGATCCGACAAAAGATCCATCAGTAGGAAATGATCGATACAAGAAAGAGAGGCCATTTCTATTTCAGTCTCAGTCGTATCTCGGTCGAGTGATCATGACGCCTTATATTCCAAAACCCGAGCATCGTGAAGTGACGGGTCCGCGAGCTCTTTTAGAAATTGAAATAGAGGATCCTTCAAAAAAGTCTGATTTAAGGCTCGGACGTTCTATCGCTTTCTTTCGTTGCCAATTTCAAGAAGCTCCTATTTTGCCGAGGGCGTATCAACAGGGAGATGAGACGGAACATCGGTACTGGGATCAATACGGACATCGGATCCATTCGGATTACCGACGCAGAGGGTTGGCCGCGGCTTGTTTGACGACTTTGGAAAGTTTGATGATGGAAATGGCGTATCGAGATGCGCGCGTGCAAGCCGAATGGATCCAAACAGATACGAAGCTGAGTTCCTGGAGTCGGCTCATCGTCGCGAGAACATGGTTGAGAGAGAACGGTCTCGAACGCTTGAAAGGAGAGAACGCGATGGATTTTGGTTATCTGCCTCATCCTTTGGATCAAGAGCGGGCTGTGGAGTTGGTTCAAGGAACGTTGGTTGCGGTCGAAGAAATCGTCGAGGAGTCCAACCAATCTCCTGTGAGATTTCTGAAGAGGACATCATCCTAGATTGACGCTCTCCCCCCGTCTGCTATCCTGTGACGGATCAGATTTTTGTGCCGCGGTGGGTGAAAGGTGAGCAAGCAACGAAGTTCGACAAACGTATATGCCGCGGTGGCGGAATTGGTAGACGCACGGGACTCAAAATCCCGCGATCGCAAGGTCATGAGAGTTCGATTCTCTCCCGCGGCACCATGCAAGACTCGACTCGAAAAGAGTCGGGTTTTTCATTTTGAAACTGCTCTCTAATTCGCGCGAATAGGAGAATAGCCTTCATAGGCCTGGCCGTTCTATTTGTTCAGGTGTAACCTACTTTTTATGGAAACTCTTATTGGTTTTGAAAAGTATTGGGCAACAAAAATTTGTCTCACCACCTGTTCCTATTTTGCCGATTGTTATACGCGCATTCTCCCACAGGAATTCGGCGCGGGTTTTCAACAGGCGGTTATTGTCAGTCGAGATGGGTACAGTAGCTGTTACTTTTCTTTGAAAGATCGTGAGCAGTTTGGACAGTTTGTTATTGCACGTTTTGCCACGGATGAATCATCTATCCGGAATTTTTGTCAGACGCTCAGGATGCAGGCAGATGATCTTTTAGAGTTTGTGGAGAAATATTCTCATGATATCGGAACTCCAGAAGTATTTGCCAGTTACATCAAACGATTCAATACGTACACCGGTTACCACATCACCCCCCGTCATTTGGTTGATTTCTTGCCTTCGTCTTTGCTGGAAAAATATTTGCCTCATTTAGAAGAGGCGCGCCTCTCTGTAGAGAAAGTTTATGTGCAGACGGAAGAATGTATGCAAGCCTTCGCTCAGCAGGTCAGCAGGGTTGTCGGCTACGATTCGAACTTGGTTCTCTTGTGCACCCAAAAAGAGATAGAAAATTACTTTCAGGTTGGTCATCTTCCTACAGCGGCGGAGCTTACTTCCCGTCAGTCTGCGACCACGATCTTGCGTTCTGCTCAGGAAGAGCGTCTCTTCGTCGGCAAAGAGGAAGCCGATCGGATCGAGCAGCAGATCAATGCCGTCCATCTTTCTCAGGCAACTTCGGAAATCAAAGGAACAATCGCTTTCCCGGGTCACGTATGCGGAACGGCGCGTATCGTTTTCAAACCGGAGGCAGCAACGGTTTTCCAGCGAGGCGATATTTTGATTACGCTGATGACGCGGCCGGACTATCTTCTCCTGATGGAAAAAGCCGCCGCCATTGTCACGGATGCCGGTGGAGTTCTTTGTCATGCGGCCATCACGGCACGGGAAATGAAAAAGCCCTGTGTCATTGGAACGAAGGTCGCCACTCAACTCTTCAAAGACGGTGATCAGGTCGAAGTGGATGCGGATTCAGGGTTTATCAGAAGGATAGAAATTTAATTCTCTATGATCGGCGTGTTTGATTCGGGGCATGGGGGATTGACGATTCTGCGGGCCTTGATGGATCGTCTGCCTGCGTATGGCTTTTGTTACTTTGGCGATCATGCGCGGGCGCCGTATGGCGCGCGATCCACGGAAGAAATCTATGATGCCACCCGTAACGGGGTGGAATTTTTATTTCGGCAAGGTTGTCCGCTGGCGATTCTCGCGTGCAACACCTCTTCTGCGCAGGCCCTGCGTCGCTTGCAACAGGAATGGTTGCCGCGGACGTATCCGGATCGTCGCGTGCTTGGGGTGTTGGTTCCTACGATCGAGGCGTTGGCCGATGGACCGTGGAAGGATTTCAGGATTACCATCCTCGCAACACCGAGCACCGTTGCCTCAGGCGCGTACACGCGTGAAATTCTCAAACGTCATCCAGAGACCCGGGTGATCGAACGCGCATGTCCGACTTGGGCGCGCTTGATCGAAGAGGATGCGCCGGATGCCGTGTTGCATGCGGCGATCGGCGAGATCCTCGATGATCTTCCTCCCACAGATGCGCTGTTGCTGGGCTGTACGCATTATCCTCTGGTGGTTGATCAGATTGCAGCAACGCTTCCTGCCTCCGTGCAGATCGTGTCGCAAGGCGCATGGGTCGCGTCAGCCTTGGAAAACTATCTCGAACGTCATCCAGAAATGGAACAGGGTCTCGCGCGCACCGGAGCGCATCGATTTTTTACTAGTGGCGATCCGCTTCGCGTGTCTTTCCTCGCCAGCCGACTCTTTGGCGCCGCGATGAATTTTGAGAAATGGGGGACCTGACACCATTCGCCTTGCTCGTTAGTGGCTTCTTCTTTACACTAGGGGAGTCGCATCTATGGCGCGGATTATTTCGATCGTGAATCAGAAGGGCGGGGTTGGGAAGACAACCACCGCCATCAACCTGGGTGCGTACCTGGCTGAAATGGGAAAGTTTGTTCTTGTTGTAGACATTGATCCGCAGGCCAACGCCACCTCTGGAATGGGAATCGACCATCGCAGTTTAAGCCAAGGCGTGTATGAGGCGATTTTGGGGAGCGTACCCATGCGTGACATTGTGCAGCCGACGGCGCATGAAGGATTACGTATTGCGCCGGCAACCACGGCGATCGCAGGATTGAACATCGAGCTCGTGAGCATGGAACGCCGCGAGTTCAGGTTGCGCGAGGCCATGTTGGAGATCCGCAACGATTACGATTTTATTTTGATTGATTGTCCGCCGACGCTCGGACTCATCACCTTAAACGGTTTAGTCGCCGGAGATGAGATCCTGATTCCGGTGCAGGCGGAGTACTATGCGTTGGAAGGATTGGGACAGCTCCTTGAAACCGTTCAGCTCGTGAAAGATCGCATCCGTCCTGAGATCGATGTATTGGGCGCGGTGCTCACGATGTATGACGGACGCACCAAACTTTCTGATGATGTGTTGCATGAACTGTACAAATATTTTCCGAATAACATTTTTCGCGCCGTGATTCCCCGTAACGTTCGTTTGGCCGAAGCGCCTTCCTTTGGCCGTACCATCGTGCATTTTGATCCAGGTTCTAAAGGCGCACGCGCCTATGAGCGTTTGGCGCGCGAGATCATTGATCGAGACGCCACTCCTTACAACGTATGAATATCATCGGACGACCCTCAGGACTTGGCAAAGGATTGGGAGCCCTGATCCCTCCCAAGCCCGCGTCACCATCCGCGTCGACAGAAATCGGACGGGTCGCTGAATCATCCAGCGTCGCGCGAGAGATTCTTATTCAAGAGATCAGTCGCAATCCGCATCAACCTCGACAGTATTTTGATCATGCGCAATTGGAAGACTTGATTAGCAGCATCCAAGAGCATGGAATTTTGCAGCCTCTGATCGTCACCGTGCGCGCTGGTGGTGGGTATGAGTTGATCGCAGGCGAACGCCGTTTGCGCGCGGCGACGATCGCGGGATTGACGACGGTGCCCGCGATGGTGCGTACAGCGACAGAACAACAAAAACTCGAACTCGCGATCATCGAGAATGTTCAGCGTCAAGATTTGAACGCGCTGGAAGAAGCGCAGGCCTATGTGCGTTTGATGGAAGAGTTTGGTCTCACGCAAGATGAAGTGGGGCACAAAGTTGGTAAAAGCCGTCCGCAAGTGGCCAACACCATTCGCTTGTTGCAATTACCCGAAGAAATGCGTGCGGCGTTGATGGAGGGACGTATTTCGGCTTCCAATGCGCGCACGTTGTTGTCCGTGGCCACCGAGGCAGATCGTCAAAATCTTTTTCAAGCCATGCTTGCCGGACATTTTACCGTTCGCCAAACCGAGGCGCGCGTCACGGGCCCTCGTCGTCGGAGTTTACAAGATCCGAATCTCAACGCCTGGGAAGAACGGTTGCGCGCGCACTTGCAATGCGCGGTACGCATCAAACGTGATCCCAAGGGCGAAGGGGATATTCGGCTCAGATTTTTTTCTGACGAAGAATTGCAGGCGTTGTTACGCCGTCTTGACGCCGGGGAGAATCCCCTTAATCCATGAGCTGATTTTGGAGCGCGCATACTGGCGCACTTTGGATTTGGCGTGCCGCGTTTTCACAAATTTGATCCAATCCGGGTTCGGGCCTTTGCGACTCTTGTCCATCAGGATTTCCACCATGTCGCCATTTTTTAAGACACGTTCCAGGGGCGCGACCTCCTCATTGATCTTGGCTCCGATACACATGTTGCCGATGTCGGTGTGAATGGCGTACGCAAAATCCACGCACGTGCTTTCTTCGGGCAGATCAATCACGTCACCCTTGGGGGTGAACACAAAGATGCGATTGCGAAAAATATCAATCTTGAGATCTTCCAGGGATTTCTGTGAGCTTTTTTTATCTGCGAGATCCTGTTGGATGTCGGCCAGCTCGCGCACCCACGCCGGCGTCGTCGCTTGCTTGTGGGTGACGTAGCGTTGCTTGTGTTCGTCGTAGGACCAATGCGCCGCAACGCCGTATTCATCTTCGCGATGCATCTCCTTGGTGCGGATTTGGAACTCGACGATTTCACCTTCATCGCAAAATACGGTCGTGTGCAACGAGCGATAGCCGTTGGGTTTGGGTTGCGCGATGTAATCTTTGATGCGCCCTTTCAGCGGCGTCCAATATCCATGGATGACCCCGAGCGCGGCGTAACAATCCGCAAGCGAATCCACGATCACGCGGATGGCGATAATGTCATAGATGCGCGCCATGTTACGATCGTTCTTCATCAGCTTCTTGTAGAGCGAGTAGAGATGCTTGGCGCGGCCTTGGATATCCACGTGCAGTCCGGCTTCGTCCAATTTTCCGCGCGTTTGACTCATCAGTCCTTCCAGATATTCCTGTTTGCCTTCACGCGTGGACTTGGCGATATTCAGCGTCCATTCGTATTCTTTCGGGTACACGAATTTGAATGCCGCATCTTCCAAGCGTCCTTTCATCTCGCCCATGCCGAGACGATTTGCGATGGGCGCGTAGATCTCGAGCGATTCGAGGGCGATGCGATATTGTTTTTTGGGAGCGATCGCGCCTAGCGTTTCTAGATTGTGTAGTCGGTCGGCAAACTTGATGAACACCACGCGCACGTCTGCGGCCATAGCCAAAAACATCTTGCGCAGATTTTCCATGTACCGTTCGATCCCGCGATACTTGATCTTGCCGAGCTTGGTGATGCCTTTGATCATGGACGCCATGTCTGCGCCAAACGTCGTTTCAATTTCTTCGATGGTGCGCGAGGTGTCTTCTGGCACATCGTGGAGCAATCCCGCCGCGATGATCGCGACCGGAAGATGCATATCCGCGAGGGTTGAGGCCGTGGCAAGTGGATGGATAATGTAAGGCTCGCCGGTCGCGCGTTTTTGTCCGCGATGCGCTTCGTCGGCAAACGCGTAGGCCTGACGAATCAACGCGGTGTCGGCTTTGGGATCATAAGCAAGAACCCGTTCGCAGAGTTCATCAATATTTTTGGCCGATCGCGGAAGAGGCTGCATACAGGTATGAATACCATAGGTGCAGAAGGAATAGCAACTTTAGCGCCAGATGTGTTACACTCGGCGTTATATGGCCGAAGATGAACGCGCAGAGCTTGACGAAAAAAAATCAGAGAATGAAGGGATCCGTCGAGAGCTGGCGGGCGTGAGCTCAGAAGTTGAAGCGGCCGCTGTTTTAGAAAAGCGTTTGGAAGCAGAGCGAGGTGTAGCCGAACAACGCGTGACCACGTTGGCGACGCTCGGTGAGAGTTTGCCCGAACCTGCGCGTGAGCAGGCCGAGGCCGCGACGCGCAAAGCGCATGAGGCCCTTGCGGTTTTAGGCGCAGAAGCGGTTCAGAAGATTGAGACGCGGTCAACAGAACGTCAGAAACTGCCATTGGATATTCAGTCTCTGCTGGACGAGGTTGGTGACTGGGAACCATCGGAAAAAAATTCAGCGCTGGATCGCGTTGGACGGGAACGGTTTGCACTCTTAGAAGATCTGGACAGGGCGCTGGGTGAGGGCAAGATCGAACCGAAAGATGTTGAGACGCGCATGGAGGCCATCAGGAACAAGCAGGCTGAATATAGGAAGTTAGAACAGCCCTCAGCGCCGACGAGCCTCGCGGATAAATTAAAAGGCATCAAACTCTCACCAGCCGTGGCTGAACGGGTGCGTCCCGTGATGGGACCATCAGCAGAACCGAAATCCGATCCGGTCGTAAAGGTCACAGCCGTCGAGACGAAGAACAAAGATCCTCATGATTGGAGAACATGGCCTGACGAGATTCGTCAGCATCTGAGCGGGTTTGTTGCCAAGGCGTTGGACGAGATTAGAGATAAGAGTCAAGACGATCCCTCTCTTTCAGAAGCTCAGCGTTTAGCCTTTGAACTGCGCGAGAATATCGCCAAAAAGAACAGAGCTGCGATCGCGCGACGAGAGAAACTCCTGACTCAGATAGACGATTTGGGGAGACGCGGACCGGCTAAACCATCACCTGTTGCTGAGACATCCGTCCCTGCTGCGGCGCTGTCTCCTGAAGGCGCAGCCGCGATTCAGGCGCGCGCCCTTACCCTCGATGAACACGCGGACGTGAGTTCAGGAGTGATCTTGCCCATGGGGCCGGGTGCGCCCTTGAGCGGCAGAATCCTCGAAAAGGGAAGAACGTACAAAAAAGAAAAAGTGGCTCCCTCGCTTTTTCTCGCGGATTTGCCTGTCCCGTTGGAAGGAGGGCCATCCTCTTTAGAGTCAGAGTCCGTGTTGAGAGAGCAGGATTCAGGGATTTGGGATGATCACGCGCGGGTTTTTGCCGCTAAAGGCAGAGAGGAGCTTCTTCAAGAACAGAGACGAGAACGTGATTTGAATAAGGAGTTCCCTACCCATGCCGCGGACGTGGCACGTTGGGAGGCGCTGAAGTCAGAGTATCCGACGGGTTCTACGCTGGAAGAATTTTGCCAGGCTGGCGCTCGCCAAGGCGAGGCAGATGAACGCTGGGCACAAAGTGAGATCGATGTGATTCATTGGCAAAAAGAAGAAGGAAAGATGTTATCAGCCTTGGCGGAGTGGTTGAAGGACAGGCAGGGCTCTCCTCAGGAGGTACAGCGTTTGTATGAGCAGTTGGATCAGATCGCGCGTCAAAAGATGCAAGCCGAACGCGAGCGTGACCGTCTGAAAGCCGAGGCGTCGGATGCGAAAGCGTTATTTGATCAGGCAGAGATTTCCTTGGCAGACACCATCACGGAGATTACCAAGAAGCGCGAGGCCGTGGCGGAACATCTGCGTTCAGATCAGGAATACGTTTCCAGCATCGATCTCCAACGTCGAGATCTGAGCGCCCCAGAGCGCAAGATTCAGGGTGCTGAGGTTGAGTACTACTCCGCGAAGTTTGCGTTTCAAGGGATTACGCAGCAGCTTCGTGGCTTACAGTTGCAAGAGGCGCAGACACTGCTCGAATTGAAATGGAAGTCAAAGGAAGATGTGGATCCTTTGAAGAAGATCTGGCAGGAACGGGCTGCTTTGGCGCAAGCCTTGGGGCCAGCCGCGGCCTTGGTGAGAGAAAAGAACGCGCCTTTACGACAGGTCCGCAGGGAAGAGGGCCGCGCTTCTGCGGCGCGTACGCAAGCCAGGGCAGCGTACACAGCCACGCATACCGGAATCATCAAACCGAGTATGGCCCAAGGAAAAGCGACCGCCGGAGAGGTCGCAGCGGCGCCGGTTAAAACATTTGGGCAAACCCTACGTGGGATTCCGGGAATGGGCAGGATTATGGATGCCTTTGCGCCGATCGTGAAGGGTTTGTTTGGCGGCGGTTGATCTATTCGTCCCTATCTTTTCTTTTTCTTTTCAGCACGTTCCGTTAGCAGGGCCACCGCTTCATCAAGCGTCAGCTGATCTGGATTTTTATCTTTGGGAAGTGACGCGTTGAGCTTGCCGTGTTTGACGTACAAGCCGAACTTTCCTTTGTGCAAGGTGATGGGTTTTTGATCATCCGGATGCGCGCCAAGGGTCTTCAAGATGGCAGCCTGTCCACGTACGCCTTTGGGCATGGCTAAGAGTTCGAGTGCGCGCGCAAGATCAATCGTAAAGAGATCATCCTCGGCTTTGAGGGAACGAAACTCGCCATCATGAACCACATACGGTCCAAAGCGTCCCAGTCCGGCGCGAATCTCTTTTCCGCTTTGCGGATGCATGCCCAACAATCGCGGCAGGGCTAAGAGCGCCAAGGCTTTGTCGCGATCCAACTGTTCCAGCGGAAGATTTTTTGGGATACTGACGCGTTTAGGTTTTTTTTGTTTCCCGACGTCCTCGGGGGGATCTTCGCCCAGCTGCAGATAGGGGCCATAGCTTCCAGTTCTGAGATAAATCTGCAGACCGCTGGCTGGGTCTACTCCTAAGGTTGTGGGTCCTTGTTGCGATTGGGATAGCAATTCGTTGACCTTGTCCTGCGTGAGATCCGCGGGCGCCAGATCTTCCGGGATCGAGGCTTTGGCGGGGGTGTGATGGGTGGGATGCGTTCCCTCGAGATAGGGGCCGAATTTTCCGACGCGTACCGTGGTTTCAGGCAGATGAGGGAGCTTCACACGTTTGGCGTCCTCGTCTTCTTTCCGCTGTGACTCTTCCTGCACGCGGCGTTCCAAACCGTGTTCGCTCGCGTAAAAGTTACGCAAGTACGGGAGCCATTCCTCTTTGCCCTCCGCGATTTTGTCGAGCGAAGCTTCCATGTTGGACGTGAACGTGGCATCCACGAGATCCGCAAATCGCGTCTCCAGATATTGCGTCACGGCAAAAGCGGTCAGCGTCGGTATGAGGGCGTTGGAAGCTTTGCGGACGTAGCGACGATCCAAGAGCGTGCTGATGATGCTCGCGTACGTGCTCGGTCGTCCGATGCCTTCCTTTTCCATCCACTGGATGAGCCCGGCTTCGGTGAATCGCGCCGGAGGTTTGGTTTCGTGCGCTTCTGCTTGTGCGTTTTGGCAAGTGACCGCATCGCCGGATTTGAAATTCGGCAGCAAGCGTTCGCGATCACCCAGCGCCTCCTCGATGTCCTCGCGTCCCTCGACGTAGGCGCGCAAAAATCCCGGGAAAAGAATTTTGAGTCCGCTGGCGGAAAAGACATGCGCGAGAACCGAGAACGTCACAGAAATTTGGAGCTGCTGGCTGTCTGTCATCTGCGAGGCGAGCGTACGCATCCAGATCATCTCGTACACGGCTTGCTCCGCTCCTTGCAGGCCGATTTCATGTGGAGGGATGAGCGCCAAGCTCGGACGAATGGCCTCGTGCGCTTCTTGCGCGCCTTTGGATGTGGACGCGTAGTGGCGAGGTTCGGCCGGCAAAAATTCTTTGCCGAATCGTTCTTGCACCATGCGCCGCGCGGCTTGAAGGGCTTCACTCGACAACGCGACCGAGTCCGTACGCATGTAGGTGATGTACCCGTGTTCGTAGAGGGTCTGTGCTACACGCATCGTCTCTTTTGCAGACAATCCGAGCTTGCGATTGGCCTCTTGTTGAAGAGAGGACGTGATAAACGGCGGCGGGGGACGGCGCGTGACGGCTTTTTCCGTCACGTCTTTGACGGTCCATGAGGCATGCTGAACTTCCGTGGCGATTGTTTCGGCGCGCGTTTGATCGAGGACGATCACGTCTTTTGCCTGACGGTTGAGCGTGCCGGTGGTCTCATCAAAATCTTTGCCAGTCGCGATGCGCTTGCTTTCCGTGGACACGAGCTTGGCTTCGCACGTTCCCTCATTGGCCGCGACGTTCGCCAACACGTCCCAGTACGACGAGGTCTTGAATGCCAGCCGCGCGCGTTCACGATCCACGATCGCCTTCAATGCGGAAGACTGCACGCGACCGGCTGAAAGTCCGTACGCGATTTTTTTCCACAGCACCGGCGAGATCAAATAGCCGACCAAGCGATCGAGAATGCGGCGCGTCTCTTGCGCGCGCACCAACCGTTCATCAATGGCGCGCGGATGTTCGAGCGCGTTTGCAATCGCGGTTTTGGTGATTTCATGGAAAACCATCCGGTGTACCGGAACGCTCGGTTTTAGCACCTGCGACAGATGCCAGCTGATACTTTCGCCTTCGCGGTCTTCGTCCGTTGCCAGATAGACGTCATCCGCTTCTTTCAGGGCGCGTTTGAGCTCTTGCACGGTTTTGGTTTTGCTTTTGGGAATGACGTAGAGCGGTTCAAAGTCATGCGTGACATCCACACCCAACTGTCCGGCCGGAGTTTTTTTGAATTTCTCCGGAACCTCGGCCGAGGATTGCGGGAGATCGCGAATATGGCCCATGGAAGCCAGTACCGTGTATTCAGATCCCAAAAATTTTCGGATGGTTTTTGCTTTGGTGGGAGATTCTACGATGACGAGATGCATAAAATGTTATGGTTGTTTGATAGAACGTATCCACATCTGTCCGCCGAGGCGTTTGACATAGCCTTTGAGTTCAAGCACGGACAGTTGAGATGATACCGTGACGATGGGTTGTTCGGCCAGTCGGGCCAGCTCGTCAATATGACACGGCTCTTCCAAAGAGCGCAGCAATAGCTCTTCTTGAGGGTCGAGCGGAAGCAAGGCGCGCGCTTGAGCCATGAGATCCGGACGATCAAGAGACAGGGCTGCGAGAACATCTGCGGCAGAGGTGCAGGGTTTGGCGCCGAGCTTGAGCAGGTGATTGGCGCCTACGGATTGTTCGCTCCAGATAGGTCCCGGAACCGCGAGTACCTCGCGATTTTCTTCCAAAGCAAGTTTTGCCGTGATGAGCGAACCGCTGTCTTGCGCCGCTTCCACGACGATTGTCGCGAGACTAAAGGACGCAATGAGGCGATTGCGCATCGGGAAGTTGCCTTTGAATCCAACGGTTCGCGGAGGAAATTCGGAGAGAAGCGCGCCGCCGTGGTCTAAGATGCGATGAGCGAGATGGACGTGATCGCGTGGATAGAGGCTCGCCTCATCCAGACCGGTGCCAAGAATCGCAACCGTGGTTCCGTTGTGATCCAGGGTGGTGGTATGGACCTGGCCATCCACGCCGAGCGCTAAGCCCGAGACGATCGCAAGTCCGGCGCGCACGAGTTCAGGCAGAATGATCTCGACGCACCGTTTACCATAGTCGGTCATTCTTCGCGTGCCCACCAGGGCAATCGCCGGTGCCTCTGTCAATATTCCACGCACGAATAAAATCTCCGGAGGATCTGCGGAAGCGGCGAGCAAGCGTGGAAATTCCACCTCGTCGGGAAATACGACACGAATCTGTTCTCGCACAAGTTCTCCTACGAGCGTGGCCGGATCTTGTGTGCGACGCCATTCTAAAAAACGATTGATCACGCTTTCAACGACCCCACTGCGCAGGAGAGCGGCGCGATCCGCAGACCAGACACTGCTCCAAGAAGAGAAGAGGGATCCAAGCTTGCGCAGACTACGACTTCCAAAGCCTGGAAAGGACGCAACGCACAAACGGGCAAGACGCTCCTCGTTCATACCTGCGCCCAGGCCTTGATCGCTTCAGCCGCGCGATTGAGCAACGCATCCATCTCGGACGCTTCTTCTGAAGAGAAGGGTTGAAGCACGTAGGTTTCTCCACTCTGCGGCGGCAAAGGACGGCCAATGCCGATGCGCAAACGCGTCACAGCTTGAGTGCCGAGCGCCTCTTGAATCGATATCACCCCGTTGTGTCCCGCAGCGCCTCCTTCTTTCAAAACAGCGATCTTCCCGAATGGAAAATCCATCTCATCTTGAACGATGAATACGTTGATCAGAGGTATTTTATAAAAATCCACGAGCGCTTTCACGGCTTCTCCGGAGCGATTCATAAAGGTGAGCGGATGGACCAACAGCATTTTTTCCTTTTCCACGCGTGCTTCGGCCAGCTCCGCATGGAACGCCTGTTTTGTCACAAAAATTACCGCGTCCTCTTTCTCCGCGGCCCGCGTAACCGCATCCCACCCGATGTTGTGGCGGGTGTGTGCGTATTCTTTGCCTGGGTTGCCGAGGCCGATGATGAGTTTCATAGTTGACATCGAATCATTTTTTAGGTATATTGAATTTACATTTGGCAGTGGTGCCGAGTGCTGTCAACCGCGGGGCCCTGCATCGAAAGATGCGGGGCTCTTCGCTTTTCTGGGAATGATCTCAAGAAAAATATCGCGAAAATCGATAACGTCAAAATATTGCGATGCAGCGGCTAGGAGTTCTTTCGAAATGTGTCCTGCACGTGAGAAGACGATGCAACGCTTTCCCCGACCGCGAAGATGTTTGAGCAAATATTCGAAATCGCAGTCGCCCGAAAAGAGAATGAGCGTGTCGAACGCATCTTGATTGAATGTTGCGTCAACCGCGATTTCGACATCGAAATTCGCCTTTCGATGTGGGAGGTCAGGCGTGTGATCTTGGTATTCCTTTAAGGGTTTTGTGATAAGACGGAAACCGCTTCTTTTGATAACAGACAGAAATCTGTCATGATGTTCATTGTCAAAACGTACGGAATAGAAGGCTGCCCCTGTCGTTGTTCCGGCGGATTCAATAAATTGCTTCAATTTTTTATAGGAAACGCGCCAAGCGAGGTCTTCTGCCGTATAGTTACCCAGACTATCAGGGATATCTTTAGGATTCACGTAAAGATCTTTCATCGACATCTCAAGATTGGCGGCATCAATGAAAACGCTGATGCGCCCTTTCATGACGGAAATAAATTTTTCTTTATAGGGGTTCATTTTCAGAGGTTCTGATTACCTTTTCTGCCTCCGCCGTGTTTGGTTGACGCGGGGGACGGGCTCGTGAATCTTTCCAGCGACCGCTTCCATGCCCGGCCCGGGAAGACGTTTGATCTTTGTGGATTTTGCGCGAGGGAGATTGCGCGCTTTCACCACGATCGGGGTGCCGCCAAAGCCAAACTTATCGCGCAAGCGTCGTTCGAAAAAATGGATCCAGTTGCTGTGCACGCTTTCCTTCTCTCCAAGCACGGTGATCAAAAATGTCGGCGGGGCATGTCCCACTTGGGCGACATCGTAGATGCGCGGAGATTGCGGCCCGTAGGTCGGCAAAGGTTTTTTTGCTTTGATGCACGCCTTGAGCAAGCGGTTGAGTGCGTTGTAATCAATATGGCGCAGACGTTCGGCTTGGATTTCCAAGGCTCGATCAAGCAAACCGGAAGCACGTTGGCCAGTGAGCGCGCTCACAAATACCATGGGCGCCCATTTCAAAAACGGAAAGAGCTGGCGGATTAAGGCCTCGTATTCTTTTGTGCTGCCGGTGTGTTTTTTCTCGACCAGATCCCATTTGTTGGCCACGAGCACGATGCCGGTGCTGCGTCCTTCCAAAAGTCCGGCAAGATGACGATCCTGCGCCGTCGGATCCTCCGTGACATCAAACACCAAGCACGCCACGTCCGCGGCTTCGATGACGCGCAGATTTTGTTCCACGCCTTGCTCCTCGATGGCAGCCATGTGTTTCGTTTTTTTGCGCATGCCGGCGGTGTCAATCAGCACGATGTCGCGATCGCGATAGCGGATCCACGTGTCTTGCGGTTCTCGGGTGGTGTGTGGAATTGGGGATACGATCACGCGCGTCTCGCCGAGGATGGCATTCACGAGCGAGGACTTGCCCACGTTGGGACGGCCGACGATCGCGAGGCGCAGCGGCTCGGTTTCTTCCGGAAGCACCGCGGGATGACCCAGGCGTTCGAGTTCGATGAGAATTTCGTCCAACACATCGCCGATGCCAAAACTCGTGGCTGCGCTGACCGGTTTTGGATCATCGAGATTGAGTTGATAGAGACTTGGCTCATGGGCCGAGGGGACGAGCGCAAGCCGATCAATCTTGTTCACCACCAACCACACATGACGATGGAGGCGTTTGACGTGGCGCGCGAGCTCCTGATCTTGGGGCAGCACGCCAGCCTGTCCATCCATCACGAACAACACCAGCGCCGCTTCGCGGATGGCGCGCTCGCTTTGAGCTTGAATCCCGCGGCCGATGTCATCGTTTTCCGTGTCCAATCCGCCAGTATCGATCAGTTCAAACACGACACCGCGCCAGAGAACAGGAGCGTATTGGCGATCGCGCGTGGTGTGCGCGCTCGATGAAACGAGAGCCGTACCGGTCTCTGTCAGGCGATTCCAGAGGCGTGACTTGCCGACGTTGGTTCGGCCAACAAGAGCCACGAGCGGACGTTTATGGGGACGGGGGAGGGGCATAGGCAGGGCTGGTAGACAGCGCAGCGTAGCTCGCTTCTCCCAAAATAATCAAGAAGTCAGTCCCGGAAGAGAGTCGCTCCGGGGGTAAGCCGTCGTTCAAGAGCAGGCGCAAACTGCGTCGCGGGTCCGTCGGATCCGGCGAGGGAACGGCGCTGGTTACATCGGCTTGCAGCAGGCGTTTGAGGGTGACGAGCTCGGCGGTTTTTTTGCCGCCGGTGAGATCCACGATCACGCTGCGTTCATAGTTTCGGCGCACCGCATTGCCAAACGCGACAATTTCATAGCCGGTCTTTTCGAGTTTAGCCGCCACTTGCGCCGCAAAGCCGGTCCGCATGGTGCCATTTTTTATTTCGATCTTCACGCTTTGAATAGCAGGAGTTTTGGGCGCGGCGACTTCTTTGGCCGCGAACGGATTTTTAACGATCTCACGGATGTTGGACCAGTCCGGTTGTCTGGGGAACAGCATGAACGCGCCGTTGACCATGCTGGCGATCAATTCGCCATCGGGCGCATCCGTCAACACGCGCAAGCTGATCCGCTCCGGCGAAAAGTCGCGCGCCAGGGGCGCCAGCTGCAGCATGTTCCAGAGCGTGAGATCCGTTTGGATGTGATTGCTGACCACGGCATAGAGCGCAGCGAGCTTTCGCGGATCGCTAAACGTGTCTTTGGAAAGAAGCTTCTCGCGAATCGCAAGCAAGAGGAGTTGTTGGCGACGGCTCCGCGCAAAATCCGAACCCTCGCCATTGGTGCCGTGACGTGAGCGCGCATAGATCAGGGCGTGTTCACCATCAAAATGCTGCGGCCCTTTTTTGAATGCGATGCTCGTCCAACGATCATCTGGGGTTGGGTATTGCGGATCCGCAAAACTCTGCTCCACGTTGATATCCAACCCTCCAAGCGCATCCACAAAGTTCGCGAACCCGTTGAAGTCAATGCGCAGGACGTGATGGATGGGAATGTCAAGAAGCTTGGCAAACGTGTCCGCAGTCCGGCGCGCGCCTTCACCCGGGAATTCTTGCTCCGCATAGGCGTTGAGGGCGTTGATCTTTTCAAATCGTCCACCACCCAACGGATACGCCATGTCGCGAGGAATGGAAAGAAGGGCGATGCGTTTGGCGCGGAGATCCAGCGAGGCCAGGATGATCGTGTCTGTGAGCTGGGGCCCGTCGTGCCCTTCGCCGCCAATGCCAAACACCAGCAGATTCAAGCGCCCATCTGCCGGCGGATCAAAGGTATTGGAGGCGTTGTGGAACACCAAGCGTCGAATATCCGCGATCACCGGCATTTGACTCACCTCCACCCACACCGGCGTGCCGCGCTGAATGGAACGGTAGGATGCGTGCGCGGCCAGCGCAGCCACCACGCCCACGATCAACGTAAAAATCACCGCGACCACAACGGTTTGGCGGTGCATGACGTGATCATGATCCGTCTGCAAAAAGTTGGTTGCTGGCAAAGGTTGAAACTTTCCCATGTGGATGAGTACGGAAGAGACTAAGAGTGTAACACATTTCCTTTTATGCTATTCTATCTTTGATCTTTCGTATGCTTCGCGTGTCTCGATCTTTCGCAGACCATCTCTCGCGCGCGTGGTGGCGTGCCAGCGTGTGGATAGGTGAGCACAAGCGCCTCGTCTCTCTGGCCTTGGTGGTCGTGATCTTTCTTGTTCCCCACATCACCCACGCCAGCTTTTGGGATTGGTTCACGGGCCCAAGCGCGATCTTAAAAGGCGTGTTTGCCATGATCGTGTGGATTGTGTCCAAGCTCGTGGAGCTGTTGGGGCAGTTGTTTATTTATTTCGTGGACATTTTTCTCGGCTTCGCGCGCTACAACAGTTTTGGCGATGCTCTGCCCGTGAAAGTGGGCTGGGTGATCGTACGCGACGTGTGCAACATGTTTTTTATCGTGATCCTTTTGGTGTCCGCCTTCAGCACGATCATTGGTTGGGACTCTTCTCTGCGTTACAACCAGGTGCTCCCCAAGTTGCTGCTGATGGCGGTGCTTATCAACTTTTCCAAAACCCTCATCCAACTCCTGATCGATTTTTCTCAGGTGATCATGCTCACCTTTGTCAACGCGTTTGCGGCCACAGGCGCGGGAAACTTTGTTGAGGCTTTTAAAATTCACGACCTGCTTCAAGCCCGAGCGAGCACGGATCAGCAATCGGCAAGCCTGGCCATTGACTCTACCGACAACCTCGACGTGGTCTCGCAGATTTTCGTCTCCTATCTCTTAGCCTTAATGATGATCGTGATCGCCAACGGCGTGATGATCATCCTGATCGCGTATATCCTGTTCCGCATCGTTGGGTTGTGGATGGCGTTGATGCTGGCGCCGGCCGCCTTTTTCATGATCGCGGTGCCAGGGAGATTTCAAAAAAGTCTGAGTGGCTTTACGACCAAGTATTGGGGAAAATTGGGAGCCATGCTGTCTGGCGGGCCCATCATCGCGTTCTTCCTCTATCTGACCTTTGCGATCCTTCAGGATCCAAGCGCGACCTGTACCCCTACACCAACCCCGAGTGGAGCCGCGGCCGGTGGAACCGTCGCGCCCGCGACTCCGCCGCCTACGCCCGCGGATTGTGGCTTGGCAGGAAAGCTGAAGCTCTACGATGCAGCGAATTTAGAAAGGCCAGATTCCTTGCAGACGTTTCTCACGCGCGTGGGAGATTCCGGCAGCGTAGCCTCGTTTATTGTGGCCACAGCCATGATGTTCTTCGCCTTGGAAACCGCGACTGAGGTGGCTGGTCAAGTCGACAAATCCTTGGGCGAGTTTGCCGGCAAGGTTGGAGGCGTGAGCAAGGCCCTGGCCGTTGGCGCAGCGACCATTGCGGCGACATCGCCATTCCTCGCGGCTAAAGCTGGTTATGGCATCGCAGATCGTAGACTTGATATGACGGGTTGGGCCTCGAAACAAGGGTTGCGAACCCTTGGTCGCGTACCGATTTTAGGGAAATATCTTCGGAAGCCTCTCGTGGCTGGAATGATGATGAACAAGCGCAAGGACGCTGCCGAAGGCGCAGAGGCGCAAAAGATGATCCAGGGGATGAGCGCGGATCAGAAGCGCATCACCAAGAGCACGTATGCCAGTTTTTGGAAGCCTTGGATGCCGTATGCCAGCACTCAGGAGCAGAAGGGTTATCAAGCCATTGCCCTTGATCTGACCTCAGACGCGGTTATGGTTGAGGAGAAGAAGAGAATCTCTGATGAATTGGAAGATCGCATTCAAAAGCAAAATCCGGACATGCCGTTTGAAGAGGTGGAGAAGAGGGCCGAGATTGCCACCCTGGAAACGATCACGAGGCGCGTGAATGAGGCTTTGGAGGATGCGGACAAGATCGCCAAGATCAGCAATGATGTGGTGACGCGTCAAAAGATTAAGGAACGCCGCAACACGGACCCGGCCTTCTATGGCGAGACGCGCAAGATCGAAAAGATCCATCAAGGAACCACCAACGCGGCCAAGGCTGCCCTGTGGACGGATCTGGCCAAGTCGCGTGGAGAAATCCTGTCAGAGATGTTGCTCTATGCGGGCGCTTGTAAGAAAGATGAGCAAACCGGCAAGGTCACCATGGAAGATGACGTGGCTTTGGGAACCTTGCTTGATCGCCATCGCAACAATCCGTTGCTCGTCGAAAATCTCAAGTATCTGGTGGAAACGGTCCGTCATTCCCCGAACGGGATGGACCATGATGTGTTGAAACATTCCATGCTCGGCAAAGATTGGAATGGCGAGCAGCATCTCTACAATGCGCCGAAGATCAGCTACGACCTGGCAGGCAGAATTGGGGAAAAGGTTGGTTTGGGCAGAGCCCTGGGTACTCCGACCCCGTATCGGCCAGGCTTGAGCAGCATTCTCTTGTCCGGCGAGCACATGCATTACGGGACCGAGAAGATGGACCCGGCTCTCCTGACCGCTGGCGAAGAAATCCATTCTGAGGAAGCCGAAGAGGCTATTCATAGTTTTGAAGAATCCATCCACAACGGGACGGACTTTGAT
>Ga0209515_10001760_pt1 | contig 35111 bp, 35 predicted proteins | sample Subgroupgradi54m_FD_187454 | JGI IMG/M metagenome (GOLD analysis project Ga0209515, IMG submission 187454) | Subsurface groundwater microbial communities from S. Glens Falls, New York, USA - GMW60B uncontaminated upgradient, 5.4 m (SPAdes)... ... | reverse complement strand
CGTGCCGTTTCGATACCGTTCGTTGGCCCGTTGGAACGTTGACGACGCCGTCAACGGAGCATCGGCGCGAGCCACACGGCCATGCCACACGGCCGTGATGGTGAGCAGCCCCACGACCAACGGCATTGCACGGGCTCGTCTCATGTGGCTTTCCACTGTTCGAGTCGCTTCAAGACCGACTCAGCACTACTGACCATCGCACTCATCTGGCCGGACGCGATAGACGTCGGGGCAAACCGCGCCGCGTCGCACTGGTCACACAGTGACGCGAGCTCATGACAGAGGTCTTCCGCAATCCCTCGAGGCTTCAGATGCCGCTCCAGTTCCGCTGTTGTGAGCCCTTCGGAGGGCAGGTTGAATCGGTCGCCGATGTATCGCTGCAACGCCCGGAAGACTGCTGCGTAACATTCCGCCACCTTGCCGGCTTGTTGGAGCTGCTTCGCGCGCTGGCACTGGACGATCGCGCGCTTGAAGGCCCCACTGGCCCGCGCCAGACCCGGGTCGGTCGTCAGCCGCTCATCATACCGGTGCAAACCCTCGCTGACGCCCAGCAGGATGAGCGGCGTGATCAACAACAACACGTGCCACAGCGATCGATACCACACCCATCCGGCAGGCCGTAGCGTCCCCAGGTCTTCTTTGATGTAGATGATATCGCGTCCGAGGGTCTCCGGTTGCGCCGGCTGGCGCACCACGCCTTGAGGCGCTGAGACGATGGTCGGACGCTCTTGGGCGGGGGCGGGCTTAACGTGAATGGCGATGGGCCCCTCGGTCAGCGTGCGGTATTGCCGAAGCTCCGGGTCGAAGAAGGAGAACCGGGCGACTGGAATCTCCGTCACCGATGAGTCGGTGGGAATCAAGACTTGCTCAAAGGTCTTCTGCGCCTCTTGGCTGGTGTGATTCGGCCGCGGCTTCGGCTCGTACACGTTAAAATGGCTCAGATCCCCGACGATCGATGGCGGAGCGACCGCGTCAAGGTTCCCGTCACCCTTCACCGTCATCGTCAGCGTGATCGGTTCACCCACGGTCGTCTCGACAGGAATCGCGCTGGTCTCGAGACTGAAGTGCCCGATCGCACCGGCAAAATCCTTGGGCTGAAGCTCCTCTGGCAATGGGAGGACCTCGATCGTCACCGGATCGGCCCGCACCGCGACGGGGACCAGCCGGCCCGACCCGAAGACATCCTCCAGCAACCCATGATCGAAGAAGTCTCCGAACGGATCGGATCCAAACGGCGAGGCCGAGCGACGATGTGACCGACGCGGCTGGACGATCTGGCAGTTGATCGACGCCGGCCCAAGCCTCAGCAGGCCAGGCTTCAAGGGAACGACGTCCGCGTCGAACTCCAACAGGGTGTACGGCCGCCCTCCGACGTCGACATCTGATTGTGTCGGCTTCTGAAACGGCTTGACGAGGAACCCTTCAGCCTGCAGGGTGGGCATCTCGATGCCGCGGACCGCCACCCCGCCGACCAAGAGCTGCAACTTCATCGGAATCGCTTGGTTGAGGTAGGCCTTCGTCTTGCCGACGCTAAGCTGCAGCTGAAGGGCATCGCCAAGCTGCGGCGCGCCCCCCGCTTCTTCGGCGGGCTCCTCGCCCTGTGTTACGACGGAGGCGGTCGGCAGGACCTGGATCTCGATCGGCTGCGTCTGGTAGGCCTTCCCGTCAACATGCACCGCAATCGGACCGATGGTGAAGGTCCCCTCCTTTTTCGGTGTCAGGACATAGGTATGGGAGATCGACGAGGACATCTGGCCGTTGATGACAGAAATCTGGGTTGAGGGGCCGAGGTACTGCGCGTCGAATCCATCGATCGCGAGATCCGGCGGTTGGACGTTCTGGGTCCCGTTGATCTCCAGGCTCAGTTGTAGCCGGCCGTTAAGCGGCACCTGGTGGCGGTTGACCAGCGCCTGGACGCTCACGTCCTCGGCGAACGCCAACGAACTTGCCGCGATGACGGCGAGGAATATCCCAATTCTCCGGCACGCCCTCAGCGTGGGGCGGACGGACCATCGTTGAGGTTTACCAATCCTGTTCCACATCGGCCTCTCGCGCTGGACCTTGGCGTTCCTTCGCCAGGGCTCCACGCTCTTCGTTCTTCAGCGTATCGAGAATCCAGAGCGCCTGCTGTTGAGACATGTGCGGCACCTCTGTGGAGGTCTGTGCGTGCTGCTCGGACCCCGGCTGGCCGGGTTGTGGCTGTCCAGCCTGCGCCTGCTGTCGGTCTTGCTGTCGCTCGGCGCCTCGTGCGGTTTCCATCGATGATGGGGACTCGGGCTCAGATTTCGATTCGGCTGAGGCGGTTTGCTGCGGCTGCAACTCGGCGGATTGTCCGGCTTGCTGCTGTTGGGCTTGCGCCTGTTGATGCTGCTTCTGTTGCACCTGTTCGCCTTGCGCCTGTTGGGCGCTCGCTGTCTGCGCTTGAGCGGATGGCTGGTTCGTGTGTTGTTGCTGCGCCTTCGTGGACTGCTCCTGCGCCTGCTGGGCCTGCAATGCCTTCAGCTGGCGCTCCGTCAATTCATAATTATACTTCGCATCCCGATCGTTCGGGTCCTGACGAATCGCGAGCCGGTAGTCCTCCAGCGCTTGCCGGTAGCAGCCGATCGCTTGGTCGGACGCGGCTGGCTCTTTGGCGCGCCCCAGCCGGTAGTGCGTGTTGCCGAGGTTATAGGACGCCCGGCCTTGAAGGGAGGAGCCGGATGAGGCGATCGCGGTACTCAGCGATTCCGCAGCCGTGTCGTAGTGGCCGCGCTGATATCGCACCGTGCCGAGATCGTAGTGGAGCGCCGGATCATTCGGACGCTGCTTCAGTAAGCGCTCGAAGCGCGCAGCCTGAGGATCTTCGGAAGCCGTGTGTTCATCGGCATCGCTCGGTCGCATCCTTCCCATCATCAACAACCCAACGAGCATCCACCACATGAGTCTCATCGGACGCTCACGCGCCGGCGATCGCTGATCAGCGGTTCGCACACCAAGAGGCACAAGGCCACGGCCAGAGCCCACTGAAATCGCAGCTCGTGCTGTTGCTTCATCGTACTCTCGAATGCGTGTTGATGCAGCGTGGCGATTCGATCGCGATAGAGCAGATCGAGGCCGAAGGACGCCGGGGTCGCCCGAATGTAGCTACCGCCAGTCTCCAGCGCGATCTGTTGGAGCAGCCCTTCCTCCAAGCGGGACTTCACCGTCCGTCCCTCGCGGTCCTTCAGGAACGTCTGGTTGCCCTGCGCATCGGTGATCGGCACGAGCTCCCCGTCGGGTGTACCGACTCCCACGGTGAAAATCTTCACCCCCTGCTTGGCCGCCTCCTTCGCGGCCGACATCGAATCCCCCTCATGGCTCTCACCGTCAGTCATGAGGATCAGCGCTCGGGAGTCCGGCGCTGACGAGGCGAAGACCTTGAGGCTGTCACGGATCGCGTTCGCGATCGCCGTGCCGCCGCGTGGGATGGAGTCGGTGTCGAGCTCATCGAGGGTGAGCAACAACGCGCCATAGTCGACCGTGAGCGGACACTGCACGAAGCTCGTGCCGGCGAAGGCGACCAGCCCGATCCGATCGCCCTTCATCATCGGCAGTAATTCTTGGATCGCCAGCTTCGCCCGGTCGAGCCGGCTGGGTTTGAGGTCCTGAGCCAACATGCTCTTGGACACATCGAGGGCGATCACCAGATCGACCCCGCGTCGCCTGATCGCTTGCCAGCGAAACCCCCATTGCGGGCCGATGAGCGCGAGGAGAAGAAAGAAGGCGCCCAGCGTCACGATGGCGGCCTTGAGCGTTCGGGATATCTGGTCAACCTGCTCTGCCAACTGGGGAAGCAACCCGGCGTCCGCGAGACGCTCAAGCGCCTGCCGGCGATTGCGGAAGGCCCACGCCCAGAAGCCAAGCAGTGCCACGACCACCCACGCCCACACCCCTCGTTCAGGATACGCCCAACCCATTAGGGGAGCACCCGAAGCCACGTTTCACCCACCACCACCTCACAGAGCACGAGCAGCATGGCCGGGATGATGAACCAGGGATACCACTCTTTATACGACACGTATTGCGGCTGTTCGATGGTCGTTGTTTCCATCCGATCGATCTCGTGGTAGATCGTGCGCAACGATTCGGTATCCGTCGCCCGGAAGTACTGGCCGCCGGTGAGGCGCGCGATCTTCGTCAAGCCCTCGTCGTCGACTTCGATTTTGACCTGTTGGTAGACTCTCCGTCCAAAGACGTCCGTGGCCGGGTACGGGGCGACACCTTTCGTCCCCGCCCCGATCGTGTAGATGCGGACCCCCAGCGTCTTGGCGAGCTGGGCCGCCGCCTCTGGCATCACTGTCCCAGCGTTGTTCACCCCGTCGGTCAACAGCACGATGAGGCGACTGTGTGTCTGTCGGTGGCGCAGCCGATTCAGCGCCGTCGCGATGCCGGAACCGATGGCTGTGCCGTCTTCCACCATGCCGATCTCGACGCGGTCGAGCTGGCTCAAGAGCCATCCGTGGTCCATGGTGAGCGGGCACTGGGTATAGGGCCGGCCGGCGAACACCACGAGCCCGATGCGGTCATTCGGACGGTGTTCGACGAACTCTTTCACGACGTCCTTCACGACGTCAAGCCGGTTGCGCCGGGCGCTGTGCAGGGTAAAATCCTCGGCCAGCATGCTCGTGGAGACATCGACCGCGAGCGTGATGTCGATCCCCTCGGCCTGCAGTCGGCTGGATTCGAGCCCCCGCTGGGGCCGCGCGAGGGCGATGATCACGAGGGCAAGGGCGACGAGGCGGAGGACCGTTGGGAGCCGAAGCCAACGTGGATGGCTCTGATGAGTCGCTGACTCAAGCCCTGTCGTACTTGGAAATCGCATGCGAGGCCGTCCAACCCAACGCATCACCCAGAGCACAAGCAGCGGCAGCAGCATCGCCGCGAACCACAGCGGGTCGCGAAAGCTCATCCCCCCACCCCCTTCGGTCCCGCCGACTGGCGGGACCGTGTGGAGAGCTGATCCGTCGTTTGGCCTCGCCATTTGGCGGGGCAAGGGGGTGGGGGGATCATGGGATCTCTCCGGCGCTTGCCACCGCAGGTTCCGGCGACGGCACGGTGTCCTGGATGAACCGATGTGCCGCCTCAAACGCCTCATCCGCTTCGGTCCGAAGCGGTTCATAGCGAGCAAACTTGACGAGATCACAGCGCTCTAAGAAGCCCTGCAGCAACCGGCGGTGATCCAGGGAGAGCGCTTGGGCGCCGGAGGCCGCCTGCAAGAACTCTTCCGTCGTCATCTCTGGCGCCTTCATTCCGAAGCGGGCCTCAATGTACGCCCGGACAATGCCAGAGAGCCTGATGTAGTACGCTTCGTAGCGGGCGTGGGACGGCAGATCCTCTTGGCGGAGTGTCGATAAGGCGTCAAACGCGATGGTATGCGGTGGTCGGGGTGGAACGGACGACACGGCCACACGCTGCTGGTGTCGTGTCCACCACCAGACGCCAACGATGCCCACGATCGCCGCCAACCCTCCGAGCCATCTCCACCACGCCGAACGAACGGGAAGGAGCGGCTTGGCCGCTCGGATGTCTTGACGCTCCCAATCGCTCGGCAACAGGCTCTTGACCGTCATCGTGACGGCCTGCGTACGCGCCTCATGGACTGCGCCATCATTGGTCTGATACGTCACCACGGTCTCAGGAATGGTCTGGGTCCCTGCTGAGTAGCTGGCCAACCGATGCCATCGCGCTTCGGTCGTGATCCCATCATCGGTCCGTGGGGCCTCCGCACCGGAGGCTTCCACCGTAAAATCCCCCACCGTGCCGCCGATTGCTGGCCACTCGACCACCACTCCTGTGGGGTGCGTGATGGTGACGCGGTACTGGATCGGATCGCCGATGAGGACGTCGGAGCGGTCGACCGATGCCTCGGCACTGACGCGCGACTCACCGGCAGAGGCAACCGGGATGCCCACGAGCAGGATGATGACGCAGCAGGCGAGGACCGATCGCATCATTGGGGGGATCATCGCCGCAGGGAGCGCATCCGGAAGAACCGCAGGAGCGGGTCGAGAGCGGACTGGTCGGTCCGGACTTCCACCAGATCCACCCCAGCCGCGCGGGTCATCTCCTTGACGCGTTCCCGATGGTTCGTGGCCCACCGCTCGTACTCCTGACGGACCTCCGCATTCGAGCTATTCAGGATCAGCTCGCGCCCCCGTTCGAGATCTTCCCATCGAATCCATCCAACCGGAGGCAGCGTCTCTTGTCTGGGGTCGATCACGTGCACGGCAATGACGTCGTGCCGTCGATTCGCGATCGCAAGCGTCGTGCGAAGATCCTCGCAGAAGAAATCTGAGATCAGGAAGACTACCGCCTTGCGATGGAGGACCTTGGCCAGATAGTCGAGCGCCGCGGTGACGTTCGTCCCGCAGCCAGTCGGCTCAAAGGACAGCACATCGCGGACCACCCGCAGGACATGCTTGGACCCTTTCCGGGGCGGGATGAAGCGCTCCACGCGGTCGGTGAAGAGCGCCAGGCCGACGGTATCGTGACGCTTGATGGCGGAGAACGCGAGCACCGCGCAGAGCTCCGTCGCGACACGGTGCTTGAGCTGGGAACCTGAGCCGAACGCCATCGAACGGCTCAAGTCGACGAGCAACATCACGGCGAGCTCCCGTTCCTCAACGAACCGCTTGATGTGGGGGCGGCCGGTGCGGGCGGTGACGTTCCAATCGATGGACCGGATATCATCGCCCGGCTGGTACTCCCGGACCTCTTCGAACTCGATGCCATGGCCCTTGAAGACGCTCTCATAGCGGCCCGCCATCGTCTCGTTCACGATACGATTGGTGGTGATTTCAATCCGACGAACCTGCCGGAGAATCTCTCGGGGGATCATCGACGGGACGATTACGGAACGGGCACCTGTTCGAAGATGCGCTTCAGCAGCTCTTCGGCGGTCAGGCCCTCCGCTTCAGCTTCATAGGTCGGGATGATCCGGTGGCGAAGCACGTCCAGGCCGATCGTCTTCACATCCTGCGGGACGACGTAGCCTCGGCCCTGCATGAACGCATACGCCTTGGCGGCGAGGGCCAAATAGATCGAGGCGCGCGGCGACGCCCCATAAAGAATCATCGGAGCCAGATCGAGTTTGTAGGCGTTCGGATCACGGGTGGCGAAGACGAGATCGAGAATGTAGTCTTTGATCTTCTCATCGAGGTAGATCTCACTGACGGTCTGGCGGACTTCCAGCAACTGCTGCGGGCTGATGACGGGTTGGACCGAGACCGCCGGCTCCGTGATCGCCATCCGCTCCATGATCTGGCGCTCTTCGGCCCTGTTCGGGTACCCGATGAGCACCTTCAGCATGAAGCGGTCGACCTGCGCCTCCGGCAAGGGGTACGTCCCCTGCTGCTCGATGGGATTCTGTGTCGCCAGCACGAGGAAGGGGTCGTCCAATCGGAACGTCTCTTCCCCGATCGTCACCTGCCGCTCCTGCATCGCCTCGAGCAGCGCGCTTTGCACCTTCGCCGGCGCGCGGTTGATCTCATCGGCCAGGATGATGTTGGCGAAGATCGGGCCCTTTTTGACGGAGAAGGACCCCTCGCGCGGATTGAAGATCAACGTGCCAAGGAGGTCGGCCGGAAGCAGGTCCGGCGTGAATTGAATGCGCTGGAACTTCGTGGAGATCGTGCGGGCCAGCGTCTTGACGGAGAGGGTTTTTGCCAGGCCCGGAACCCCTTCCAGCAGCACATGCCCGTTGGCCAGCAGCCCCACCACCAGCCGCTCGATGAGCAGTCGCTGTCCGACGATGACCGTGCCGATCTCTTGCAGCATCCGATGCACGAAACCACTGGACTCCTTGATCCGTTCATTGACGGCCGCCATCCCTGCTTGTGCCATGCTCCCTCCATGCTGATTGCGATCTACCCCGGGTGGGCTCGGCGAACATCCGTTTTCGTCCCGACGTCGGCGCCACAGTGGGCGCAAGTGTAGCCGTAGAGGTCGCCCGTGGAAAGGACCAGAAGGCGCTTCTCCCTCGTCGGCATCGACCGACGGCACATCGGGCAATACAGGTGGGTCGCCCTCAGCTGCTCGAACTGAGCGCCTTGACCGTGGGGCTCTTCGTTGGCTCCCGGCTCTGCCTCAGAGAGTCCTGCCCGGCGCAAGGCGGCTTGCCGGCAGACTTCCGAGCACATCGGGGCATGCGGATAGACTTCGAACGGGCGTAAGCTCCGCTGACAGATCGGACACCGAAGCATCTCTCACTCACGACACCAAATGTTAGAGGTGTATGCTCTGTCGAAAAACTGCAGCGCGGGGCCTGCCGCTGCGCCACCCCACGGCAGTGCTCGCCACCGGGCCGCTGTACAGCGGCCTCGGCCCTTCGGGCCTCGACCGGCGGCTCCGCGCTGGCGTGGGGTCCCGGCTCCGCGTCACCCGCGACGCCACCGAGAAAGTGGGGTTTTCGACAGAGCAAGACGTGTGTTCATCTCAGCGCCTCTTATTATAGGGCCGGCTGTGCGCTTTCAGCCAATCGGCGATGCCTTGCTCGGTGAGTTTGCCTTTCGCGATCTCTACCACGACATCAAACTTCGCTTCGAGCGACGCGTGCAGGTCGTAGCCGTTCAACCTGAGCATCAGCCGCATGGCCTCAAACCCGACTCGTGTATTGCCATCCACGAATGCGTGGTTGAGGATGACGGAGTGACCCAATGCCGCGGTTTTGCTGAAGAGGTCCGGATAGAGATCGTGACCGCCGAAAGACGCTTGCGGGCGGTAGACGGCGGCCTCAAGCAGACCCTCATCGCGCAGACCGATTGTGCCCCCGCTCTGCTGGATGATGCGCTGGTAGAGGTAGCGGAGTTGCTTCGGATAAAGGTACTTCACGCCTTGGCCAACCGCTTCAAGAGCGCGCGATCCTCGCTGAGGAGGGCGTCGACTTCCCTGCGGAAGTCGGACGACATCACATCCTCCTTGGCCTGCAGCAGAATGAGCTCGATGCCCTTTCGCACGAGCGAGGACTTGGGAATATGGGTTGCCCGCGACACCTGCTCCAGCAACTTCAACTGCCGGTCTTCCAGCTTTAAGCTAATCGCTTTCATCTCGGCCCCCTCCTGCATAAAATATATCATGCTATTAAAGTATATTCAAGTATTAATCGAGGGCGTTCTTCATCGAGAACAGGCCATCCAGGATGATCAGCAGCCGGGGGTCGTTCGCATCGTCCTTGTTGCGCGCGAGGCAAGAGAACGTGCCCGAGGTGTTCTCGGTGTCTCGGTCGGTGATCTCCAGCTCAAAGAACGTGTCCCGAGCCGGATGGTGAATATTCGCGTGCCACGGATACGTGCCGCCCTCGCACTTGAAGATCGGCCCGATGCCGCCGAAGTAGATCTCGGCGTAGCCCCGATTGGTCCGCTGACCGATGACCGCGCCCCCCGTGACATCGATGAACATGCCGCTCGGCTCGGTCGCTTCGCCCGAGATCAGCGTCCGGTTCCCAAAGATGCGCAACGCGTCCGTGCCGATCTCCTGGATACCGAACTGGATCAGCGGACTGTCGCGGAGCGCTTGCGCCTCGTGCGCGACCATGTAGAGCGTTGAGCAGTCCGCCAGGTAGTGAAAGCCGCGCTCGCCGCCGATCTTCTGCACCGCGCGCGCGATATCCTCCAGCCGAAGCGGATACGGACCGCATGCACCCGGCTGTTTGCTCGTGACCTCGTAGTTCCCCGGTCCTGAGGCGTGCTGGCCGACGCGCTGGAACTTGAACTCAAACAGCTCCGAGGGAACCCGGACCTGCTGTAAGAAGGCCCATCCGGCCAGCGTGCCGGTGAAGATGAGCAGCAGTCCGACCAGTGCGATCCCAAGCGCGCGACCCGTTCTCCCTCTCTCCATGCCCGCTTCCTCCTCGTTGCGGCTCCGAATGTCTGAACGCGAAACGCTCGTGACATCGCGGTCCCAATCACAATAGTCGCCCGTCCCTCCGGTGCCAGGCACCGCGGTCGCTGGCACTTTCCATTGACCGCTCCGCGCGTCAGTTTGGTGACGGCCCTGCCGGCATCCCCGCTGTCTGCTGAAGCGGGCGGAAGGATGAGCCAGGATCCTATCGTGAGCAGCGATGCGAGGCTGATGACGTGTGGGATCGGACGGGAGCCATGTGCACCTCCTTGTCTTCGCACACTGTAGCAAGGCAGGCCAGAACACTCAAGCGGTTCAGGTGTCGGAGGGATGACCATCGGGAAAATGGCCTTCCTCAGTTGTAGGATATGCAGATGCTCAGGTATACTTAGGACGCACGTGCAAGGATTCCGACGACAAAGGCAACCCTCCCGTAAGGAAGGGGCGCAAAACCACGGATCCAGGGGGTCTGGCCCCCAGGAAAGCCGGGCTGCCGAAAGAGCGGCAGCCCGGATGTTTTTATGTACGAGAGCCATCGCTGTCAGCGGGTCAGGACGCAGCGTTTCCAATATCGGCAGAGGCGCTGAGCATGAAAGGGGGTGAGGGAGGATCGGTGAGTCCCAAGGGTGCTGAGGTGGTCACCGTACCGTCTCACCAAGAGGAGGCAACAACGATGGGAAAGACGATGGGTCTTCGATCAGTACTGGCAGCACTCCTGTGGGTTGGATCGGCTGGAAACGCGATGGCCGTGAATCAGTTGATCATCGAGCCCGAGCTGATCAAACGTGAGTTTAAGCCCTTGGAGCGGGTGAGGCTCTACGTCAGATTTACAAATATGGCGGGCCTGTGGGTCCGGCTGTTTAGGCAGAAGCTGGTCTGGCGTGTGGCGCAAGTCGTCGGCGGCAGGTTCTCAAGATCGGGCGAGGTGTGGCTCGACTACTTCGGTGTCTTGAGCTGCCACGATACGTTTACGTTGACCCCAAACTCGGAGCTGATCCAACGACTCGTCACGCCGGCTAATCCGCACTGTGCCGTCAGCCCGATTGAACTCACCGGGCTGACCGTAGGTCAGTATGAGTACGAACTGAAGGTCATGGAACAGGAGGATACGGTTCCGGATGTATCGGAAGATACGATCTCCACGCTCTACTTCGAGGTCAGTCCAGAGGGGTCGACAGGAGGGTAGTCGCAAAACTTGAGGGCGTCAGTCCCCACGTGATGCGTGGGGTCTGACCCCCTGCGTGGTTCGCGGTATGTGATCGCGCTGCTCGTTTCGCTCGCCGACACATGGTCGCGCTTGCGGGGAAGCTTGAAGTGCTGTCCTGAAATCGCGGTTACAAACGGGCTTTTTTCCTGGGCGCTCGACGAGAGAGAGCAGCTCCATTTGCAAATCGGGTCACATGAGCGGCTTCACCTTGGAAGCCGCCGTTTGAATCCTGAAGAACAAGTCCTGCTGGGGGTACTTGGTGGGCAACCAGAGGATGTGGCTGTTGCCCCGCTTGACCCACTCGGCGGGCAGCCACCAGAGCTCGCGGCGCAACGTGGCGAGGTTCCAGTGACGCACCGCTTCGGGCAGACACAGGAACTGGAACGCCAAGACCACGTCGTAGGCCCAGAGGATACGTTCCACGTAGGCCGCGTTGGCCCAGAAGCTGCGCGTGGGGATCTGGGTCATGGCGTACGCCCCCTTGCACTCGCGCAGGAGCAACTCCTGGAAGGCGCGGTCGCCGTAGAGCGATAGACCGCTTCAGAGGTCAACGTCAAGTTGGTGACCAAGGCCCGATGGTCGGTAGAGCGCTTGAAGGTGAACAGATGTGGCTGGCGCTCGAGGGGCTCGTGGGCGATGGGCCGTCGCACGGCGACGAAGCGGTGGGTCTGCTGCCAGTGGAACGGCGTATAGGGGAACTCGACGGCCTCCCAGCCCTCGCGAAACTCGTGGTACTTGGCAGTGACCATCCGGTCCTTGAGCGGCTGCGTCATGCGAGCCACGATGCAGTCGCCAACCCGTGTCCCGTTGAGCGGGTGGATGATGTCCTGGTCGTAGAAGGCCCCATCGAGCCGGACCCGGGGGCGTGAAGCCGCCACCGTACTGGGCAACTTGTCGAGCTGGGCCTCCAGGAAGGGCCACGTCCCAGTCACCGCATGGACGTTCCCCGCCCGGAGCTCCGCGGCCAACGAGAGACCCGTGTGGCCCTCGCTGGCGAGGATCGGCGCGTAGGAGCCCTGGCGATGGCGTCGCTTGGGGATGTAACCGAGCGCGACGCCTTCCTGGTGCCCATAGGTGATGAGGGCGGTCGTGCGGCATCCACGATGGCATCGTAGCGCAGCCCCAAGCGTTGGAAGAGCGTGGCGCGGACGTGGTCGTGGGCTGCTGCCAGGCTGCAGGTGTTCTGGACGGAAGTGCCACAGGAAGGTTCGGAGCGTGTCGCGATGCGGGAAGTCCGCTCGCCCCAACAGGGGCGGAATGAGTCCGTTGTGAATAAGCGACTGGGTGTTGTCGATCCGCCCGATGCCGGCCACGATCGCAAAGACGTGGGCCCCAGGAACAGGTCAACCGACTGGTAGGTCCGGTGACGGTACGCAGGCCACTGCACGGCATGCTGGAGGGAGTAGCGCAGCTGCAGCGATTTGCACAATTGCAGCAGGAGGCTCAGTCCACCGAGGCGGGTCAAGCCTTCGCGCTCGAAGAGAACATGGAACGTCCGAGGCCCGTTCGGCATTCTCCACAAGCGTATCAAAAAGATATGGTTGTGGAAAGCGACATTCCTCGACGGGAGAAACGCTGTTCATAGCCGTGATTTAGGAAGTAACGACTCGCAGTTCCCACTGATGGAGCGTTTCGCGCTTTAGATCTGTGACGAGACCTGACTCGAGCCGACCCAACTCAGCGGCCATACATTTTAATTCCATTACAAAAACATCCACCTTGGCCATAGTGATGTTTCAAGGCAAGCTTCAGCTTCCTCTATGATTTAGTCGGATGTCCGCTGCCAGTAATCTGCTGCCAAATTACCATTCCCCACTCGCGCTGCATCCTTTATTCATACCCATTCAGCTTCTTCAGCAACTCCAGCGCCATCTCGCTTGCCCCGGCGGTGAGTGTTCGCGACCGCGGGGAGCGAACACTGTCGGGGCACCAGCACCACAGACGTCCGCTCGTCCAGGAGTCAGACAGGACTCATGAGGGACATTATACCGTTGAGGAGGAAGGCGGGGTGATTAGAAACTTGGCGAGAACGGTCTGATCAAAGGGTTGTAGTAACGAGCACCTGGGTGGTGGCGAACTTCTCCTCCTTCGTCTTTGGCTTGATGATAATCTCCACATCTCGATCTAAGGCGTTCAGAAGCTCAAACAAGTGGTCCAAGGAAAACATGCTGAGTTTGCCGCTCATCAAGCACGAAACTTTCGACTGAGGAAGGTCGAGCAACGCTCCGGCTTCTTTCTGGGTCAAGCCCTGCTCCTTGATCAGCTCTGTGATCCGGAACATGACCTGGGCACGCGCTAGCACTCGTTCCGGGTGCGCGACACCAATATCCGCAAAGACATTACCGCTTCCTCTATGAATCTTTTCTTTTGCGCTCATCTCAGACCTGCCTGTCCCTCCGGTGCCAGGCACCGCGGTCGCTGGCACCTTTCTTGCACCCGCAATTGGACCAAGCCGTTATAGGTTGCAATCCCCCAGAGCACGATCAGTGCCGCGATCCCTAGGATCCACAGCATGCTGCCTCTTTCGTTGGATCACTTGACGAGCCCGCGTTGTCACTCAAGGTAATTGTCAGCGTATGGGTAGTGAACAGTCTGCGCATCTCTTCATTTGACAGCCGTCGTCCCTGCTGACAATCAGCTTGCGTACCTCCTGACGGACACAGCAATATCCAGTCGACGGTCGACGCCGTCAGATCGAGTTCGACGTCTCCGGTATCATTCGTGAGTCCGCTGGGCCCGTCCCACGCGCCATACTCCCAATGTCGCTCCTGCGAAACAACAGAGAGCGCTTTGGCTGGCATACCATCCACCTTTCTCACGTTCAGACGGTAATGATCGCTCGGCAGACTGTCCCTGCCCCAGCCTGGGCGGCGCAAAACAATCTCCGGCGTTCCAGGCACTTCAAACCCAAGGGCCACTCGATAGGCCGGGGTCACCGGATCATCTTCAGCAGCCACATCAAGCTCGTAGTGCTCGACATGCACGTACAGGGGCACGGCTGGCGCAAGAAAGGAGATCGTCCCATTGGAATCAGTGCGAAAACTGCCGACCTCGATCCCCTGATGAACACCACAGTGGTTGCTGTCGGACATGAACAGATCAACCCCAACCTCGAGACCGACGGCTGGTTGTCCTGCATCGGTTTGAAAAGTGATCCGCCGCTGTGAGAGCGCAGGAAGCACGATGAGATCTTCGTCGTTGGTATCCATCATTCGCGCCCCGAGCTGTTGTAGGTGCCACGCCAGCTGATCGCCGTCAAGCTGGTCGAACGGTTGAGTGAGATAAAAATGGAGTCCCGGCAGTTCGACCACGATGACATACCCTTCGGGAGCAGCCAGCGGATCGAAGTGAATCCAGCCATCAGGCAGCAGCTCCTCAGCGATCCGAACAGTGGCTCGGCCATCCCTGATGGTGCCGATCTGCACGCGCTCAAGCTGCCCTCCCCAATGGGGAAGCTGATAAAGCCAGATGGTCCCTGTGGGAACCGTGGCGGATTCCTGGCCGATCGCAAACCGGTAGCGTTGCTCAATCGGCTCAAGCGCGGCGACTGACGGCGCTGCGGCGAGCAGTGCGCAGCCCGTGGCGACAAGTCGCGACGTGACCATCAACCGACCGATCCACGGATTCATCGAGAATGCCGTACGCCGACCTTGGCGCAGGCCCGCTCCAGGGGACAGCGGCTGCACCAGGGCGAGGTGGGGTGGCAAAGGTTCTGGCCGAACGTCACCAGCAGGTCGTTATAGATCTGCCAGTGGCGCCGGGGGAGTGTCTGCCGAAGCGCCTGCTCGGTCTCTTCCGGGGTCTTCGTTCGGACGTAGCCCCATCGGTTGCTGATGCGGTGGACATGCGTGTCCACGCAGATGCCGTCCTGGCGGAAGGCCAGCGTGATAACGAGGTTAGCGGTCTTGCGCCCCACCCCCTTGATCGTCAGCAGCTCATCGAGGTCGGCCGGCACCAGCCCACCGTAGCGCTCGAGGAGGGTGCGGCACACCACATGGAGGGTGCGCGCCTTCGTCCGGTAAAAACCGACGGGGTAGATGGCGCGCTCGATCGTTCGAACCGGCAGCGCCAGCAGCGTGCGCGGCGTGCGCGCGAGCCGGAAGAGCCGTTCCGAGGCACTACGGGTCGTCTCGTCCTTCGTGCGGAGCGAGAGGAGGCAGCTGATGAGCGTGGCGAAGGGATCCTGCTTGTAGTGGCCGACGACCGGCTCTTTCCAGCGTCGGACCAGCCGCTTCAGCGTGCGGATCACGGTGTCAATGTTCCGATTTGTCACCATCGAAGATACATCTTCTCTTGAGACATGGGACGCGGGACATGAGACATGTGAGGGAAATGACAGTTCACCTGTCTCATGTCTTCTGTCTCATGTCCCAAAACTGGCGTTTCACTCCAGTAACGCACGCAGGTGCGCTTCGACGCTGCGCCCGAGAGCGATCAAGTGGTAGCCGCCTTCCAGCACCGACACGATCCGTCCCTTGCAGCAGGTGTCGGCGATCTCCAGGACGATGCGGGTCAATTCGGCGTAGCCGGCCTCCGTCACGGCGAGCCCGGCCAGCGGGTCGTCCTGGTGCGCATCGAATCCGGCGGAGATCAGCACGAGGTCGGGCTTGAACTGAAGCGCCTTCGGCCGCAGCTCTTCGCGGAAGGCGCGCAGCAGCTCCGCATCGCCCGCCCCCGCGGCTAGCGGCACATTGATCGTGAACCCCTCGCCCTGTCCCCGTCCCCGAGCTTCGCGCGAGCCAGTGCCGGGGTAGAAGGGGTACTGGTGCGTGCTGAAGTAGAGGACCGAGGAGTCCTCCTCGAAGATCGCCTGCGTGCCGTTGCCGTGGTGGACATCCCAGTCCACGATGAGGATGCGCGAGAGGTGATGGCGGCGCTGGGCGTAGCGCGCGCCGACGGCGACGTTGTTGAAGAGACAGAAGCCCATTGCCCGGTCGGCCAGCGCATGGTGGCCCGGCGGCCGGACCGCACAGAACGCGGCCTCCAGGTTCCTGGTCATGAGTTGGTCGATGGCTTGACTCACGGCCCCGGCCGCCCGCAGGGCAGCACTCCACGAGCCGGGCGAGGCGACGGTGTCCGGATCGAGGAGCGTCGGCCCACGTTCGCAGGCATGCTGGATGGCGTCGATGTAGGCGCGCGGGTGGACGAGCTCCAGCGTCTGGAGCGCGGCCACCGTCGGCTCAAGGTGCGTCAGCTTGCCCCACAACCCCGCGCGGCGAAGGTGGTCGCAGATCGCCTGCAGCCGAAGCGGAGACTCGGGGTGGGCTGGCCCGGCATCGTGCTGGAGGAAGCTGGGGTGGTAGAAAAATCCGATGCGTCGAGGCATGTGTGGCAATTCAAAAGGCAAAAGTCAAAAGTAACACCGCGGCGGACTCTTCTCCTCCGGCGTCACCCGCCTTTAAACTTACGGTTAGCCATAACTCTAGAACTCGCCACGGCTGGTGACGTGAGCCGCAGGCGCGGTGGGTGACGGCCGAATCGCTCTCGCGATTCGGCACTCCGCTCGCCGACCGGCGTCGGCTCGCTTCGCGGGCCGGGGCTACGAGTGCCCCCGGCCAGCCGGGTGAGCCTCCGGCCCTAACGGGCCGCCTCCGGCTCTATCAAGCCGTAGGCTCGGAGAGTAGGCCCGGAGGGCGAATGTGCGGGCTCAGCTGGGGGCACGAAGCTGAGGACATTATACCGTTGAGGGGGAAGGCGGGGTTATTGGAAACTTGGCGAGACTCCGGTGCCAGCTACCGCGGTAGCTGGCACCTTACCGGTAACCGCGAGGTTACCGGCCCCGCCGCCGCTGGGCGCTCGGAGCCAGCCGTGCGCGACCCGGCGGCTGGGGGCACGAAGCGGAGAATGCCCCTGCTGGCCGCTACCAGGTGCCCGCAAAGAGCTCGCTGATCTTCGCGGCGGGGGCCGTGCTTCCCCGGTAACAGCTACCCGGGTAGCAGTTACCCCGGTAACTGTTACCGATGGCACGCGCCGCCTCAGGATTCGCCTTCAGCACCTCCCCAAGATGCCGGTCAAAACCCCTCATCGCTCCACCGGTTTCAGGGTCCAACGATATCGAGCATGCCTTCGATCATCCGATTCACGTCGGTTTCTTCCACGCGCGTGATGCGGTGGCCTAACCGTTCAGTGGAGAGGGTGCGGATCTGGCTGAGCTTGACCCAGGAGGGTTTTGGCAGAAGTTTCTCGGGCAGTGCGAAGGTCAGTGGAAATCCAGCCCGCTGCGGCTGGCTGGTGATGGCAAGCGCGATGACCGTGCCGGAATGGCTGTTGAAGACCTCGTGGCTGATGACCAAGACTGGACGCCGACCGGCCTGCTCCCGACCTTTCGCCGGCTCCAAGTCGGCCCAGTAGACGTCGCCCCTTAGAATTCGGGCCATGCGTCCCCGGCAAAGCGCTCTTCCGCCAGCGCCCGCTCTTCCTTGGGGTTGAGCTTCGCGACCTCCTCGGCGAGGCGGGTATGGTTCCAGTGCTCCACCTTCTCCCGCACCGCCGCCTGGATCGCCTGGCTGCGGTTGGGGTACCGGCCCTGCGTGACCCACCGGTCAATCAGCTTCAGCAGTTGCTGGTCTACGGTGATCGCGACTTTTGCGGTCGCCATGGCCTCTCACCTCCTGGTATTCTAATTTATCATACCAGGCGATTTTCGTCAACCCACAGCGCGGAGCGGGTGGCGCGGCGCGCCAGCGAGCCGGATCCAAACGGACGGCGCGGCGGATAGCGCAGACTCCTCCCCATCCTCTCCCACGGAGCGGGCCGCGGGGACTACGCTCGCTCGCGTGGCGGGTGGCATGGCAATGGGCGGAGCTGGACGTAAGGCGGCCGGTCCGGCCATGGTGTCCCGCCATAGGCGGGACAAGGACCGGCTGCCGCTCAAGCGACGGCCGGCCACGGCGGGGCTGGCCGAGCGTTCCGGCGGAGCCCATGCCATGGGCCGTTCGCCTCGCGGCGAACGGCACTCCCGTCGCCCACCCAGCTTCGCTGGGTACCCGGGCTCGGTCGCAGGACCCGCCCCAGGGAGGCGTTCGATGAGAATCCGCGGCTCGCTACCACACACTCGCAAACAGCTCGCCGATTTTGGCGGACGGGTTGGGGGCGGTCATGAGCGCTTCGCCGATGAGCACCGCGTGGACGCCGAGCTGTCTCATCCGTTTGACGTCGGCGGGACTCTGGATGCCGCTCTCGGCCACGATCACCTTCCCCGCCGGGATGCGCGGCACCAGGCGCGCGGAGAGGGTGGGGTCCATCGTAAACGTCCCGAGGTCCCGGTGGTTGATGCCGATGACGTGTGCGCCGGCGCGGAGGGCCACGTCAAGCTCCTCCTCCGAATGGACCTCGATGAGCGGCTCGATCCCCAACCGGTCCGCCGCCTGCACGCACTCAACCAGCATCTCCTCGGTGAGGATGCGCACGATGAGCAGCACCGCGTCCGCCTCATACAACGCCGACTCGTAGACCTGGTACGGGTCCACGATGAAATCCTTCCGCAGCGCTGGAATCTCGGTGAACTGCTTCACGTCGCGCAGGAGATCGAGCGAGCCGCCGAAGTAGAACTCGTCGGTCAGCACCGAGAGCGCCGAGGCCCCCGCCTGCTGCAGGGTCTGCGCCAGGCTCACCGGGTCGAACCGCTCCCGCAGCATCCCGCGCGAGGGCGACTTGCGCTTCAGCTCGGCGATGAGCGAGAGCTTGCCGGGTGCTGCGATCGCCTGGCAGAAGCTACGCTCGGCGAGCCGGTTCGCCGTGCGGCGCCTGATCTCGTCGAACGGCAGGCGGGCCTTCGCCGCTTCCACTTCCTGGCGCTTCGTCATCACGATCTCATCGAGCATGTGCGAGATCCTTGACCCGCTCGAGCAAGGCGAGCGGCGTCCCGGCCTCCAGGGCCGCTGAGGCCTGCTCTACTCCCTGGCGGATGGTGGGGGCACGATCTGCGACGTAGAGGACACAGCCGGCGTTGAGCGCCACCACATCCCGCGCGGGGGAGCGTGTCCCGGCGAGGACCGCCCGCGCGACCTGGGCATTGAACGCGGCCTCGCCGCCCCGCAACGCCTCGGGTGTGGCGCGCGGCAGGCCGAACCCCTCCGGTTCCAACCGCCCCTCGCTCACGCAGCCGCTGCGGACCTCAAGGAACTCGGTTGGTCCGGTCGTCGTCGCCTCATCCATCCCATCGAGCCCGTGGACGACCAGAGCATGGCGCAGCCCAAGGCGCACCAGTGTGTCGGCCATCGGCCGCAGCAGCCGGCGCTCCGGCACGCCGATGAGCTGGAACGTCAGCGTCGCGGGGTTCGCGAGCGGACCGACCAGGTTGAAGATCGTGCGGATGCCGAGCGCCTTGCGGATGGGTGCGACCGCTTTCATCGCGGGATGGAAGCGCGGCGCGAAGCAGAACCCGAAGCCCAGCGCCGTGACGCTGCGCGCCACCTGCTCCGGGCTGGCCTCCAGGTTCACGCCGAGTGTTTCGAGCAGATCGGCACTCCCGCAGCGGCTGGAGGCGGCGCGGTTGCCGTGCTTGACGATCATGGCACCCGCCGCGGCCGCGGTCAGGGCGGCCAGTGTGGAGACGTTGATCGTCCCCATGCCGTCGCCGCCGGTGCCGCAGGTATCGCCGACTTCCAGCGAAGGCGGCAGCGGTAGCCGCACGGCGTGGCGGCGCAGCACGCCGACCGCCGCCGCGAGTTCCTCCGCCGTCTCCCCGCGGCGCGCGAGCATCGAGAGAAACGCGGCGACCTCCTCGGCGCTCATCCGGCCGGCCATCACGTCGCCGAGGACCCGCTCCATCGCCGCCGTGTCGAGCGGCTGCTCGAAGGAGGGCGTCTTACCGAATGGTGCGCCGGCGGGCGGCATGAGCGAGGGCGAGGAAGTTCTTCAACAGCTCCTTCCCCGAGGCGGTCAGGATGGACTCCGGATGAAACTGGACGCCGTAGACCGGGAACCGCGTGTGCTGGAGCGCCATAATCTCGCGCTCGTCGGTCCAGCCGGTCACGGTCAGGACCTTCGGCAGCGTCTCTCGTTTGACGATGAGCGAGTGGTACCGGGTCGCCTCGAACGGGTTCGGCAGCCCCTTCAACACCCCGGCGTTCGTGTGGTAGATGTTCGAGGTTTTGCCGTGCATCGGGCGCGCGGCGCGCACGACCTCTCCGCCGAACACCTCGCCGATGCACTGGTGGCCGAGGCACACGCCGAGGATCGGGATCCGGCCGGCGAACGCCCTGATGAGGGCGTTAGACACGCCGGCATCGGCCGGACGGCCTGGGCCGGGCGAGATGACAATGGCCGAGGGCCGCAGCCGCTTGGCCGCCTCGACGGTCACCGCGTCGTTGCGCTTGACGACGAGCTTCTCCCCGAGCTCGCCCAGATACTGGACGAGGTTGTAGGTGAAACTATCGTAGTTATCAATCATGAGCATCATCGGGAACTATCCTTCGGTTTGCGCGTTTTCGCGTTTGTGCGTTGGTGCGTTAACGCGCCAACGCGCTAACCCGCAAACCGTTTTTCGGCCAGCTCAATTGCCTTGAGCATGCCGGCGGCCTTGTTGAGCGTCTCCTCGTACTCGCGCTCGGGCTGCGAATCGGCGACGATGCCCGCCCCGGCCTGGATGTAGGCGCGGCGGTCCTTGATGAGCGCGGTCCGGATCGTGATGCAGGTATCCAGGTTGCCGGAGAAGCCGAGGTACCCCACCGCCCCGGCGTACGGCCCGCGGTCGTGCCGCTCCAGCTCCGCGATGATCTCCATCGCCCGCACTTTCGGGGCCCCGGTCACCGTGCCGGCCGGAAAAGCCGCCCGCAGGACGTCGAAGGCCGTCTTGCCGCGACGCAACCGGCCCGTCACGCTGCTGACGAGATGGAGCACGTGGGAATAGCGCTCCACCACCATTAATTCCGGCGTCCGCACCGAGCCGACCTGCGCCACGCGGCCCAGGTCGTTGCGGCCCAGGTCCACGAGCATGAGGTGCTCGGCGCGCTCTTTGGGGCTCGTCGTGAGCTGGCGGATGAGCCGTACTTCCTCGCGCGGATCGCGTCCGCGCGGCCGCGTGCCGGCGATCGGCCGGGTCTCGAGCTCGCCGCCCTCGCAGCGCACGAGCATCTCCGGCGAAGCACCGACGAGCACCAGCGATCCGAACCGGAGCAGGAACATGTAGGGCGAGGGGTTGAGCGAGCGCAGGGCGCGGTAGAGGTCCAGCGGCTCACCGGCAAAGTCCCGCTCGAGACGCTGGGAAAGCACCGCCTGGATGATGTCGCCCTCGCGGATCCGCTCCTTGGCCCGGCCGACCATTGCGGTAAACTCCCCGCGGCTGACCGTCGAGCGGACCACCGAGGAGCGGTGTTGGGGTGTCCGGCGGGTCTGCGGGAGCCTCCCGCGCAGCCGTTCCGCCATCGCCTCGACCGCCCGCACTGCGTCCCGATATGCCGCGCGCGGCGAGCGGCCGTGAAGCCCTGCGGGCAAGTCCGTGGGGCGGAATCCCGAGCGAGTCCCGCCAGAGGCGGGATGAGTCGAGGGATCGATGATCGCGTTGGCCACGAGCAGCAGCTTGTGCTGGGCGTGGTCGAAAATCGCCATCGAGTCCGCCAGCATCAGCATGATGTCCGGCAAACACAGGTCGTCGAGCTGGTGCGGCGGCAGCCGCTCGATGAACCGCACGACGTCGTAGCCAAGGTATCCGACGAGCCCCCCGCAGAACCGCGGCACGCCGGGGACCGGCACGAACTGGAACCATCGCATGAGCCGCTCCATCTCCACGAGCGGGTCATCGGCGGTCTCGAAGCGGCGCACCCGCGCGCCGGAACCGTTGCGCAACTCCGAGAGCTCGATGTGCCGGCCGCTGGCCGTGAAGAGCATGCGAGGCCGCGCCCCGAGGAACGAGAACCGCGCCACCTTTTCGCCGCCGGCGGCCGACTCCAGCAGGAAGCTGAAGCGTCCATCGTCCAGCTTCAGAAAAGCGCTCACCGGCGTTTCGAGATCGGCGAGCAACTCTCCATAGACCGGGATGACGTTCCCGTGCTTTGCTAGTTTGAGAAATTCCGACTCTGAAGGCTTCAGTTCCATCTTGAGTGGCAAAGTGGCTAAGAGCGCATCCCAAAACGCCGCTCAGTGGCCAAGTGGCAAGGTGGCAAAGTGACCACAGCATCGATGCTACGGCCACTCAGCCACTGGGCCACTTCACCACTCCATGGTTTTGGGACGCACTCTAAGTGGCCTAACCCGGAAGACAACTGATTTTTAAGATGCGTCTTGCAACGAGGTCGATAAAAGTCTTCCCCCCTCGGTCTGTCAAATGAAACCATTCCAACGCCTGCCAGGACATTTCGGATCCCAGCTAACACTTGGTTGAGCCAACTCCTCTGCGCTGACCTATTTCTTCTGGCCACTTGGTCACTTCGCCACTTTGCCACCACGATATACCTTCGATGGATCAAATACCCTTCGCCCGATCGCCACCAACCGCCCATTGCGTAGCTTCCGGAAATAGCAGTCAAAGTAGCCGGTGTGGCAGCCGGCGACGTGCTGGCGGACCATGAAGAGGAGCGACTTCCCTTCGCAGTCCACCGCCACCTCCTGGATGAGCTGGATGTGACCGGAGGTTTCCCCTTTCTGCATGAGCCGGTTCTGTGAGCGGCGAAAGAGGTAAACCGTCCCCGTCTCGAGACTCTTCTTCAGCGCCGTCTCGTTGAGGTAGCACAGCGTGAGCGGTTGGCGGCTCTTCGCGTCCTGGACGATCGTCGGGATCAAGCCCTGGCCGTTGAACTGCAGGATACCTCGCAGCGCCCGGTAACCGGGAACAGGCTGAGCACGCTTGGATGGTCTCTTCATAGGCGAACCGTCACCCCTTTGGCGGCCAGGAGCCGCTTCACGTCGTCGATCGAAAGCTCGCCGAAGTGGAAGAGCGAGGCGGCCAAGGCCGCGTCGGCGCGGCCAACGGTCAGCGCCTCATAGAAGTGCTCCGCCGTACCAGCACCACCGGAGGCGATCACCGGGATCGTCACGGCCCGGCTGACCGCCTCGGTCAGGTCCACGTCGTAGCCGGCCTTCGTCCCGTCGCAGTCCATGCTGGTGAGCAGAATCTCCCCCGCTCCGCTCGCTTCCGCTTCCCTCGCCCATTCAACCGCATCTTTGCCTGTCGGCGTCCGCCCCCCGTGCGTGTATACTTCCCAACGGTTACTCCGAACTCCGAACTCTGAACTCCGAACTTTCTTGGCGTCGATCGCAACGACGATACATTGGTTCCCAAACCGGTCGGCGGCTTCGTTGATAAAATCGGGCCGCTCGACCGCGCTCGTGTTGAGCGACACCTTGTCGGCGCCGGCATTCAGCAGCGCGCGGATGTCCGCAACACTCCGGATCCCGCCGCCGACCGTCAGCGGCATGAACGCGGCGGCCGCGGTCCGGGCGACGACGTCGAGCATGGTGGGGCGCTGCTCGTGGCTGGCGGTAATGTCGAGGAACACCAGCTCATCGGCCCCGGCGTCATTGTACGCCTTCGCCGCCTCCACCGGGTCGCCGATATCCCGCAGGCTGACGAACTTGACGCCCTTCACGACCCGCCCCTTGTCCACATCGAGGCAAGGGATGATGCGCTTGGCCAACATCTCGGAGTGGCTAAGTGGCGAGGTAGCTGAGTGGCAAAGTGAAGACCATCACATCTGGTTGGCCACGTTGCCACCCCTCATGCCAGCGCCTGAATGGCTTGTTGAAGATTGATGGCACCCTCATAGAGCGCCTTCCCGATGATGGCGCCGATGACGCCGCGCGGCTCGAGCGTCTTCAGACGCTGGAGGTCGGCGACCGAGCTGATTCCACCGGACGCGATCACCTGGACGGGGGCCGCGTCGAGCACCTCGCCGAGCAGCGTCACGTTCGGCCCCTGGAGCATGCCGTCGCGGCTCACGTCGGTGCAGATGAGTGCGCGCACGCCGAGGGCGGCCATCTCCGAGGCCAGACGCGCCGGGGTGAGCGGGGTTGAGGACACCCAGCCGCGCGAGACCACCTGGCCGGCTTTGGCGTCGATCGCCACCGCGACCTTGGCCCCGTGGCGCAGGACCGCGGCCTTCACGAACGCCGGATCCTCGCACGCCTTCGTGCCGAGGACGACGCGCGCCGCCCCCACATCCAGCGCTCGATCGAGCGTCTCGGCCGTGCGGATGCCGCCGCTCAACTCGACCGCAATGCCGCAGGCCTTGATGATGCGCTGCGCCAGCGGGAGGTTCGTGTAAGCGCCGTCGAAGGCGCCATTGAGGTCCACGACGTGCAGCCACGTTGCCCCGGCCTCGGCCCACCGATGGGCGACCGCCACCGGATCATTCGAGTAGACCGTCACCTGGTCGCGCTTGCCCTGCGCGAGCCGGACCACGTTGCCGTCGAGGAGGTCAATGGCGGGAAGAATGATCATTGCCGAAAGCGCTCAAGGCTCTAGGCTGAAGGCTCGAGGAAACGGCCTAGAGCCTCGACCATCACAGTTTGATGAAATTCTCCAGCAGCTTGAGGCCAATGGCTTGGCTCTTCTCCGGGTGGAACTGGGTCGCGTACAGGTTCCCGCGCCAGACCATCGAGGCAAACCGGCCGCCGTAGTCCGTCTCGAGCGCGGTCACGGAAGGGTCCGTCGGTTCGACGTAGTAGGAGTGCACGAAGTAGACGAAACTGCCATCCGGAATGCCCTGCAACACCGGACAGCCATTCTGCCGACTGCCAACCGCCTCCTGCCGTCTGGTAATTTGGTTCCAGCCCATGTGCGGGACTTTCAGGCCATGACCGTTGGTGTCAAACCGACGCACCCGCCCACGCAGGACGCCGAGGCCGGAGGCACCCTTCCCTTCCTCGCTCTCCTCAAAGAGCAGCTGGAGGCCGAGGCAGATCCCCAGATAGGGCGTCCCCTTGGCGATCGCTTGCCGCACCGACTCGACCAGTCCGCGCGCCGACAGCTCGCGCATCGCCGACGGGAAGGCCCCGACGCCTGGCAGAATCACTTTGTCAGCCCGGGACACCTCAGCCGGGTCGCTGGAGACGCGCACCGAAGCCCCCAGCGACTCAAGCGCCTTCGAGACGCTGCGCAGGTTGCCCATGCCGTAGTCGATGACAACAATCATCTGTCAGTGGCGAGGTGGCAAAGTAGCGACACAGGTCCTGTTCGGCCACTTTGCCACTCAGTCACTTTGCCACTCACAGGTGACCTTTCGATGACGGAATACCCTTCACGCGGGGGTGGATCCTGACCGCCTGCTCGAATGCGCGTCCCAGCGCCTTGAAGACCGCTTCCAAGGTGTGGTGGAAGTCGTCGCCGGAGAGCACATTCGCGTGGAGCGTCACCTTGCAGGTGCGCACGAGCGACTCGAGGAAGTGCTCCGCGTCATTCCACGAGTAGTCGGTGCTGGTGGAGAGCTTCGGACGTCCGCCGAAGCGCGCGTCGGTGAAGATGAGCTTTGCCCGGCCGGAGATATCCAGCACCACCCGGGCCAGGGCTTCATCCATCGGGACGTAGGCCAGGCCGAAGCGGGTGATGCCCTTCCGCTCGCCAAGTGCCCGATCGAGCGCCTGCCCGAGGACGATCCCGATGTCCTCGTTGGTGTGGTGCCGGTCGATCGCAAGATCCCCGGACCCCTTTATCGTCAGGTCGAGGAGCCCGTGCGTGCCGAAGAGCGTCAGCATGTGGTCGAGGAACGGCAGGCCGGTCTTCACCGAGGTCTTGCCGTGGCCGTCCAGATTGACGCTGACGGTGATCTTGGTCTCTTTACTCTTACGCGCTGCCGTCGCTCGTCTCATCGTCAATGGCCAAGTGGCCCAGTGGCAAGGTGGCACAGTGCGTCGAGAGCGAAACGTCTCATCTCATCGTCGGCCACTTTGCCACTTGGTCACTGTGCCACCTCCTATGTGAGTCTCACTTTTACAGCCTCATAGTGTCGCGGCAGCCCTTCGATCGCCGCGATCCGCTCGAGCGGCTCCCGCATCCGCTCCAGCGCCTTCTTCGTATAGCTGATGACATGGGTGCGCCGGATGAAATCATCGAGGCCTAGGCCCGAGAAGGTCCGGGCCGCGCCCCCGGTGGGCAGGACATGGCTCGGCCCCGCGACGTAGTCACCCACCGTCACCGGCGAGTACTGGCCGAGGAAGATCGCGCCCGCGCTCGTGATGCGCTTGGCCAGCTTCTGAGGCGAGCGCACCATAATCTCGAGGTGCTCCGGCGCCAGCCGGTTGGCGGCGTCCACCGCCTCGTCCAGGTTCTTTACGACCATGCAGTAGCCTCCGGGAATCTGCTTGCGGGCGAGCCTCGCCAGCGCCCTGGACGTCGTGATGAGGAAGGCGATTCCACCCGCGTGCTCCGTCTCGGCCAGGAGGTCGGCCAGGACGTACTGCGTGTTCGAATACCGATTGGCGATCACCGCGATCTCCGACGGGCCGGCCGGCGTGTCCACGTCCACGAACCCGTAGACCTGCCGTTTGGCCTCGGCGACGTACGCGTTGCCTGGGCCGACGATCTTGTCCACCTTGGGGATGGTCTTGGTCCCGAATGCCATCGCGGCAATCGCCTGGGCACCCCCCATCCGGTACACCTCGTCGACATCGAGGAGGCTCGCCACGGCGAGGATGTGCGGGTTAACGCTGCCATCCTTCCGTGGAGGCGTGGCGAGGATGACCCGTTTCACCCCCGCCTTCTTCGCCGGGATGACCGTCATGTAGACGGTGGAGACCAGACTCGCCGTCCCGCCGGGGATGTAGATGCCGACCCGCTCGATCGGGTCGAACTTCTCGCCGAGCACCACGCCGTCGCCGTCCACCGACCGGACCGGCTTCAGGCGCGGCCGGCCGTAGAAGGTCTGGACGTTCTGGATGGCGCTCTTGAGCTGGAGCGCGAACTTCGGGTCGAGGTGCTGGAACGCCCCGGAAATCTCGGCCTCGGTCACGCGCAGCTGCCGCGGAGCGAGGCGCACCTTGTCGAACCGGCGCGTGTAGCGCAGGAGTGGTTCGTCGCCGCCCTGGTAGACGTCGTCGACGATCTTGCGCACGCTGTCTTCGATCCGCCGCTTCCGCACGAGCTGGCGACCGCACAGCCGCTGCCACTCCTGACTGGTGGTGGAGATGACCTTCATCGTGGAGCCCCACGCTGTGGGCTGAGGGCTGGGGGCAACTGCCCCGAACTCCGAACGTCGAACTTCGAACTCCGAACCAACTGGCGCCTCATGGTTTTTCCAACGCTTCCCGAATCAACTCCTCCGCCCGCTTCATCGCCGCCGGGATCCCGGACGGGTCCTTGCCCCCCGCCTGGGCGAACTCAGCTCGTCCGCCACCGCTGCCGTTGGTCAGCGGCGAGACCGCTTTGAGCGTCTGGCCGGCGTGCACCCGGCCGGCGACATCGTTCGTCGTGGCCATGACGAGTGTGGCCCGGTTCGGCCCTTCGGACGCCGCCAGCAGGACGACGCCGCCTGTCTGCAGCGACCTGCGCACCGCATCGGCCAGCGCGGCCAACTGCTCGCGGTCGGCATGCTTGATCGTCGAGGTGACCAGCGTGACCCCGTTGATCTTCCGTCCCTCCGCGACGAGCCGATGCGCTTCCACCTTGGCGAACTCCATCTGGACTGTTTTGCGCTCCCGTTCCGAGCGCTTGAGCTGCTCGAGCAGCTCTTCGAGCCCCGCGACGAGCTCGTGGGCCGGTCGGCCGAGCCGGCGCGCCGCCTCGTGGAGCAACCGCTGACCGTCCTGCTGCTTCTGCGCGGCGGCCTCCCCGACGAGCGCCTCGATGCGGCGCGTGCCGGCGGCAATCGAGCTCTCGCCCGTGATGAGGAAGGTCCCGACGAAGCCGGTGTGGCGCAGGTGCGTGCCGCCGCAGAGCTCCTTCGAGTAGTCGCCGATGGTCACGACGCGCACCATGCCGCCGTACTTCTCGCCGAAGAGCGCCAGCGCCCCGTCGCGCTTGGCCTCTTCGAGGCGCATCCGCGAGGTGTGAATCTCATCCGCCAGGCGCACCCGGCTGTTGACGAGCGCTTCCACCTGCGCGCGCTGCTCTTCGCGCAGGCCCTGAAGCGAGGAAAAGTCAAAGCGCACCCGCTCGGTTTCGACGTAGGAGCCGGCCTGCACTGCCTCCGGGCCGAGCACCTTACGCAGCGCCCAGTGGAGCATGTGGGCCGCGGTGTGGCTGCGTGCGACCTTGAGGCGCCGCTCGTCGTCCACCGAGGCGCGCACCGGCTCCTGCACGCTGAGCGTGCCCTCGCGGACGATCGCCTGGTGGATGAGCACATCATCCGCCCACGTCGTCTGTACCACGTCGGCCTTTCCCTTCGGCCCCTCCAGACGGCCCGCGTCGCCGATCTGGCCGCCCGCCTCGCCGTAGAAGGGCGAGTGGTCGAGCACGATACCGACCGAGGCACCCGCCGAGGCCTTCGTCACCCAGCCCTTTCCGTCCCACAGCCCCTTGATGCGTGCTTCGGCGGTGAGCGATTCGTAGCCGACGAACTGCGATTCTTTCGGCGGCAGGTCACGGACCGCCGCGCGCACCTGGAGTGCCTCGGTCACGAACACGCCGCCGCTGAACTGGCTACCCGCCCGCGAGCGCTCCTGCTGAACCTTCAACGCGGTCTCAAACCCAGCGCGGTCGACTTGGAAGCCTTGCTCATGGGCGATATCAATAGTAAGCTCAAGCGGGAATCCGTAGGTATCGTAGAGTTTAAACGCTTCATCACCTGGTATCGTCCGCTGTTTGCTGTACTTCCGCATGATCTCTTCTAAGCGCGCTGTTCCAGCCGTAAGCGTTTCCTCAAACTGCGTTTCTTCTTTCGCGATGGCTTGCCGAATCGTCTCTTGTTTTACCTGCAGGTCCTGAGCGTAGGGTGAGCCTTCCATCGCCTTCACCACAGCCCCAACGAGACCCTCTCTCGCAAGAACGAGATTTGAAGAGCTAGTGGGTGAGCCTTGCGGGATACCCGCTACTGTGGCCAAGCGGTGCGCTCGCCTGATCAGCATGCGGAGGACATACCCCCGAGATTCATTGGATGGGATGAGTCCCTCAGCTAACAAAAACACACTTGCGCGCAGATGATCGGCAAGAGCACGCTCTGCGGTGATCACGCGATCAGTTCTCTGAAGGTTCGTGGGCTCGCGATCTCGAATGTCCTTGATGATCGGCGCAAACGCATCCGTCTCGTAATCCGTCTCGACCCCCTGCACCACCCGCGTGAGCCGCTCGAGCCCCATGCCGGTGTCGATGTTCTTGCGCGGCAGCGGCGCAAGCCGGCCGTCCGGTTGCCGGTCGAACTGGGTGAAGACGAGATTCCACGCCTCCACAGACTTGGGTCCTTGGACCTTGCCCTCGGCGTCATAGTAGATCTCTGAGCACGGGCCGCACGGACCGTTGGGCCCTTCCTTCGGCGCGTTCGCGGGCCAGAAGTTGTCCGCCTGTCCGAAGCGCTTGATCTTGGCTTCCGGTATGCCGAGCGCGCCCCAGAGCTTGAACGCTTCGTCGTCCTCTTCGTAGATGCTGACCCACAGCTGCTCAGCCTTCAGGTCTAGGCACAGCTCCGGCGTCGTGCTGCGCTTTGTTCCGGCATAGTCGAGCGTGCCGGTCAGAAACTCCCACGCCCACTGGATCGCATCACGCTTGAAGTAGTTGCCGAAGGAGAAGTTCCCCAGCATCTCAAAAAACGAGTGGTGGCTCGGCGTCCGGCCCACGTGCTCCAGGTCGCCGGTGCGCAGACACTTCTGGCACGAGGCCGCGCGCTGGCGATCCGTCCGCCGTCCTAAGAAGTCGTCCTTGAACTGGTTCATCCCGGCCGAGGTGAACAGGACCGTCGGGTCGCCGCTTGGGATGAGCGAGTCGCTCGGCACGACGGCATGAGTGCGCGCCTCGAAAAAGGACAAAAACCGATCCCGCAGTTCATGGCTCTGCATCATGAGGGAATGGCTTACGATGACACGGAATGGCCGGTTGCGTCGTTGAAGAGCCGTTCGATCAGGTCCTGGTCAAACCCGCGGGCGGCGAGGACGCGCGCCAGACGGCCGAGATCATCGCGGCCGCTCCGGCGGCGGGCTGCGATCACGGCTCGGGCGCGCGCTTCGTCGTCCTTCGGCAGTCCCGATCGGTCGGCGGCATCTGCAATCGCCCGCGCGCCAAAGCCGCGCGCTTCAAGCCTAGCGCGGATCACGACCCACCCGTAGCCCCGCCGGGCCCAGTGGTCGGCCCACAACCGCACACCCGCCGAATCGTCCACAAGCCCGCGGGCTTCGCACTCGGCGACGAGCCGGGATGCCGTGCGCGGCGGCACACCACCCCGGGAGAGGTACGTGAGCAGTTGCTGGCAGGAACGGACCCCGGTCCGGGCGTACCGGTGAAGCCCAGCGGGTAACCCTGCGGTTCCCTGCTGCATGCCCCCGGGGTGGAATCCCGCCCGCCCCGGCCTCAGTCTATACGGTTGGCGGGCCGGGGAGCGAGCCCCCGCGGCTTCGCTTGGCGAAGCCAAGCGGCGGGGGCGAGTCGAGGGAGTGAGCGCAGTCACCCCGCACACGGGGCTGGCCGATTCCGTGTGCGGGATATCGCGCCCCCGGCCCGGCTTCCGCTTATTGATTGGCTGGGGCGGGCGCGCCACCGGATTCTGTGCCGTGTCACGGGGATCTCGGCGGCGCTCCACCATACGGGACACCTCATGGCGCTGCTTTGATGACGATATACCCTCGGTTCGTCCTCACCAAGGCATTGCCCTTCAGTTCCGCGATGACTGCGGTGAAGTCGCTCACGCTCTCGATCCGCACGCTGGTGAGCTGACCCTTGATCGCCCCTTTGACTTCGTTGATCACGTCGCCATCGTGCAGGCCGGCCTGCTCCGCCGGGCTGCCCGACTCCACTTCGACGACGAGGACGCCCGTCGTGCCCGGCGCGAGGCCGAGCCGCTCCAACTGCTCCGGGGCCAGCGGCCCGACCTTCAGGCCACGCCACGTCTCGCCGGAACGACTCCCCCCACCCGCAAGGTCCACATCAGCCGGCCGCTCGCCGATCTCCACCTCGAGCGTCTGAGGCTTGCCTTCCCGCAGGATCTGGAGCGTGATGCGCCGGCCGGCCTTAGCGCCGCTCACCAGATCAATGAGCTGGCGCGAGTGCTGGATGGCCTTTCCGTCGAACACCGCGACGATGTCGCCGTCTCGCACCCCGGCTTTGCTCGCCGGACTGTCGGACAGCACCTGGTAGACGAGGACGCCCTTGCGCTCGCCCAAGCTGTAGTACTCGGCGACGTCGACGGTGATGTCCTGGATCTGGATGCCGAGCCAGCCGTAGATGACCTGCTTGCCCTCGACGAGCGTGTCGAGGATGCTCTTCGCCTTGTTGATCGGAATGGCGAACCCGTACGCGTTGCCCGGCCCGGTGATGATCGCCACGTTGACGCCGATCACCTGCCCCTCGAGGTTCACGAGCGGGCCGCCGCTGTTACCGGGGTTGATCGTCGCGTCGGTCTGCATGAGGTCCGAGTAGTCACGGTCATAGCGCGAGGTCCGCGGGAGCTGGCGGTGGAGGGCGCTGATCACGCCGACCGACAGCGTCGGCTCGGACCCGAACGTCTGGGCGGCGGGCCCGATGCCGGCCAGGCCCAGGGGGTTGCCGAGCGCCACCACCCACTGCCCGGCCTTGACCTGGCTCGAGTCGCCCAGCGTCATGACTGGCAGGTTCTTCGCGTCGATCTTCACGATGGCGAGGTCCGCCCGCGCGTCCTTGCCCTTCATGGTCCCCGTGAACTCGCGGCCGTCGGTCAGCGTCACGGTGATCTTCTCCGCGTCCGCCACGACGTGCTCGTTCGTGAGGATGTAGCCCTGCGGGTCGATGATGACGCCGGAGCCCAGGCCGAAGCGGTGGAACGGCTGCTCGGGTGCCTCGCCGCCGTAGAACTGGCGGAAGAAGTCTTCAAACGGGTCCTCGCCGCCTCCGCCGAAGAATGGTGAGCGAGGGATCGCCCGGAAGTACTGCCGCACCCGCTCACGCTCAATCTGCTCGGTGGAGATGCTGACGACCGCAGCCCCCGCTTGCTCGCCGACGCGGATGAAGGCGCTCTGGAGCGACTCGGCTTCACTGGACGCGGCGGGTGCTGGGGCGGCCTGGACGGACGATATCATCCCGCCCTGCGCCGGCTTCATGCCGCTTGACCACAACTCATTCCGCCCGCCCAGGATCCCGGCGAGGACGACCCCACTGATCACCACCAGCCCAATGACCTTTCGCGTACGCCCGCTCATCGTTCTCCCTCGCCTCCTCGACTCTTCGACTCGCGCCCCCGCACGTTTGGCTTCACCAAACGAAGCCGCTGGGGGCGTCGCTCCCCGGCCCGCCAACCACATATACGGAGGCTGGGGCCGGCAGGATTCCGTGGTTCGACTCGCTTCGCTCGCTCACCACAGTCCCGAGCGAGGCAATACCGAGTCGAGGGACGCCCCATCCCTCGGCCAGCGGCCTCGGGATCTTCGCCGAGGAATCCCGAGCGACAGCGAGGGACGGGCAGAACAAGCGGTGCCACGGGCTTACCCGTGGGGCTTTCTACCCATTCGCGTTCCGTACCGTTCGTGTGCTCGCTTATGAGCCGCCCGACGCGGCGGGGACGACCTCATGCTCCTTGACCTTCCTCGTCTCCTCGCCGGCGTCCTGCGCAGCCTGCCGGCGGACTTGCCCATCCAGCTGCTGCATCAGCTTCTGGTTCTCCCGCAGGAAGAGGCGAGCGGCCTCGCGGCCCTGCCCGAGCTTGGTGTCCCCGGCCGACAGCCAACTCCCCTGCCGCTGGATCACGCCGACGCTCTCACCCACGTCGAGCAGGCTGCCCGCCTTCGAAATACCCTCGTCAAAGAGGATGTCGAACTCGGCCTGGCGGAAGGGGGGTGCCACCTTGTTCTTCACGACCTTCGCCCGAACCCGGTTGCCGACCACCCGTTCACCGACCTTGATGCTCTCGATGCGGCGCAGGTCGATGCGCACCGATGAGTAGAACTTCAGCGCCCGGCCGCCCGGGGTGACTTCGGGGTTGCCGAACATCACGCCGATCTTCTCGCGCAGCTGGTTGATGAAGATGGTGCACGTCTTCGACTTGGACACGGCGGCCGTGAGCTTGCGCAGCGCCTGGCTCATGAGACGCGCCTGCAGCCCCATGAACTGGTCGCCCATTTCGCCCTCGATCTCGGCGCGTGGGACGAGTGCCGCCACCGAGTCCACGACGACGACGTCCACCGCGTTGGAGCGCATGAGCATCTCGGCGATCTCCAGCGCCTGCTCGCCGGTGTCGGGCTGGGAGATCAAGAGGTCGTCGAGGTTCACCCCCAGCGTCTTGGCATAGGTCGGGTCGAGCGCGTGCTCGGCGTCGATGAAGGCCGCCACCCCGCCCGCGCGCTGGGCTTCCACCACGACGCTCAGGCTTAGGGTCGTCTTCCCGGAGGACTCCGGGCCGAAGATCTCCACGATGCGGCCGCGCGGGACCCCGCCGATCCCCAACGCGAGGTCCAGCGCCAGCGACCCGGTGGACAGGGCCGCAACATCCAGCTTCGTGTCCTGCCCCAGCCGCATGATCGAGCCCTTGCCGAACTGCTTCTCGATCTGGCTGAGGGTGACTTCCAGCGCTTTCAACCGGTCCGACCGCTCCTTGTCCTGCTGTTCTTTCTCTTTCGCCACCATTGCTACTCTCCTTCTAATCATACAGTGATGATGTCGCGGATTCGCACCGCAGAACCGTGCCCTCCAAGCAGATTTCGCAGATCATTCATCTGCGTCATCCGTACTCAAAGGGCGTCCTTCCCAGCGAATCAGCGTCATCACCTCTCTGCCGCCGTGCCCGGACAATCCTGTGCGGGGCGCACCGGCCCGCCGCTGTGTGCTCAACTTCCGATTCGTTATGCCACCATTATAGGGGAGGCGTTCTCGCCTTGTAAAGCGCACCGGGGTCACCCAGAGGGCAAACATTCCGCGGTCACCGGGTCACCGGCGACCTGGTGCCCTGGTGACTCCGGAGGCCGGAGCTGCCATAATGGCGCCATGCATGCCGAGCTGCTGACCATCGGCTCCGAACTGACCAGCGGAGTCACCGTCAACTCCAACGCCGTCTACCTGGCCCGGCGCCTGGCCGAAGCCGGCATTGTCTGCAGCCGCCAGGTCACCGTCGGGGATGAGCGGGCCGCCCTCCGGGAAGCGATACGCGAGGCACTCGGCCGCTGCGAGCTGTTGGTGATGACCGGCGGGCTTGGGCCGACGTTCGACGACGTGACGCTGGAGACGCTCGCCGAGGCGACCGGCCGCCCCCTGACCTTCCATCCTGAGATCGCCGCCCGCATCCGGCGCTTCTACAAGCACCTCGGCCGGCGGCTCCAACGCGCCGCCATGCGGCAGGCGTACGTGCCCCGTGGGGCGACGCCGCTGCCAAATCCCATCGGCACCGCCCCGGGCGTGTGGCTGCCCCTGCCAGATACGACCGTCGTGCTGGCGCTCCCCGGCGTGCCCGCCGAGATGCGCGCGATCGTGGAGCAGCGGTCCGTCCTGCCCCGCCTCAAGCGGCTCGGCGGCGAGGCCGACGTGGAAACTCGCACCCTGCGCACGGCGGGCGTGGCCGAGCTCTCCATCCAGGCCATTCTTGCGCGGCTGCGCATCCCGGACACGATTCAGGTTGGCCTCTACCCGAACCTGCGGATGGTCGACGTGCGGCTCACCGCCATCGCACCCACCCGTCGCCAGGCGCACACGGCACTTCGGCCGCTCGAAACGAGGCTCCGCCGCGCGCTGGGCTCGGCGGTCTACGGCTCGGATGAAGACACGCTGGAGGAGATCATCGGGAGGCTGTTGGTCGCGCGCCGGCTGACGGTGGGGGTGGCCGAGTCGTGCACGGGGGGGCTTGTCTGCGACCGGCTCACCAACGTGCCGGGCAGCTCACGCTACATGCGGGGCGGCGTCGTCGCCTACCACAACGACGTGAAGCGCCGCTCACTCGGCGTACCGGTGGAAACGTTGGAGTGCTTCGGAGCCGTCAGCGCCCAGACCGCAGCCCGGATGGCGGAGGGGGTGCACCGGCTGACCGGGGCAAGCCTGGGGCTCGCCATCACCGGCATCGCCGGTCCGACCGGCGGG
>Ga0209515_10001759_pt1 | contig 35124 bp, 42 predicted proteins | sample Subgroupgradi54m_FD_187454 | JGI IMG/M metagenome (GOLD analysis project Ga0209515, IMG submission 187454) | Subsurface groundwater microbial communities from S. Glens Falls, New York, USA - GMW60B uncontaminated upgradient, 5.4 m (SPAdes)... ... | reverse complement strand
GTGCCGTTTAACGAAAGAATCCTGACCAAAATTTTGTCTACTACTACTACTACTACTACTACTACTACTACTACTACTACTAGTGTTATTACTGATTGGTATTATATCCGCAAAGACAAAACGAGATTTCCCGCAGCGAGCATTATTACCCCATTTATTATAAAGGGCAAAATTATCGGCGCGGTAGAGGTATTTCGCGACATCACCAAAGAGAAAGATGTTGATAAATCTAAAAGTGAATTTGTATCTCTTGCTTCTCATCAACTCCGTACTCCGCTTGGGATAATTAAATGGTATCTTGAAGTACTGCAAAAAGCACCGCAGCAAACCAAAGAATATAAAGAATATTTTGATGAGGTATATAAAAGTAATGAGCGGGTATTATCTCTAGTCCGTGATTTGCTTTCTGTCTCCCGTATCGATCAAGGACGGGTCAAAGATGCTCCAAAACTAGTAAATATTCTAGAAATAATTACAGATACTGTAACGCAGATGCAAATTCTCGCCAAAAGTAAAAAAGTAACTCTTCATTTGGAACTAAAAGCACAAAAATTACCCAGTATGTATCTGGATCCCTTGAGATTCCATGAAGTGATTGAAAATTTAATAGCCAATGCCATTGAATATACCCAGTCTTTGGGGAAGGTAGAAGTGACAGTGGGTACAGACAACGATTCTGTAATCGTCAGTATACAAGATACAGGTATGGGTATCTCTGCGGAAGATAAAAGTAAGCTCTTTGATAAATTCTTTAGAGCGCCGGAAGCTATAAAAAATAACCCTGAAGGTTCGGGACTCGGTTTATATGTTGTAAAGTCTTATGTTGAGCAGTGGGGTGGAAAAATATCTGTTGAAAGCGTTGAAGGCAAAGGCTCGACATTCACGATTAGCTTGCCAATTATTAAAGACCCGCCTTCGTTAAAACTTCGGCGGGCGAAGGGGGTGATTAATATATGAAGAAAATACTTGTTGTTGAGGATGAACTGGCCTACCTAAAACTACTCAATTCTCAGTTGACTGAAAAAGGGTATACGGTTATTGAGGCAATAAATGGAAAAATAGGCCTTGAAAAGGCAAAAAAAGAAAATCCCGATCTTATCCTGCTTGATATTAGAATGCCGGTAATGGATGGTATGGCTATGCTTGATCTGCTTCGAAAAGAAGAGACGGGTAAAAAAACAAAAGTTATTATGCTTACTAATCTTGAAGCGGATGATAAAATTCTCAGGGATGTCCTTAAAGATCAACCCACATATTATTTTGTAAAAAGTAACATTCAGTTTAATGATTTGCTTGAGAAAATAAAAGAATTACTTGAGGAGAAGGTGCTGTTGCCAGCGTAAATCATATGGAAAAAGTTACTGCCAACCAAGCAGCCAAACTTCTGGGTATTTCGATTGATAAACTAGGGATACTGGAAAAACAAGGGCTCATACATTCTTCTCATAATACAGAAGGAGTAAGCTTCTACTCTTCCGGCGAAATTGCACAAATAAAATCCAGGCGTGGTCCTACGCTTGCAGAAGAAGCAGCTCAAGTTGGTATCGAGATTCAGCAGGAGGTTTTTACATCAGTTTCCGGTCTGGTGAAACTGCGCAAAAGGGCTTCGATACTTGGTGCTTTTTTGTTTGCAGTTTTTATTTTGTTGCTCATAGTTATTACCACCTTGTTCTATAAATATCCCTTAGCTACTTCGGATTTTTTCGGTTACTATTACCGGTTCAACACTACAGGTAAGTTACAAGCTTTGTCTGCAACCGCACAAGAGAAAAATGTTTTAGGTGTAACAACCGGCCCTGATACAGCGCCAGTAAAAACTTCGGTTTTGGCAGATGTTATTAAACCTGTAGCTGCGACTTCGCTTGTGTTAATCAAGGCCGTTGATAACCAGAAGTACCAGCAGATAACTAGAGATCCTTTTTTGGGAACCGGACAAGCAGGACCACCGGGTAGCCAGGGTTCTCCCGGCACCGAAGGATTAAATGGTCAACCTGGGTTGATTGGTCCACAAGGACTTACTGGATCAAGTGGCTCAAATGGTACTAATGGCGCAAGTGGTAGCAATGGGACTTCTGTTGCAGATGTCTTGACTACGCCCGGCAGTTTAATAATAAGAAATGGAACAAATACAACAGTTCCACTCGGTGCAGGATCAAATGGACAAGTGCTAACAATTTCAGGTGGTATTCCCGCGTGGGAGAGCTTGAGTACTACAGCAACTAATTTTTCCGGATCATTATTGGGTGATGTCACAGGAACACAAGGATCAACAGTTTTAAAAAGTACTGGGACAGCAGGAACATATGGTTCAGCGACGAGTATTCCTGTATTCACGACTGATGCACAAGGACGGGTATCTGCAGTTACGAATACTGCAATTTCAGGATTAACCAATGCTAATTTATCCGGTTCAGCCGGCATTACTAATGCTAATCTAGCCAATTCTTCTGTATCTCTCGCGGGAAATTCGGGTAGTGGCACGGTTTCTTTAGGTGGAACTTTAACTGTAACCGGTTCCGGGATTACCAATATTACTGCTTCCGGTTCGACTTTAACAGTAACTTCAACTGAAGCTGATACCTTAGCATCCGTAACTGGGCGAGGTGCGACTACTGCTACTGCACTGACACTTTCAAGCCTCTCTAATGCTATTACTGCCGGAACACTCACGGCAACCGGAGGCACCATCAATGGGACAACAATTGGTGCTACAACACCTAGTACCGGTGTATTTACAACAATTAATGGTTTAACAATCACTAACAATGGCAGTAATACCTTAAACATTGGAGCTGGTAAAACTTTTACAGTAAGCAAATCAATTACATTTGGTGGGACTGATGGAACAACCTTTACCCTTCCCGCTACAAGTGACACGTTGATTGGTAGGATAAGTACTGATACGTTAACCAATAAAACTATTGCAGCTGGAAGTAACACGATTACAGGTTTGACAAATAGCAACTTATCTGGCTCAGCTGGGATTACAAATGCCAATCTGGCCAACAATAGCATTACGATCTCAGGTAATAGTGGCAGTGGTTCCGTTTCCTTGGGTGGAGGTTTAACCTTCACCGGTTCTGGTATTACCAATATTGTTGCTTCAGGTTCAACATTAACGGTCACCTCAACAGAAGCCGATACATTACAATCAGTCTATAACCGAGGTAATACTATTCCAACAACAACTGGAAGCACGGCTAATACAATTGATTCAGCAACAATTAATTTGGGTAATATAGCCAGTACTGCTCAACAAAACTTTTCTACTTTAAATATTAAGAATGGAGGAACAGGGTATTTAGACATTGAATTAATAAAGGGTTTTATTAATTTCCAGGGAATGAACACATTGTATGATGATTTTACTGGGAATGCTCTTGATGTAAACACGAAGTGGAATGCAAGTCCTACAGGGTCTGGCAGTTCGTGTGACTTATTGCCAGGAGGATTAAATGGGCTTTTGCGGATGGCCGCAGGTGGAGCGGCAAACAGGCGCTGCGAATTATCAACTCAGGCTACTTTGTCAAATGGTTACTATCAAAGAGGTAATAATCCTATTGCTGAAACAAAACTGAAGATAGATGTAACCACTAATGTCCGGATTTTTGCCGGCTTTACTAATACTGCTCCAACAGCCGGTAATGATACAAATGTTAGTACACATCATGCCTATATTGAGAAACTAGCTGCCGGTACACAGTTTCAGTGTGTTACTGACAACGGAGGTGGTACAGAAACTACGACCAGTACCGGTGTAACAATGAATGCAAATACCTTTTATCGTTTACGGGTGGAACTTCGAAACGGTACAACACCTGAGACGATCTGTACAATTGATGACGGGACAACAGTAACAAGAACGGTAGTGACGGCAACGCAACCGGGTGCAACAAGTGCAATGGATATTTATTTAAAAGTAGAAACATCAAATACTACGGCTAAAAATATGGATGTGGATTATGTCAGAGTTTGGCAGGACGATCCGTCACCGGGATTGGTAATGGATAATAATTCACTACCCCCAATTGCCAATGATTCTGTTAAGATTGCTTCATTAAGTGCAACACCTTCGGCAATTCTACCTATTAAAGAAAAAGTTGCGTCTGATTCTGGAAGTTTAGTTGAACTGGTAGCTAATTCTGTTAAGAACTTTTTCAAAAATCTTGTCGAGTTTTTTGGTAACGTGATTTTTCATGCTAATGTCACCTTTTTAGGTAGACCAATATTTAATAAAGATACTGCAGGTCACGCATTTATAAAAGCAGGAAATAGTGATGTAAGTGTCATATTTGGCAAAGAGTATGTCCAAAATCCGGTTGTAACGGCCAGTGTTAACTTGGTGGGTACAATTAAACCGGATGAAGTTCCTGGGTTTGCCGTGTATGATCTGTCAACAAAGGGTTTTAAAATTAAGTTGTCCAAACCAACTGCTTTTGATTTAAACTTTTCATGGATTGCTCTTGCTGTGAATGGAGATACTATGTCAACTAGCGGTGTTTTAGATACTCCGCTCTTAAGCCCAACTTCTGCTTCTCCTTCGGCTTCTGAAATACCAGCTCAAACGGTGATTCCATCAGGTACTCCCTCCCCAAGTTCAGAAATAACACACAGTCCGACTCCGACAATAACATTGGAGTCAACACCAAGTGCTATAGCATCACCTTCGGCACAAGTAGTGCCTTAGTGTTGTGAAAGTTGATACAATAATTATTGAATAATATGAACAAATTACAATTGTTTCTAAAAAGCCCAAAACGGCAAAGGTGGCATTTTACAATGGTACGATAACGGTGGGGCTAACAAATGTTGCTGAAAAGACGCTCAAGGAAAAAGCGACAAATATAGAAGTGGTGGCAAAGGAAAATGCCAAGAAAAACGATTACGCAAAAACACTTGTTGTAGATATTTCGGGAAATCGGAAAGACATTGCAGAGCAACTGGCAAAAGTACTCAATGGAACAGTAGAAAAGCTTCCGGAAAGAGAAACAAAACCTGAAAATGCAGATATCCTCGTGATTTTAGGAAAATAAGTACAAAAATCTATTCCACTTTCTGTTGTATTCCCAAAAGCCAGAGGACTGCTTCTTTTTTGTAGCGGCGGTCGCCCCGTGAATTAATGCGGATGGCGGGAAGTTTGCCTCTTTTCCCCCAACGTTTAATGGTAAGTGGAGAAACACGAAGGACACTGGCAACTTCACGAACAGTGAGAAGATCGGGAAGGTTAGCTATTGATAGGTTTTGAACATTCATAGGCATAAGAGTATATATTTAATAATCAATGTGATTTTTATCTAATACAAAAGTACCAAAGTAGAACATGTTTGTCAAGGGACAAAATCGGAGGTTATTTTTTATAATCCTTTAGTAATTTTACAAAAGGTAGTTTTACGTTATTAACAAGTTTTGCATCAGCGGTGATAAAATTGCACTTTTTCTCTTGTGCTAAGACAATATAGGAAGCATCGTAAACGGAAATATGCTGTTTTTTAGAAAACTTTAAACAGCCTTTTATAAATGGAAGCTTTGGGTATGTAATGGTAAGGTGTAGACGTTCAAACATATTCCAAGCTTTTTCTGCTTCTTCAAGACTAAGACTCGTTTTCGTAGAGAGAGCGTTTGCTAGTTCGTAAAGCACAATGTCCGGGGCCAAGAAGCCTTTTTTGTTGTTTAAAAATTGCTCAAGAAGAACAAGAGCAGGACTATTGCTACTGTCCTCGTCTGTTATCCACTTAAAAATAATTGAAGTATCTACAATTACCACTTTCCTTTATATCTCATTTCTCTTAACACTTTTACAATATCAACTGCTTGTAATTTTTTACGTAATTTTTTTGCTACTTCATTGCGGTCTCTGAGAAATATTTTCATGTCTGTTGTAGGTTCCTTAGGTTCATCACGTATAATTTTTTCTCGGACAATGGCAGCAAAACTCTTGCGAGCTTGAGCAGCTTCTTGCTTTAATCGCATATAATCTTCTTCAGGAAGGCGGATGTTGGTCGTAACGTAGTTCATAGTAATACAATTGTATCATTGTATTAGTATTTGTCAATAGCCTCCACGCCTGTCAAGCAGGCGAACTCGGCCTTTGGCCTCCGTTCCAAAAAGATCCTCGGAAAAGAGGATCTTTAGGAAAAAGCGAAGAGAATGATTACTTAAGTTCAACCGTTGCCCCGGCTGTTGTAAGTTTTGTTTTTGCTTCTTCGGCTGTTTTTTTGTTGACTGCGATCATGACTTCTTTTGGCGCTGCATCAACTAAGTCTTTTGCTTCCTTAAGGCCCAATGTGGGGACTAATTCGCGAAGGGCTTTGATAACTGCAATTTTGTTGGCGCCCGAACTTGCCACAACAACATTAAAAACTGTTTGTTCTTCTTTTACCTCGCCGGAGCCTTCGGCGGAGGCGGGCTGCACTGCTGGTTGAGCCATCATAGCTGCTGAAACGCCAAATTTTTCCTCGAGTGCGCGGACCAAATCAGCGAGTTCCAAAACAGACATGTCTTCGACTGCCTTGATTAATTCATCTTTTGATAATTTTGCCATATATATTCACCACCTTTCTATAGTAAGTTCCAAAATACAAATCTCAAATATCAAATAATAACTCAAGTTCCAATTCTCAATATTTTAATATTGGAATTTATTTGTAATTTGGTTTTTGTTATTTGGATTTTTGCGACTCTATTGCTTTAAGTGTCATCACCAGTTTTTGTATATTCCAGTTGAGTGCTCGATGCAAACCATAGAGTGGTGCTTTGAGGCCGCCAACAAGTTGGGCAAGCAAGACTTCGTGAGAGGGGAGAGTGGATAAGCGTACGACGTCGTTTTCCGCTAGCAGTTTGCCATCGACTATGCCAAACTTAATAGCAGGAAGTTTAAGAGTTTTGATTATTTTTGCAAGTTCCTTGAGCGGCGCAACAACATCGTTATAGGCAAAGATTGTGCCGGTGGGACCCTCAAAATTTTGAATTTTGAATTTTGAATTTTGAATTTGCTCAAGCGACAGCTTTAGCAACGTGTTTTTGGCAACGACAAGCTCGGCCTGCGTGTTCCTCAGAGCCTTTTTGAGGTGTTCGAGTTGGACATGGGTCATACCTTGATAATTGGTAAAAATCATCGCTTTTGCGCGACTAACCTTTTGGGTAAGTTCTGCAACAATGACTTCCTTTTTCTGCCTGTTTTTAGATACTTTGTTCATATTCTTCGAGCGAGGAGAGAAACGACGAGTCGAGAAGTTAGTTCTCGATTCGCTGATGCTCTCTCGAACAATAAAAAAGCACCCCCTAAGAGTGCATGTAACTATACGCTGTTTTCTGCTCCTCGGTAGGACTTATGTAGTCTGCGGACTCGGCACTTCAACTTAAGGTTTCAGTATCTCGTCTTCGGACTCGACCCACTGTCTTAGGTAAAATGAGTATACTAAACAAGGGAAAAAAAAGCAACGGTCAAAATTATTTCGAGAGTACGCGGTGGGTAAGGAAAATGCGCTGGGCAATCGTGATGCCATTAAAGATCAGTATTAAAATAAATGCAAGTTGCAAGATAGGATAATTGGCAACGACAAGCGTTGGGTTTAGTATAAAAATCAATAACCCAAGTCCAAGAAGCATAAACCGCTCGGTGCGCTGGAATATGCCAGCACTCATCTGCTTTCCCGAAAGTTCTGACCTTGCGCGGGTGTAACTGACCAAAAAAGTCGTGGCAAGCACTGGAAGGACAAGTGAAAATTCTACAAGTCCCCCGTAGCCAAACGCTGCAAGAATCAAAAAGTCCGAAACGCGGTCGAGTGTGGAATCTAAAAATCCGCCAAAAAGAGATTCTTTTCCTGTTTTCCTGGCAACGTAGCCATCAATGGCATCAAACACACTGCCCAAGAGAGCAAGAAAGGCGAGCGTATACATATGAGACGTAAGAAGGATAAAAAAGAGGAGTGCAAAGAGAAGACTTAGCAGCGTGAGAACAGTTGGATGGAATCCTAAGAACGGGTAAGCTATAATAGAAAGCAATGGTTGGGAAATTCGTTTCATACCCACTCTATCGTATCACACGATTGCGGAATTAGCGAGTGAAATATGTTGCATGAGATTTTGTTTGCTTTATGGTTTTTTTTGCCTGTTGGCATAGGGAATTGCGCGCCAATTTTTGCTAAAGCCTTGCCAGGGCTAAAACAGTGGTCGTACCCACTTGATTGCTATCTCACTTTTGGCGGAAAACGAATATTTGGTGATCACAAAACAGTGCGGGGTTTGGTTGTCGGTATTATCACAAGCATTGTGGTTGTGTACGTACAGCAATATTTTTACGAAACGTCTCTTAACCCCTTGGTTTTTGGATTTTTAGCCGGATTTGGGGCAATCGGAGGAGATAGTGTCAAAAGTTTTTTCAAAAGGCAACGTGGGATTGCAGAAGGCCGCAGGTGGTTTCCGTTTGATCAACTCGATTATATCTTTGGCGCTATTGCGACAACCTTTTTTTACGTTCGCCTGTCTTTTTTTGACTACGTGGTGATTGTATTCGTTTGGTTTTTTTTGCACCTCGTTTTTTCGGCGCTCGGATTTCTTGTAGGACTAAAGCCTCGTCCGCTTTAATTTTTGGCAAGACAATCTTTGTAAATAAGGGTTGATGATCCGATCCATGCGTGCTATCCAAAATAGCTTTTTTGAGAATTCGTACTCCTTTTTCTAGGATAATATGGTCAAGTTGCAATCCAAGCCAGGGATGCGTGGTTCCTTTGAGAATGCTCACCAGCTTTTCTTTTTTGAGTATCTTGTAAAAAAGAATTTGCTCGTCGGTTAAGAATTCTTCCCAGGCGTAATTGTAGAAAAGACCAACCATAAGATTAATGTGTAACAGTCCAAACGTATTAAAATCTCCGCAGAGAATAAAAGGGAAAGTAGGATCACGATAGTTGATAATGGTTTCCAGTTGCTGCATACGGGCTTTGGGGCTTGTAAACGATGGTAAGTGCGCGTTGGCAATGCGTATTAGTCTTCCTTTGGATACAACATCAATGTAGTGGCCTTCGATGCTTTCTTCGTGCGGGAAAAACTGAGAAACAAGCGAGGCGAATTGCTTAATTTGGAGAGGAAATTGCTTATGCTGGATTATGGGAAATTTTGAGAGGATAACCAAATGAAAGAGCGTTTTCCTTTTGGTTTTTACGTAATAGAAGTCTGTTGCAACGACACATTGATAGCCAGAAAGACCCTGGAGTTTCTTAAGCATATTGGAGGAAACTTCTTGCAAGCAGATAATGTCGGGTTTTTGCTTCCGAATAAGGCGAGTAGCAGTTCCATACGATTTATTTTCGCTCCAGATATTCCAAGAAAGTATTTTCATATGTATGTTGGGTATCACCCAGTATAGCACACGGGGAGGTAAACTATAAGGTGCTATAGATATCCAGATGAATTTGTGGATAACTCTACCGATGAAACTACTATAGGGGAGAGCAAGTGTTACCCCTTTTGCGAGACTAAATGAGGCTAAAAGGCCAGGCCTTTTGAGGCTAAAATATAACCCTCTCTTTTCAATGTATCTGCTTTCGCAGGCCACGTTAGACGTGGTAAGAGAGGGTGTTTGTCCAATTGGTTGCTGATCGTTTCACGGCGCTAGTGCCTATGTCTATGATGGCGAACGAGTGTTCGTATCATCATTTCCAGCAATACGATTAGGATAGCGAAGTAGGCAAGCATCAGAGCGATCTGCCCGTTGGCATTTGAGAGTAGTGATGCTCCCAGAACTAGAAAGACAAATACTGGAATCATCGCGAGAGCTAGTTTCCCGCGCATCGCTTCCATACCTCCTTGGTCTACTTCCTGTGAGATTGGGGTGACCAGCCCGAGAAAGTCGCGCGCCTCCTTTCGGGAGAATGCTTACTTCTTGGTGTCATCAGTCTTAGGCTGACGCTTCTGTTCTTCTTGGCGGATGATTCTTGCCATCGCATCATCCTGCGTTGCCGCGGGAGTGTTCTTGGACTTCCACAGGCTGTACAGAGAGATGGCCATGGCCAAGCCGAAGGCAGCCAAAGCTGCAACGAACCTCCAAATTGGTAGGGGCTGTTCGCCAAAAAAGTTGGCTATCAGCATAATGGCTCCAACAGCAAGAGAGATCCATTTAATAGCTTCCATTAGCGAGAACTCCCTTCCAGCTCAAATAATGAGCTACTCTACATCTTCCAGTACGGATGCACAGAGACAATGTGTATCTCCATGAACCCGCACTGGAAATCCACCCCGCTGAGCGGGGCTTCAGGAACGTTTGACGTTCCTTCGCAACCAAATTATCAAGGTGCTGTTTGCTCAAATAACTATCACGCATGCAAACGCGTGGGCATATTGAGAAACACACGCATTCTATCAAAATGCCAAACGGATAGCAAAGTTTGGTTCTTGACAGCTGCTCAATTTGTATTGTATGATTACATACATAAATGTATTTTGATTTATCAAAAATAGAAGGTTTTGAATGGGATAGCGGTAATTTAGAACATATTAAAAAACATGATGTTGGATATAAGGAATGTGAGGAAGTGTTTTTAAATAAACCACTTCTTATTAGTCGCGACGAGGTGCATTCCGAGATAGAAAATAGATTTCAGGTATTGGGTTTGACAAATGGAGGCAGGCTGATTTTTTTAGCTTTTACAATCAGAGATAACAAAATCCGCGTCGTTTCGGCCAGAGATCAAAATAAAAAAGAAACGAAAAGACTGCAAAAAGAGGGAGGTGAAAATTTTTAGATTCATGAAAAAACTAAAGCAAATACCAAAATTTAAAAATGAAGACGAAGAGGATGAGTTTTGGAGTACTCATGATAGTACTGAATACGTGGATTGGAGTAAAGCAATGGTTAATCCAGTCTTCCCAAATCTTAAATTTTCTACCAAAACTATAACTATAAGAGTTCCGGAATCTTTGCTGGCCTCGCTTAAAATGATTGCGAATAAAAAGGACGTGCCGTACCAGTCACTGGTAAAAATATTTCTTGCTGACAAGGTAAAAGAAGAGTATAAGGCTGTTCGTTAGAAAACCACGAAAAACCCTCCCGACATTGTGTATACACAATTACCCAAACTTTGGGTGCGGGAGGGTTTGCTATTCTATTCGGTTGCGGATTGTTCAGAAACCCAGCAGTTGCTGGACTTTCATCCATGTCCAGGCCAGCGTCTCGACTGCACCAACGGTAATCATGATGATGGGTGGTACATATGAGATTATCACGAGGCGTGTAAGTCTGGGTCGGTCGAGGATAACCTTATCACGCTTCGTGTAGGCGGCACCTGCGTGTGCGAGAAGGTTTTCAAATCCGATGAGAATTCCCCCAAGTACACGCCCGAGAGCAAAGCTGCTTGCCAGTCCCAACGCTACTGTTGCCAGTATGAGAACAACGCCGCCGATGAAAATTATATCATTCACATCGGACTTGTTGTTTTGCCACCCGACATCGATGAGAACTGCTGTATAGAACAGCGTGATCTGCCAGGCGATGAAAACGGCAATGCCGGATCGCCATGACAGCAGTGATTCTCCTTGCCAATACGTATAGGCAAGAACTATTGCCATCCAGACGGCAGGAATCAGCACAATCTGCGCCAGATTGATAGGCGCGGTGAGGGGCTTGCGAACAACCATGGGTGTGCTCCTTTCTGATTATCCTACCCAGGAGATCCAGACGCCACTAGCTCCAGCCAAAGCCAGAACCAGGATGACCCCGACAGTTCTTGCCATTCCTACCTCCTTCACGATGTATTTGACTGCGCCCACACACAAACAAAAAATTATTAGCATGGGAGCACAGTCAAACAAGTATTTCGCAACCAAATTATCAAAGAGCGAAGAGAAAAATCAGTACAGATGCTTGCCTATACGTTTTTCCTCTGCGCTTGGCATTCTAGCACAGGGCATAGAGAAGGGCAAATAAATAAAAGATATGTTACAATTGCAAACTATGGCTCGTGAGACACTCATGTTTGTTGGTCCCTATCCACTTGGAGAGCCGGGTGGTGTTGCTTCAGTTGTTAATAAAAGCAGACCTTATTTTGAAAAAAGATTTGATGTGTTTACAGCGGGACCAACAAGAAGAGGAAGGCAAAATCCGGCAAATGTTGCCACGGGAGAAGTGCTCTTCGATGTAACTTTTAGGGGCACAAGGATCCCCGTTGCATATGTTTACCCAGGAGTTGTGCGGGAAGCGATATTTAGATACAAACCAGCTGTTGTGCTAATTGATGAACCTGCACTTGCAATTTCTGATCTTCGTCAAATACCAACACGGTCAGATCGTAAACTAATTTCGGCAACTTTTGGACGGCATCATGCTCAGGACGAAAATGAAGATGGATTCCAAACGCAAGCACTTGAATATCTTTCGCGACCTCTCAGAAGAGATATGAGAAAGTTAGCCGGTCGACTTGCTGTCTCTCATTCAACAGAAAGAACGGTATCCCGTTATTTCCCTGGTGATCCAATTAAGGTTATCCCAAATGGTGTTGATACTACGCAATTTAAACCCGAAGGTCCTCATATCGAGGAGTGGGAAAAGGATGGCAAAAAAACATTTCTTTTTGTAGGAAGAATTGAAGAGAAAAAAGGCGTGGAGTATCTTATTCGCGCATTTGCTAAAGTCTTTGCCGATAGAAAAGATATACAACTAAAAATTGCAGGACCAGGAGATACAGAAAAACTGAGAGAATTAGTGCAAGATTTTGGTCTTCCCCAAGACAGCGTATCTTTTTTGGGGGCTATTTCAGACGGAGATCTTAAAAAAGCATACAGAACTGCTACTGCCTCGGTTTTTCCCTCAACCCGTGGTGAAGGTTTTGGCATAGTTATTCTGGAAGCGTTGGCTTCTGGTTCACTTGTTATTGCATCCAATATCAACGGTTATGACGAAGCAACAGAAGGAGGTAAAGAATATGCCCTTCTTGCCAAACCAGCAGACCCCGATGATTTAGCAAGAGTGATGATTGAAGTGCTTGAATATCCAGACAGAAAAAGAGACCAATTAAAAATAGATGCGAGAGCGCATGCTGTCCGTTATGACTTGGAAACAATAGTCGGACTAACCTGTGATTATTTAGAAACTGGTTTAGCAGCATATGGAATTTCGTCTGAGGAAGAATGGAAGAGAACTGAGCAAAGAGTAAGAGAACAAGCACGGCAAACCACAATCTTCGAAGCTGGTGCGGTTGCTACTGTTTCTCTTGCAGCCGCTGGTGTTATTTATATAGCTCGCTCAAAGCTTAGGAAGAAATAAAAATATGATCCCCTCTCGTTATGATGTTAAAAATAGATAGCAATGGTAAAACTATGGCGATGGCATGGTATAATTCTACTGAGGAGATTTTTTTATGAATGAACGGCTCAGGCCAAATTTAAAGATAGTTAGCAGAAACGATATATTACCCGACGAAGGAGATCCTGTTGTATGGGCAGAAGAATATCTCAGTCGTAGTTTAGATATGTTTAAAGATATACGCAGCAATCAAGCAGGAGATGACTTTGCACATTTGGCAAAGCATCGCATTGCTCATTTACCTCAAGAGAAAAGAGCTGCTTTAGAGCGCCGCGTTTTTGGAGGCTTATCAAGTGGAGATCCAGATAGTCCTTCCTCGGCATAAAAAAAGCGTTGGAGAGTTGGATGATTTTGTCTTTGTTGTCATTTTTCAGCGCTGGCAGGGGGAAGCCATCCTCTATAAAGGTATTTATGAATACCAAATGCGGTGAAATAAATAATATCATCTTCTGTTTTATAATAGATTGCCCGCCAGTCAGCAGTTACATCGATACTGCGATGTCCCTCATACGGTTTCCGCAATGGATGATTGTTTAGTTGGGGATTCATTGGATTTTTTGTGAAGATTGCGAGGTTTTGTTCGAAGCTGTTTTTGATGCGTTTCTCTGCTTTTTTATATTGTCTGCGGAACTGGTCGGTGAATTTGATAATCATACCGATCTACTTTTTATTTAGCCACGCAATTGCATCTTTTGCATTGTCAAACCCTGGGGATATTCGTCGTTTTTTAATATCATCATCTGATTTCCGAAGCGATTCTACTAGATACGTACTTGGTATTTCACCCCGTGCGCTAAAGGTGACTGTTTTTGTCTTAATAAGTTGCCGAAGCCACCCATTCATAAGGCTGCTTAAACTAAGCCCAAGCTCTTTTGCCACCTTTTGTGCTTTTATTTTTATTTCTGGATTTGTCCTTATATAAATTGCTGCTGTTTGCATAATAACTAAAGTATATACATTTGATATACATCTGTCAAGGGCATGCTTAGGACAAAAATTCCTCTTTGTTTGGATTGGTAGGAAATCAGGGTCTTTCGGACCCGTCCCCGAAATCTCGAAATCTACTCATTAGAGGTGGAAAATAATGTAGCAACAACAGACGGGTTGCAAGCACTGTCTAAATGGGGTAAAATCTCCAATGTCATATGTCAAACCCGCTAGAGGCCCCTCGACAGAAAGAAAAACTACCAATCCCTGTTATGCCTGGGGTAACATTCCACATATCTCCAGATCTAAACGGCATAGAAAGAATCTATGGGGATGGCTCTATTTTAGTTGAAACAATCCCCTTGGTAATACGTAGAGGTGGAAAAGGAAATATAAAAATACTCAAAGTTGCTGATGCACTTGATGAATCGTATGCTGAACGGGTAAGAACTCCTGCTGGTCCGGTAGAAGTAAAATGCTCCATCAGTAATGGGGAAATAACTCCTGTTATCGACCAAACGTTTCCTTTTACAGTTGAGCTGGAGCTCTTTGATCTTCCAGAAGCAAGGCTACGAGCAGCTATATTTCGTCTTACTTACGGCAGTGAATCATTTGACGGGGTTCCAGAAAAAGATTTTGTTGATTCAGATGTACCAGAGGAATACTCTAAGCCAGCGAGACTATTTTTTAGTTTTATCGATTTAAAGGATAATCAAGAATGTTCCTTACAGTTTCCCCCTGCTACTACAGATTTTGGGCAAATGGACCTGACAATTGCTTTTTCTGAAGATGCTTTTGTTGAATATATATGATTACGTAAGAGAGAAGATTTTTTTGGAGGAAAAGGTAAACCGGGGGTGGGAGCGAATGCGTCGCAAACGTTTGCTTGCTAACACAGCCACTCACCACCCAACCGGTGCTGCACCTCCTTTCTCGCACCTTGCGATTGAACTTAGACAGCGGATGCTTGCTTGAGCTCTGCTCGGGCTTTGCCGACGCAGCGGAGAATCGCTGCGAAGACTCCAGGCTTTTCTGCTTGCGAACCGCCCAGCCTCCAGTAGTGCTCTTTTAGCCCGGCCATCGTGGGCTTACCCGTCCAGGTGTGGATCAACCTAGCTTCTTCATCGAATTCTTCCTGAAACTCCACACGGACTTGAACTTCTCCTGACTCGGGAAGCGGTACGACTACCACATTGATCCAGCCATTGGCAAAGGTACTAGCCAAAACGCAGTCCTCTCGATATATCAACGCCGTCTCCTTCGCAACTATCATCGCGCCTGCGATGGACCGTTTAGTCGGGATCCAGAGCAACGTTTTTTGCTTGACGAAGCTCTCTCTTCCACCAGAGAGCATCTCTTATGAGTTTGTCCAACTCAGCAGATGCCCTTTCTACGGTAAACTCTCTACCCGATTGTTGCAATTCTCCAATCAGAAACTCTATCGCCCAGTGCGAAAGAGTAGGCTCGCCGATGAACTTAAACTCTACTGATCTTAGGGCCTGATTATCTACTAAAGACATTGTCTCCTCCTTAAACTTAGCTGGTCTTTCCACAAGGTTGTGGAAGAAAAAAGACTAAAATAGTAATCTCCTTTCGTCCACAACCCATATGGAGTACGCAATATTTTCCGCAAGATGTAAAGGTGCAATATGAGAAAGCAAAAGAACACAGGCCAAACATGCAATTGTAAAGCCTTATTACTTTTGCTAGAACGGAGTATAGCAAAAGGGGATGTTAAGTTTAAGCTACTCGTCTTCTGGTTCTGCGACTTCTTGCCTTCTATGGTTTTGGATAGATTTCTATGGCGGTTTGATCATGGATTGTGAGGGTTTTTGAACAAGCATCAAAGTTGCCGGTGGCGATGACTGATTGATTATTGAGGATGAGGATACGGGGTTCTTGGTGGACAAGGTGAATAGTTGCTTCTGGGCTTTTGAGGACGACTCGTTGGACGTATGGTGGCTGATTATTCGACGCTGCGGGGACTATGCCAAAACTAAGGAATTGGATTCCTTGGGCGAGAAGGGAAGGTTTGGGCGGCTGCTCTTTGAATGAGAGCACTTGGATGGTGCCTGCGTGTGATTGAAGGCCTTTATCGCAAAAAGGATTGTAGATGGTGCCAAAAATGCCAACGCTGCCTAAGACCACGACCACACCTGTTATGCCCAGCGACGCAGTGAAGTGGAGGTAAAAGGCTTTTTGGCGTTTCATTTCCGAAAAGATGCGGATGAGAGGGAGAAATGGATTATATATCTCGATAAATTTATTATCATCTTTGGTTTTTTTGAGGGCGGCTTCGGATTTGAGGAAACGGGTAAAGACGTTTTGGTTGTGGTCTGGTGGGGGAGGGGATGGCGGCGAGGAGGGCTGGGATTTTTTATGAAATCTGCCCAACTCGTCTCGTTGGATTTTGGCGACGGCCTTGGTATGTTGATCGCTGGTGTAGGGCATAGGATTGAATTATGAATCAGGAATTATGAATCATGGGTTCGAGGATAGTATGGAGGATGGGGAAGAGTGTGTCAAGAGGGGAGTCTACGGGTGCTACGGGAAGCTGTACGGGAGGCTGCTACGGCTTGATTTTTCTGGGCAACAGGAGGCTAGGATGCCGTAGTGCTACGGTGTACGGCGTTGCTACGGAGAAAAGGTTGTCAAATCAAGCTAATCACCGTAGGCTACGGAGTTTGAAAAAACGTTCGCAGGATGCTACGGAGAGGGTGTGCTACGGAGGACTTAGAGCGTCCACCTCGGAGGAGTCATGCCCTTCGACTTTGCTCAGGGCTGCCACCATCCGAGGTGTAGGAAGGTGAACTACCCCACTTTTCTCCCGTATTTTTCTTTGGAGAGTTGGATGATTTTTTCGCGGTTATCGTTTCTGAGTGCCGGCAGAGGCAGGGTTTTGGCGGGGAAGGGCATGGAGGTCATGCCGTCAATGCAGAGTTTTAAGACTATTTCGTATTTGCCAAGCGACACAAGATCTGCTTGTGTATAGATTTCGGCAAATTCCAAAGTGAGAAGTTCGGCATCGGTGGCCCCCACCACAAAGGAAATAAGTGTGCCAACATTGCCAAACACTGCATCCTGTACTTCTTCCTCGAGCTGGCCCATGTACTGATTGGCCAAGGTAAGACTTAGTCGGTACTTTCTCGCTTCGGATAAAATTTTGGTAAAGCTTGTCGTTGCGAAGTTTTGAAACTCGTCAACGTACAAAAAGAAGTCTTTTCGGTCTTCTTCTTTCATAAAACTTCTATTCATGGCGGCCAACTGAATTTGGGTAATAATCATGGCACCCAAAAGGGAGGCATTATCCTCACCTAACTTTCCCTGCGACAAGTTTAGTAATAATATTTTTCCCTCGTCCATAATCTGTTGTAAATTTATTGTTGATTTTGGTTGACCAATAATGTTTCGTATCATTTTTGAAGACACAAATTGCCCCACTTTATTTTGGATAGGCGAGACTGCTTCGGCTTTTAATTTGTCCGGCATAAGGGCGAATTCCCGTTCCCAGAAATTTCTGATCACCGGATCCTGCACGAGTGGAATCATTTTCGCTCGATACTTTTGATCTGCCAACAGACTTAACACATCAACAAGCGTTGCATCGGGAATTTCCAAAAGCGTTAAGATAACGTTTCTTAAAATATATTCAAGGCGAGGCCCCCAAGATTCTTTATAAATTTTGTTAAAAATAGAGACAATGCCAGAGGCGATAAGGTCTTTTTGCTGATTATTATGTACCTCTAAAACGTTCAAAGAAAATACTCGTTCTGTGTCGAATGGCTCAAGATAGACAACGTCTTGCAAGCGCCGTTTGGGAATGTAGTCTAAAATGATTTCGGTTAAGTCGCCGTGCGGATCGATAATGCCGATGCCGCGGTCTTTTCGAATGTCGTCAATTGCCATGTTGGCAATTAAGGTTGATTTTCCCGCACCGGTTTTGCCCATAAGGTAGACGTGTTTTCTCCGGTCAACGTTTTTTGCTCCAAAGATGGTTGGCGCGTTCTTAAAATCGGTAAGCGCGAAAAAGTTGATGTCTTTCTTGGCCGCCTCAGCTTGGGCGGCGGCGGCTTTGTCGATGGGCAACCCATCCTTCGCCAAGGCTACGGAGGGTACTACAGGAAGATTTTCCGGCGGCTCACCCAAGAGTGTTTTGCCCCAGGCAATGTTTTTGACCCCTGCCATAAGATAGCCAGGCGGATGCCAGATGGTTGCTAACTCTTGGGCATTTAAGATTTGATGGCGTTTCTCAAAAAAATAGGTTTTTCGCTTGAGAATTCGCCTTATAAGCCGATCGCGAAGAAAAATTGTCCGTTTAAACTCAAACTCGTTTCCATCACCATGAGAAAAAATACCAAAAGTGCCTGCCAAATTGTGTAAATAGGGTCTTGGATTATTGCTGTCTGTTCCAACAACAAGGCGAATAAGGGTTTTTCCTCCTTGAAACGATGCTTTTTGCATAATGAGGAGCTGTTGCGGGTCACGCGCGTATCGCCCAGTTGATGCAACGCCTGTTTGCGGGTTTGGCGCATCTTTGGCTTCGGTATCCAAAATCATGTGTCCGGCTTTTTTTACTGCTCGTGCTTGCCAGTCAAAAGAGGCACTTGTCACCAAAATCTGCACTGCCATACGAACATCAGGTTGCTGTTTGGCTAAAAAGCCGACCAAGGCTGCCAAGGTATCGATATCTTCAAAGTCAGCGTATGTTTTGGTGGGAAGGTAAAACTGATTGTCGAGTTTTAGCTGCCCGGTTGCAATGTTTTTTGATGCAAGAACTAAAGGCATCGGATCGTCGGTTTTCTCAATCGAAGAGGTAGGAAAAGAGGCAGCAACAAGGCTTGAAACAAAGGTTTCTTGGCTTTCATCTGTAGTAACGTAGAAGTACACGGTTTGGTTAATAAGGAAAATCTCAAATGAATACACGTGGGGCGTAATCCATGCCCGTTTCCATAAGGGAACATGTGAATGGGAGAGACACGAGGCAAAAATTTGTGTTGCCGAGCCAATGAGCGTTTCGTCGTCTTTAGGATTTCGAACAAGTAAGTGGACAAGAGCCATATAAAATTATTATAACAGAAAATGAGATAGCACTATCAAGATGAGGGTACCAAGAATAACGAGGAAGCTTATAATCATTGTTAATTTCCAAATCCCAGGAATAGGGATTCTTGTTTGGTTAATCGCTCTTTTTGTTGCGAGAATAACAAGCCCATAAAAGGAAAGTAATAACAAGAGGATAATACTAAAGAAATATTGGATAAGATTTTCAGCAAAATTCATATTACGATTTTCCTTTCTCATGGTTTGTTTGCGTAATTAAGTCTTGGATTATATCTTCTATTTTTTGCGCATCCTCTGGAGTTTTAAAGATAAATGGTTCTTCTCTTTCAAGTTTATGGAAATACACATACACATCTTGGATTTTTAGAAAATCATACAGGAGATTTGGAGGGTTTCTCACGATATCTTGTACGTGCATCTTCTCACCAAAGACTGCTTCGGAATAGGCACTCGCTATTCTAAAAGAGTATCGATGCACGATAGCTTTATTTGTGATTATATAGAATTGATAGTACCAAGTCATAAAAGTGAAGGTTTCAATAAGAAGCAGTAGCGAAAACATAGTAAGCGTGATATATAGGGTAAGAGTAGGAGTAAGCAGGGGAAATGTTTGTGGTAGCAAGAGAGTAAGAAAAACCAATGATAATAGGGCGAGAGAGAAAATGATTATTGGAAGCACAAGTGGTGCAATAAGTGTGATCGGATGCTGCCGTTGCACACAGAGTATTTTTTCACCCGCTGCGCACTTGATAATTGGGTACTCTTTTAATTCTTTCTTTTTTGCAAGATCAAACAAAACCTGAGCGTTCATAAAGGCTTAGATGCAAGTACATCATACCATTATTCCAAACGTTTGCAAGTGAAAGGGAAAAGGACATCCCTGCCAAGGCCTGGCCTTTTAGCCTCACTTTTATCGGTGTAATTTTTCGAGGGAGATTTTATGAATTGGGTCAAAGTCCTCATTAGACTCAACGAATATCTTATATGATAGTTTTGGGTTTCTAGTCGAAAAAAAGCTTAGTACTTCTTCGGCAAAAATCCATTCTGACTTTTCTTCCTTAAGATAGTGTTTGTACGAAGAGGGTTGTATTGGGAGAGCTTGAGCATGAATATATCGTGTTAAATAGAGATAATGTTCTTCATTTGTAATTAATATTCCTTTGTATACCCCTTGATATAAAGATCCAACCCTTTTATATTTTTTATTGAAATACATGGTATATCTTGTTCCAAGTGAGTTCATAAACTTATCAATAGAACCAGCACTTTTTTGTTTAATAAAAAAGTGGAAGTGATTCGGCATAAGACAATATGCAAGAAGGGTAATCTCATTATTAAAATTATTGAGATTTAGAGTTCTTACTATTTTCTTTCTTTCTTGTGCATTCAGAAGGGGATCGGAAAGCTTTTCCTGCAATTCTTTTTCATTTTTTGGTAAAAGATATTCTTTAAGGTAAGAAAGGAGGACGTTATAATCTTGCTTGTCGAGAAATATTTTTCTTTTTTCTGTGCCGCGATTATACATATGGTAATATCCATTTTCGATGTATTGTTTAATTCTATTTCTTGCAGGCATGTATTTACTATTACAGAAAAGGACACTCCTGTCAAGGCCTGGCCTTTTAGCCTCAATCTTGAGCAACTAATAAGTAGAAAAGGCCAGGCCTTGTGAGGCTAGATTTGAATTTTTATTCCTGGGCTCATGGTGGATTTGAGGGTGATGGTTTTGATCTTGCTGGCGTTTATTGCTGCGAGTACTGTTACAATGTTTTCTGCCAATTTTTTCTCGCCAAAGGATACTTTTCCAACGGTCAAATGGATAATTGGGGTTTTTGCTTCGGTTTTGTACTGCATAAGGCCTCCTGCAAATTTTTTGGCAGCTTCCTGCGGATTTGTTGTTATGGTACCGTTTTTTGGATTTGGCATTAAGCCACGTGGTCCTAAAAATTTTGCGACTCTTGCTAGCTTTGACATCATTTGAGGTACTGCAAGTAACACGTCAAAATCAATGTTTCCATTTTCAACTTGTGCAATTATTTTGTCGTCGGCAATTGCCACACGGATTTGTTTGCCACTGCCGTGAGGGAGCGTAACGCTGCCTGTAATGCCTGTTTCTGTCGTGTTGATGTGCAGTTCGACAGTCTCGTCGAACTTTGCCCGCTTGAGGCTGGGTAAAAGTGCGAGAGCGTCAGAGAGTGAGTAGGTTTTATTCTTTTCGATGAGTTTTGCAACAGTTTGATATGTTTTAGATCGAGTTGCTTTTTTGTCAGCAGCAAACTTCTCTTTTTTCTGCGCTTTCTTGTCATTGCGAGGAGCAGAAAGCGGCGTGGCAATCTCCTTTGTCTGAGATTGCTTCGTTTCACTCGCAATGACAGTTGCCAATTCTTCCTCACTTGGTCCAACCGCCACCACACGTTCACCGCCATGGGCGCCTTTGGCCATTTTTCGGGCCTGTTTTTGTTCTTTTTTTACTTTCCCTTTTTGTTTTTCTTGTTTCTCGAAGTCTTCGGCCCCGAGGGTTTTGACTCTGATTTTACCCATATATTAGTGATAAGTAATAAGCAAAAAGCAATAAGCACATAAGCTTTTCTTATCACTTATCTCTTGTTGCTTATCTCTAGTTTATTCAACCTTTATTCCCATGCTTCTTGCTGTTCCCGCAACAATTTTTGCAGCTTGTGCAACATCGGTCGTATTCAAGTCGTCCATTTTTGCCTTGGCAATTTCTTGCGCTTGCGTTTGCGAGAGAATGCCTGCCTGCTCTTTGCCTGGCTTTTGCGAGCCCTTGTCTTTGCCTATTGCTTTTTTAATCATTTCGGCAACCGGTGGTTTTTTGGTAATAAACGAAAAGGTTCGATCTTCGTAGACGGTAATGACAACGGGAATAATAGTGCCTTTTTGATCGGCTGTTTTCTCGTTAAAGGCTTTGACAAACTCCATAATCGGGAGTCCATGTTGCCCAAGCGCCGGACCAACAGGGGGCGCAGGCGTCGCAGTGCCTCCGGTGATATTGAGTTTAATGATGGTTTTTATTTTCTTCGCCATAGATAAGTAATAAGCAAAAAGCAATAAGTAAATAAGCTTTTCTTATCACTTATCTCTTGTTGCTTATCTCTGTTACAGCTTTGCCACTTGTAGAAAGTCAAGCTCGACCGGTGTTTCGCGACCGAATATGCTCACCAAAACCTTAAGTTTCCCTTTTGTTTCATCGATATGATCAATGGTGCCCAAAAAGTCGGCAAATGGGCCATCGACAATTTTCACCGCTTCCGAAACAGAGAATGACGCTTTGTACAGCGGTTCTTCGGTTTTCATAAACTTTTGGATTGCCTCGACTTCTTTGTCCGAAATTGGCGTTGGTTTGTTGCCGGCACCAATGAATGCGGTAATTCCTTGGGTGGTTCGAACCAGTAGCCATGATTCATCCTCCAAAATCATGCGAACCAGGACGTAGCCTGGAAAGATTTTTTCTCGCACCGATTCTTTTTTGCCTTGGGATACTTTAATGGTATTTCGCGTTGGGACAATAATGTCAAAAATTCTATCCGAAAATCCCATGGTCTCAACCCTCTGCTTAAGCGACCGTGCCACTTTGTCTTCGTGACCGGAATAGGTATGCACGATGTACCACTTGGCCAGATCCTTTGGTGTTTGTTTTGCTGGTGTTATTTCTGTTTGTTCTGCTGATTGTTGATCCATAGTACTTAATTTTTAATTTTCAGTTTTCAATTTTCATTGAATTTTCAATGACATAATTTTTAATGTTTTAAACATTTCAAATTGAGATTTGATTGAAAATTTCAAATTTCGAATTGAAAATTACTTTACTATCGTTTCTATTATCTTCGTAAACGTAAAATCCAATGCTCCGATAAAAAGACCTATGATAACGCTTATTAAAACAACAACCACGGTAAGCCGAATGACCTCTTGTTGTGTTGGCCACGTTACTTTTGTCAATTCCGCTTGGGTCTCTTTGAGAAACGTCAGAGGCGTTACCATTTGGTCATTTTATCAGATGTCGGTTGACATGTAAAGGGGAGGAGAGGTAGAATAAAACAACATGAAGAAGATTCGTAAAGCTGTTATTCCAGCGGCGGGCTTTGGCACTCGCTTTTTACCTCAAACAAAAGCAATGCCCAAAGAAATGCTGCCCATTGTGGACAAGCCGGTCATTCAGTATGTGGTAGAGGAGGCAGTTGCATCGGGAATAGAAGACATTATTATTGTGACAGGGGCGTTAAAACGGGCGATCGAAGACCACTTCGATGCACCAAATGCCGAGCTTATTAAAAATTTAGAAGCCAGTGGAAAGAAAGACCTGGTTTTGCAGATTCAAAAGATTTCAGACATGGCAAATTTTTTGTACATTCGGCAAAAAGGCGCGTACGGCAATGGCACGCCGGTTTTATCGGCAGAACCTGCAATAGAGGACGAGATGTTTGCGGTGATGTGGGGGGACGAATTTATCTACAGTAATCCGCCGCGGCTTGCCCAAATGATTAAAGTTCACGAAAAGCATGGTGGTGCAGTTATTTCGGGAGTTCGCATTCACAATAAAGCAGACCTTGCTCGGTACGGCATTGCAGAAGTAGAGGAAGTTTCGGGAAATGTCTTCAAGATTAAAAAAATTGTTGAGAAACCCCACCCCGACCATGCGCCCTCAAACTTGGCAGCGCACGGTGCGTATATATTGCCGCCCGAAATCTTTGATATCTTACGAGCCCAAAAGCCGGGGGCTGGCGGGGAAATTTATTTGCCGGAAGCAATAGACACGCTGATTAAAACCGGCTATCCTGTTTTTGCCTGCGAAATCGAAAACGGGCGGTACTTTGACACCGGCAATAAACTTGAATACCTAAAAACCGTTGTGACTTTGGGTCTAGAACACCCCGAAACCAACGGCGACTTCAAAAAATTCCTCAAAGAGCTGGAACTGTAGTGTAGCCTCCCAAGCCTCGCTTGGCGAGGCTATACTCTGTCTGTTAAAACGGAGAGAACACGTACGTTTTGGGGCGGATGCTCTGTGAGGAATTTGCAGGAGAATTAATTCTCATCATCGGCAATATTTTGTATATTTCCTAAGTCTTCCGTTTCTTCAACAAACGATTTATAAGATAGGGAAGGGGTAGTTTTAGAGAAAAATAATAGTATTTCTTCCGAATGTATCCATAGAGTTTTTCTTTTTCCCAAGTACTCCGGGTACGAAGACGGTTGCCCAGCCTCCCAAGCCTCGCTTGGCGAGGCTAAGGCTTGTTTATGGATATATTTGGAAAGGTAGATAAATTGACTCTCGTCATTTATAAGCACTGCTTTATAAACTCCTTGGCAAAGAGCGCCTACTCTTTTGTATTTCGTATTGAAATATTTCGTGTACCTTGTTCCTAAAGAATTCATAAATTTATCGATAGACAAAGCATTTTTTTGCTTAACAAAAAAGTGAAAGTGATTTGGCATCAGGCAGTAAGCAAGTAGGGTAATTTCATCAGCAAAGTTATTAAGACGAAGAAGCTTGAGAATTTTATCTCTTTCTTTATAAGAAATATTTGGGTCACTAAGTCTCTCGTTTAAATTTACTTCATCTTTTGGGAGTAGATATTCTTTGAGGTAAGAGAGGAAGACATTATAATCTTGAAGGTCAAGAAAAATAAGCCTTTTTTCTACCCCTCGATTGTACATATGGTAATAGCCATTATCGAGATATATTTTTTTAGCGTTACCATCAGACATATTCTAACAATAGCAATTTTTAGTTATCAAATCAAGTCTGTCTTTAGCCTCCCAAGCCTCGCTTGGCGAGGCTAGCTTATGGACTATTGCGGGGTTGAGATAAGCGGCGACTTCAAAAAATTCCTCAAAGAGCTGGAGCTGTAGATTTATTAGTGGGATAATTTTAAGCAGCTTCTCTTCCTGGATCCCATGCCGCTTCCATCCTTTGCTGTAATAGATCTCTTTGAATCTTTTCGTGCAGTTCTTCAGATTCTTGTGTTGTGAGTGTGCCAGCAATAAATCGAGGATCTTTCATTACTGCAAGACCTTCATCTATATTGAGTTGCGCTTTTCCTCTATACTGTTTTTTTGCTTTCTGCAATATTTCCTCCAATCGTCTATACGCATGTTGTCTATTATATCCGCTTACAACAATAAGAGCCGCAAGACTGTCAACATTCCCGCCATCTCCGACACCGTTTGGAACAACACTACCGTTACCGTAGCAAATATCCACACGCGCATTTGGCGGCATGTCATCTCCATTGAGTCCAATATTTTCTATGAAACCACCCTCTTTTGCATAAAGACGGAATTCAATAACATGTCCCAGTCTTCTTTTGATGGCATTGCTATCCAGCGCCCAGCCTTCTGAGGTTCTATATCTCGTTCCAATAGTATCGACGCCTGTTGGCCCTTCGGTAACCGGGTGTTCAACTTGCAGCCGCGTATTCACTTCCATAAAGTAAAATTTTCCATCTCTATCCATAAGAAACTCTACAGTGCCGGCGCCCTCATATCCCTTTGCTATCGCTATTGCAGCTTTGTCCAAGTACTCGATTTGTGAAGGCGCAAGAGTTGCTGTTTCCTCAAATTGTTTTTGACGATTTCTTTGCACAGAGCAGTTACGTTCTCCAAGAGCAACAACGTGGCCATATTTGTCTCCCAAAATTTGCACTTCGACGTGCCATGCGTCTTCAAGCATTCGGGTTACGTGCCAGCCGCCTTTGTGGTTAAACCATTCATTGGCATCTTTCCATCCTGTTCTAAATTCATCTATATTTCTTGCTGTAAATATTCCTCTTCCCGAACCAGATTCATCGGCCTTAATTAATAATGGAAATCCTATTTCTTCTGCTTTTGCTTTTGCGGTTTCCCAGTCTTGCAGCGTTTCACCAGCTGCCCATGGCAAAACATCAATGCCAGCGTCTGCGGCAATTCGTAAGGCATTTGCTTTGTTACCCAATGCTTTTACTTGCTCTGATGTTGGTCCAACAGAGATAAGTCCTGCTTCCTCCATTTTTTTAATCGCTGCATGATTTTCAGCAAGAAATCCAATGCCAAGATCAACTCTGTCGCAGCCATATTTTTTTGCCGTTTCTATAATAAGATCCGTATTGTCGTATACATCTAGCGGAGTATTGGTGGTTGGGTCTCCCGCAAATACAACATTTACTCTTCCATCTGCTTTTTTTGCAAGTCGTAGGGCATCTTGTACGGGAAGGGTATGTCTATCTTGCCCCCAAACCATGACTGTTATTTTTGGAATAGCTGAATCCATTGCAGATCGCAGAGCTTCTCCCAGAAAAACACCTCTGTTTGGAATCAGTAAGTTTTTTATTGGGTTTATTTGGTCTTTTCCCTCTGGAGGAAGGATGACGGGGACTATAACTGGAAACAGATCAGGAATAATACCATCTATGTCTATTTTAGGATCATATCTATCTGTTCTATCTTCAGCTTGACGTGGGGTTAAAGCAATGGAATGCCGACCTGTTCTAATTTGTCCTCTGTATACTTCAGTTCCTGGCCGTCTTTCAGTTATCGTTGGCATAACTTTTTGGGCAAACTTGTCCATTTTACTGGATTCCCAGAAAAAATCAAGGGGGAGAGAGGGGAGAATCGAAATTGGAGTATGTGAAGATTGTTATCGAACAGGACGTGGCCGAGATGCAGTTATCCTTGCTATACGTAAACGATCATGTCTTTCTTCTATTAATTCCTCTTCTGTATAAGAAGCAAGTGCTCTAAGAGATTTTAAAACAAATCTTCTTATTTCAGCTGGTAAGACTCTTGGATTTAAATGGGCGCCGCCGGGACCTTCGTCTAATACTTCATCTATTTGTTTTAATTTATCTCGAACAACTTCGGCTTTTGCATCTTCAAATTGATCAACAAATCTTCGAAGCTCTCGCTTATCATTCTCTGGAGAATTTTTATCAATCCATTTGCTGCCAGTTTGAATACGATAGTTTACTCTTGGATGTGAAACAAATCCTACTGCATTTTTTGCCCAGGCCGATCTATTACCAGGGAAAAGTAGCTTTGCGCCCCCACCGCTTCCTTCCATACCAATGCCAATAGGAATAACGGCACCTCTGTAGTTTCTTAGTCTTCTCATAAGTGTGCCTGGGGCTCGTACGATATTTCTGTCTTCGTCTTTATCTGTTGATGACAAGCCTTCGGTATCACCGAGTGTAATAATTGGTAGGTGGCGCGGTGCTCCTATTTTGTCAATCATATCAATTAAATATGCAATGTCTTGAGCTCTAGGTGTTGATGGAAGTTTTTCGAATTCCCCTGTTTCTGGGTTCCTAACGCGTCTTGATTGATGTGCGAGAATAAGGACAGGGAATTCCTCGATCCTTCCAAGCGCTGCGATTGTTGAGGGGTAGACATCGGTCCCATTTGCTTGTTGGAAATGAGTTGCCAGAAGTACAGCATCATCCAAAAAGCCGCTTCTTGTATCTATGATGTCTGCTGCGTGAGGTCTCAGTCCTTGTTCAATAATATCTAATCGCTCACTTGTACGCAGTGGCCGTTCTTCGCCATGGTAAATAATATGTTCGACCCCCTGTTGTACATGCTCCCATAAAGAGCCAATTCTTGGACCAAGCCATGCTCTTGATGGGAAATCAGGAGCTTCAGGAGTAGCAATTGGGCGAGAGGTTTCATGAGAGCCGATATTTTCTTTTGGTCTAAAAACACGTACCGAATCTTGAGCTCCTGATTCTCCAAGAATGTATGCTATATGGGTAACTAAATCCGACGCAGCCCCAAGATTAGGAAGAATAAGATGTATATTCCGTTCTCTGCTTGCCCTTTGTACAGAATGGACATCTCCTAATTCTCTATAAATATCAGCAGCTCTGTCGCTGGGAGGTGGAACACCATGCATACTCATATATGTCATAAATGGTCCTGTGATGCCAATTCTTGGGTCAACATTTGGATTGTCAATACCAATAAGGACGTCTGCTATTTCAGAAAATACAAGTGGTACTCCTCCAAGTTCATAGCCATCTATTACATGAGCATGGAAAGGTGAAGGGTAATAGTCTGCATCATCAATAATACCAGGTAAATGAATAAGCCCTGACATATTTTGTGGTTGATCAATGCCGCCAGATGGAGTATGAGATAGTAAATATAAATTTCTTTCGCTCGATAATTGGGCTGCATCGGTAAACGTATTTCCTTCTGCTTGTCCAAAAGGACCTCCGTTTCGAAAGTCATTATAACCTATTCGATAGAGTACTATCTCAATACCATCGCGCTTTATTATTCCATATTCTGCAGCAGAGTCTCTTCCTGTTCTTTGTTGAGCTTCTTGATATCTTTTACTAAATTTAACTGGTTTTTCCTTGGGATCTCGGCTGGGAATGAGCATATCCATTGGGAGTCTGCTTGGGTCAAATTGTAAAGAGGGTTCAAATGGAGTAAATTCTCCTCCTGCTGCAAATTCAGCAACAACATCACTTACTCTTCTTCGTAATTCATCCCCCCATGTTCGCTCGGAAGATGTTGTTGTTGCGGTGCCTTTTCTAAACCTCTCTGATTCCAACATCTTAAGCAAAAAAGGAATGTTTGTTGTTACTTCATCGCCTCGAATGCGAAGCTGACTAAGAAATCTTTGTAAAAGTGCAATTGCTTCTTCACGAGTGGATCCTCTACTCAGTCCATGAAGAAGTGTTGGGTCAAACTCTGCCGAGATAGTATCTCCACTGCGATATGCACTGTCTGCAATAACACCATGTATTTGTGGAATAACTAGTTCTTCTATTTTACCTGGAGTTTGCGTGAACCCGTTGTATGGATCTTCTGCATACACTCTTGCTTGTATAGCATGTCCTTCCGTAACTACTTGTGCTTGTGTAAAAGGGAGCGCAAGCCCGGATGCGGTATCGAATAGAAGATTAGGGACGTTGAGGCCTGTTACTAATTCTGTTACTCTGTTTTCAACCTGTAAACGGGTATTAAATTCCATAAAACTCCAGGCAGGATCGCCATTTTCGTCGATGTGGTCCATATCAAGAATAAACTCTGCGGTTCCAACTGTTTGGTATCCTGCAGCTCTACCCAGAGCAACAGCTGCGGCTTCAATTTTTTGAGCAAGTGCTTTTCGGGGAGAAGGGGATTCTTCAATGAATTTTTGAAAACGCCGTTGCATTGTGCAGTCCCTGTGGCCAAGAGAAACCACGTTTCCATATTGATCTGCGACAAGCTGCACTTCTATATGCGCTGAGTTTTCGATGTATTTTTCAAGAAAAATTTCTCTGTTGCCTTCATTGCTTCGTAGTTGCTGAAATCCTCGAAGCACCTCTTCCTCATTGTGTGCTACGACAATATCTTTACCTCCGCCTCCTTCTGGGTCTTTTAACATAACAGGAAAAGAAATTTCTTTTGCCGCAGCAATAGCTTGCTCAGGGGTAGTAATCGATCCAGATCCTTTTACTGTCGGTATGCCAATTTCTTGGGCAAGCTTTCGCGCTTCCATTTTATTACCAAGTCGTTCTATGGCAGAAGATGGGGGACCAACAAGACGAAATCCTTCTTCTTCAAAACGTCTCATTGTTTCTGCACCTTCACTCTTAAATCCCCAACCAAAATACACACCAAATCCTTCTGGATTTTTTGCTTCTTTCCGAAGAATTCGTGCAGTCTCCAAAAGCATCTCTACATTGCTATAGCTTTCCGCAGGAGAAGTGCCGCCAATAGGAACTGTTTGCCATCCTAGAGAAGCATTTTCATCTGCCATGCGGGTAGCTTCGGTATATGGATCAGTAAACGAATAAGCAAAATATGGTCGTATTCCTTTCGCTTTGCAAACTCGACCAGCAAGTAGTGCAGAAATGCCGCGGTTTGCAATAAATACATCGGTAAATGGTTTATAATTTGGGCTTTCTTTGGATGGTGGCGCTTCAACTCGTGATGCCATAGATTATAATTTTCTTACTCGCACAAGAACTGTTTGGTCTTTTGTTGTTTTAGAAACTCTCGCGCCATTATTCGATTCAAACGCTACAACCTCAAAGCCATTTGGGAAAGTTTTTTGTGCATCTGGAATCATAATAGGTCGTCTTGGAGCTTTTCCTTGTTGTATATAGCCAATAACTTGTTTTGAGTCTCTATATTCTTGTCCTTCTTTTACTATCGCTTCTTCATCTTTGGAACGGGCTCTCCAGAAAATGCCACTTGAAGGTGTTTTAACTAAGAAGCCACCCGAACGAATTTGTTCTCCATTTATATTTCCTTGGGCCCATGCATGTATAGCAGGTCCTGATCCTTTTCCTTGAAGAGCAATATGTACGTCTACAGTAGCAGGTCCTTTCTGTGTCATATCAAATTCATAAGCACTGAATGTGCCGCTTTCTACAAGACCAACTATATAATTAAGGTGGGCAATATATCCCTCGCCTAATGGTCTTACTAAGTCTCTAATATTTCCTAATGTATCTACTATAGTAGGATAGAAGTCTTCAGGTGCAACGCGTTCTGGACTAGCAGAGGCAGCCCGTCTTTCTTCTCTTGGTCTTTGTTCTCCTCTTTCTCTTGCCATTATGCTACAAGCCTCACTTTCGTTTGTGAATCAAAAAATGCCCATTGTTCAATGCCATTTTCTGTTTGTACAAATAATCCATTGCCTATTTGCGTATCAATTACTTTTCCTTCCACAACAGGTTTTCCATATTGAGTAATAACAACATTTTTCCCTAAGAGAGAAGAGTATTGTCGCCATAACGCGTTGTACTTTTCTTCTTCTCGCGAATTTCCTCTTATCATTACTCCATATTCTCCTGCAAAACGAATAGCTTCTAGAAGTTTTGTGGCAATAGTAGGTCGAAATACATAGCCTTTCATTTCAACATCGAGGCTTGTTGGAGGATATTCAGCTGGAATGTTTTTTAATGCTTTTTTTCCATAGTGCACGTTCATGCCAAATCCAACGTTTACACCAAGAAAATTATTTGCTTGATCATACAGAGGGTGCGGGAGAATACCAGCAAGTTTTTTGTTGTTTACCACAAGATCATTTGGCCATTTTATTCGTACGGGAATACCTGTTGTTTCCTCAATTACCATAGCAGCTTTTAAAGCTATTATATCGGTAGATTCTCCAATAGCGTCTTCTTCTATAGGAAGAAAAACACTAAACATTATTGATGCATCTTTTCTCGCATGCCATACTCGTCCTTCTCTTCCTATTCCTCGTGTCTGATAATCGGCAATCTCAGCAAAAGGAGCAAGATTTCCTGCAAGTGCAAGTGCCCTTACATCATCCATGGTTGTTGCTGTTATTGAAGTATGTATGACTTGTTTGTATAAACTTGTATCGACAAATTGTTGTGTCAATAAATCTGTATTGTATCTATTAAGATTAGGATTGCGTCTATCTCCCTCAAGTCTCATGGCGTGTGGTATTGTAACAAAAATTAGCTTAAATACCAATAGAGTCGCTGTAATAAGCAAAACTTGTTATACTATAAATATGAGAATGAAATTCAATAATAGAGTAACTCTTTTTCTCCTACCTCGTCCACAAGAATCTTTTTGTCCATTTTGATTTTGATACAACGGTGCGGTGATGTAGTGGCCTTTATGTAAGTTGAAAAACTTTCATCAATTTTTTCTTTAGCTGCGGAATAAGTTCATCAGGTAACGACCCTTGACCTTCTTTTAGCGCAACAGGTTGAAATGTAGCTAGTCGATGAAGTTTGATTAGAGATTTTTGTATAAGTCCAGTTGAGGGAAAGTATGATTTTGAAGGATCAAGAAGTATATCAGTTTCTAGCTGCTCATCAAGTCGGGTCGTGACATACGCAACTATTACTTGTTGATGCTTTCCAAATGTAGGTGATATGACAAAACATGGTCGAGGCTTTCCTTTCTCTGTATCATCTGCAAAAGGAAACGTTACATTAACGAGTTCGTACATAAGGCTTTGGAATAAATGGTTTCAATTTCTCTGGATGTGCAATATTATCTATATCAAGAGTACCATCTTCTTTTGCCCATTCGTAAAACAGTCGAGCCGATAGTGTATCCAGCTCATCTGGGCTCATTTCTGCATGCCCTTTATCATATGCTTTTATCTTGGCATATCCACCAACAGCCATCTTGATAAGCTCAGTAGTATTGAGCGTACCAAGCGTTGATTGACGTAAGATTTGCAGGGCTTTTTCTACGTCTGGAGTAATAGTAATACGTATTGTTTGTGGCATAATATGGCTATTTTATACCATAAAAAGCCTTTTGTCAACCAAGGGAGTTTTGGGGGGATTTTCATGGTATACTTGGTTATTATGAAGACGAGGTTTTTTTGGATTTTCCTTGGTTCATTTTTGTTTCTTTGTTTTATCCTCTTCTCTTTCCTTGTCCACAAGAATCTGTTTACCCAATTTGACTTCAATACCACGGTGCGGTTGCAAGACCACATTAGCAGGCGATTTGACGGTGCGTTTTCTTTTCTAAGCGATATTGGAAAGTTTGAGGTAATGACTATTGTTTTGCTTTTTGTGCTAATCCTTCGAAGGAAATTTTTAGGAATAATATCGCTTGGATTTTTTGGTCTGTTGCATGGTATCGAACTCTACGGCAAGTTTTTTGTGAATCATCCGCCGCCGCCTGAATTTATGATTCGAACCGAAAAGATTATTAATTTTCCGCAGTTTTACGTCCGCTCACAATTCTCGTACCCATCGGGCCATGCGGGCAGGGCAGGGTTTCTGACAGCACTTTTGGGAGTGTGGGTGCTGCGGTCAAAAAAACTCTCAAGATTCCAAAAAACCTGCATACTTTTTGTATTGCTCATCTACGATATCACGATGCTTACCACACGAGTCTACCTTGGCGAACACTGGGCTTCGGATGTTATCGGTGGCGCCCTCCTTGGCGCAGCGCTTGGGATTATTGGGGCATGCGTGTTGTAAAAAATGGATTATCTTAGGCTATTCTCGAGCATTTTGTGGATGCGTTTCCAACCAGCTGTAGTTTTAAAATATTGCTCGCAATTTACTGCATCCTTTTCATTTTTAAATGCGGAATAGAAAAGTAGTTCATAAGGAATATTCGGTTTTGTAGCTTTATTTTCTCCGGCGTTATGAGATTTTATTCTTGCTTTTAAATCTGGAGTAAATCCTAGGTATAAATGTTTATTTTTGAGGCTTCGGAGAATATAGAAATAATACATGGCAGGCTACAATCATCCTCACTTTGCTATTTAAACTACTTGATCTTTGTTCAAAGTTTTCAGATTTAGTAGCTTGCTACGATCACGAACGAAGTGAGCTGATTGTAGCAGGCTACAGTTCAGGCTCGCTACGTTCACGAGCAACGCGAGCTGAACGTAGCAGGCTACAGTTCAGGCTCGCTACGTTCACGAGCAACGCGAGCTGAACGTAGCAGGGCTGCTCAGATTCGAACTGAGAAAAGCAGTTTTGGAGACTGCTGTGATAGCCGTTTCACCACAGCCCTATGTCTTCATTATAGATTGCTCTAGCCACTTTTGCAATAAACCCTTGCCTCGTTTGCTTCGGTTTGCTACAATGAAATGCGTGAATTTTGCCTCCTTAGCTCAACGGCAGAGCGTATGTTTTGTAAACATATGACGACAGTTCAATTCTGTCAGGAGGCTCACATACATTTAATTTTATCAACGCGCTGAGGTGGCGGAGTAGCAATCGCATCTGGCTGTAGACCAGACGTCCGCAAGGGCTTCGGGGGTGCAATTCCCTCCCTCAGCACTTCGGTCGCCTTTGGCGACCTCAGTGTTATAACACATTGAGTACTTAAGTTCTTTGTCGTTTGGCCGGCGTGGCTCAGTGGTAGAGCAAGTCATTGGTAATGACTAGGTCGTGAGTCCGATTCTCACCGCCGGCTCAAATTTGGTATAATGCACAGGAGGAGGAGGTTATATGGCAAAAGGAGAACACAGAGTAATAATTGGATTGGTTTGTTCTGTTTGTAAAAATAGAAATTATCTGACACAGAGAAATAAGTTAAATACGGTAGAAAAGATCGTACTAAAAAAATTCTGCAGGCACTGCCGCAAAATAACAGAACACAAGGAGACCGAAAAACTAAAATAAATTCGCCTTTGGTATCGAAATGATGGTTGTTTCCCCGAACTTGTTAATCAGGCAAGTACGTCATATCACCCGCAGGTGGCATGAACAATACTTTGTTTCCCTCAATGCAAACGCAATAAAGAATACCTCAAATCCGATGAAATTGTAGAGGAAAATCCTCCATCCGCTTTCAAATACCAAAGAGCAACCTTAGTATATAAAATTCAAAATGCAAAAGTCAAATGTCAAAAATACAAGTAAAAAGTTAAAAGTTTTTATTTTTCAATTTAATAACGCTTGATCCTAACATGTTTGCTATTTCAGTTGCTTCGTTTAATAAATTATTAATAATAGATTCATCTGCTAATTTAGCATCGCGTAAAAGTCCTAGCCAGTATTTTGTTTCATTGGCACTTTTTAGAGCAATTTCAAAAAATTTCTTAAATTCAAGTCGTGAACTTGAAGCTTTTGCTTCAATAATGTTTGCACTAATAGAAGTTGCTGATCGAATAAGTTGATCAGCAATAATCCAGGCGCTTCGTTTATTTGGCAACGTATCTGCTAAAGCTATGATATCTAAACTAAATTTATAACAGCGTTCTCTTAAATCACTTTTGAATTTTGGATTGTAATTTTGCATTTTACCTTTTAACTTTTGATCTGTGTTACGGCGCTACCTCTTGCCAGGTAAAGTTTGGCGACTTAATAAACGCAGGAGCATTCAGGATAAGATCTGGCCGCTCGGTAATGGTATAGGAAGGGTATTTCGCATTGTTGACACCGCAG
>Ga0209515_10001757_pt1 | contig 35129 bp, 36 predicted proteins | sample Subgroupgradi54m_FD_187454 | JGI IMG/M metagenome (GOLD analysis project Ga0209515, IMG submission 187454) | Subsurface groundwater microbial communities from S. Glens Falls, New York, USA - GMW60B uncontaminated upgradient, 5.4 m (SPAdes)... ... | reverse complement strand
CATTTCATGCAAATCGTTGGTGATTCTGACGGCTTCATGCATAAGGGGTCCGGCAAGCGCGTGATCTCTGGCAACTCTGACAATGGTGGCGCTTCGTACGTGAACTGGAACGACTTTCCGAGCGCGGGCGTCGGTTTTCGCCCCCTGGGACGCTTCTCTGGGTCGTAATTGGGATTGTTGAATTTGGCCGGTGCTGTATTGTCAAATTTTTTAATCTTTGGTATTGTGTCTCTATCGCCCTGAGAGAGGGCGTTTTAAAAAAGTGGATATTTGATACTATGTCTGTTTTCGAGAAATTTATCGACTACCTCCGCTCGAGCAAAGACGAGGCGCGAAAAGTGTCGTGGCCATCACGACAGGATACGCTGCGTTACAGTGCGCTTGTGGTAGGCGTCAGCCTGATCGTCGCGGTATTTTTTGCAATCCTAGACTTTGGCTTCACCAAGCTGGTGGATGTCGCTCTGCTCCAACGTGTGGTACAGCCGTCGGCGCAAGACTCACAAGCCCTAATTCAACCAGACATTACAACCAGTAGCACAGCGGTGACGGTTCCAACGCCAGCCAATCAAACTACGTCATCCAAACGCGCTATTAAGTAATATGCCCAAACAAGTCCTTGAGCTAGGTCGACGCTGGTATGCTATCAATACCTATTCTGGATATGAAGAGAATGTCTCGGTCAGTCTTAAACGTCGTATTGAAACCATGGGCATGAAGGACAAAATTTTTAACGTTTTGGTCCCGACTGAGAAAAAAATCAAACTCAAAAACGGTAAGCGCAAACTAGTCGAAGAGAAAATTTTCCCAGGTTATGTCTTGGTCGAGATGACCGTACAAGACGATTCCTGGTACGTTGTACGCAATACCCCCAACGTGACCGGCTTTATCGGTACTGGCACTACGCCGACTCCGCTCTCAGAGCAGGAGGTACACAGCCTACTCAAACGTATGAGCGCGACTGAGGAAGCGAGCTTCTCCATTGATCTGCAGGTCGGCATGCTGATCAAGATCGGAGATGGGCCATTTAAAGGCTTTGAAGGTAAAATCATTGACATTGATGGCGCGCGCGGTAAAGTCAAAGTGTTGGTATCCATGTTTGGACGTGAAACACCGCTAGAACTAGACTTTACTCAGATTAAAAAAGTGTAAAAGTATATGGCCAAAAAGATTAAAACTTTGATCAAGCTCCAGATTCCAGGCGGAGCAGCCACGCCGGCCCCACCTGTCGGAACGGCGCTCGGACCGCAAGGTTTGAATATTGCTGAGTTTTGTAAAAAGTTTAATGCAGCCTCGGAGAGTCGTCGCGGCGAAATTGTGCCCTGCCTCATTACAGTCTATGAGGATCGGACGTACGAGTTTATCCTCAGAGTCTCACCTGTGGCTGAGATGCTTAAAAAAGCTGCCGGCGTTATTAAAGGGTCGGCCAAGCCATTGCAAGATAAAGTTGGCAAGGTGACCAAGGCGCAAATCCGGGAGATCGCTGAGAAAAAAATGCCCGACCTCAACTGCCATACGCTCGAAGCAGCTATTCGGCAAATTGAAGGTACGGCAAGAAATATGGGATTGACAGTAGTCTAAAGCCAGTCTGGCTCGATTAATTTATTTATTGCGTTCTACGCGACCTAACGCGTTTTACGCGACCTAATGTGGGAGCCCTTCGATTTTACTCAGGGCGACCGAACCACCATGGCACGTTCTAAACGTTATCAAGAGCTCAAACAGCTCATAGACTCTAAAAAAATCTATCCAGCTGCCGAAGCCATTGCTTTGGTTAAACAGACGGCGAGCAGCAAATTTGACAGCACTATCGAACTGCATGCCAATCTAGGCATTGATGTCAAGAAGAGCGACCAGCAAGTCCGTTTTACATTGGTGTTACCGCAGGCTACGGGTAAAATTAAACGTATCGCGGCCTTTGTGGCGGGCGATCGAGAGAAAGAAGCGCGGGAAGCGGGCGCTGATTTGGTGGGCGGCGAGGAATTGATCGCGCAGATTATGCAGAGCGGAAGCATTGTATTCGATGTTGCCGTCGCTACCCCAGACATGATGCCCAAGTTGGCCAAGCTGGCTAAGTTACTTGGCCCCAAAGGTCTGATGCCAAATCCAAAAACCGAGACTGTCGGTATCAATGTAAAACGTATGGTGGAAGAGCTGAAGCGAGGCAAGGTGACGATCAAAAATGACGCCACTGGCAACCTGCATCAGGCTATCGGCAAAGCCTCGTATGAGCTCCAGCCTTTATTGGAGAATTTCGAAGCCATTATCACTGCATTACGTAAAGCTAAACCAGCTAGCGCTAAAGGTGTCTACCTAAAAAATTTGGTGTTGACGTCGACCATGGGGCCAGCTGTACGGGTTGAGGTGCGAGATTAGTTGCTTGCAATCGTTATTGCGAGCACTAAGGCAGATACTGTATGCATGACAAACCGGGTGCTATCCCGCGTCAGCTCATCGTTGAGATGATTGAGGCGGGCTATATTACCGGTGCGCTAAGAGAGGCGTTGCAGCCCTCGTCGCTTGATCTGCAAATCACGGATGAGGTCTACCGCATGCGTGGGTCGTATCTACCTAAAAAACAGGAACGCATTCAAGACGTGGTCTCACATGGCTCGTTATATCGTCATCCTTTGGATCGTCCTTTGGAAGTTGACGGCACTTACTTGGTGCGACTAGCGGAGTCTTTAGCGCTTCCGCCTGGCCTGCATGCCTCAGCCACGAGCAAGTCTTCCAGCGGCCGTATCAACTTGCGCACGCGCCTACTGGCTGACTGCGTGCCGCGTTTTGACTGCGTGCCGCGGGCCTATACGGGAAGTTTGTGGCTTGAGATCATCCCTAAATCTTTTCCAGTTCAACTTCATCCTGGCGATCGACTCAATCAGCTGCGTTTTTTTCATGGCGAGGCCAGACTGACTAACCTGGAGCATCGCATCAACTACGATAAATTTAAATTGCTACGTAACACACTGGGTCAGCCTATTCCGACTGGAGATGAGACGGTGACGGGCGGCATCAGCATGACGGTCGATCTCTCAAGCGAGGGCATTATCGGCTGGCGCGCTAATCTGCCGTCTTGGAACGTGCTGGATACAGCGCGTTTTGATCATGCTCCGGCGGATTTTTTTGAGCCCATCCAGACGCCTAAAAGCGGCGAGCTTCTCTTGCGCCAAGGCTCGTTTTACATCTTGGCGACTAAAGAGCGCATTCTGATTCCGCCCACGCTAGCCGCCGAGATGGCTGCTTATGATCCAACTATCGGCGAGTTCCGTTCGCATTACGCCGGCTTTTTTGATCCTGGTTTTGGCTGGCATGCGGAGGTAGTCAAACAGGGCCAACAAGCTGTTCTCGAGGTCTCAACTCATGGGCACGATTGTATGCTGCGCGATGGTCAACCGATCTGTCTCATGGTTTTCGAACGTTTACTCATGCGGCCGGATGTTATCTACGGACAGGCTTTGGACTCGCATTATGTTGGTACTATTGGTCCACGCTTGGCTAAATGGTTTAAAATGGTCTGAAGACGCAGCCCAAAATAGGCTAGGGTGGTTTGTTTTGGTGATTAGCTACAGGTCGCGGGTGCTAATGTCGGTTTCCGTCCCCTGGGACGGCTTCTCTCGACCGTAGGGGGCAAGGGGTGAGTTGGAGTTAGCTCGGTTGATATCTGGTATACTATGGTCAGCGTTATGAGACCTGTTAAATCCGCCTTCACTATTTTGGAACTCTTGATCGTCATTGTGTTGGTTGGTTTTCTAGCCGCTATCGCTATCTATTCATTAAATCTTACCCGTGCCAGCAATCGTGATGCAAAACGCGTGTCTGACGTGAGCGTCATACGCGCAGCTTTGAGTCAGTACTGGCTGCGCACAGCATCGTATCCTGAACATGCGCCAGTTGATCTCGGTAAACCTGGCGCGCGCGCAGATACATTGACGGCCACAGGCTGGGTAGAGCGCGCAGCAGTTAATTCTCCTGTGCTCATACAGCGTGTGCCAACTGGTCCGACAGTCGGAGAGTTTTATCGTTATCATGGATCGGCACAAGGTTATTCGTTGCGCTTTAAGACCGAACGGCAGACCGCGTATGGCTCAGCCGGGATCTGGTATGCCCATGCTGATGGGGTAGATCGAGTGGATGTGGAGAGATAGTATGGCCGCATTACTCCTGGCCATTATTTTCAGCTGCGCATTTGGCGGCGCACTGGGATCGTTTGTTAATGTTCTGATCATTCGCTGGCATGCGGGCGTGTCGCTACGCGGCCGGTCAGCCTGTGTGCACTGCCGCACACCCCTCAGTCCACGTTATCTGGTGCCGATGTTCTCATGGATTCTGTTGCACGGCGCGTGCGCCACATGTGGCAAAAAAATTCACCCACAATATCCATTGGTCGAGCTGGCGGCCGTTATCCTTACGCTAGTGGCTGTATTGCGCCACAATCCACTGACTGCTCCGTGGGCCTTTTTATTTGAAGTGCTGATCAGCGTCGGCCTCATGGTACCAGTGGTCATGGATTTGCGTTGGCAAGAAATACCGGTTGAATATATGGCCGGAGTGGGTTTACTGGCTGGGCTATACCAGGTTTTATTGCGCCAGATGCCGATCGCCCCCCTGTTTCTATCCGTGGTTGGAGCCAGCGCCTTTTTTGCTCTGCAGCGCGTGGTTTCGCGCGGACGGTGGTTGGGCGCCGGGGACGTATGGATTGGCGGCGCCATGGGAGCAGTGTTAGCCACACCGGTTTTGACCGGCATTGCGCTTTATCTAGCTTATGTGATTGGCGGTTTTGTAGCTTGCGTGGGATTGTTTTTAGGAACTTTTAAGCGCAAGAGTCGTTTGCCTTTCGCGCCCGCACTAGCAGCCGGTACAATGCTTACGCTGTGGCATGGCGATACGCTGCTTCGATGGCTGGAACGCATGTATGGATAAAGTTAAATTTCATACCAGCTTCGTGGCCGGATTTACGCTTGTAGAGTTGATGGTCAGCGTATTTATTTTGACTCTGCTCACCACCACCGTTATGTTTGATCTGCGTGCCTCAAAACGTAAAGATGAATTAAACACCGCGGCGCGCGTAGTGGCGGCAGACCTGCGCTCGCTGCAAGCGCGCGCCCTGACTGGACAAAATATTCAGACGTGCACGCCGCCATCGGCCAAGAGTGTGGTCTGCGAGTTATCAGCGGCAGCCTGCGGAGGAGCGGCGTGCCTAGCTTTACCCCCTTTTGGTGTGGGCGTTCATTTTCAGACCGCTGCGACGGCGTATATTTTATTTGCGGATGTTGAGGCAACAAAAAATGACTGGCAACAAACTGATGCGTCAGAAATTTTTTTAACCCGCGATTTGGCCAGCGTGGGCGCACCCAATGTCACGCTAGACGCGTTGACGTTGCCGGCACCTAGCGGCGTTGTAACACAAGTCGATGTGGCCTTTCAGCGACAAAATGGAAGCATGGTTATTGGAGGCTGCGTGACCACAGGCTGTAGCTCCAGGCTCGAAATTCGTCTTAAGCACACAGTGTCCGGAGACGTAAAGTTGGTTGAACTCAATGGTTTAACCGGGCGCATCTCGATTCCATGATTCATTGAAGCGAGATTAATTGCGTAACCTATCTTATGCGACTTAGACGCGGCCAGACAATCATAGAAATGCTGATCGCCTTGACAGTGATTGGGGTTGGTTTATTTGCGGCGGCTTCACTCGTCTTTTCCAACCTCAATACCGTGGAGCGTGATTCTGACGAAGTCGTGGTTGTTAACTTGGCGCGTGAGGGTCTCGAGTTGGCCAAGCAGGTGCGTGACTCAAACTGGCTGGCGGGCACGGACTTTGATGCTGGAATGGTTGATAAAGCAGTTGGCAACTATACGGCTACGTTGGTGTGGGATGGTATCCTGCCAACGCCAGCCTTTGATTTTTCTGCCAAGGATTTTAAAGACGCCAATACCAGCGTCGTGCGTTTAACTAAACCAGAGGCGGCAGACTTCCTCGCCAATCAAAACAGCGCAGCGTCTATTGTTGGCAACGCCACGGCCTTTAAACGGTTGATTGTTTTTCATCCTATCTGCGACGACGGGGTTGGGATAATCAGTGTGCTCGATAGCGGAGCATGTAGTGTCAAAAAAGTCGGTATACGAGTCGAATCTCGTATGCAGTGGCTACGCAAAGACGCCACAAAATCTTTTATGTTGTATGAAGATCTATATGACTGGAAGTAAGGCGCACAGCTTGTCTGGTTTTTCTCTGATTGAAATGTTGGTTGTAGTGTTAGTGTTTTCCACCGTAGCAGTGATTTTGTCACAGATCTTTGTTGGGTTTAATCGTTTGCAACGCAAAGTCTCTAACGCCGCGGTTTTGGGGCAGGATATGCGTTTTGCTATGGAAGCTACGATCAGGAGCATCCGGACGGTGCCTTTGGATTACTCGGCCTATACCTCTGGAATTCCCACACGTGACAATCGTCTGCGTTTACGCAAGCCAACGGGTGAAAAAATCGAGCTCTATCTGGTGCCTGGAGCAACTTGCGGTGATGCATCTGTAACTCAGTGTCTGGCGCTCACGACGGATGGCGGCAGTACGTTTCAACCTATTACTGCCAAACGTGTCAATGTCAAAAATTTTGATGTTTATGTACGGCCAGATACCAATCCTTTTGTGCTGTCCGGAGGAAGTTATCCCAATAACACGCAACCTTTTGTGACTATCAATCTCAGTCTTGAATATATTGCAGACAATCCCAGAGATAAGGTGACTTTGCAGGCACAGACTACGGTTGCGACCAGGCTATATCAGCGATGATTTAATGCTTGCGTTGCTTTTTTTCCAACATGGTAGGCCCGGCTGGGATCGAACCAGCGACCAGTCGTGTATAAGACGACCGCTCTACCGCTGAGCTACGGGCCTTTAAAATTTAGGACTTGCGCGTTTGGCGCATAACTTTGTCGAAAGCTCCGTGTTGCGCTCACCGTAGCGCTGCTACGCCTCGCGTAAATACTCGCTTTCTTCGCATTCTGCATCCAAATGCGTAAGTCCTGAAAATTGACTTTTCCTCAAAAATATGACATAATTTAATATATATGGCAACAGAATTTCATATCTCATCGTTTTCGCCAGAGCCGCACGAGGAGCCACCGTCGCAGCCTTCAATATCAGAAATTCGCTTGCGCAGTCTGCATGAAACAGCTCCGTCGATAGAAGGCGCGGAGAGGAAAGACGTCTCATTGGAAGAGAACGTGGCCACCTTGAGAGACCGATTGCGAACGCTCCTGCGCGTGCTAACGCGTAGGTTTGATGCAGCGCAGGACGTGTCGAAGCCAGAGAACGTTGGCCGAAGTTTTAGGCGTGCCACGCTCAGTCGAGCAACAGATATGGATTTGTCCAAGTCAGCCATTCGTCTGCCCAAGCTTTTAGATGCGCTCGATCGAGCGGAAAAGGAAGGATTTGAGAACCAAGCAGCGCTCGAAGATTTATTGGATTCGACAGAAAATGTTGCGCGTCTTTTAGAAGTAAAACTAGTCCAAGAGGGAGAACTGGAAATAAAAAGCTCGCCTATGGAACGCCTCGGTGTGCGATTAGCTGAACAGCAGGTTGGGTTTACGCAAGCCATTGTTGACCAACGGAGAAAGATTGCTGAATTGGTAAAATCTCCAAGCACAGATATGGCGGCGCGGATCGAGGAGATTGACAGGATCGAGAATGAGGAGTTGGCGTTACGCGAGGATGTAAGCGTTATGAGTCAGCTTCCATTCGAACTTGTGAGCGTCGCGCGGCAAGCTCAGGAGCTTCATGTCGCAGTCCTACGAAAAATGCAGCAAGAAGGTAGATTGAGTCGAGCTGCCTGAGGCATGTTTTATGTCACGCGGCTCAATTTTGCCTCTAGCCCTCATCATGACGCTGACCATTTTGTTGGCTGGGATTGGGCTTAGCACTGTCGTTTTAGAAGGAGTTCACCGCGCTAAAAATACAGATCAGAGCGTGGCAGCGTACTATATGTCAGACGCTGGCATCGAACGCCAGTTGTATGCGGTGCGCAAGCAGTATGCGACTCTGACTTCACTGGCAGAGCTTAAGGCCGCATATCCCGATGGCGGGACATGGAAGTCGACCGGAGATTTGGAACGAGCAGACCCGGTCCAGCGTATTACCGCACTCTCGACCTCGGCCTTTGCGGTCATTGATCTATTTGATCCAGATAATTTGACCAAAGCTCCGGGCGTGGCCAAGGTCAAGGCGGAGTGGAGTAATGGCTCAGACTGCGTTTCTAAGACAGCGGGTCTAGAGCTTGGCTATGCGACCTTAAGAGTAGGTTTAACTGGATTGGTTGAAACAGATTTTAAACTGGCCCGTGCCGAGATGTCGCCGTTGACCGTCTCCGGTCTTAGCACAGCCTCTCCCTATCGCGTGCGTTTGAAGGCTTTTAATTGTTCGGCTAAGGATGTCGCAGTTACATTGTCTGATTCAGGTGGCACACCAGTCGATTTTTTTGGCAACATCATCCTCGGCTCCGAAGGCACTTATGGTCAAGCTACACAAAAGATAGTGGTGACCATGCCTAAGCAAGACATTCTCTCAGGCCTATTTGGAGGCTATGTGCTCTTTTCAGAGTGTCAGTTGTTAAAAGGAGGTCTGGGCATACCCATCTGTCCATAAAGTTGTAGCTTATGATTAAAGCCGCAGCTGCTGAACGTATCAAAAAACTTCGGGTTGAAATTGAGCAATATCGCTATCAGTATCATGTATTGAATCAACTGGAGATTTCCGAAGCCGCGCTTGATTCGCTCAAGCATGAGCTCTACCTTCTCGAACAGCAGTTTCCAGACCTCATCACGAAAGATTCGCCGACACAGCGCGTGGCAGGAGTGCCGCTACATGGTTTCAAAAAAGTGACGCACACGGCTTCCATGCTCTCGATTGAGGACGCGTTTTCTCGCGTAGAGATGGAGGAGTGGCTGGCGCGAATAAAAAAATTGAAGCCGCATGCGCTGTTTGATTTTTATGCGGAATTAAAAATGGACGGCCTGGCCGTCTCTCTTGTCTATGAAGACGGTGCGCTCGTGACCGCCGTGACACGAGGCGATGGAAGAGTTGGCGAAGACGTGACGCACAATATCAGAACGATCGAAGCGATTCCGCTTACGCTACGGAGGCCGTATGGAGAAGGGGTGCGTAAAGCTGGCGCCACGCACGGCGGCCGCGTCGAGATCCGAGGGGAGGTCTACATGACGAAGACGCAGTTGAATCGTCTCAACACACAGCTCACACAACGCGGAGAACCGGAACTTGCGAATCCACGGAATGCGGCCGCGGGATCTATCCGTCAACTCGATACGAAAATCGCGGCAGAGCGTGGATTATCTTTTTTTGGGTACGCCCTCATCGGCGATCTCAAAATAAAAACGCACGCAGAGGCGCATGAGATGATTAAAGAACTTGGACTGCCGATAAATCCACATTCCCGTCACTGCAAAAATCTTGATGAGGTTGCGGAATTTTACGATGAGATCGAGAAGAAACGCGAGAAGTTCGACTACTGGATCGATGGCATCGTCGTGAACGTGAACGACGATGGGCTGTTCGAGTCGCTGGGCGTCGTGGGCAAAACACCGCGCGCGATGCTCGCATGGAAGTTTCCGGCAGAGCAGGGAACAACGGTCGTGCGCGACATCGTCGTGTCAGTTGGTCGCACGGGTGCGCTCACGCCGGTCGCGGTCATGGATCCGGTCCAACTTGCGGGCACAACCGTGACGCACGCGACGCTCCACAACGAAGATGAGATTAAGCGACTTGGACTAAAGATTGGCGACACGGTGATCCTTGAAAAAGCGGGCGACATCATTCCAAAAATCATCGAGGTTCTTCCGAAGCTCCGCACGGGTAAGGAGAAAACATTCCACATGCCTGCGAAGTGTCCCATCTGCGGCTCTGCCGTCAAACGCACAGAAGGGAAAGTCGCGACACTGTGCACAAATCGCGGATGCTTCGCGCAAGAACTCGCGAGCATTCTACACTTCGCCGTCGCCGCGGATATCATGGGTCTGGGCGAAAAAATCGCGGAGCAGCTGCTTCAAACTGGCCTGGTGCGTGAATCCGCGGATCTCTATGAGCTCACGCCGGACGACCTGGTCGGTCTCGAAAGATTTGCGGACGTCTCGTCTCAAAAACTCGTGGCTGAAATTCAGTCGCATCGCAAGATGTCACTCGAGAGATTCATCCATGGCCTCGGAATCCGTCACGTTGGTGAGGAGACCGCGCGCGATCTTGCGCACGCGTTTGGAGCATTTGAGACATTGCGACGAGTGGCGATAGACCTCCCCCCTGCCCCACTCCTTCGTAAGGAGGGGGGAGCAGCCGCCTTTCAATCCGTTCCCGGCATCGGTGAAATTGTTGCGAATTCCATCACCGCGTTTTTTCATGATGCGCGACAACGCCAACGGGTCGATCATTTATTGAAATATGTGACGCCGTCAGTCGAAAGTCGACCTTCGTCCCGAGCTCAGGTCGAGGGAAAGTCGAAAGTCGAAAGTCATCTTTCTGGAACGACGTGGGTTATCACGGGCACATTAGAATCCCTCTCACGCGACGAAGCGAAAGAAAAAATTCGGGCGCTCGGCGGAGACGTCACGGGATCCGTTTCAAAAAAGACGACCTACGTCGTTGTCGGAGAAAATCCTGGATCCAAGTACGACACAGCGAAGAAACTTGGCGTGGAGATTTTGGATGAGAAAGAATTTTTGAAGAAGGTGCAATGACCTCACCCCCCCCTCCTAGCGAAGGAGGGGACTACAGGGGAGGTCTACTGAGATAAAAAGATATGACAGAGATTTTTAATAAGTCATTTCAGGTTGATCGAAGAAGGATGCTTCGTCGTTCTGCAACGGAAGCTGAAAAAATTTTTTGGGCAGAGTTAAAAAATTTCAAATTGAGTGGATATAAATTTCGTCGACAGTATGGCATCGGATCATACGTTGTTGATTTTTATTGCGTTGCCGCACGGTTGGCTATTGAGATAGACGGTGGCATCCATGATGAAAAAGAAAATAGGCTGAACGATTATCAATGTCGTTTTGTCCAAAATTTTTTTCGCGTTATCAAACGCCGGTCAGAACCCTCTCCTTACGAAGGAGAGGGGAGGGTGAGGTGGTTCCGGAAGCGAGATATAAAAAAACAGCCCGCCGTTTCAGAACGGCTGGCTGGGAGTGGGAGTCTGGGGAGTAGAGTGTGAGCACTTGAAGAGTGTGAAGGGCGACCCATCGCACGTCAGTCTGCTTTGATTGGAGGAACCAGAGAAACATCCTTTTCGCATGGGATGCGTTCGATGCCCGAGTTGTCCTCGCGCGGAGCAGCGCCGCAGCCTTCGTCAACGGTGATGCTGACCTTCTCGTGAAAGCAGACGTTTACACGGGTCCTATCTTTGATGATGCGTTCTACATATCCTCCCTGTGTGCCTTTTATGTGTTTGGCCGTTTTCAGGAAGACGTATTGTCCAGGTGCACATTCGGACAGGGGTTGAGTGTGAGGGTTTGTTTCATCCTCACAGTCCCATGTATGCGTGAACTTCGGAACGATTGGTTTTGCGCTTCCTTCGCATCCATGGACGACGAACAAGAGAGAAAACAGGCTGATGACAATGCAAAGGTGTAGCGTTGTTGATTTCATCACAACTCCTTCTTATAGAACTTACCATGCATTGATTTTTAGTCAATTCGCCTGCACTTTCAGGCTTAAATTGTTTGACCTGACAGAGAGACGTGGTACTGTACGAGGCAAGCGTCTCTCTTGAAGATTTTTTTAACACTATATAATTTGGGTGTTGAGATTGTGTATGAACGTCATTGTCTTGATCCTATTCAGTCTTTTCGTCGGCGTGATACTGATCGTTGCCATCTGGTTGGGTGTACAACTGCGTCGATTAGATCGCCCAGCGACGGATACGCAGACGATTACGTTGCTGCAGAATCAAATGGCTCAATTACAGCAAGCGCTGACTGAGCGCATGGGAGAGACGCATCAAGCCATTCGACAACAATTTGCGGCTTCGACCGGAGTTGTACGCGACGTGACGGAAAAGCTCACGCGTATGGAAGAGACAGCCAAGCAGGTGCTGGGCGCGACGGCGCAACTGCAGGATCTGCAGGACATGCTTAAAAATCCCAAACAGCGCGGTATTCTCGGCGAATACTATCTTGAGACGCTCTTGAAAAATATCTTGCCGCCGGACGGGTACCAAATGCAGTATACATTTGCCGATGGTATGATAGTAGATGCGGCGGTGTTCATCAAAGACAAGATCGTCCCCGTGGACTCAAAGTTTTCGCTTGAAAATTACAATCGCCTGGTGGAGGAAAAAAATCCGACGGAGCGCGAGCGGCTTGAAAAAGTATTCGTGAACGACTTGAAATTGCGTGTGACGGAAACGAAAAAATACATCCGACCGAACGAGGGCACCATGGATTTTGCGTTCATGTTTATCCCGCACGAGGCGATTTATTATGATCTGTTGATTAATAAGATCGGGGCCGTCACGGAAGACACGGAAAGCCTCATCCAACGTGCGGCCGGGATGCATCACGTCATCATCGTCTCGCCAACGAGCTTTCTTGCGTATCTGCAAACCGTGCTACAAGGGCTGCGTGCGTTAAAAATCGAAGAACAGGCAAAGGAGATCCGCATACGTCTCGCAGATATCGGCCGACACTTCAAGGCGTACGAGGATCATTTTATGAGTGTGGGTAAAAATCTTGGCACGACTGTGAACCAATATAATCTCGCGGCGAAAGAGTTTAAAAAGATAGACAAGGACTTCCTGCGCATCACCGGCGCATCCAACCAATATGAGCCGTTGCTCATTGATAAGCCGGCAGAATAACATGTCCCGACCAAGCCTACGTCAGGTTGCCATTATTGTGGGAGTCCTCCTGTTGGTCCCTGCGGCCATGCTAGCCGATGTGCAGTTGCGTTATATCTCGCACATCTATACGTTGCAACGATTGGCGGATATTCCGCGCTCCGAGGTCGCACTTATTTTGGGCGCGAGCGTTAAACGCGACGGCACTCCATCTGAGGCCTTGCGTGATCGCGTTATGACGGGCGTCAGATTGTATGAGCAGGGCGTGGTCAAACGGTTATTGTTGACAGGCGACGATGGCGCGTTTCATGTTAACGAAATCGCAGCCATGCAGAGGCTGGTGCGCGAACAAGGGATTCCGGATGATCGCGTGTTGATCGATGGGCATGGATATCGTACCTATGAGAGCTGCAAGCACGCCGCACAGCAATTTGGGATCAAGCAGGCGCTGGTAGTTACGCAACGCTTTCACGTCGCGCGCGCCTTGTATGTGTGTGAGGCGTTGGGAATTAAGAGTTTCGGCGTGACGTCAGATCTGCAAACGTATCGTAAAGGCTACTTCTTTTGGTTGCGCGATATCGTGGCCAGCGTTCAAGCCTGGGTAGATGTGCACATTCAGCCGCGCCGACCGCCGGTATAAACGAGCATGCGCATCCTTGGCATTGATCCTGGTTTCAATCGCACTGGGTTGGGCGTGGTTGATATTGATGGAGCCGAGGTGAAGCATGTCTGGCACGGCTTGTGTGAAACGTCTCCAGGTAAAGATTTTTCCGGTCGTCTCGTTTTATTGCGGGATGAAATTCGTTCGACCATAGAGCGTTTTTTGCCAGCGGTGGCATGCGTGGAAGCTCTATTTTTCCAACGTAACGTTAAAACCGCTCTCACCGTCGGCATGGCGCGCGGTGTTATACTTGTGACTGTGGCCGAGGCTCACGTGCGCTTGGTTGAATTGACGCCGAGTCAGGTCAAGCAGGGGATTGCGGGCTGGGGCGCGGCGGACAAGAAACAGATGCAACACATGGTGATGCGGTTATTGAAACTCGCGCAGCCGCCACGACCAGATGATGTAGCAGATGCCCTAGCGCTGGCTATTTGTGGTGGTTTTGTGGCACACCACCTGGAGCATGTGGATAAAAGTTTGACACGTGCAGCGGGTCGATAAGATGAGATTAAGATGAGATCGTGTGTGCTTGACTTTTAGCACTCGGCTTGCTAGAGTGCTAACGTATGATCCCACAAAACTTCACTACTAAATCCCAAGAAGCGATCCAACACGCGCATCAACTCGCGCAGTCGCACGGTCAGCAGGCGGTTGACACAGCGCATCTTCTGGAGGCGCTCATCGAGCAAGATGGAGGGGTGATGCCGGCCATCATGAAGAAATTGCAGGTGGATACAGCAGCACTGAAGGGCGCGTTGGAGTCCGTGCTGCTGCATCTGCCCAAGGTGTCAAGCTCGGCTGGTGTAGGGATTGGTCAAATTTACTTGTCTCAAGAACTGACTCGCACATTTGTGGCGGCTGAGCGCGCGGCCAGATTTTTTAAAGATGAATACATCTCTACCGAGCATCTGTTGCTGGCACTGTGCGAAGGGCAGGATGAAACGGCTGCCATCCTCAATCACGCGGGCGTGACTACGGATGCAATTTTAAAAGCGCTCAAAGATGTGCGCGGCAGCGCGGTGGTTGATTCGGTTGAGCCGGAAAGCAAATATCAAGCGCTTGAGAAGTACGCCAAAAATCTGACCGAGCTGGCACGGCAGGATAAGCTGGATCCTATCATTGGTCGGGATGAAGAAATTCGTCGCGTGATGCAAGTCTTATCCCGGCGTAAAAAGAATAATCCCGTCCTCATCGGCGAAGCGGGCACTGGCAAGACTGCTATTGTCGAAGGTTTGGCGCAGCGCATCGTGGCTGGCGACGTGCCCGAGACGCTCAAAAATCGCGAAGTTGTGGCGCTAGACGTGGGTTCGCTTGTGGCCGGCACCAAGTTTCGCGGAGAGTTTGAAGAGCGCTTGAAAGCCGTGGTCAAAGAAGTTGAGCAGTCTAACGGACGGATCGTTTTGTTTATTGATGAGTTGCACTCTCTGGTAGGCGCGGGCGCGGCTGGCGAGGGAGGTTCGCTGGATGCTTCCAATCTCCTAAAACCGGCGCTGGCGCGAGGAGAGTTGCGCGCCGTGGGCGCAACCACGCTGAAGGAATACCAAAAATACATCGAGAAAGACGCAGCTCTGGAGCGGCGTTTTCAGCCTATTTATGTGGATGAACCGTCGCTTGAAGACACCATCGCCATCCTGCGTGGCATCAAAGATAAATATGAACTCCATTTTGGCATCCGCATTTCAGATGGCGCGCTAGTGGCCGCCGCGCAGTTGTCTTCGCGCTATATTACGGATCGGTTTCTTCCAGATAAAGCGGTTGACTTAATTGACGAGGCCGCAGCCGCGCTTAAGATGCAGGTCGAGTCGATGCCGGATGAGCTTGATCTTCATAAGCGTGAGTTGACGCGTCTTGAGATAGAAAAGCGCGCCTTATCAAAAGAAGAAGACGCGGAGTCGCGCGAGCGTCTCGTGGTGCTGGAAAAACATTTGGCCGAAGTACAGGAAAAAGTGCATACGCTGGAGTTGTCCTGGAAAGCTGAGAAAGCAGTCGTCAGCGCCAACGCTGAGCTCAAGCAGCGCATTGAAAAGTTTAAGAGCGAGGCTGAAATTGCCGAACGCAGAGGAGACCTAGAGAAAGTTTCTGAGATTCGCTATGGTCAGTTGCCACAAGTGCAAAAACAATTAGAGGGCGGGGAAGTGAAACTCAAGCAGTTGCAAGGTCAACGTGGTTTGCTGCGCGATGCAGTCACCGACGAAGACATAGCGCGCGTAGTGGTGCGTTGGACCGGCATTCCAGTCATGCGCATGCTACAGAGTGAAACGGAAAAATTAGCGCATCTCGAAGACGAGTTGCATGCCCGCGTGGTGGATCAAGCCGAAGCAGTGACTGCCGTGGCGAATGCCTTGCGTCGTTCGCGCGCTGGGTTGAGCGAGGTCAAGCGACCCATCGGATCGTTTTTGTTTCTTGGGCCGACAGGCGTGGGCAAGACAGAGCTGGCCAAAGCTTTGGCGGCCAGCATGTTTGACGATGAGGAGGCCTTGGTGCGCCTCGATATGAGTGAATATAGCGAACGCCATACGGTGGCGCGCATGCTTGGCTCACCGCCAGGTTATGTGGGTTATGATGAAGGCGGACAGCTGACTGAAAGAATTCGTCGCCGGCCTTATGCAGTCGTCCTATTTGATGAAATCGAGAAGGCTCATCCAGAAGTATTCAACACACTGCTACAAGTCCTCGATGACGGACGCTTGACTGACGGCAAGGGACGGACGGTATCGTTCAAAAATACCATCATCATAATGACGTCTAATGTAGGTTCAGATAAAATTTTGGATTGGGGCACGCGACGTCAAGAGATTGGATTCTCAGACGGCGCCAAGTCGTTGAGCGGCAAGGCCAAAGAAAAAGAATTGCGCGCGCAAATCCTCGAACTGTTGCGCGAGCATTTTCGTCCCGAGTTTTTAAACCGTGTGGATGAGACCATCGTCTTCCATGCCTTGGCTAAGGAAGATCTGATGAACATCGTGGAGCTACAGCTCAAAGACGTGATCAAGCGTTTGAACGCCAAACGCATTGCAATCGAATTTACCGCTAGAGCGAAGCAGATGATTGCTGAAAAAGGTTATGATCCAGCTTTTGGCGCGCGACCGTTGAAGCGCGCGATTCAAGATCTCGTGCTAGATGAACTGGCGCTACGGATCGTGGAAGGCAAAATCAAAGAGGGGGAGAAAATCACGGTAGATGCGCAGAAGGGAAAAGTAGTTTTTAATTGTACAACTTAGGACTTCTCCGCGCGTGCTTGATGCATGACGTTTTTGATGCGTCTGCGTGTGGTTTTGCGCCTGTGCCGTTTGAGTTCTACATGAATCCGATGGGCGCGACAGACGGCGGACACCCACGAGCCTGAGAGCTGGAACCATGTGTAGAGCTCCGGGCTGGTGATATACACACGGGCGCTTGCAATCAATCCCTGCTGCGTCAAAAAAATTAATTTTAGCGCATCGCTAGCGAGTTTTCTTTTTTGTCCCGGTTTAGGCGTGCCCTGTGTCGTTTCGCTTTGGCAGATTTCTATCGCTTCACGGCTCACCGGATGCCAGCCATCAACTTCCGCCGTGGCCTCGTAGTCGTCCACTTGTATATGAAAGACGTGTCCATGTTCAAAGCCAGGCGGCAAGAGGTCGACTTCGGATTGTCTCAAGAAGTCTGTGTTGGACATGCCCACGAGCTATAGCTCAGCTATTTACGCAGAGCCTTCAGCTGCTGTTCGATGTGCGACCATTTTTGTAAGAGGAATTGGCGTACTTGAGGCACATCCTGCCGCGCTATTTCTTTAGTTTTGAGATAAAATTTCATCATTTCGTCGACTAGTTTAGTGTACTTGTCTTGGGTCAGAGTTTCGAGTTTCTGCAGCTCTTGCATGAGTTTAGTTTGGAGTTTGAGCGCCTTGCGTTGTAAACTCTTGGTCATTTGTTTACCGTCTTTGCTTTGTAAGAACAAACCTGCGGCAACTCCGAGAATAGCGCCAGCGAGCAAGCCAACGCCGAGATGGGATGATTTTTTGTCAGGCATAAGATGAAGTATAAGGATTAGTTAGTTTAATTAGAATATCACATTCTTAATGGATCGTCTTACAGCAGCAGAGGATGGAGCATAGCCTGGACGACCCAAACTCGAGTACATAGCGTGTTTGCTGCTTTCCACGCCAGGCTGGTTGTAAGCATCGATGTTGTAGAGCTCGCCGACGATGGCCACTGCGATTTCAAAAAACATGAACAGCGCGCCGAGCGTCATTGGATTAACGTTCGGTATGAGGAGTGTTCCATTCGGTCTGCCTGTTAAGCGCAAAGCTTCTGCGGTTGCCTGCCTTTCCGCGTGTAAGATAGTTTCTAGTCTAACTTTAGCGAGATAGGCTAGTGGAGAGAAAGAACGTGTTGACGCGGGTACACATAACTTTGAACGAAAGCGTTGTACCTCGATAAAGGTTACAATTTTGTCCACTGGACCTTCGGTATAAAGTTGCAGTTGTGAATGTTGATCTGTCGCGCCTAAGGCAGCTATAGGCGTTGGGCCGACAAAGACTCTGTCGCCGTCACGGTTTAATTTTTTACCTAAAGATTCAGCCCAGAGTTGGCGATACCAATGTCCAAATTCTTTTAAATTTTCAGCATAGGGCATGAGTACATGTATTGATAGGCCGCGCCGTGTATATCCTAGATAGTGCAGCCCGGCGAAGACAGACGGGGCGTTTGTTGTAATTGGCTGACTGACAAATTTGTCGCGCATCCAGCGCGCGCCCGTGAGTAGCAACTTAAGGTCAACGCCAGCGCAGGCGAGCGGGAAGAGTCCGACAGCGGTCAGGACGGAAAATCTGCCGCCTATGGTTTTGGGTATAGGGAGCGTCGCATAGCCCTCTTTCAGCGCTAGAGCGTGCAGTGCGCCGTCAGTTTCGTCTGTGGTAGCCACGATGTGGTCGGCATGGCGCGCGCGGCCAACCAGCTTAATTAGCGCTTCACGCACGATCAAAAAAGTCGACATCGGTTCTAGCGTGTCGCCTGATTTTGAGATGAGGTTTATGAGCGTAGTCTTGAGATCTAGTCGAGCCAGCTTGTTCGCGATTTCATCAGGATCAGTGTTACCGCCCAAAAACTCAAGCTGCATACCGTGGAGCAGCGGTTTGAGAGCCTGCCAGGCGGCGCGCGCGCCTAGATCGGAGCCGCCTATGCCAATAACCAAGCATGTTTTGAAACGATTTTTTTTATCTCGGAGCTCGATTACCTGTTTGACCAGGCGTTTATCGTCTGGGCAAGCGAGCCATGTTTGACGCTGTTTGTTCAAATCATCTAAGAGTTGTGTTCTGGCGTGAGTGAGTTTTTTTGCTAGGCTGGAAAAGTCGTTGGTTGTGATCCCGTGCGCTACATTAGCGGCGAACATGTTAGTGGCTTCGTAACGTAGGAGTGGAGTTGGCATAAGTGATGACCGAAGTATAGCCGAAGTCAGTCGAGAGTGGAATTTTTTGACGCAAATGTAGGATTTTACAATTGTCTCGGGCAGGGGTTGTCTCTCAAGATATCCACAGCCCATCGTTTACAAGATAAAAATATGTTATACTTCGCATCGATCAAACATTTTTATTCTTTTTTTTCATTCAGAACACACTATGTCCCTTTCACTCGCCTTACGGCGTGAACACCATCATGGGCTATTTTTCCGGTTAGCCCTCGTTTTCCTCGCCGTGATTTTGTACATGCTGTTCTCCGCACAGTATATACACGCGGCCAACTGTACATGGACAAGCGTGTCGAATCAATCTTGGAACGTGGCCGCCAATTGGACTGGTTGCGGTGGAACCGTTCCAGGTGCAGGAGATACCGCCAATGTCCTAACAGCCACTACAACGTATTTAAATGGGCATTTTACGATCACTGCAGTATCGACTACAGGAGCCATTGGCCTCACAGATTTTAATTTAACTGTCGCGACAGCAACCGTGAGCAATAGCGGTGCGATTGCAGCAACTGGAACAGGAGCGTTTACAGTGACTTCTACGGTTGTTGGCACAGGGATAGTTATCGAGGGCACTGTATCTTCAACCACTGCAACTGTTGATTTTCAGGGCGCGGTTACGACCACTGCCTCAGGCACTGTAACTTCCACATCTGCAACCATAAATTTTGGAGCCGTCACTTCTACAGGCGTTATCGGCACGAATACTGGCGCCTTACGCTTTAACTCCACTGTCCAAAACAATGGCACAGTCAATGTTGGTGCAGGCACAGCTAGTTCTTCTGGCGCCTTCACCAATGCAGCTGGCAGCGGTATCTACAACGTCCTCGGAGGCACAGCTACCTCAGCTGGAGCTTTCACCAATGGAGGCACTGTCACAGTCACCTCAGGTGTAACGTCTTTCATGGGTGACTTCACTCAAAATGCTGCCGCAACATACACGCAAGGTACTGGTACCTTTCGTCTAGGCGGCTCAGCAGCGCAGAACTTATACTTAAGGAACGGTCTTCAGACTCTTAACAACCTTGAATCAATCAAGACTGGCGGCACAGCTTCAACCACTGACGGCAACCTAACTGTGGCCGGACAACTCAATGCCTCAACAACAAGTTGGACTCTCTCGTCTGGCACAACCACCATCACGGTTTCTGGTCGTTCCTGGCTTGGTGCCGGTACTGTCACTTCTACTTCTGGAACTCTGACCTTTACTGGAGCTGTCTCTTCAACTGGAAGCCTTGGTACACAAACAGGTGTCCTAGGCTTTGTCTCAACCGTACAAAACAATGGCACAGTCAATGTTGGTGCAGGCACAGCTAGCTCTAGCGGCGCCTTCACCAATGCAGCTGGAGCTACATACAACATCCTGGGCAGCACAGCTACTTCAGCTGGAGCCTTTACGAATGCGGGCACTGTCACTCTGACTAACGGCACCATGGGACTCTTGAGTGACTTTACTCAAAGCGCTGGCGCTACCTTTACGGCAGGCACAAGCAAAGTGCAATTACTTGGCACGGATGCTCAGAACTTCTACATCAATAACGGCACTCTCACCTTCAACAATTTAGAAATTCAGAAGACTGGTGGCACAGCCTCTTCCACCTTTGGCAACCTAACTGTGGCTGGTCAACTTAATGCCACTACCACAGGTTGGACTCTCAACTCTGGTACCACCACCATTACAGTCACAGGTAACTCATGGCTTGGCGCTGGTACTGTCACCTCTACCTCTGGAACATTGACCTTTACTGGAGCAGTGTCATCCACAGCGCTTATTGGTTCTTCTTCCGGTAACAAGCTTTTCTCCTCTACCTTCCAGAATAATGGAACCTTCCAAATTGGTTCTGGCACGGCAACAACGACAGGCAACTTGACCCTTGCTGCGAGCGGTATCATCAACAACAATGCCGGCACTTTGGCGGTTCTGGCGGATTATTCAAATGTTGCCGGCACACTTAATGGTCAAGCAGGCACGTTTCGTGTGGCAGGGGGAGCAGCCCAAAGCATCTCAGGTGAAATATTTAATAATTTTGACTCAATTAAAACAGGAGGTACTGCTACCATAGTTTCGTTCAACGCTGACATTAACGCCTTGACGACTTCGGGAGGCGGCACGCTCTCATTAGCAGCATTGAATCTCAACGCGACCAGTACAGCCACTATTGGATCTGGCACCACCGTCACCTCTACTTCTGGAATTATGACCTTTACGGGAGCGGTTTCTTCAACTGGTAACCTTGGCACGAATACAGGCTCCTTAAGATTCAACTCAACCGTACAAAACAATGGCACAGTCAATGTTGGTGCAGGTACAGCCTCATCTTCTGGAGCCTTCACTAATGCAGCTGGAGCTACATACAATATCCTGGGCAGCACAGCTACCTCAGCTGGAGCTTTCACTAATGGAGGTACAGTCATAGTCACTTCCGGTGTCACCTCCTTCATGAGTGACTTCACTCAAAGCGCTGCTGCTACATACACCCAAGGTACGGGTACCTTCCGTCTAGGTGGCTCAGCCGCTCAAAACCTATACTTAAGAAATGGTCTTCAGACCCTCAATAACCTTGAATCAATTAAGACTGGTGGCACAGCTTCAACTACTGATGGCAACCTAACTGTAGCTGGTCAGTTGAATGCCACTACCACAGGCTGGACTCTCTCCTCTGGCACCACAACGATCACAGTCTCGGGTAACTCTTGGCTCGGTGCTGGCACCGTCACCTCTACCTCTGGAACTCTGACCTTCACAGGTGCTGTATCTTCAACTGGAAGCCTTGGTACACAAACAGGTGTCCTAGGCTTTGTCTCAACCGTACAAAACAATGGCACAGTCAATGTTGGTGCAGGCACAGCCTCATCCTCAGGAGCCTTCACCAATGCAGCTGGAGCCACATACAACGTGCTAGCTGGCACCGCCACTTCAGCCAGTGCTTTCACCAATGGAGGTACTGTGACTCTGACTAGTGGTACCTTGGGCCTTACCAGTGACTTTACACAAAACTCTGGCGCCACCTTTACTGGAGGCACAGGCACTGTGCGCTTAGCTGACACTGCGGCTCAGAACTTATACATCAATACTGGAACTCTAACTGTCAACAACTTAGATATTCAGAAGACAAGTGGTACTGCCTCATCCACCTTTGGTAACTTGACTGTAGCTGGTCAGTTGAATGCCACTACCACAGGCTGGACTCTCTCCTCTGGCACCACGACGATCACAGTCTCGGGTAACTCTTGGTTCGGTGCTGGTACTGTCACCTCTACTTCTGGAACTCTGACCTTCACGGGCGCTGTCTCTTCAACTGGAAGTATTGGAAACCAGACCGGCAACACGCTCTTCTCATCCACTTTGCAGAATAACGGCACTCTAACCGTTGGCAGTGGTACTGCAACAACCACAGGAGCTTTCACGAATGCCTTAGGCTCAAGACTAAACAATGCAGGCGGAGTCTTGAGCGCATCTGGAGACTTCACACAATCTGGCACTTATACAACTTCCACTGCTAGTATCTTCCGTCTGTCTGGGACAGGCAGCCAAAATATCACTGGTTCTTTCTTCAATAACCTTGAGAGTCAGAAAACATCTGGAACAGCCACACTGGTCACAAACAATGCAACTGTAGTTGGTCAATTGAATGCTTCTTCCACAGGTTGGACCTTAACCTCCGCAGCTCTCAACTTGACAGTCGCTGGTAACTCTTGGCTCGGTGGAGGCACTGTTACCTCTACTTCTGGAACTCTGACCTTCACAGGTGCTGTCTCTTCAACTGGAAGCCTTGGAAGTGGGACAGGTAACATGCTCTTATCATCCACCCTGCAGAATAATGGCACGCTGGATGTAGGCTCAGGCAATGTCACAACTACAGGCAATGCAACAAGCACTGGTACGATCAATGGTCGTACAGGTACGGTGCGCGTGAGTGGTAACTGGGCTGATTCAGGGACACTCAATGGCGGCACAGGAACCTTTGAATTCAACGGAACAGGTGCTCAAACAATTGGTGCTGAGTCAGGCTTCAATAAGCTTACGATCAACAAGTCGGCTGGCACAGCTACCTTAGCCGGCAGCGTTACCTCGTCTCAGTTGACTATGACCACAGGTACACTTGATTTAAGTTCCAGGACACTCACGCTGACTGGAGCTGGTACAGGAGGTAGCAGGCCATTTGTTAAGAGCAGCGGTACATTCACACCAAGTACTAGCCTCGTGAAGTTTACTGGTTCTGCCTCGTCTGACATTGAGCCAACGGTCTATAACAACATCCAATTCTCAGGCGCTGGTCCCTATAACCTCACTGCCTCTTCCACGGCGGTTGGAACAACTGTCAATAATAGCGGTTCAACCTTAGCCGTTGGTACAAATAGCTTCACTGCGCGCGGTCTAATTTCAAATGATGGGCTCATAACCGAGGGGAGTGGCGGTAAGGTTGTGCATACCTTTGAATCAATCACCTTTACAGATGCTTCAGGCGTAGCTGTTACTGGCTATACTGGTCCGGTCAATGTCTACATTACTTTGCAGGATTCGAATAGAAACTTAAACGGAGCTGCAGTTGAAACTATCCTGGCCACGACTACATTGGCTACAGATACTGAGATTGTGATCCTCACAGAAACAGGCTCCAATACCGGAATCTTCAGAAATACTGCAGGCAGTTTGACCTTACGCGCAGCGGTGACTGTTCTTCCGGGTAATGGCAACCTCGACATTCTAACTACAGGTACTGGAGCAGGTTCATACGTTGATGCACAAGATGCTGCGGATACTGCTTCAGCTAGTATCAGTATGGTATATGGCACAGCTACAGTTTCAAGCAGCGGCGGAGGTGGTGGTGTGAGCAGCGGCGGTGGTAGTAGTGGAAGTGCTGCAGCAGCTCCAGCGACAGTTACTAAACCAACTGTCCCAACTCCAACTCCAGCACCACCCGTGCCTAAGCCTGTTACACCTACTCCGGTAGTACCTGCGCCTGTTGCTCCTCCATCTGCACCTACGGTCACCCCTTCTGCCCCAGCAGCACCAGCAGCTATCTCCATCAGCAAGCTTTCAGCGGTGCCAACGGTTGTTGCGGGCAAAGCCCTAACCTTTAGTTATGCTTACAAGAATTCTGGCAAGCGCTCTATTACTGTGGAGGTGGTGAGAGAACTGATTGATGCTCAGGGCAAGATCATTCGTACCTCTAAGGGTCGTGCCGTGATCAAGTCTCAAGCGACTTATCAGCGTGCTGTGACTGAGCAAATCACGACTATGGCTAAACCAGGCAGCTACAAGGAAGGCATCAAGATTATTGATTCCACGAGCAAGAAAGTGCTAGCTCAACAAGAGGTGAAGTTTACAGTCACGCTTAAAGCAACGGTTAATCCAGGCCCACCTCAAAAGCCAGTTGCTAAGAAAGCGCCAGTGAAGGTCAAGGTCAAGGTCAAGGTCAAGGTTCAGAGTCCCTAAAGTTAAGAGCACAGAAGTAAAAACAACCCACATGAACATACCAGTTCATGTGGGTTGTCATGTAGGTTGATATCTGTAGCATGTATTGCTACTATCGAAGTGTAGAAATGAATCTATGGCTCGAAACATGGGGGCGTCGTTCAATGGTAGGACACTGGTCTCCAAAACCAGCGACGTAGGTTCGATTCCTACCACCCCTGCCACGCGGGACACTCGTCAATTGACGAGTGTTTTGCTATCTGGAAAAATGGCTGTTTTAGCGTAAATTCGGGCTTACCTTCCTTGAGAATCGAGTTCGATAGTAAAAAATGCAATAATTCACGTTTCTCGTTGGGGTTGGCTTTTTCGAACAGTTTTCCTGCATTTTTTGAGAGTTCTAAAATTTTTCGGCCAAACTCGTAATAACCGAGGTCAGCGCGGTTGTGTAAGGCAATGCGTTCTTCAAGATCGTCGAGGCGTATTTTGTACTCGGCATACTTTGAATCGTAGAAGTCGTCTGTCACGCGTCCATCCAGCTTGTCCTCGTACATCTTGTCGAGCCTATTTTTGAGCATGCTGTGCTCCCGAACTATCATCTCGTAGTCTTTGTCATGTGTCGCTCTTTTCTCCTCTAGCGACTGTTTTAAGCCAGCGACAACGTAGGCATGTCCGTTCTCGCTCAAACGAATGCTGTCGAGCAATTTCTGGACTTCTACGTTGATGATTTCTTCGCGGACGGACTTCTGTGAGCAGACGGTCTCAAATTTCGTGCAACGATAGTAGACGTATTTTTGTTTCTTAATTTCAGCCGTGATCGTTCGCTTACACTCCCCGCAAGAGAAAACGCCCTTATATACGAAAGGCTTGATATTATGCCGCTTGCACCTGTTCACGTTCTTGCCGCTCAAAACATCCTGTACGGCCTCCCACGTCTTCAAATCCACTATTGGCTCATGCTTGCCGTCGTAGAGTACCTTCTCCCAACGGAACTTGCCGACATAGAAAGGGTTTTGTAACAGCTTGGCGACGACCGACTTATTGATATTGACTCGACCGATAGGCAGGTCTTTCGTCAGCTTCAAATCTTCGACGTACTTGATGATGCTTTTAAGGGAATGTTGACCCGTCGCGTAGATATTGAAAATCGTTTGTATGAGCGGCTCGTTCTTTTTGTCGATCACGATGAGCGATTTCTTTGTGATGGGGTCTTTTGCATTCAGATACCCAAGGGGAGCTTTTGCCGGATACTCCCCAAGTCGCAGTTTTTCTTTCACGCCCTTCGCTACTTCTTCTTTCAGGTTATCGATGAAATTTTTTGCCATCAATGTACGGATACCGAAAACAAATTTGTCATTTGAGCGGGAGCCTTTATGCAACGCCACGCCTTCTTTAACGCAATGGATCGTGAGGCCGTGATCGTTTATCAGGTCTTCGATCAAGCTGTAGTCACTAAAGTTGCGCGTGAGACGATCCGTCTTTTCTACGATCAGATACTTGATTTCATGTTTGCGGATGTAATCCAGCATCTCGTTAAAAATCTTGCGACCCGATCCTTTTGCCGATTCTGCCGCGTCAAAATCTTTGACGACGTTGTAGCTATTGTTTCGCGCAAATTCCCACAAGAGCCGTTTTTGAGCGGCGGGCGAGTTGCCCTGCTCTTGTTGTTCGCGGCTGGATACGCGGACGTAGGTGACGGCTTTATTCATACGTCAGAATGAGGGGGGTAAGGACGTTGTGAATTTTTGATCCAAGTTTTAGCGCATCTTTCGCCAACTCATCCAATTCTTGATAGCTAGAAAATTGCAAAATTCCGTGGACAAGTTTGTTTCTTTTTGTGCCGTATTCCCGTAAATCCTTCACAAGGTCTGCCTCCCCTCCGAGAAGTTCAAAACCATCTACCAAGCGTTTATGTGTTGTTCTATGGTCATAGCAAAAATTTTCTGCGTCTGGACGCTTCTCTGCAACCACAAAAATGCGATCTCGCAACAACGCTTCCATGAAAACAAACTGAAACAGAAGTGCCTGAAAATAATCTTTCCGTTCCACTGCCTCGTTTGTTTTTTTGACGATATCTTCTAAAAGGACACCGTTTTCTACTGGATGTTTTTGACTCATACAATTTATAGTTTCGCCCGCAGTCGTCGTTCTTCCTCTCCCTGTGGAATGAGCTCGAAGTCAAAGCGGTCGTTTAACTTCATGGTTGTGACGCGAGTGCGTACTTGCGCGACCTTCCCTTTCATCTCGTTTATTCTATGGAAAACGGCGTCCTTGTATTCGGTGTCTGCATTTCCCATGAGCTGTTCTCCCTTGCTTTCAACGATATAGACAAATTCAAGCTCGCTACGCTCATTTTTACGGGCGATGATAAAGTCCGGTCGGATTTTTCCGCGTTGCCAGCCCTGTATCGCATACCAGCCATGCCCAACCTTATTGCGAGCCCACCACAGGACGTTCGGGCTTCGTTCGATGTAACGCGCCACGCTATTTTCGAGCGTGTTCAATGAATTGGGATCAACGTCTTCGTACAGCGTAAGCATGAATGATGACCCGAGATTGTTTTCGATTATGTCCACATTCGGCATTGCGAAGCCAATGGCTGGATCGTCCGAGACGGTAAGCCCCATCTGCCCATTCTTGAGCAAGAATTCAAAGGCCATTGCTTCTTGCGCCTTCTGATGTGTGCGGAGATGCTTTTCAAGCTCGCGGGCGATGTAGCCTGCGTCGCTATCCAAAATGTTCTGCTTCGCAATTTTTGTGAGGATGGTGAATACTTGCTTTGCGATGTCGTATGCGACAAAGGCATTTTCGACCGTTTCCGAAAGACGGCGCGTGAGATACAGGGTATCAAAGCGGACAGATTCATTGACCGTTGTTTCACGAGTCTGCGTTTGACCTTCCAAACCCACGAGCATTTCCAGTTGTGTCTTCTTCGATTTTCCAATGGTCGGTAATAGCTCCTTAAGCCACGTTTTAATTTCTGCCGCGTTCCAATCAATGCGCGGCTTTATATCTGTCTCGTAGGAAAATCGGCGCGTCTGTTGACCGTTCTTCACGAGCCAAACGGGGAGATACAATGACTCGGGATATTTTTGCAAGATATTTTTTTTGATGCGAACGGGTCGGGGAGCTTTCAGAATTTGGCCGCGCGCATCGCGGATTTCAATTCCAGTAGATACGTCCCCGAGCCCTTCATCTTCAAAGCCATTTTTTACATGGTCGAGCACTTCTTGAACGTGGCCGCTTGCGAAAAAAACATAGCTTTCGTCGAGGTCTGGTACGCCAGTTTTTTTCGCGTAGGGTTGCCGAAGGATACGCCCGACAAGTTGCGTCATGGATGAGCCGTTCCGCGCGTTTGGGATGACACCGAGAATGTACGCAAAGGAACAATCCCAGCCTTCCTTGAGAGCTTCTTTGGTAATGATGTAGCGGACTTCGCTTTCCTTTGAAAGAAGTTTTTGCGCCTTGATTTCGTCGAGAGTGCTCGACTTTACTGCGATTTGGTGTCCGGCGACGCCCGAAGCTATGAGGAGCTCTCGTACATCTTCGCTATGAACGAATCCATGCCCGCGTTGATCCCTCCCCGTTCGTTCTACTTGGATGAGGGCGATGGGTCGGATATAGACACCTTCGTTGAGTTCGAGTTTGTGAGCTTTCTTTTCAAGCTCGTCACGCTTCGCCTTTATACTCGCAAGCATCGCACGCCAGTCTCCATCGTGTGACGGTGGGATGATGTGCAGGTCGAGCTTTATCATGTCCTCGACTTTGAGATCGCGGCCAGTGACAGAGGATACGATGTTCATGCCGCGCTTCGGAGTCGCCGAAAGCCCGACGATCACGGACGGATTGAGTCCGTCGAGTGTCGCCCGAGCGTTATCCGTAAACATCGTATGAAATTCGTCTACGATGATGAGCGGCTCAAGCGCGCGGATCGTGTTGCCCAAACTCGTCTTGATTTGCATCTGGTCAAACAAGGTGTCGGATGTCGTATCGAGATTCGGGATGACCTTTAGCATCTTCGCGTGCAGGTCGTATCGGTTCTCGGGTGGGAAGAAGTCCGTATAGCCACTGTCCTCAAACATCTTGTTCGTGTCTCGCGTCGCCGACTGGATCATCAACATCAAAACGACAAGATTTTCTTCTACGTCCTGCCGACGTAGCGTTTGTCCCTTTTCTAAAATGAGCGTGCGGTTGCCGCTCGCTTGATCCAAAAACTGCCGATACGGATGGCTTTTGTTCTGGAGGTTCTCGATCGTTTGTCGGTATATCTGTTCGCGGTGCGTAATCCAAACAACGAGCCCTGTTTTTTGTTTTGCCAAAAGATTTTGATACGCGCGAATCGTCTCAACCGCAATGAGAGTTTTGCCGCCGCCTGTAGGCATCTTGATACAGACGCGCGGATACATTTTTCCCATCCCTGTGATCGGCCTATCAGGGAACTGCCTATATTTTATATTCGTCGAGAAGCCCATAGAGACATAATCCGGTACACCAGCAGTTCTATGCGTGCCCAAATATCCAAAAAACTCCTCAACGTCTTTTACTACCTGTTTTTGATAGTCCTTCAACATAGCTAGGTAGTCCTCTCAAACAGGTTATAGGGGATACCCACGAACTTGATGCCATATTGTTCCAACATCTCCTCATCCAAATAGCATGCGGGTGCGTAAACGATCTTTCTTCCTTTGTCCTTTTTGTGCGTTTCCTGCGCCCAGTCGAGTGTTATGGCGAGCGTCTTGAGTGCCTCCATGCTCGGCTTGTAGAGCGCATAGATCGTTTCGTTTTCGCCTTTGCCGACGAATCCTTCTCGCTCCTTGATCTTCACTTCGTCAGGATGGTTTTTGCCCGTGGCGAGGTAATAAACGTACTTCGCGAACTCTTTGTAGGTTGGGAGATTGCCGGTGAGCAAATTGTCCGCATCAATGGATGCGCCGAGAGTATAGTACGTGAAGCCCGTGGCGTAGTCTTTTTTCTTGATGGCACGACGAACACGTTCGGCGGTAATCTTGTCCGCGTAGTCTTCCATCTCGACAAGGATGAATTTACGATTGCCACCATCTTCTTTATTCAGATCGAGGACGGCGTGAGCGGTTGTGCCAGAACCAGCGAAAGAATCGAGAACGATGTCGTTTTCTTTAGATTTCAACGTAACAGCTTGTATCAACTGTCTTATCAACTCGACCGGTTTTGGATAAACAAAGCCCTCGATATCTAACTCGTCCAAATCATTTTTCCCCTCCTCTGACAAAACTCGAATGATAGAATAAAGTTTTGAAGACGCTTCATCTAGCGGCAGATATTCAACCACAACGTGCATCCCATTTTCATGTTTTTCCAACACAAACTCACCGTTTTTTAATTTATCATCAATTTCTTTTTTCTTATCTGCCCCTTTCAATTTTTCTAATTCCTCATAAAAACATCGACGATCACCGAGCGTCTTGTCGTACTTGCCAAATGTCTTTCTAACGACATCATCGTTGCGAAGATACTCCTTGCCATCCCTAATGATCACGTTCTGTTGCACAACTTTCACACGACGCAACACAACACCGCTATCAACTCTTTTTAGATAAGCGAGAATGTAGTCGTGTCCTTTTACAACTTGTTTTGCCTGTCCGCCGCCCTTTGCGCGTTGATGGATGAGTTCGGCTATAAAGTTTTCCTCGCCAAAAACTTCATCCATCAACATTTTGAGATGAGCCATTTCGTTATCATCAATACTCACAAAAATTGCTCCATCATCCGCAAGGAGTTCGCGCAACATTTTGAGCCTCGGCGTCATCATGCAGAGCCACTTATCGTGTCGCGTTAGGTCTTCACCTGCTTTGCCCACCACCTTACCAACCCAATCTTTGATCGTCGGACTGCTTACGCTGTCACTATAAACCCACCCTTCGTTTCCTGTGTTGTACGGGGGATCAATGTAGATACACTTTACCTTGCCTTGATATTGCGGCAGGAGCGCTTTGAGCGCGATCAAGTTGTCGCCTTGAATAATGAGATTCTCCGCATCATTCTTTCCCTTGAGCGACTTCTTCGCGTCTTTTTCAAGCGTGTGATACGGAACGGAAAGATGATGATTCCAGACAGCAGATTTTCCTTTGAAGTTTAGAGTGGCCATATTATTTCGTTTTCGTTTGGTTCAAGAATTTATCAAACGTCTCGCGGGTAATGCGGTACTCTTTGCCGATCTTGTGAGCTTGGAGTTTTCCCGCCTTGATCTTGCGGTAGATCGTCATTTTATTCACTCGGAGCTTTTCGGCCAGCTCTTCGACGAGGTAAAAATCAGGCTTGTGCATAATTGACGATAGTTTACATGGTCGGACTGGTTCCAGCAACGTTCCCTAATATCGCGTCAAGCCGCTCGGGGAGCACGGGCGTAAAAGTCTTGAGCTTCTGGTGAAGGTAGGCGATGACGTTGACGCGATCCTTGGACGCCTTGGCGTCGAGCCGGACGGCCTCAACGAGCTTACGGTATCGGTTGGCTCCCGAACGTCCTATTCCATCCCTCAATTCGTCTATAGCCCGTTTTAGGCCAAGGATGCGGACACGGTGCGCGAGCAGATAAAGGGCTCCCTGTTGGCTAAAGCTGCGTATGTGAGCACGTATGAGGTTATACAGCTCGGCGTCCTTGAGCCCGCCCAAGTAAACAAGTCCGCCGTAGCCTTGGACGTACACCTGCTCGAACGTCCGCAGGAGCAGGGTTTGCGAGATGTCCGTCCGCAACGCCTCCCCGAGCGTAAAGTCTTTCTTCTTGTCGGGGTAAAATTTCCGCAGGGTCGCTTCGACCGTCTGTTTCAATTGCAATGAAAGCTCGATCCGCAGGGCTCCCCGTCGAAACTTACCTTGAGCATAGTGCTGTTTGATTTCGCGTTCGACGAGTGTCGATCCGTTGACGCAGATTTCCTCGAACTTGTCGTAGATAACAAAGCCTTGTGATGAGTTGTAGAACTTGAGGTAAAAACCGTCCTTGCCGTGATGGTAGCTGACTTTGTTGAAGTCGGACGATTGTTTGCGGTCGTGTTCGGACAGAGCGCGGACAATCGCGGCGGTACTGCCATAGCTCGGGCTGATTTTGAGTATCTTTGAATAATCAACACGATGAACGATGCCCGTCAAAATGGCTTCTTCTGACACCCCGATCTTGATTTCCGCGAGTATACTTTTGAGTTTTGAGGCGATGAGCGGCAGGAAACGGGCGTCGATGTCGAAGATGCTGATACCGTAGATCAATTTGGGGAGTGAAACTTGGATGAGCAGATGCTTGTCGTCCGTAAATCTGCCGCCCGAGCCTTTGATGAGTCGCTGGTCGTACAGGATGTTGACCTGCGGGAAATAGCGGCCTTCTTTTTTGGCCTTGTTCGGGTAATCGGTAAAGCGCGTCCAGTGTCTCCCGACGATGCCAAACTTGCCACGGAACTCTTGCATTTTGGCCTTTGAAAAATACTCGTCCGAGTAGAGCGTAAATTTTTTGATTTTGAGAACGACGGAATCAATCATATATGGCGGTCGAGGGGTACAGCTTCCGCGTCTTTAGGGCGCACGCTGTACCCCTCTCCCCTGTTAGGCTGGTTGTTTTTCGGCATTGATGCGCTGGTCGATGTTGTAGAGGACTTCAAAAAAGCCGATCAGGTTTTTGCCTGCTTCTTTAGCTGCATCTTCGGGTATCCCGAGTTCTTCGATAAGATACTTTTTGGCCAATTCATCGGTGTTTTCGGTCAACATAAAACTCTGCGCGGCAGTCCGGTGCAGAGTTTCTTGGGGTTATATGGCGATTGCTAAGTCCCTAGCATCCGCTATATACTCCCAGTGGGTGATGGCTCTAACGGGCTATCGCTGATAAATCGCCTGTTCAAGCAGGCGGTTTATTTTTTAGGAACTATTGAAATGGACATATTAGTGGGCTTAAAAATGAGACGGTTATTTTTGTAATCCTTGGAAGGTCAACGCGAGCGGCGTCTCTTCCGCTAGCTTATATTCCGTCTCTCCATGTTCTTTGTAGCTTAGTCGAAGAAGGTAGACGCCGGATTCCGTCACTTTGAAACCAGCCAGCTTGAAGATGAAGCGCATGTTCTGCTTATCTTTGGGGAAAGTAAAAACACCGTTGTGGCTGTTTAATACCTCCCCTTTCGGATCAAGGGCCTCCAGCTTCAGATCAATTTGTACGTCATCTGCATCTTTTTCTTTCGTCCAAAAACTAACGATCTCAAAGCCAAGAGGAATACCTGTTGGCTTGCCTTTGGGTAAGGGTTCCTTTGTATTGATCGTGATCGCATCAATCAATTCTATGAGACTGATGTTATTGCTCTCCGCTTCAACGATAGATTTCGCACAAATAATTGTTCGAATGTACTTAGTGGTTTTTTTGGACATATCGTTTGCATTACACGGTTACCTCTGCGTTAGCTAACCATTCTTTTTGTGTCTCCGTGCTTGTTGAACCAAATGTTATATTATACGGTGGCCGTGAGCCGAAGCCTTGTGCCTCGTACGGTTCTTGCTCGTAATACTGTGATCCAGTTTTATTTTCCATGAATCCAAATTTTGGCGGCTTTAGATAGGTATTCATGGCTTGGGCGATATTTTGCAGGAAGGACAAGCTCGGCAGATATGAGCCGCTTTCAACACGAGCGATACTTGACTGCGAAGTCTTTGCTTTTTTAGCCAGTTCGCTCTGAGTAATACCTTTTATAATCCGTGCGTCAATCATCATTTTTGCAATCTCAAAAGCAAGGTCTGGTTTTTCATACTCCTGTCTCATGGCGAGATCAGTATCCAAAATCTCTTGAAAGAAGGCCTTGAATGTAGGATGCGTGATTTTCATAGTGTGGTGAAATTCTTAGAAGGTACTAGCTTTGCCCGATCCAAAGCAATTTTTATGTCATTCGGGGGTAATTTATCCGTCTTTTTAACAATCGCGTGTAGTAGCCAACATATCGCCTCTTTAACAATGAATAAAATCCTGTAACACATCCCACGAAACTTGACTCGAAGCTCATAGAGGCCGTCTCGTATCTTTTTTACCTGTTCTGCGGCTAAGAGCTGACCCAGTGGATTATCCCGCAAAGATGTGATGCGATCTGAAACGAACAAGAACGCTTTTTTATCCGTCGCGGCAACTGTCCCAAGGAATTCTCCGACGTAAGATTTGTTGTTTTCGCGAGCAAGTAGTCTGATTTCCATAGATTGTATTATAGAACATATCAATATTGATATAATATACCAGTACCAAAAAGGTGTCAATATTTGCCCTTAGTTATCATTGATATATAAGTTTATTTACTTAATACGGCAAAATAATCGTTCTTATAAACGAATGATGGCAAAATGTTGAGCTGGCGGTACATGATTGCCCAATCCAAAGTTCTAAAATCGTCTACTATGGCCTGCCACGTCGTTCGCGAACGACGTGGCCTGCCACCATATGAAGTAATCAACTTCCTGCGCGAACGACGTGGCCTGCCACCATATGAAGTAATCAACTTCCTGCGCGAACGACGTGGCCTGCCAATCAATCTCGTTCAGTCTATAACTCTTCACTTGAAATTTTTATGTCTCAATCTCTTCACCCCCACCGTGCTGGTCTCGCAGTAGGCGGTCTGCTCGGTTTCGGGCATCTTATTTGGTCATTGCTTGTTGCTTTCGATTTGGCGCAACCGTTTCTTGATCTCGTTTTTCGGCTTCACATGATTCAGCCACCCTATACGGTCATGCCGTTTTCACTCACAATGGCGGTCGGTCTTATTCTTCTGACGTCCGTAGTCGGTTATGGTATTGGATCTGTGTTGGCTCTCATTTGGCGTTCAATTTTCTAGTCGTTTCTGGTAGTGTGTAGTCTGCATGGAGACAGTTCAAATCGCCCTATTCAATGGCAAGCAAATCAGAAAAATACTCCACAACGATGAGTGGTGGTTTTCGGTTATAGATGTATGCGAAGTGCTGACGGACAGTGTGAATGCTCGTGACTATTGGTTCAAGATGAAAATCAGGGTTAAAGATGAGGATGGTGTTGAACTGTCGACAGTTTGTCGACAGTTGAAACTACCGGCTTCAGACGGAAAAATGCGTGAAACGGACTGCGCTAATACCGAGGGTATCTTTCGCATCATCCAATCAATCCCATCTCCCAAAGCCGAACCATTCAAACGTTGGCTCGCAAAGGTGGGTTATGAGCGTATGCAAGAGATCGAGAATCCAGAGCTGGCGACAAAGCGGACGCGAATGCTCTACAAGCTCAAGGGTTATAACGAAGATTGGATCGAGAAGCGTATGCGCGGCACGGCCATCTGCGAGGAGCTGACGGATGAGTGGCAAAAACGCGGCGCACAGGAACAGAGAGACTACGAAATCCTCACAGCCGAAATCTCCAAGGCGACGTTCGGCGTTACACCGAGCGCATACAAGAAACTTAAAGGACTTAAACGTCAAAATCTACGTGATCATATGGATGATTTCGAGCTTATCTTCACCATGCTTGGTGAACGTTCCACGACCGAACTCCACACCACTAAGAATTCAAAGGGCTTATTTGAGCTTGCGAACGATGCTCGAACCGGCGGAAACGTTGCTGCCGTCGCAAGGCAAGAACTGGAAAAACAACTGGGGCGATCGGTGGTGTCTAAGAAAAACTATTTGAAGAAACCTCACAACAAAAAGCTTCTTGGCAAGTGAATTCTCTAACCAATTCTGGCGATGCGCATCTGCGGTTCCGTCATTCCCAGCGTCCGAACGTCTTCCACTAGCCCCTGCCACGTCGTTCGCGAACGACGTGGCCTGCCAC